>JAABUU010007043.1_pt1 | contig 11762 bp, 7 predicted proteins | sample 5559301 | NCBI WGS metagenome assembly JAABUU01 (sample SAMN10711884, study PRJNA513360) | rock metagenome | isolation source: Antarctica rocks | place: Antarctica: Victoria Land, Richard Nunatak white
TTATTAAAAACATTAATTCTTAACTTTATTTCTTTAATTACAATGATGAGTGTTATGTGTTAAATGTGTTTGAATGCATCACAATATCATAGAAGTAAAGATGATTTATAACATTCATAGATTATACAGTACAGCTTTTAAATATATTTATAGCAAAGTCATTAATATAGCTTTTATCTTATCTTCTGATTTCTTCTTGAAGAAGAGCAGCAAATACATGAGATAGATAAGACAATTACTGCAATAATTAAATTATATTGCTTTTTTTAATTCAACTGAGAGTAGCTTATTCAGTAATTAAATTAAGAGTTCTTCTCAATTAATAAATATCTAAAATGAAGGCAGAGCTCTCTGCAGTCATTGTACATTAGAAAAACACATTAAAAACATTAAATAGTAATTGTGTTTAATTCTTAATTTCTGACTATGAAGTATGTTTATGTCTTTAAATGTGTCACAATTCTGTAAACACATCATACACACTTTACAGAGTAATTCTCAAAGCTTTGTGTTTCTATAACTTAATCATTTACATGATTTTCAGTCAGTCAACATCATCTACACTTTATAATGATGTCATTAATTCTCAAACAGAATCTTTAAATACTTCAATTAAATTATCTTTGAAATCTTCTTCAAGCTTGAAATTCATTGACTTTTAAAGATATTTAATTTAATATTTAGAACATGATGACTCAGTCAGAGAGAATGAGCTGCAGAGTGAATTTAAAGAGTGATGAATTTTGATTAATTATGAATGAAAGAACACTGATGACAGTTAATTTAGTACTGATAAATTTAATTAAAAACATTGTATTATGCAATGAGATGATTATCTTCATGTCAGCAATGAGTAACAAAAGTATTTAGAGACAGCACATCAATATATTAATGTATCTTACTTGATCTGCTGTTGTTATAATGAGAATATAATTCATTCAACATTAATTAACAGTGATATAAATTCTCTTTAAAATCATAAATCAATCAAGAACTGTTCAGCTATCATTATAAACATCTACTTAAGCATAAATATTTAGTTTACTTTTAAAAATGTTGATTTCTGCTTTTTTAACATATGTTTCTAATGCATATCTCTGACATAGCACAGCAAACAAAACTTGATAAGAAATCAGTAAATAAGTATTTCAGTGTTAAAAACTTCATTAAATAACTTTTAAACAGCTTTCTCTTTTTAAATCTTTTTTTTCAAGCACTTAAGAACTCTAAATTTCAAAAACTCATTTAAATGCTGCAGTCAGATACATTGATGTCTGATAGACATTGATTTAACAATTTAGTAAAGATGTAACATTAAAATATTCAAGAAATACTTCTTACTGAGTTTAAGTGAACTATTAAAATCTTAATTGCACTTAATAACTGAATCAGTCTCAGTTATTTAATCTTTATGAATGTTATTACTTACTTTATTGACAAGAACTGAAATTATCAGAAAATTCTTCTTATCTTTTAATCTCTTCACAGTCAACATACTGATCAATCAATGACTGCAGAGATCTTTGCAATTCTTTAAGAATATAAATTGAAGAAATGTCTTCTTGCAGTGACTACAGACAACTGCAGCAACAATGAATTTATATAAAGAGCTTTGAGTGAGCTCTTAAAGAGAAGAGATATTATATAACAGATTGCAGTCAATGTTATTTCTTACTTTACACATATTATTTAGCTAGCTGTCAAGAATCTACTTGACTTGTTAAAGGCATTGATGATTAATGAGTCAATTACTTTATCATTTAATGAGAATAATTTGACATAAATCATCAAGAAAATCACTTTATTTAACACTTTATTCAAAATATATTACTATCTTGTTTCTAACAGATAGTTCTAACAGATATGATTAACACATTCTTAAATATCTAGATTTGACAACTTGCTATTGCTATGAATTTCTCTCTGCAGCAATACAAAATATTTAAGAAAATTTAGTATCTTATTCATTTACATTCTGCTCTAACACTTATACAGAATGTCAGAACACAATGAAACTCTATTTATAATATAATGTAAAGAATCTATTAACTTTGCAATGATATATGTGTCTGAATCAGTCAAGAGTGTGACAGAATCACAAAATTAAGCAAGAAGCTTAAGACTCTATATGTATCTGAGCAGAAGTGACAGCAAGTCATATATATAATGATGCTTCTTCAATTCTTTAAGAAGTACATAAAATCAATAAATTAAATGTATAATTCAATCATGCATAAGACATTTCTTATGTACATCAATCTTTTCAATTATCTAAAGAATCAAAATAACATAAAGAAATTAAACTCAACCTTGAAGTGAACAGTAAAGCTGAAGATAGTTATTGAGAAAGTATTAATTAAGATGAAGAAGTATTATGTGTAAACAGAAGATGAGAATGACTTGTTATATAACATTGTTATCATTCTTGACTTTACACAGAAACTTTCACTGTATTAAGTATGTTTTTACTGATCTTTTTAATGCATATTTTTAATGTACATCACTAATTACTAAGGTGTGCAGTCAGCTAAGTGAGGTCAGACATATTATACATAATATTAAACTGAGTTTCAGACTTATTATAAAGATCATTATTGTTTATATGAGAATGCTTTGTCACATAATTGTATCTAAAATTCAACATCATCTATCATTAAATTGTTCATAAATCTCATTACAAAAGCACAGAAATTCAAGACTCAACTTAATGATATCATAACTATTGATTTAAAAGTCAATCAATACTTAAATTCTTCACTGTACTCAGTTAATAAGAATGATCTTAACATTTTAAAGTACTGAAAATTACAGATTATGATCTTTTCAATATTAGTTACAATGATCAAGAATGTTCTTGCTATATTTATTGCTAATGTTGAGATTGAATGACTGTTCAATCTTGCTTGAGATGTCATTATTTATTGAAGAGATTAACTAAATAAAGTCATCATTAAGATCATTATGATGATTAAGTTCAATTTACTTCAACATTAAAAACTGAATTATTTTATAACTGAAAGAAAGAATGCTGCAGAAGACTTGTTTTCAGATGAAGTTAATATAGATATGAAGCATCTATCTTATGTATTTATTCTGAATTGCAATCATTCTAACATTTCAGATAACAGCCTGACTAATACTCTGAATTAAATTACTTATGACATTTTGAAGTGCAATTTTCACAATACTTTAAATGATGACTCTGATGATCTGAACAAAGATATGAAACTTAATATCTATGAAGACAGCTAACTGATACATGCATGTTAGAATTTCTCATTAAAAGACTAAAATGCCATAACTTGAATGAATCAGTCAATATTATAATATCTTTACAATTAACTACACTATTAATTCTCTCAGCTCATCTCAAAAAGAGAGTTAGAAGAGATTTACTTAATAGTTATGTCAATAAATGCAAAAAATTCATGAGATTACAATCTATTCAAAATACAATGTCAACTTCTCTGCTTTCAAGAGAAATATATTGTGTGTTAGAAAGAACATTTGCATTGAAAGAGTGAGAAGAAAGAAGAGAATGAAGAGAGATAAATAATAAATAAATTTATATGAGAGTAATCTGACAGTAAATAATGCTAACTCTTAACAGTGAATATTAAATTAACTCTAATTACATTGTCTTTATTTACATCACTTCTTCTTCATGCTTCACTATTTCATCATTCATCACATCACTCAATCACACAGTCAGAGACCTTTAATCTCTGATGAAATCATACAGTTAAGAATCTTTAATCTCTAATAAAATTACACAGTCAGAGATCTTCAATCTCTGATGAAATTACACAGTCAGAGATCTTCAATCTCTGATGAAATCACACAGTCAGAGATCTTCAATCTCTGATGAAATTACATAGTTAAGAATCTTCAATCTTTAATGAAATCACACAGTCAAAGATCTTTAATCTCTGATGAAATCACATAGTTGAGAGTCTTCAATCTCTGATGAAATTACATAGTTAAGAGTCTTCAATCTTCAATGAAATCACATAGTTGAAGGTCTTCAATCTCTGATGAAATCACATGATTAAGAATCTTCAACCTTCAGTAAAATCATATAGTTAAGAGCTCTCAATCTTAGATGAAACTACACAGTCAGAAACTCTCAATCTTCAGTAAAATTACACAGTCAGAGATTCTCAATCCCTGTTGACAGAGCAATGTTTAACATCACTTTGTTAACAAAATGATGTTTAACATTACTCTGTTAATGAAGTGATGTTGAATGATGATTGTTTGTGTCTTAAGTCTTTTAATGTTGAAAGATATAGATCTTTAAACAGTGAATGAAGATGAATTCTCATTAGTAAATGATGATGATTGTTTTAAGTGCTGATTAGGCTTTGTAGCATAGAGTTATAGCATAGTTGATGATAACATCATTATGCACTTTCAAAGAATAGTACATGCTATGATTTAAGATGAAATCTTCATTTCTAATGTGTAATTCTAACATGCACACTATCAAACTAACTAACAAAAACTTTCACATATTTATATTAACTTATACTTACTTAGTCAGACTAATTCTTGCTTACTTAGCCTGCAAATAATCTGCAATTCACACAGAGTTAGGTCAGATTAATTTGTACTTAATTTAAGTTAAAAAAAGTTCACTCTATCTAACTTGACACTCAGACTCAACTCAGATCTGTATGATCTATAGATAACTTGTGCACTCAGTCTATACATAGTTGAATAGCTTTCAATTTAATTTATTTATTTACTATATTGAGAGTTAAATATTCTCAAAATAGTTTAATAATGATTGCTTCAATCTGCATCTTTAGACACAATGTTTCAGTTATGCATATATCTTTTAATAAAAAACATGTTCTTATGCTAAATAATAACTTACTTTACATAAATTGCAGTCAGATTGACATCTACTTTCTGTTAACTAATAAATGATAATTACTGTATAATTCATTAAACATACTTTTAAAAAAAACAACAATGTATATTTTTACTGTCTTCTACAGACTTTCAATGACTGAGCTTTGAAAGCAAAACATTTTATATTGAGAAAAAACTCTTTTTAAATAATCTTAAGTTATCTTATAACAAAGCTTTTGAAAGAATAGTTTTACTATTAAAAAATCTGTTAATTTCTGATAGCAATGTATTTTATAAAGAATAATAGCTGTAGAACAAAGCATTATTATTAAGTATTATATTGTATATTAAAATTAAGCTTACTATCTAACTTTCAATAATGAGCTGACTTAAATACTTTAATGTTTTCTTCTATATCTACAGCATTATTTTCTTTTTTTTTTCATCAACATCAGTTTTTTCTTTCTTAAATGTCTTTTTAAATGTCTTTTCTGCTGCTGCTGTCTTCTCTTCATTTAATACAGTCTTTATAGCACTGCATCTTGAAGTTTTCTTAATATATGTTATAACATGATATAATAATACAATAATGCTTTAAAATTAAGTTAACAAAAGCATTATTAAAGAACAGTTCAAATGCATCTCTGAATGATAATGAGTTTTAAAGTGATCTTGTAGTTTAAAGATGCATTGTAGTTTAAAAGTGTGTTGTAATTTAAAAGTATGTAGTTAAAAGATGTGTTGAGAGCTTTTAGATATTAACAATACTTAAATATTAAATTGTTAGTAAACAACACATTTATTTATAATATATATATCAATGTTATGAATAAATATATTAACATACTTACTTCTAACACTCAATCTAACACTTTCTTATCTTTATTTCTATTACTCAATCTATTACACTTACTCTATCTCTACTCAGTCTCTATACTCAATCTCTATACTCAATAAATATGTTACTCAATGTTATTACTTATTTTACTGCTCATTTCTTAAGATTTAATCTTATACATTGCTTTTGTACTTCATTTTAATGCATAGCTGTAATGTATACATATAATGTTTAATTATATCACTCAATATAGAACTCAGCAGCTAACTATATATTCTAAATTTTCATTATGACAAATTTAAACATTAAGCTTTCACTGTAAACTGTAAAATACTTAACTTTTAATTTACTCTCAATCTTTAAAGAGAGATTTGACTGCTATGATCATTCATAGAAGTCTATATATGATTTAAAGAAGATATTTAGTAAATATTTAAACAATTTAAAGATTGTATGTGCAAGAAAGAAATAACAGAAATGTATGAAGAATAAGAACTTAAATGAATTAAAAATGCAAAAATGATGAACTATAAAATTATAAAACAAAAAAGAGATACATTAAAGAAGATTGATTTATATTAAACTGCAGACTCAGCATTGAAGAAGATTATGAAAGAGAAGATTAAAGATAAGATTTTAAAGAAGTAGTATGATTGTAAAATTTCTTATAAGACTTTCTTAAAATTATTATGCTCAATTATATTGTTTTTAATTATCTATAGATGTTTATTATGAAGATGAGCTGAGAAATAAGTTAATAAAGAATGAGAATTGAGCTTAACTTAAAAAGAAAACTAAAAAGAAAATATTATTTGCTGAAGTTCTTGTGCTAAAAGAAGAGTGAAAGTTCAAGAAAATAAAATAAAAAATATATTACATTTATATTTTTTATAGACTCTTTGACATTCTTTAGAATATCAATAAAGATGAAGTTATTGAGCAGAAGTGCATCAACATTAATTATTAAATTGAAAAGCATTTAATAATTGTAATTAAGTATTGAGAAAGAGTTCTTAATAATACAGAAGAATAAGAACTACATAATGCTGAAGATTTTGATTTTATTAAAATCATACATTACTTTTATAGTGAAGTTCTTGATTTTAAACACATTAATGACTTTAATTATGCATAAATATTATATTACTTAATTATAACACTTCTTAACTTTAACATTAATTAGTTACATTTAAGAGTCTGTATTTGATCAGAAGAAAGAAGATGAAAAGAGTATAATTAAAGATGTTGATGAAGCTTGTATAATGATGTTTAAAGATGAGAAATTTTTAAATGATGATTTCATTAATGAATTTGTTCTTAATGACTTAATTAATGACAATGAAGATAATGAGAAGAATATTGAATTTATTAATGATGAAGAGAGTAGTGAGAAGAATAATAAATAAGCATTATTAATTGAATAAAAAGCTGATCTTTAAAGATTAAAGATGTAAGATAAAGAATAATTAAATAGATCTTTAATTATTAATTAAAGATTTTTCAATGAGAAATCTCTTTATTGATACTTAATATTTGCTATATATAATAATTTTCAAATAATATTTATCATAATTAATATTGTTATTGAGAAGTGCAGTGCTCTATTCACTTTCTTGACTTCTTTAGTCTTAGCATAAGAGACTAACAGAGTCTTCTTCTACCTTAGATAAAAGAGCTTTTGTTATTCATCTAATCACATCTAAGTCAACTGCAGTCAACATTAACACATTAGATTTACTAAATAGACAGATAGCACAAGTACTCATTATTCTTTCAATAAATTATGAGCTCAAATTAGCAAGAGACTTCTCAGAGAAAGTGCAGACTGATTTAGTGTATATAGCTCTTAATATGCTGCTCATTAAAGCAAAACAAGTATACAGCTCTTAATATGCTGCTTATTGAAGTAAAACAAACAGATAATTTCTGATACACTGCTTATCAGAGCAAAACAAGATAAGTATGATGAGCACAATGATTTGACAGCTTAATACAAGTTAAGTATTGACAAATAAGCATTCTTTACATTGTTATAAGTAGACAGTACATACATATATCTCTTCTGTTATTACATTTATCTTTACAACACATTCTTTTATCTTCAATTCTTATACTGTATGTCAATCATCACTATGAATCAAGAGCACAAATCATCATTCTTTATAAAGCAACATTTAATTTCTATTCTTACTCAAGAGAACTGTGAGAAATGATTTGTTTACATAAAGAGATGACTGACTGACAAGAATCTTTAATATATAATAAAGATTCTTATTTAAGTCTTTACAAACAATACATTCATCAATAATGTCTTTTCTTTCTTTTTATTAAGCAGTCTCAATTTTAAGAATCAGTAAATCAACAGCAGAGCTCTGTTCTAAATTACAGTCTGCATCAATGTTGATAATAAGAATTATTTTATGAATAAAATCATAGTAAAAGAAGCTTGAAATGTTCTCTTCTTAAAGTACAAAAAGAAACTGTAGATAACTGAGAGACAATATTTGATGAAGTTTGTTGAATATAAGATGTCATTAAACATAACTGTTAATGAGACATGAACTTAACTCAGCAATCTTGACAAAAAGATTGCTGCAACACAGTTAAGATTTAAGAACTTCATTACATTTAAGCAGTGATTTTAAATATTGCTTTAAGCATTGTCAGTAAAGTATGCTGTTATTTATGACATCATTAATGCTTAGAATACATCTAACATTAAGATGAATCTGCAGAAACTTCAGAAAAAGAAGACTTAACTGAAGACATCTAATAATGCTTTATGAGCTGAGCAGCAAAGACAGAACAAGAGTCATTAAGAATAGTAAATCTTATAGTATAATTATAGAAGACATTTAAGCTTAAACAGTGATTACTTATCATTATATAGAACTTTAATCTGCTTTTTTTGTAATAATACTTACTGCAAACAGAACTGTAAATATGTCTCTGTGATTTATAAGATCATACAGTTCACAAAGTTAGTTAAGACAGTTAAGAAGTGAGTTAAGTTGATTGTAGTTAACTTGCATAGAAATAAAAGAAGAAATTAAACATATAATGTAAAGATTATTTCTGAAAAGAAACTCAGCACATAGAAGTCTGAAGCTGTAGATAAGTTTGATAAGAAGATCACTGTTATCTTTAAAAACATCATTAATAAGATTTCTTAATCAGATTGAGTCACAGACTCTGATATCTTATCTTATATAATTGATAAACTTTAGCTTTTCAGTGACTCTCTGATGTGCATGCAATGATGTATCATCAAAGTCAGAGAGAAAAAATTATATATTAATTACTATGACACAGTCACTATGCAGAATAAGAATGAGAATTCAGTTCTTTTAAATTCAACACTTTATGTTTTAAAGCTTGAAGTCAATCTTCTGTCAGAAAAGAAGATGTGTAAGAAGAAACTGCTTAAATATTTTGATCATAAGAATCTTTATATGTAAAATAAGAGCAGAAAGCTTATGTTAAAAGCATTTAAGAAAGAAAGAATCTACATAGTTAAGCACATTTTAAATGATTTTAATGAATTTGTTTTACTCTCTGCTATGCATATACAAAGTAAGTCAGAGATTGCTCTTTCAGAAGCATGTAAGAATTTATAGATTTAGAATCTTAGATTTATTACAGATACACTTAATGAGAATGTGTAAATGAATGATGACACAGTTATGTCACATAACAACAAAGTCAAGACATATAGACTCTGACATCATCAATTTGTTCATCTTAATGCAGCTAAGCTTCATGATCTTTATAAGATCATCACTTTAAGCAAGTTAATTCTCATTATTAAGAACAATATCAATGTATATGAGATCTATACTCTGACTAAGTTCATGAATCAGCAAGAACACAACATAAATAAAAAAAAAGTTAACATTCTTATTTTAATCTTCATCAACATATATGAATATCTGTCTTTGTCATTCACTGACTATCAATACTTTCTGAAAATTGTAAATAATCATTTACAAAAAATATAAACAATATCACTAAAGTAACAAGACAATGCTCTGCAGAAACTGTAAAAGTAATAATTAAAGATTAAACTTTAGTTTAATGCAAAGATTCTTGCTATATAAAGCAACAATGCAATAGAGCTAAGATCTACTCTTAATGAGTGATGTATATCTTTCAGCATTGTATTATAATATATAGTGCTTTATATGTCAATTTAAAATGATGTAATTAAGAAAATAATCAGAATCACTGAGAACTCAGTGCATACAATGATTAAAAAGACTGAACTCTCAATAAAGTTCTGAGCAGAGACTGCACAGACTGATGTTTATCTTTATAACTATATAGTAACTGATTTCTTAATCAATGATAAATAAGTCACTTCAGAGAAAGTGTTCATCAAGATGAAATTATTTATTAATTATGTATATATGTAAGAATGCAAATACTACTTCTATATTGACTTAAAGTTTCTGTCTAAGAGCAGACAGAATAAGTTTATGAATTAAGAATAAGTGAAAGTATTTATGAGTTATAATGAAAAAATCACAAAGCAGTATCTGCTTTGAGCATCAGATCTTAAGTAGATCATTAAGAGTTATGCTGTTAAGTTTGTTAAAAATGAGAAAGAAGACAGCATTGATGTAAGACTTCATAGATAGATACTGAACATTCTTTTAAAATGAAAGTTTATTAAATAATTACATAAGACTGAGACTGCAGCTGCTTCACTGAAACAGTTCTCAGAACTTAATATGTAATTTTATGAGTTTAGACTGACAAGTTCTCATTTTGTTGTCACATTATTAAAGAAAGAGATCACAGACAATTCATTATTAAAGTTAACTGCAATTAACTTTGATCATAATGCATTAAAGCTCTTCTCTTATGTTGAGATTTCTGTCAACAAAATTAGTCATTTAGACATGAGCATCTCAATTAAGAAAGTCAAGACATTTCTGTACATTGAGATATTAAAGAAAAGATAAAAGAACAATGACATTAATTTTAATGAGTTCATGACAAAGATCTTAAGAGTTATGCTGACATTGACTGCATTTACAGTCAATGATGAGAATAGTAAGTACTCAGTAAAAATTGATATCTTAACTTCTCTAATATATGCTGAAGCAGTGAGAGACTTAATCTGAGAAAAGATGTAAAAGAACATCATTAATGTAGAGTTAACAACATTTACAGTGAATGACATTTAAGAAGAGACTGTTCTGTTAAGAGAAATCAACATTATGATTAGTAAATGAATATTTAAATTTAAGCTGCATGCTGATGATTTTCTTGACAAATTGAAGATAAAAGTAATGACAAGAGAATTCTTATAGATGTACAGCATCAATTATAAAGATATTTTTGCATTAACTGTAAAGTTTAATACTCTTCATGTCTTTCTGACTCTAGTTGCACTCAAAGATCTAGAGTGTCATTAAATAAATATCAACAATATTTTTACTGAGTCATTTTTAAAGAAAACAATCTACATAACATTATCTCTTAAAGTTACAACTATCTTTAACTGTATACTACACATTCTGTGCAGTCTATATGATCTGAAGCAAGCTGTCAGAGATTGACATGAACAATGTATCATTAAGTTTTTTTAGTTAGATTTTCATCAAAGCAATGTGAACTTATATCTTTTAATTTACACTGTCAAGAGCATTATGCTACTTCTTTATGTAAATGATATCATTATAATCTCATCAAACCTCTTAAATGTTCTCTAATTCAAAAAGTTTCTCAGAAGCTTATTCAAGATTAAGAACTTAAAGAAGACATAGAAAATTCTTGACATTTAAATAATCTGTAACTGCAAGAAAAGAACACTGCACATAAATTAGACACACTATGTCAATAAGATGCTCAGAGATCTTTATATGCAAAGTAATAAGCACTAATGCACTGAGATCTCACTGAATAAATATGACTCTCTTTGCTCAGCTAATTTTAATGATCAATGCATAGATTAAAGAAAATATCAGCAGATTATTGAAAGTCTTATGTATGCTGCAATTTATATGTATTTAGATATCTTCTTTATTTTAAAATAACTAAGTCAGTATCTCAGTGACTCTAC
>JAABUU010007046.1_pt1 | contig 11759 bp, 10 predicted proteins | sample 5559301 | NCBI WGS metagenome assembly JAABUU01 (sample SAMN10711884, study PRJNA513360) | rock metagenome | isolation source: Antarctica rocks | place: Antarctica: Victoria Land, Richard Nunatak white
CCTGCTGTTCAGGAATCTGAATGGATAGTACTAGTGCCCTCGCAAGAGCAGGACAGAGTTGAAAATAAGCCATGACTACCTAAGACATTGCCATGCTTTCTAACTCATCCCCACAACACCCGGCATAGGTAGGCTATCAGCTACCTTATTGATGAGTCTCTCAACCGTCGTTGTGGCCAGATGCGAGGATCGAAGCTCCCAAAGACTTTGTAGCTACCTTAAGTTGAGGTATGTACCTTACCTTGAGTAGGGTAAACGCCAGGGCCTAGAGTGCAATTGCCCTAATCCGCCTATAAGGTAGTATAACAAGCAAGCCGTTTGTTTTGAGTGCCAGCGTTAGCAGGCCCCTGTCTGCGCCAGCAGGGCGATGAGGTTATGGAAAACCTATCCTCATCTGTCCTGATGCAGAGGGCTAGCCCAAGGAAGAGACTCCAAGGTGATATGATTAAGGTACCGAGCTGGTATCGTCAGCACAGGGCACAACGTCTCAACCAGTCAAAGCGTGTCCCTGAGTGTATTTCCACGTCGTCGGAAGGTTCCGTCAGATTGGAACCTTCTCACAGGCACACACGAAGCAATTATCAGGAACCTTACGCCACGGTTAGCACCGAGGTGGAAGTACGGGGAAAGCTTGAAGGTGGAGAAGACAGCATCGGATGTTGCTATGGTCAGTGCGTCGCTCGGCTTTCTCGCGACATTGTTTACCCGAGAGAGCTTCCCCTCTCCTCATTACCTTATTGTGCATGAGGTAAGGTTAGGTAAGGTAAGTTATCAACTCATCTCACGACCTGCCTGTTGCGGAGACAGAGGTCAAAGGTCGCCCTAACTTAGGTATGTTATCTGCTAAAACGCATACCGTCGTTCTTCTGACTGGCCGGCTATGTTCGAGTAGGAAGTCGAAACATGGACAAGAGCGTATGCCTAACGTTAATTGCGAACTTTACCTGAATTGTCGATCCGGTATCAATCCGGCAAAGAGGACCCCAGAGGACAGTCGTTTAGCCGTGCGACGGCCTATCAATGCGCGGAATCTCTTCCTCCTCCTGGGGCGCGGTAATCGTCCATACCCCGGATTCGGGTACTCCTTATCAACTTGGCCATGTCCCAATAACATCCCAGCCCGCTGTTGGATCGATAAGAGATCCTGCCATCTACCTATCTGACCCACTCGTACGGGTAGAGTACTTATATCAAGAGGGTCTTCCTCGCGGCTGGGTCTCCGACATATCAACAGTGCAGTGCAGTCATGGCAACGGTCGTCGATGAGAAGATGGCTGCGACGCCAATGGACGTGGAGAAGCAACACGCCATTCAATCCGAAAATATTGGAGATGTGCCCGAGAACATCTTGAAGCATTCTCATGATGCGGACGAAGCCATGAAGGCCTTTGTTGGCCATGAAGGCGAAGTCATTCAAATCGACGAAGAAAGCAACAGAAGATTGTTGCGAAAGATCGACTGGAACCTCATGCCGGTAGGTGAAAGCACCCCTTCACTCGCTGATGACAGTCATACTGATGAGACTCTACTTAACAGCTGCTATGCGTAATTTACGGCTTGAACTACCTCGACAGCAAGTGGCTCCTCACCAATGGTTAGCAGCAAAACACTGATGATCTTCAAGAGACCACTATTTCGTACGCCAGCGTTATGGGACTCCAGAAGGACATCCACCTCGTCAAGGATAATTACCAATGGCTCGGCAGCATGTTCTATTTCGGTCCCTCACCGTCTTCGATTCCTGCCTGATCCCATTGCTAAGAATGAAACAGGGTATCTGGGCTGGGAGTATCCTACGAACCGTTTGCTGCAGCGTCTGCCACTCGCCAAGTACTCTTCGCTCAACATCATAATGTGGGGTACCGTGCTCGCTTGTTTAGCAGGCGTCAAAAGCTTTGCGGGCGCCGTGGCAGTACGCTTCTTCCTTGGTGTGTTCGAAGCGGCTGTCACGCCTGGATTTGCTCTATTCACCTCACAGGTCGTCTCACCCGATCCTTCAGGCGGTTGGAATGCTGACCCTCTGTAGTGGTATACTAAGAAAGAGCAAGGCACCAGAATCGGCATCTGGTTCAGCTTCAATGGCTGGGCACAAATTTTCGGAGGTCTTGTAGCTTATGGTATCGCGCGAGGGACCCGCTTACATGGTTCCGCCATTGCACCGTGGAAGATCGTGTTCCTAGTCACCGGGATATTGACAGCTACCATCGGCGTCATCTTCCTTTTCATCATGCCAGACAACCAGTTAAACGCTCGGTGGCTGACGAAGGAAGAACGGGTCCTAGCCGTCGAGCGTGTCCGTGTCAACCAGCAAGGTATCGGGAACAAGCACTTCAAGATGTATCAGCTCAAGGAAGCTCTCCTTGACCCGTTGACCTGGGCTTTTGCCTTTTATGCCTGCGCCGCGGATATCCCGAACGGTGGTATATCCAACTTCTTCAGTCAGCTGATCGTCTCCTTTGGCTACACGGCCGAGCAGAGCTTACTGTATGGAACTCCTGGCGGAGCCGTCGAAGTTGTCGCACTTCTCCTATGCGGGTATCTCGGTGACAAATTCGGCAACCGAATCCTGATCAGCTGTTCGGGTTTGATCATTGCCATGCTCGGCATGATTCTCATCGTCGCCTTGCCGCTCTCGAACAACCTCGGCCGTCTCATCGGCTATTACCTCACCCAAGCCAGTCCGACCCCGTTCGTCGCCCTGCTCTCGCTCATCGCCTCCAATGTGGCCGGTTACACGAAGAAGACTACTGTAGCCGCCATCTATCTCATCGCCTACTGCACTGGTAACATCATTGGTACGTACAAACCCACCTCCTCGATTGAGATGAAACGCATACAAAGAACCTCCACTGACTCTGAACCCGGGGAAAACACAGGACCGCAAACCTTCCGGCCCAAAGACGCGCCTCGCTACAAGCCGGCCGAGATCACCATTATCTGCTGCTGGGGTGCCTGTCTCGTCGACATGGTTTTCATCTGGTGGTACTGCAAGAGACAGAACCAGAAGAAGGCCGCCTTCCGCGCACAGTCGCATTATCGGAAGCTGGAGAACCAGGAATGGCTGGATTTGACTGATCGCGAGAATCCCGAGTTTGTTTATACTCTGTAGATATGTTTGAGCAGTGGGATGAAAGATTCGGTCAAGGGACCGGGAGGTGAAGAATTTGAGGACTGTATAGTGTATAGTGCTAGGGCCGCGGACACTATAATGTTGGATAATCACTTCGCGGTGTCCTGACAGAGCGCACACTTGTCGATGTATACATCGTGAGGTCACGGTCACACTCTTGAGGCTACGACACATAGCAGCCAGTAAATATGCTGCTATAACTCAGTCAAGCGACCCTTGGCCAGCACATACGTAGGTAGTCGGATTCTACGAGTAATGCATCGAATGATATGTCAACTTGGGTACGACTTTGGGACCATTAAATGCGTATCCTGCCCGTAGCTGGCAGATGGGCGGACACGCATTTATGACCTCATTCCACCCCACCGCCTACTGGTACAAAGTCCTTTTCGTCAACACCAAACAAACCCTATAGGTAAGCATTAAAAGAATAGAAAATATCAACGTTCTTCTTGTCCCTACTCAATCTCTCCTACTGCACTCCCTCTACCATGGTACTGTCTGTATCATATCGTTCTCTGCCTTGGATTATGTGCTCCGCCACAATGGCTACTTGTACCCCAGGCGACTTCCTGGTTGCCTTGCCGTTGCCTGAAATCGCATATCCCGAGATATATCCTTGTTGCAATCAGAAGCATTTCATCCGGTTCTTATCAATATCATTATCGACTTTTTTGTTCCCACAAGCTTAGACAGTCCTTCTTACCGTCGAATTACTCGAGTTGTGTGGTGTTCTTGTTCTTACAAGATGTCTTACCAGTTTCCTCGTACCAATTGAGACTTACAGCCTGACATTTCAATCTGTCGTCCCTAGGCGCGATCTTGCTACCCGCCTTGTACAGTCATCCCAACTGTTTGCCCTAGGGTCAAAGCATGGGTCCGATAGCCGTATGACCTCTTGACGCTACGTCGTACAACAACCATACCTCAAATCCTAACGAATGCCATGAATTTCCATCGTCATACAGACATATATGCGTATGATCTCGGTTTCTGGAGTCAGAACGACATCGACACTTGGAACAATGAAGTTTTACGTGACTGCGATCAGTCAGTCTCTCCAGTCTGGCCTGGTCAAGAGACATGCCATCCACAAAACCAAACGAGCAATGCCTTGAAGAGATACCCCTTGAACTCAGAAGCTCCGGAGGGGACAACCAACGGCACTGCAACAGAACCCGTCCCGTTGGCTCCTCCAATAGAAGAGTCACATGTGGTTCTTGGTAGGCCCACATCGCCTGTGACTCTAGGCCGTGGCTCTGAACCATTGACGTTCCCGTCCAGGTTCAGCACTCCAACTTTGACAGATGGCTCCACGATCGTAGGTTCTCACTTCTGGACCTCGCCTTCAATTCATTCCAATGGATCAATACGGAATCCCAATGAGCTATTGCTGACAGATCCTTTTCATTATCTGTCCCTCCCCACACCGGATACAATCACCAGCGAAAAGGACAGATTTGTATGTCTTTATCCAGGATGCGAAGTCACCTGCAGAAGAATCTGTGACTTGCAGAGACATTTTTCGAAACATATTTGTCTGGTCTTTTTGTGTCCCATCCCAGGTTGCGGTGGACAAACATTCACCAGAAAAGATAAGCTCTTTGCTCACGCAAGACTGGCGCACCGCGAGTTGCCTTTAACCATGTTTGAGGCGGCATGTGCTGTCTCACAGGTTCGCCAATCAGTAGACCATAATACACCCGAAGCTTCCCACGCAGTGGTTCGAGAAACCAAAAAAAAACCTCTTGATCTCATTTCAACTTGCTCAGAAAACACTAAAGATATCCGTTCATCAACGCAGAGTCGGTTGGTTGTCACGGAACCTGCGCCTGTGAACTCAGCACAAGATCCAAATGACATTGCAGTAAAGCTCGGGGGACTGACCCAAGCTACTGGGCATGATCTGTTGATTCCAGCAGATAAGATCGAGAGTCATGAGCAGTCAAAGTCAATATCTCTCTCATTGTGGCCTCCGCAGTATCTTGCTCTGCTTGAACTAGGAGGTACGTACTTATGGTTCACTCCAGAACTTAGCCAAGCAATGTTAAGGATGTTCAATAGTTATTCGGAAAATTGACGAAGTTCTAAAGTCCGATACTTCTCAATCCGGAACATTCTATGGCCCTCAAGTCCTATACAACCGCGCAGACAAGTCTCTACGGCTTACAGGGACCCCGCAGAGGGTCAATGACGTGAAACTCATCGTACTTGAAGGGATTGAAAGCCTAGTCTCGGATACTGAAGCTCGGGCCAGGCAGGAGATATGGTCCAAGCACGTTGTGCCGGACACGAGGCAACAGCCTCGTAAATTGGCTACAGCCACTGCCAATACGGTAATGCAACACGACGCGAAACCTCCAAGCACCGACAAGACTAATTTTCGAGCGTTTGTGCTGCATGAAAATGGTGATGACGATCTTATCAAGGCTTGGCACGACGCCGTCCTCCCTGCACTGGACGAATTGCTTTCTTCGACGTCTGATCCCAATGTTGTCGTGACACTCCAGCGGGAAGGGCCTAACGAGGTTGAATCACAAGCGGTGATTCGCATCTGCAGCAGCATCTCAATGTCCGAGGTCGACAAGGCTCGCCTGAAGGTCAGTCTCATTTCGCTACTGCCCGAACGGTTGCGGAGCAGCTGCAGGGTCGAATTCTCTCGAGGCTCAATCCGCCGTAGCGGCAGCGCCACCAGAACTGTGGCACATGGCCAATATCACCCGCCGATATGCGTGGCTCGGAATCGGAGATGGTTCCGCAAGCCGACAATGGGCGCGTCGATCGGTCGGAGGGAAAGCCAAGACGACACGGCAACGCTAGGAGGCTACGTGCTCGTCGATGGAATCACTCACATCTTGACGGTCCATCATCTCTTTGAAGAGGAGGGGAAGTCAGTATATGACAATGGTCGATTGCGAGAAAGCCAGTATCAGATTACTCAACCGTCCGAGCAAGATATACGAGACATTAATGCCGAAATCCTTAGCCTTCGAGACCGAATCGGTCTGCTTGAAGCTGAACAAGCAACCCTACTGGAATGGATGGCTCAGCTGAAGGAACTTGAAAAGTTGCAAGCCACGATTCCTGGAGATGAGCGGCTTTGGCGCTTTGGCGAAGTCATCGCTTCTTCTGGCTATCGAAATCGAGTCCCACGGAAGGCTCCCAACGCTCAATCACCACTAGGGCTCGGTTCGGGAGTGCCTATCGAAATGGACTGGGGATTATGCTCTGTTCCTGAAGACAGAACCGGGCTGAACGAGATCGACGTCCCGGAGCCTTGTCCTCAAACCTCTGCATCGAGCTCCCCATTACCCACAGAGAGGACCCAGCGAAACGCATCGACCCAAGACAAACAATGCACCAGGACCTGTGAGCCAGCTGGCGGTGTCGTCGTGCATTCGCTCGGTAGAACAAGCCACTACCAGATTGGCGTCGTCTCGCCATGTGGAGCATACATACGCCAGAACATCGCGAGCGGTGGCTTCCGAAGCTCCGTGGAATGGAACGTCATGCGACATGCGCGCAAGTCGCTTGCCGAGTGGAGCGAGGGCGGCATGGGCGTAGACGGGGACTCGGGATCCTGGATCGTCCGAGAAGACAACAACGACGTCATGGGCATGCTCTGGGGCCGAATCCAGAACGACGACGTCGCCGATCCCATCACCCTCTTCACGCCGATCCAGGACGTCTTCGACGACATCATCGACACCATCGGCCCAAAGTCTCTATGCCTACCTCAAGAAGTGCAAGCGCAACCGTGCAGGCCCGAGTCCCTGTCCACGCACCCGGTCGCTGAGTCTTTGAATAAGCGAAAGACACCAGAGGAGATGCTACCCCCGTCCAAGAGGAGATATGCCGACACGCTTGCGCCTCGGCGTCGCTGTGACAAGTGCTTTCCCCCGCCATCCAGCCTGTTGCACAGCACGCCGCCGGGCACGCCCAGTTCGGCGTCCAGGTACTGCGGGAGTCCGCACCAGATGTGTAACTGTGCCTCTGCAATCAGCCCGCCGGCCACTCCCGCCTCATGGACATGATGGAGAGGACAGAAGGGATATCGGATATCGAGCGTTGGACACGCTTGCTACCTCGGATAATCCTGGGGTTTCAATGTACAGTATGAAACATCTCCAGCGAAGAAGTGAGCAAGGAATCTCTATCGACAATCAGATACAACCTTCATCATCACATCTCTAGCGTCTCCGAGCTCAGTCCTCCACGTGCATGAACTCCACCGACTATCCCCATAACGCTCTCCCACCCTCCCAACCACTCCCCCACATCCATCCCTCTCCCTTCAGTCTCTCCTTGCTGCCTTGTTATTTTGCGCTTGGCATTCCACCAAACCAGTGTGAATGACAGGCTCCGTCCCGTCTTTGGTGTCTTTCCGAGATGCATACATACCATGAACAAACGACGGCGCGAGCGCGACAAGACAATACGACAGGTCGACGGGAGCGTGCTCGGCGAAAAGGCACCCGTTCCAGTCCGGTCTGGTCCGGTCCGGGGTGCGTGAATTCCAGCGGGTGTCGGGAGGATGGGACGGGACGGGATAAGACAGGATGTGATGAGACGGGATGGGACGGGACGGGGCGGGGCGGTGTCGAGGGTCGGGGCTACAGGTCGGGTCGAGGACGCGGAGAACTGATGGGGCGTTTTGGCACAGGTGGTGGACGGGCAGGTCTGGTGGGATCCGGGCCGTCAGGTGGACGGACGGTACGGGGCGGGTCAGCGACGTGGGATGTATGCAGGAGAGGCACTGTCAGTGTCCGGGCATGGCTTGGCGATGGGTGTGGGGGCTCGGCCGTTGAGTCTGAAGCTGAAGGTTGCTTTTGGCAGCTGAAGTGAAGTGGGGCTTCGAGGGATCGAGGTTGCGAACGGGCGATGGGTGGAGAAGATGTTGGAGGGCTGGGATGGAGGGAGAGGGGCGGTGACAGAACAGCATATTGCATGAAAGATGCAGGTGTGTAAGAACTGGATACATCCATCTACCTTAAAGCGTCCCGTCCGAACGTGGTTGTATGTATGATGGTTTTGTGGCATGGCACCGATCCCGAGTTCCCAATTTTCGGTAAAAGGTCCCCGATGCAGTTATGGAGTAGATCTTTTCTCTTCTTTTCCAGACAGCCCTTCGAAAGCCAAGGTACCGAGCCAAGAGACTCTCTCACCTCCCCTCCCATACGCCTCCCCGCTCTGCTCCTACGTCTCCCTCATCAAGCACGCCATAACGCCCCAGACGCCCCTCATCGCCTCGGCACGATCTCCCGCATCTAACAGATCATACCACCGAGTACGGCGCAGTTCCAGACAGTCCGACGGCAGTGGGGGGTTTGGCGAGGGATGAGAAGGAGAAGGAGAAGTGGTGTCGCGAGTGGTGCCGGTGGCGAGGTAGTGTAGGTAAGCAGGAGAGACGAGCATGTGCAGGATGGAGATGTGGTGGTTAAGAGAGGAGACCATGTACATCTGAGCCAATCAATCAACGAAGCCCTTGGAGTGGTTTTGGGCAGTCTTGTGATCTCGGAGAGAGAGGGAAACTCACAGTGTCAGATTCACATTTCGGATCCTTCCCGATGCGCAAATACGTCACCTTCCTCTCCCACGTCCCCGCCGGCGGATGCAGAGCTTTATACGACTCGAGCGCGGACTCTTTCCTCCTGCCCCTTTTCGCCGGCGGCGGACCCTCGTCGCTGTTCTCCGCCTGATTGGCCACTTCACCGCCGGGACCACCGCCCCATCTCGCCTTGGTCGTCCACCATTCGCCCTGTCCCGGACTCTTCTCCTCTTGACCTTCCCGTGCGCGCTGTTGAGCGAGGAGTAACATGGCGCCGATCTCCCGCAACAAGTCCAGTTTCTCGGCGCTGCCGTCGCCGACGCCTTCGTCCTCGGTGCGGAAGGAGGTGTCGGGGCGGCATTGGATGGCGACGAGGGGGCCTTCGACGAGTCCCTGTCGGGCGCGTTGGCGGTCGGTGGGGGACCGGTAGACCAAGGTGTTGTGACGGACTGGAAGCAAGCAGTTCTGCACGCTAAGTCGAGGTGGTATGCGTGGAGGGGTGACTTGGCATCCGAATGCCCAGGCGATCGTCTCGACGAAATAGCGGACGGTATCATCACGGTAGAGTTCCGGCATCTGAGAGCCAGTACCGATTCTTCGACCTTTGTAGGAAATTTTCGCTCCGTCGTCGGGTGCTTTATCATTCTCTTTGTGGTCAATGTCCATGGCCGATTGTCCTGTATCCTTTGTCGGAGACACGCTTTCGGCGTCTAGACTTGTATCCCAGTATTCCGCCATAAGCTCCAAGTTGACCCAGAACTTGCGGAAATGCGCCGGAGTGACGGCCTGCTGACCGGGCCGTGGTGGTTGACGCAGCACCCTTCGAAATGCGGCGTCGTTGTCGAAGAGGAGCTCTTGCAGCCTGACATAGTAGATTTCATGTCCCGGCACTTTTGACCCATTACTGAGTTGACAATCTGCTTTCACGGACTCACACGCTGGCGACCTTGCCGGAGAATGGCTCCAACTTAATGGAGGTAGGAACGAATGAGGTACGATTTCTTCAAGCGTGACATCGCGGGTAACGCGAACATTCAGCGCATCGACGTGTTGGGCGGTGGCGTCGGAAGGTTTTTTCAAGGAGGTGAAGAGTCTGGCAAGGCTCTCTCCTGATGAGAAGTCTGAGGATGGATGACTGCCATTTGGAGTGTAGGCAGGAAAGTTGAGAGGTGTGGCCGGTGGTGGTGGTTCTCGTGGCACTTCGACATCAGTTGATCCTGTGGAAGATGCTGCTTTGATGCGTATCAGTAACCTCCTCATCATGCCAGTACGCGTAACGGCTATGAATGATATTGACGCCTCTCCACCTCGCTGGGCCTGTGCAGAAATCCTCCACTGTTGTCACCGTCCAAGTAGTCGCTCCTGCTACATTGTGCTTTTGCAAAACAGGAACAATATGAAAGGGTGTCGACAGAGACGGAGGGCATAGATCGAGAAGCTATACAGTCACCTAGCTCTTGACCAAACCTCACATCTGACAGACATGCAAAAGTAGTTGGTTGAAGCAAAGATAGCGTACGGCTCGAACAAACAAAGAAAGTGAAAAGACGCAGCCCTCAAGTCATTGTTGGACATTCCCCAGACCTATCGCAACAACACGTCCACAAGACCTCCACAACGAAACATCAAAGGTCAAGTCCTACAACAAAGCAATCCGAGGGCGTTCAATTGCCCCGCGGTACACGTAAAATTGGTCCATCTTCAAGCCGAAAACAGATCCATTTTCGACACTCTATGAAGCACCACTCACGATGACTGAAGACTCCCCAATTGCCCAACATGATGCTCTCTTTCCATCAATCTAGATATACCCCGTCCGTTCAAGCTGCAACACCGGTCGTCATGCTCGTCACGCTCGTCCTAGGTCACACTTGAGTTGGACGTTTTTATCTCGTTGGATCTTGAGATCTGAGGCCTGTGGAGTCTGGTGAACTCCCCCACACTATTTGTACCTGTACCCCCGCACGTACATACACGGACTGGCTCTGAGTCGCCGTGCCTTGATCCATGTCAGGTCTGCTGCTTCGCGGGATTGCGGTTGTCAGAGATGCACGTTGCCGCACCCGTGCAGTGGCTCGTGCAGCGGCTTCTCGGGTGCTGCGACCGGCGTAACCGGATTGGGAATGGTAGGACGGGGCCTAACGTTACCCATCGGAAAGCGATAAGTTACCAGGTAATTCGTAGGGAGGATGGAAAAGGAGGGTCATTTCAGCCCTAAGGGATATTTGGACAATCCTCGTACTGTCAAAGCCCAAGTTTAGAAGATTCAGGAGTAATGAATCTTCAGTATGCTGTCACTCTCACCTCCACGTTTTCCGGAGTGATAGAGAGCATTTGGCCTTGACAATAACAATCGATGCGCAATTGTGCTTACGACTACATTAATTGTACGGATCACAGCTATCACGACAAGTTGCTCCTGGACCCAGTCAAGTCGTTGAAGAAGCCAGCGTAGATGATAAGGAACTGGATTTGGCCTCTACTCACCCGCGAATTTTGCAAGCCATCAAGAAGCAGACAAAGGCTTGGTCTAAGGAATGAAGACAAGAGACGCACACAGGCGTCAAGGAAAGGAATGGTACTGACATGAGCAGCAACCCATTCCACACGCATCCTGGATGCAAGAAGCAACGAAACCACCCCGAACTCGACCATCACAACCCAACCCAACCCCTCAGCCCCCTCTCCGCTAAAGCGAAGAAGCCTCACAAACCCCACTAAATGAGACTCGCCAGATCATCCACCCTCCTCCTCAGCTCCTCCACCCCCGCCAGCGCCACGCTCCACGTCTGCATCCCCTCCACCCTCCCCTCGAGCACCGCAAGCTGCGCCTTGAGCTCATCCCGCTCGCGCTCCAGAAGCCGCAGACGCTCCGAGATCCTGCGGCCGCCAACCCCAGCCACACCGCCGCACTCATCGCCGAGCGCATCGCTCCCTCCCTCCTCACCCCTCCCCCTTCCAACCTCCATCACCTCCCTCAACAAATCAACCCTCTCCCCATGCGTCAACCCATCAACCCCCGTCCCCTCTCCCACATCCCCACTAATCTCCAGCTCCCCCACCCCCTTGACCCCCTCCAAC
>JAABUU010007048.1_pt1 | contig 11758 bp, 14 predicted proteins | sample 5559301 | NCBI WGS metagenome assembly JAABUU01 (sample SAMN10711884, study PRJNA513360) | rock metagenome | isolation source: Antarctica rocks | place: Antarctica: Victoria Land, Richard Nunatak white
CTGCAGCATGCTTCTCAGAGATGGTATTGCTGAAGGACTCCTTGCTGGGAAGGTTGGTGATTGCTGTGAAGGTGATGTCCAGAATCAGATATTGCCTTTCAGCAAACAGCAGCATTCTCAGACCAAATGGGATCAGCACAAGATTCAGCAGCACAGGCACACTGACTCAGAAGAGCAGCTTGTCGATTTTTGGGGATTGATTGTACAGTCGAAGGTCATGAGCGATGCTGAAGGGGCATACGTGCTGAAAACTGTGAGAAACTCTAATCCAGTTGGGTGTCAGTGCACTCATTACTCTTTGATGCGGGTCTGCAAAGGTGACTTGGTCAAGACGCATATGTCTTCAGCTTGGCTCCTGAACAAATGAACGCTTCCCCTTTTCTTCTGCTCTTATTTTTTGCTGATTCCCTTTTTGTGCTTTCTGTTGGGTCATGGTTCAACTGACTGATGTAGATGTAGAGTGATACTGAGAGTTGGTGTGAAGTCATGGAGACCAACAGGCATGTGTGTTAGGGTGCACTCATAAAATAGCTACTGACACTGGTGCATGACACCTTAGTCACTCATTGCAGGAAAGCATGTCTGTGCCTGATTTGTCATGCTGGTTTGCTGTGCATGCTGTTGTTCAATTTGCATTTGATTAAAGTGCACAATGCATTTCATGCAGGTATTGGACTGTACATCTTAATTTTGCTTGGTACAATGATGCATCTGCTGCTGCACAGCCCCAATAAGTCTGACATATGTTTGGACGATACATGCAAATTTAGTACGTATTTTGATCATGATGTAATTGCTGCGGCTCCACAGGTCCAACTTATGTAAATTCAGCGTCCTGTTTGTTGCCATGCAGGAAGTGCTGGCACTTTCCAAAACGTCCTAAACTGTTCAGCCATGCCTTCTCCTTTGACTGCATCATGTGTACAGGTTTTCCAGACCTTGAGAGTACACAAAACCTTGTCTCATAAAGTGTCAGCTTGCGGCCTCCTGAGTGCACCATGAAGAAGCTGCGAGACATTGCTAAAGTTACTAGGTACTACGTCCGTACCCATATACAAATATTGGGGCTTCAGATGTTTGGCCTCACATCTGCATGACACCAGCTACATACAGGCACTCTCAGAACACCTTGTTTCAGGCATCTTCCTGCTTCGAAGGCCTAAGCACCCACGACACTGATGTGTGCAGTGCACACCTCTGGCCAAGTCTTGTACAAGCAGGGGCACCCATGACATGCATACTTTGAACGGGGACAAATATGCAAAAAGCACATTGGCTTTTAGTCAAACAAGCAGGCCACACATCTTCCTGGATTTGCTGTGTTGTTTCAATGCATGCTGTTCTCCAGCTTTTTTGTGACAGCAAGGCCCCAAAGCCGCTCCCGGCGAGACCAGGCTCGTGGCCTGTCAGATAGAAGTACCAGCAGCATGCCACTGCCACTGCTGGTCGCCCCCTGGCACATAAGTATGCTGTTGACACCTGCGGGCACCAGTCCTGCCCAATCCTTTACATCAGCTGAGGACAGAGCTCCATTGTCCTGAAGATATGCAAGCTGTCCACCGTCCTTGCTGGTGTACATTGTCATCTGGCTCTTAATGCTGCTCTGCGCCTGCATGAATTAATCAAACCAGGTATCATCATCCAAGAACATGAGGCAGAATCTGCTGAAACTATGCAAGCCCAAGCTGCAGCCACCTGCATCCGTGAGCAGGCCCTTGGCTGAGAAGACCCTTGGCTTACCCCTGCTGGCTCTGACCCCCATCCCCCACTCAGCACCCACAAGACATGAAGTTACAGACCATGGCATATGATGCAGGGCCCCAGTACCTTGGATAAAGCTTGCAGGCAAGCCTGTGGCCCATCTGCATTGGCTGCTGGCCCTAAAGCACCCCGTGCCATGACTGCTTGCTGTCCTCTGAAAACAGCAACGCCACATGTGTTGGTGTTTCGCAGAAGAGCGTAGGAAGCCCATGCAAGCTCCTGCAGCCATACAGGGAGCCCTCGTTGGATCCAAACCGATGGGCTGTTGCAGGTGAGATTGCAGTGGCAATGTCAGGGGCTGTCGCATTGCATCCCATACATGCTGTAGGCATGGCAGCACTGGTGTCCAAGCTATGCTTGATGTTCAAAGGAGGTCAAGACATGTGTACCTGCTTCTGCTCTTCGGACACGCTATCTGCAATTGCAAAGGTGCTAATGGCCCCCTGGATTTCTTGAGGGGCTGCCTGTCGACCCCTGCCAGGCTCAAGCTCCTTCAATCTTGCTTCGATGGTTGGACTGGCAATGCATATCGTGGCGAGGACTACTGCAAATACCTCTGAACGCGTCTGCATGGCATGCAATGAACTATCAGGGCATGGCAAGTGCCGCAGCCCGCTGCTATAGCGGCCTCAGCCTCAATATGCTTATTGAGCAGGATGGGGAAACAAGCTAAACAGGAGTCGCAAGCACAGTAGGGGACAGTCTACCTGTGTCTCAGACACCGTGTCAGGGCCTAGCAAGTGATTGGCAATCAGAATCAGAATGCCAAAAGACCCCACAACCCTCGGTATGAAGGTGTCATCAAAGCCAGGGATGCCCAAGGTGAAGCGAAAGACAGTTAGCTCTAACTCTGAGTCGCTGCCTTCAAGCAAAGAATAACTCAACGACAGTGAACTCAGCATGGCCATCTTTCAGCAAGGAAGGTGCTGTCTTACGGAGCTCAAACCTGCATGCACAGTCACTGTATGTTGCTGTACTGGCGCTGCAGGACGCAGAAACCTCGGTTGGGGGAAGCGGGTGGCTTTGCTGCGTAGTTGTGCGTTACAGGCAGGCGGACGCCCAACGCAAAGTGAATGTATACGAGGACCTGCACCGGCTGTGACGCATGTTTGCATGCCCTGTCAAAAACAAGTACACTCAGCAGCAAGTTCGGCAAATGCAGAGCCATACAACAACCATACTGTTGCTACCGCGCCATTTGTATGCAGCAGCGCTGGGTGAAGCGCAGTTTCAGCCACTTTGACTGAATGGGTTCAGGATCAGGGCAATGAGTCACAGCATGCAGAGTAGCGGTCATTTGCAAACTGTGATGCGCAATGTTAGGCGACTCGCTGCAAGTGTTCGAACTTAACTCAGGCGAAAACACCTTAGCTCATCCACACTTGACCGCCACACGGACACGCTATTGAGTCACAGTCGTACATCAGCGTGATCGTAAATGACAACCTGCTGTGGCTGCAAGCTGGGACTACAAACACAACAGCAGCATTGGTCAATTTTCTTAGCGTGTTCAGCTAGTGCTAACTTCAGGCGTGCTCTCCGATGTTTTGGGCACTTGGCTGCGTCACAGCAGCCTGCAAATCTGTCTTCCGATCATCCACTACAGGCACGGCATCCGTGCTTGTGCTAGGCGTTGGTAGAGGCAGGGATGCTGCTGTAGCTATTGAGGTTGCATTAGGCCCAACAACTGTCTTGTTTTCTCCACTTCCCTTGGCCAGCCCTGCACAGCAAAAGCAACTCAAAATTTGTGTCCATCCAGCTTGTTTTGCAGGCCAATTGTCCTGTGGGATGATCTACTGTGCTTCAATTATACCTGCTTATAGCTTGCCTGTACATCATCCCTTGATTTGCATGATGGCATGCAGTGCATGTACTGTACCGCATGCTGTGAACAAGAGCTGCTTCAGCAGGGCTGTGCAAGCAGCTGCAGCATGACCCATCCAGGCAGATGCTGGAAGACAGCAAGTTCAGCTTGTGAATCACAAACCTAGCAGCTCCTGCTTTCTCCTGTCCAGCAGAGCTGAGAGGTTCAAGCTGTTGAAGCTTGATGCTGAACCCACAGCTGCCGTATCAGTGCTGACATCAGCATCATGATTTGAAGCCTCACGCTTTGCCTCATGCTTTGCCTCATTCTCCACAACAATGGGAGCAGCCTTGGCTGCTGCAACGAAAGAACTTTTCCCTTTAGATAGTGCTTGACCTGCAACTGAGTCAAGCAGCTTGATGCTGGGGACTGCTGGCTGTGATCTGGGGACTGCTCCCTGTACTGCCTGGACAGAGATGGCTGACTCCAGGGATGGAAGGTTCCCAGGTGAAAGTGCAGGGCCTAATCCAGGGTGAAGCATTCTAATGCCTGGGGCAATCACCTGTCCTGCAGAGTTCTGAGACTGCACCCCAGAGCTCTGGGGGTGACCCCCCCAGCGCTTAGCCTTGACCCCATCCCTTGGGATCTGCACCCCAGCATGTGGGTTCACACTGCTGATAACCACAGCTGGGCTGGGCAGCTTGAGTGACTGTACAAGACTTTGATGTTCAGCAGGTGTGCCAAGGATCTTGCTTGTGTGCCCATGCTCTGCCTGGTTGCCAGTAGGCCTGCCAGTAGCTTCAGCCTTGACTTGGACTGCTGCCCTTGCGCTGGATTGTGGCAACACCACCTGAGCCTGCCCGTTGCCACATGGACAGTCTGTCTGTGCTGTGCATTTCACGCTATCAGCCTGCTGTGCTAGTGCCTCCAGCAGCTGCTCACCCTTGATCTGTGTTTGGGTTACCCCATGAGTCCTTGGCAGGGGTCCTGTCTCAGGGGCCGACTTGGACTGAGGAGACAGGTGTGCATTCATTCCAGTTGATGCATGCTCATCTTCCATTTTGATCTGCACTGGGTGGAACACCTTTGACTGTAGTGGCTCCTGCGCTGCTGAAGCTGATGCTGAAGGTGGCACTGCAGCTGCTAATGTAGCTGCTGCTGCTGAGGCACCTTTGGCGAGGGTTGATCGGGGGTTGCTTTTGAGTATGGGATTCAATTGAAGCCCTGGCCTGTAATCGTCTCTGGCAGAGCTGCTACCGACCCTGGCAGCACTGCCAAGACCCTTGGCAGATCTGTTAGGGTCAGCAATCACCACAGGGCTCCATTCAAGCTTGACTGGCTTCACATCCACACACACACCAAAAGCCATATCCTCAGCTGGTGTTGCATCAGGAGTGATAGCTCGCTGCGTCCTGGGAACCCCCTTGGTTGCTGCTGTGGGCCGCCCGGGGCCAGTCTGTCCGGCTGTGTCTGCTGCCTGACCTGCTGAATCAGCTCCTGGGGCTGTCACTGACTCTCCTGCAACTCCACTCTGTCCAGCTGCGTGTGCTGTCTGAGGCTGCTGCCCCAGCTTAGCAACTTTGGATACTTGGTTAGACACCAAGTCTGTGTCTGAAGCTGAGCGCTTCAAACCAACAAATACCTGCCCCATGGGCATGGTCACAGTATTGCTGTGTGGAATAATCAAGTTGTCAACTGCCATCGGTCCACGGCTCTCATGTTGCAGCGGTGCAGAATCATCATCTTCCTTGATGGCAATGGTGTGCTGTGGCGCTGGCTTAGAGTCAACCTCCATGGGAGTGTGGTTAGGGTCTGCAGGGGTGGGGGTTGGTTGCCTGTTAGAGCTCAGGAAAGGGCGGTCTAAAAGGCGAGCTTGGTGCTGCCTGGCCTTGTTGATCTCCTGAAACAAGTTGCACAGGCTGTGCCTCTTGATGTTCACAAAAAGAGCCTCTCTCAGGCAGGCGGGAATCGTGGATCCTGACTGAATAACAGGAGCTGAGCATATGTAGGACATGTGGCAACCCTAGAGGTATGTGTGTTGAGCAGCCGCCTTACAAACAAGACGTGACTATACAGATGTGACAGGGTTAGTAAACGGTCAGAGCTAGCGTCACAAGCAGGCTGAATACATCCGTATATGAGCCGCACTGTAACAACAGAGTTACGACGGTCAGCTAGTGAAGGCAGTTACGAATTAAACGTTAAGGATTTGTAGTCATCTAAATTTCCCACATAGATTGCAACAATACACTTGCTGTGCAGTCAAGTAAAGCGTACGACAAATTGCAGCGGGCGCAAAGAGCACATCTGCATAACACAAGGCAAGGGCTGCATCATGCAAGACACTTGTGAACATAGCGCTGCTGCCAAGTTGGCAGTTGTCCAATGGCAAGCAAAGCTACACCAAGCTTGACTGGGAATGCCTATATTCTTCTCTCAGTGATACTCTTTGAACCAGACTTGTACTGTAGCATACCTGGCGCAAAAACAGGATGTGGGCAGTGTCATCAGCCTGCTTTGCCCAGATGAAATACGGCACACTCAGCACGCTCCAGCCTCGCACATCCAACAGACGGTGCCTGGCCCTCATCTCCCCCAGGGGCCGCTGCCCATTAGCTGTGAAGTGGTGGGGCCCATCCACCTCTACTGCTACCTTCTCACCTGCAGCAGCATAATGGCTGTAAAACTAAGACAATTCCAATCAAAACCTCCATTGTCAGAGTAGCACAGCCTCTCGCTGAGGCTTATGATCTCAAGTTCAAGACTGCAAGCACAGTTCTCGCCTATCACAACCTCTCCTGTTGCTATGTCACCACATCAGTAGCCATGGTGTTTCTGTATTTGAGTCATGGTTGATCATGGACCTCTGGCAGCATGCCGCTGGTCAAGAAGGGTTGCTACAGTGCATCAACTGCCAGCTTGCTACAGTGAGAAACTGCACACGACTCTGGACAGACAGACAAACACACATGTGAAAGAACAGTACCTACTTGACAAGTCGCACATGGACAGCAGCAGCAGCAAGAAGTGATGGTCAGGTTGTACCTGTTAGCGCAATATCCACTGAGAACAGGCTGTCATCAGTCAGCTGCTCAATGGTGTGAGACAGCCCCATGGATGTCAGCACACGGGCTACGTCCCTATGCAAGCCAGACACTCTGATGTTCTTGCACGACTCAATCCACACCAGCTGGGCACGTTCCAGCAGCCCCTCCTTGAGGGGCAGTTCCACGCCTTCCTGGTCAGTCTTCATCAGCAAGTAAGCCTGCACTCACAGAAAAAGCAGCTTTGTGTAACCTGCTGTAACCACGTTCTGTGTGCCAAATTCATGAAGGCCTGCTTCAAATGGGCGCTTTCTACAAATGCAGCTCATAACCCTCTCAGTTAGCCAGTATGCCTGCAGCTCTAAATGTTGTAGCTCTATGCCCTTTGATTTGACATACTGTGGTCTTGTAAGACACCTGAAGCATGCTTTGACAAGGCCTCGCCTGAGAACTTTGCACATGTAGTCTGAGTCAAGACTTACCAGCATAATTCAGCTGAACAAAGGAGCTATTTCAAAGACAGCAAATCAGTTGGCATGCATGTCAATGGAGTCTGATGCCATCGCCTCTGACAGCATGATGTGCATGTCAGCACCAAACCAGCCACATCTACAGTGCCAAGGAGATGCTGATGGTGTTGAAGCATGAACTCTTATGCATGACAGGTGTGAGCACATCATCACGCAAGGGTGTAGTCCACCTCAAGTCACAAATCCAATCACCAACTGTCCTGTACAGTTGCACAGCTATCTCATCACCAATCCAGCGCCTCAGACTACATCCGTAGTGTGCAGCGCTGAGTCATTGACGAGACAACTGTACAACTGGTCAGCGATGGCCCAACAAAGTCACAGCAACATGCAGCGCTTGTGAGACCAATTTGGTTGCCTGGTAGATCTGGGTGAGGGCTTCTTCCGGCAGGTTCTCAGGGGCCACGCCCAAGCTGGTGAACTGCTGCATGATGCGCCTCCACATGACGCCATCACACGACTGCACACCGCCACATGTTGTGATTAACAGCGCTGCATTGGCTCCTGATTGCGTCATTGTGCATCCAACAGAGCAAGTGCAGGTCTCATGGCGTGAAGCCATAACACATTTGCAATGCAATGCAGAGCACTACATGTCAGGCATCTGACTGCATCATTTTGCTCATGCACCACTGTAGTACACCGATGCATGCCCAACATAATCAGTGCACCATTCAATGTAAGTACACTTCAACGCATACAATCGCGCCAGAGAGTGTCAAACCATTGCTGTACGAAGTGACTGACCTGAAAATGCAGAGGATGCAAAGGATTGATAGCAGTATGAGGACCATGATGCAGTGGTCCAGTCCAATGGCAGTTCACAAACTGGTCCAGTCCAACGGCAACTTATGAATGATCCAGAGCCAAGGAGCCAAAGAGGGCATACCTGCAAAATGCAGAGGGACCACAGCAGGTTGGAGAGCTGCTGTGCATTGAACTGCTCCTTGTGACTGCGCTCCAAGATCTGACTTGTGAAGGCAGGCAGCATGTCTGGCACGTCATGAAGAAAGGAGGCATAGGTCCACAGGATGTTGGTGATGTGCTGCAATGACAGATCCTGCAGGTGCAGCAAAAGCTGTTGGTTTTCTGCTAATGTAAAGATGCTGGCAAACAGATCTCATAAAGTTTCTGCTAATGTAAAGATGCTAGTAAACAAATCTCATAAAGATAAAGATGCTGGTGCCCAACATGGCTGCTGTGCTGAAATGCCAAATTTTTGATCGTACTCTGTGTTGTCAGTTGGTTGAACATACATGCACATTCACAGCGCGACACACTGAAGCAGCTACAGCAAATATCAGCCATTGCATGGTCAAGCTGTGCCAGCTATGTGCTTTGTCAGCAGGATGCGTAGGTGCACTGTGCAAACAGTACTTGTTGAAAGGCAGCCGCAACTGGTCGAAGGGAACAAGCCGTGAGCTGACTGGTCAATGGGCAACAAGCAAAGGGCGATAGGCAGAGAGTAAGTGGCACATGGCAGAATTCGAAGGGTATAAGGCAAAGCCCAATGAGCAGAGAGCAAGGGGATGGGTCTGAAGGCAAACTCCAGCTACCTTGACGATGGTGGTGGCCTTGAGCCCAATGGCGTCCAGCAGGGAGGGGGTGTCATGGGTCAGCTTGCCAAAGGCCCAGGCCATGTTGGCCAGATTCTGCTGGCTGAACTCCTGAATACGCCCCTCAGCTTCACTGGCAAACCTGTCCATCATCCCCTCACTGTGAAAGCCTGCATGCACACGGAATGCTCAGTCTGATTTAGAGCACATCAGCAAACATTACTGATGCAATGCTGACTGTAAAAACAGAACATCATGCAGGGATCTATTCAGGACTGTACATACCTGAGGGGAAGACTTGTGTACAATGAACGAAGGACTGATCACAGCATGAGTGACGCATGCGCGAGCAGACAAGCTGATGGCTGTATGTCCAAAATCTGTTGAAATTGGAACGATACAGAGAAGAACAGCATGGCCCTCGCACAGAGATGACACGCATAAATCGAGAAATGGTTCCAAAAAAACAGCCAGAGCCCAGCTTCATTGCCCGACTGTGGTGCAAATGATTCAGCCCAGAAAGAACAACATGGCTACCACAGTATCTGTTGTTCTCCTGGTGGATCGACTGGAGCTGGCGGCGGCCAGATCAGCATGGCCAGTCTCATTTGCCTTGTCGGTCTGCCTCATCACACACTCACCCAGTACTACCCACAGGCAAGCCAAACGAACGCCACCCAGGGGCTTTTCCCTTGCTAATGCCAAACGACAGAGTCTTCTCTTTTCTTTTCTCACCCAGTTTGGCAAAAGCCCAGACAGTGTTGCTGATCTCCTGTGGGTTGCAGTCGCTAGCTCTTTCCTTCATAGCTTCAGCAACAGCTGCCAGCAGGCGCCCTGAGGGCAGCAGCTCCAGGGTGGCCATAGCCCACAGGCTGTTGGCCAGGTGTTGCCTACTGAACTTGATGGCCTCTTCAGGCATGCCCAGCCTTGCAGTCACCTCCACCTCCACTGCTTGCATCAGCGCCTGCACAGCAGCAGCAGCTACTCACTGCTGTGACAGACCTTTGGGTACAGCCAAGGCACAGCATCTCTGCATGCTGTGTATTGAGCGCTGTCTGCTGAGATTGACCGCATCTCTGGGCTCGCCCAAATTGGGATGAAAGTCTAGCGCCCCAAAGTTTCACAGGCTGCTGGCAAATTAGGCTTTACAATTCACGCAGGAAGCAGGTAGACCAGGCTGTGAAAGACTCAGCCCGCTTTGGGCTACAGCAAACCTGAGCTGAAGGTGCAAGAGTGCAAGTACCCTGTTTGTGTGCTTGAGCGTAGCCAGCGCCCAGATGGTATTACTAATGTTCTGAGGGGAAAAGTTGGGCAGCTCATGTAAAGCATGGCCGCACAGCAGGGTGAGGAAGTCTGCAGGGGGGCTGTGAGCCAGGGTGGCGTAGGCCCAAATCATGTTGGCAATGCTCTGTGGCTGAAAAGTGGTCATCAGGGCACGGCTGTGCAGCGCTGCAGCTTCCATCAGCTCGGGATGCAGCTTGCCTGCACATCAAGGATTGAATATTGATACATATGCTACAGATGAAGCATGTAGGCTGGCACAGATACAAGGTTTGTTTGTTATGCTCTCTGCTCAACAGAGCTTGGCTGTGCAGCATTGCTGCCTGCATCATCTCTGGACGCAGCATGCCTGCGATCGCACACAAATGACAGCTTGGTGTCCGTTACAAGCAAGTTATGAATGGAGGTGTAATAGTCAGTGAGGCAGAAGGGTTGGCAGCTGGTACAGGCAGAACACGTAGGGTGGGGGATCAGTCCAGTGTCTGGGCTACACAAAAGAGGCTGCAGAGGAAAGCTAAATGATAGGTCATAACAGCAGCCGGGCGATGGTGGGGCATCTTTGCTGAAGGAGGTAGAGATGCCAGCAATGCAGTTGACAGCTGCTTACTGCCACTGTGTTGAGCTGCAGGTAGCTGCTGTATTTTGCCTACAGATTCAGCTGGCTTCTGGTGCAGCATGCACAGCATGCATCACTTGATGATCATTGTGTGCAACTTTGGTGATTGTGGCTGTCATTATCAGCACTGTCTGCTTAGTGGGAAGACAGGGCAGGGCTACATACCCAGCTTGGCGTAGGCCCATAAGATGTTAGAAATGTTTTGGGGGCTGAACTCTTGCATACGATACTCGCTGCACTGTGCAACAGCATCCATCAAAGCTCCTGGGTCATATCCCAAGTTGGCGTAGGCCCACACCTGTGAATGAATGTTACATTGGCATGTCAATGTATGAGAGCTGGTCAACTTAAGTGTAAGACAGTACATGCAGAGGCAAGATGCTTGCAAGGATGCTAGCTGCTGTTGTAGCTGTGGGCTGTCATGGTGTTGAGAGTCAGACTAGCTAAGACAGCACATGCTAACATGCAAGGCAGCAAATGGCTTGAGTCCTCATGCTAAATGCACACAGCATTTTGCGTCAGCACAAAACTGCCCAGTATGTATGCACCATGGAACATTTGGTACAAGCTGTAAATAGAGGCAGTGCCACATTGTGTGCTTGGGCACCTCAACATGCAAACAGTGTGTCTTCACTGCCCTACAACACTCAAATTCTGGCAGGAAGGCTCACCGTGTTGGCGATGTTCTGCCCATTGAACGATTGTAGCTTTCTGAGGGCAATGGCTGCCACCGCATCCAGCAGCCTCTCATGCACCACTTCCAGCTTGCTGAAACCCCACACTGTGTTGCTCAGAGCCTGCGGGCATACACAGCAGTTGACCATATTGCAGTCAGATAACATGCTTTGCCAAGCGTGTCACAGGCCCAACACTGCGTAGTTGTTATTGCCTAATAGATACCTGTTCACAGAAGACGTTTGGAGAAGTGGAGCCTCGATGCTAATCCTGTTCATATCGATTACTAGTGCTAAACCGCGCACGCTAATCTGTCAGTGTAAATCTGCCGGTGTCCTGGCATAGCTGAAGAAGCACAGAATGTGCCACGCACATGACTCTCAAGAAACTGTACCTGCGGAGTGAAGGTGTCCAGCTTGCGCAGAGCCTCAGCAGCCATGACCTCCATGAGGTGACCTGGGTGGTGCTCCAGCTTGGCATATGCCAGCAGT
>JAABUU010007051.1_pt1 | contig 11750 bp, 6 predicted proteins | sample 5559301 | NCBI WGS metagenome assembly JAABUU01 (sample SAMN10711884, study PRJNA513360) | rock metagenome | isolation source: Antarctica rocks | place: Antarctica: Victoria Land, Richard Nunatak white
CGCGTCTGTGTCCTGACACAGGGCCGTCCTCGCCGACCTGATACGGCCGTTATGAGGCAGTTGCGGTAAGATATCTCGTGAGGCAACAATCCCGCACAGGTTACATTTTCCCGTGAGGCAATACGCGCCCCATGTGACGCTGTTGCGCGCCTATCTTCGGGCGGTCGTGCTTGACCAGAACGTTAACGCGCCATACGGCGGAGGATACCCCGTCCGCCAGACGATGAATGCCAGCGTATATCCCCTGACGGCGAGTTGGGCCGGGAGTACGAACTGGGCCACGCGCGACGGCTCGACCCCGTGGACGACGCCGGGCGGCGACTATGACTCCTCGTATCGTGTGACGACAAGCGTCGACTACTCACAGGGCATGTATGGGGACACCCTGGCGGCGTGGAACATTACGCCGCTGGTGCGGCAGTGGTACCTGGGCACGCGCCCCAATGACGGCGTGCTGGTCAAGATGGACGACGAGCAGACGTTCTCTCCGCGCGGGCTCGATTGGCTGACCTGGGCTCCCGACGGCCAGGGCTTTCATGGGTAGGTATGGGGGGGAACAAGAAAAAGGATGAGCCAGCGCACTCTTTTGTAGTATCAAGGGTGTACGAACCACGATACACAAAGGAGGACGCGCATGGCCCATCCAGAGGGATTATCGCAGTGGACGGCGACCGTCGCCAAGGAAATAGCGCCGTTGAGTCCGGCCCAGGCCCGCGTGTTGGCCTTATGGAGCTACGGGATGGTGCTCACGCAGTCGTGCGCGTGTCATACCATCGCGGTCTTCCTCGGCCTGTGCTCGGGCGAGGGCTATCACGCACTGCGCCAACGCCTGCGCGAGTGGTGCTACGACGCGTCCGACAAGCGGGGGCTCAATCGCCAGGCCGTCGACGTGACCGTGTGCTTTGCCCCGCTCCTGGCCTGGGTCCTGCGGCTCTGGCAGGGCGCTCAAGTCACGCTGGCCCTAGACGCCACGAGCCTGGGTGACCGCTTCGTCGTCCTAACCATCAGCGTGGTCTATCGGGGCTGTGCTATCCCCGTGGCCTGGAAAGTGCTCCCCGCCCAGGAAAAGCGGGCCTGGCGCCGCGAGTGGCTGCGCCTCATCCGCCTGCTGCGGCCCGCCATCCCGCCTGACCGAACCGTCATCGTGCTGGCGGATCGCGGCCTGTACGCGCGCTGGTTGTTCCGCCGTATCGTCCGCGTGGGCTGGCATCCCTTCCTGCGCATCAACACCGCCGCCAAATTCCGTCCCCACGGACGCGCGGAGTGGGTCTGGCTGCGCGACCTCGTGCCCCAGACCGGCACCACCTGGCGTGGCCGTGGGACCGCCTTTGTCTCGGCTAAATGTCGCCTCGACTGCACGCTCGTCGCCTGTTGGGAGCCCGGTTATGAGGACCCCTGGTTCATCCTGACCGACCTCTCCCCCACGGACTGTACGGCTTCGTGGTATGGTGTCCGCGCCTGGATCGAATGCGGATTCAAAGTGATCAAGCGCGGCGGGTGGCAGTGGCAACACACCCGTATGACCGATCCCGCCCGCGCTGATCGGCTCTGGCTCGCGCTCGCCGTCGCCACCTTGTGGGTCATCAGCACCGGCGACGCACTTGAACAGGACCTGGATGTGCCCGTCATCCGCGATCTCTCCCCGCGCCGCAGCGCGTGCCCACCGCCCCGCCGGACGCGCCTCTTCCGGCTCGGCCTCCTTGCCATCCTGGCCGCCTCCGTGACCCACCGCCTGCTTCCTCTGCCCTGCCGTCTCGTGCCCGATCCTTTGCTCCCGCCGCCCGCTGCGCCCCCCTCGCACCACCACCCCCATCCTACCAGCCCGCCCTTACCCGTGCACACCTACCCATGAAAGGGAGCCCGAACGGTGATGCGGGCTATTGCCAATGACATGAGTCAGCCACGGGAGTTAATTATGGGAGTTAATTACTTATCGTTCGCGCAAATCTTGAGCGAGTTCGGCGGCTGGTGCCGACAATCGCCGACGGCTTGTGAACAAATGGCTCGGCGCCGTGGTTATTGTCAACAAAAGGCCGTGATGGCCGCAGAGTCTATGGTCGTGACAGGTCAGTATGTTGCTGGTCATTCTGCTCTCCCTTCAACTTAACCAGCGACATTTCCTACATGTAGTATCGTTTCCGCTATGAATACCACACGTAGTGGTCGCGACGCTCTCGAACTGGCTTCCAATTTGCGCGAACGATAAGTCAGGCGGCTAGGTCAAGCGGAGCAGCGGCTTCTGGGGCCGCATGCCGCCGCCGTTGGCCCCAGAAGCCGGTGGGTAGATGGTCGGTGCGGACCTTTTTTGTGCGAATACGGGCCGGAAGTGGGAAGTCATGCGGAAAGAGCGTGTGCGTGAGGGCGCGCCGGAGGCGACCGGGCGTGGGCTGGGGGCGGCGGTCCCAGAAGCCGGTTGGGATGGCCGGGGCGGTGGCCGCGACGTACGATAGGATGGCCCCGGCGAGGAGGGCGAGTTCGGGCAGGCGCTGGCAGGTCTCCGGCGCGTGAACGAACGCGCGGGCAGCGCCAAGCATCTGTTTGGCGGCCAACGGGAGCTGTTCCACAGGCCAGCGGTCGTGGTAGAGCTCGTGCAGCACACGGGCGGTGACGGGGAGCGGCGAGGCCAGGAGCAACGGCTCGCGGTAGCGCGGGTCATAGACGGCGATCACGGTGAAGGTAGGATCTGTCGCCTTCGCCTCCGCCTCCGCCGCAGCCGTCGTGCGCACCAGGGCGGTCCAGACCTCCGCGCGCAGCGTCACCCCGTCCTCCTCCCACGTCGCGGTGCGATCCGGCGGCGTGGCGGGGATGGCCCGCCCTTTATAGGTCCGCGGCAGCGGGCGCACGATCTCTCCGCGCGTGGCGCGGCGTCCGCGCCCGCCATAGGGCGGCGGGGTGGCGCGGCGAAAGACGCTGTTCTTAGAGCGTGTCCACAAACCCTCCATGCTCAAAAGGTATTGTTTCCAAACCAACAGGGGCACAATCGGTGGTTCCCTGGGTATCGGGAGGACGCGCACACCGCCATCGTGCCGTCCCGGGCGTTTGGAGACTGCGCGCGGGCGAGTTCGGCGCGTCGGGCGACCGCTGGTGGCCGCAGGATCGCGTCTTTTTTGGCAACAACGGACCTCGTGGTCAACCAGAAGGTAAGGTGGAAGGGCCGTGGGTTTGTGGACATGCTCTTAGCGAACACATCACGTTGCCGCGTGTCGAGCGCGACCGCTTCCCGCACGCTTTGAAGAGGTATGTCACTTAGTGCAGGGCAGTGCATCTGAGTGGGGAGGACGTAGATGTTGTCGTTTCGTCGAAAGACCTCGATCGGGATGACGTCCCGCTCGACCGGGACGACATGCCGGCTCAACGGGTCGTAGTGAAAGTGGAACAACCGCTTCTTGAGGATTGAAAGCTTCGCATCCTCTTCCACATGTTTACGTCCGCTTGGCGTGAGCCCAAGGCGGCGATGCCCGTCGGCAGTTACCGCACCTTGCTCAATGAGCGCGGATCGTAACAACTCGGCCGCTGAGGTTGCGAGATCGCGTTCATTGAGGCCTAAGAAGTGGGCGATGTCACGCGCCGTCACGACATCTACCGCGATGGTACGCAGGATGTATTGAGACGTGAGTGACAGCGCGTGTTTCTCGAGAATTTGAGTTGTAATCCTGAGGCGATAGAGGGGTAGCGCAGCCGCAAATCGTCGCTCCGGATCATAATCAGGGAACTCACGTCGCACCATAGGCAAACTGTCGATCATCCACTACTCCGCTCTAAGTCAATCATGGCGCAGTCATCTGGGTGCGCTCGCATATACACAATTATTTCCTCGAACGGGTTCTGGACTCGACCAGTCTCGGCATTGCCCAGCATGACCGCATCTCCTACGAGGCATAGGAGTTGGCGCGCGCGCGACAGCGCCACGTTCAGGCGTCGCCGGTCGCGCAGGAAGCCGAGGCGATGCTCAGCATTCGAGCGAACTGTCGAGTAGATTACGATGTCGCTGTCGCGTCCCTGAAACGCATCAACCGTGGCAACCTCGATTTCCAGGGCAGACCAGCGCGTGCCATCTTCGGGCACGAGGCGAATGCGGAGATCCTCGATCTGACCGGCATAACCTGAAATGACCGCCACCTGACGACGTTCGCCCGTCTCGCGGTAACTCGCTTCGATGCGCATGAGAAACTCTTCGATTGCGGTCACCTCGACCGGATTGGCGTAACTCGATCCACGACGGATTTCGTGGCGATTAGCGAGTCGACTCGTGGACATCCAGCCAACCGGGCGCGGCATCCATGGAAGGTTGTGCATTCGCTCGTCAGCCGCAACCCCATGCTCAAGGATGTTGTCGTAGAACACTGCGCTGATCAGACGCCCGATTGCTGGGTGCATCCGGTATTGAGCGGTAAGCATGCGCACGACACGAGGGTTCGAGTGCTTCGCCTCCTCCACAAGCGATTCGAACAAACTCCGCTCGATGCCCTCCGCGACGATGCCCGCCTTCGAGAGACGCTCCTCAGCCAAGTCATCATCGAGGAGCGGCGGCAGTTGCCGCTCGTCACCCACAATGATGGCGTGATGCGCTCGTACGAGAGGCGCGAGGATCTCCGGGGCCGTCGCTCGTCCCGCCTCATCAACAATGACCCAGTCAAACTCCGCGCCTCTCATCGATCGAGCGCCTACGAAGAGGCACGTCGCGGCCAAAATGTTAGCGCGCGCGATCAATGGCGCTTTGAATTCGTCCGTTCGCCCGAACACATTGCGCCAGTCTTGCACCAACTTACGCCTCTTACGCAGGAGGGTTTCCGGTTCGTCGCGGTCCGTAAAGTTCTTCAGAACAGCCACGAGTCGATCATATTCGTCGTACACGTCTACGCGCGCTGTCTCCTGCAAGCGGGGCGGCAAGACCGATTGGATGACATCGAGGTGACCAGCTAAGACGTCGTGGTGCGATTGAACGGAGCCCTGAAGCTCGTGCATTCTCTGGCGCGTCCGCTCCATGCGCTCGTCGTTCAAATGTGGGTGAGCCTCGACGTGCCGCGCAATGCCCGCGAGCAACTGTTCGTCTTCGCGCAGACGCTGCACCAACGCGTCCGCTTCCGCTATCCACTCAGCACATTGGCCCAGCACTGCATCGACACCATCCAGGTCGGACGCCTTGGCTTGTTTCCGCAGTTGCCGTTCCTGCTCCTTCAATTCGCCCAGAACACCCTCACACCGGTCCGTAACCTCCTGGCGCCACTGGGCGAGACGGCGGTCGAGACTCCATACTTCCGCCCCTTGGCCAATCTTCTCCTCGCGTCCCATGCGCACGATCTCAAGGGGATGACCATCGTGATACCGGGCAACGCACGCCAAGACGTGATTGACCGCCACGTTGGATTGGGAGGACACCAGGATCCGCGCATCCGGCTTGGCAGCGAGGATCTGGAGGATAATCTCGGCTATCGCTGTCGTCTTACCCGTGCCCGGTGGTCCTTGGAGCAGGTATAAATCCTGGGATGCTAGTGCCTCGCGCACGGCCGCTTGCTTATCCGGGGCTAAGTTTTCCTGAAAGAAGCGTATATCAGGATCGGGATCGTCGCATTCCGCCTTTCGTGGGTCGATGAGAACATCCAGTAGTTTCGGATTGACCGTGCTGCCAGCTTGGAGCTGCGCCAAGGCGTCTTGCTGCCGCTTGATCGCCGCCCGTTCTTCTTGTCTGTATAGAGAAAGTAATCCTGAGCGTGAGAGCCCCTGATCGTCCAACGATTCGCTGGGCAGAGTCGCGTCCCGGCCCACCACAACTGTAGTGCCGGTAATGCTGACGATAGTGCCCACGGGGTTCTCTCGCCCACGTCCGTCGTCGTTGGCGACGACGGCGCCAAGGGGCCAATCATAGGTGTCCGGGAAGACCTCCCGTAAGGTGAAGACGATATAGTTGGGATCTTCCTTGACGTTCACATAGGGCACGCCGCTCTGCGCATCGATGAGGTCGCGCTGATAACGTAGCACTTTGTCCCAAGTTTCCACAAACCCCTTGCGTTCGACGCGCCGGTCTCTCTTGACCTCTTGCCTTCGCTTGTGCTCCGCGAGCCAATTCAAAAGGACGCTCCGGTTTTGGGCGAACACCTGGAGCTGCGCATCAGTATACTGTTCCTTATGGAAAGCGCGGATCAGCTTCCATTGAGCGCGGAATGTCCTAGCCGCCGCCCTTTGCGCCTCTAAATCAGGTCCAAATGGATACTCAACATCTGTGACAAAAAAGACGGGATTGACGCGATCAGCAGTGCATTTGATGCGCACGTTCTCGGTGAGCAGAACTGCTGTCTCGCGTCCTTCTAGCAGAATGGAGACTAAACCTGAGTCCTGGCCATTCAACTGATCCGATAGCCATGCCTGCGCGGCCAGAAAAGTCGTATCTTCGATGACCCCGAGTTCGCACAGCGTCCCCCGCGTGTGCTCTGTCGCGACGAGCGTGATCTCGGGCACAACCTTGCCGTCGTCGATACCTTCGAGCGCGCGACATATCTCGCCGGCGTCTCCGTAACGCTCATCCGGTCTCCGAGCGAGCATCCGCTTCAAGATCTGTTTCACCGGCTCCGATGCCTGCAGCGCGTCGATCAACGAGAGATCCGGCCCATCCGCGGGAGGTGCTTTCTGTGAGAGGAGGTGATAATAGACAGTACCGAGCGAGTAGATATCGCTCCGCTCGTCACCGGCTCCCGGGTTGCCGTTGCGCTGCTCAGGAGCAGCATAGCCAGCCGACCAGAATGCCGACAGCGTGGTCCCAGTGGCCAACTCGTACTTGAGTCTGCTAGTACCGAAATCAGTTAGCCGGGGTCTCCGGTCGTCGTCGATCAGGATGTTGGACGGCTTGATGTCCCGGTGGATGATACCCTCGCTATGCGCGTGTGCGAGCGCCTGGGCAAGCTTACGCATACAAGCCAGCGACCACGAGTCACTAGGCGCGCCCTGCTGCGCGGTAATGTAGTCCGCTAGGGTGTGTTCGAAGTAGTCAAACACAATATAGAAGCAATTAGCCGTATTGGACCATCCGTGCTCACGAATGCGAATGATATTGGGATGATTGAGGCTTTGTAGCGCAGATGTTTCACGCCGGAAGAACTCGCGCCGTAGTTCGTCAAGATGTTCAGAGTTGAGCCGCTTCACAGCAACCAGCTCGTTGTCACGCCGCCGATCTGTGGCCTGGTAGACGGTGCTGAGTTTGCCGTTTCCAATGCGCCGACCAAGTACGTATCGTCCTGCAATCACGACTGTCGGCTCGACGGCCTCTCGCGTTGGTTGCTGAGGGATCATTTTCCAATCCGATCAATGAGCACTGCTTCTTCTATCCTTACGGGTGTCATTCATGTCGCCTGATAGCGCAGAGGGCTGTCGAACCAAATGAATCAAAGAACTGAATGACTTGTCTGACGACCAGACAAACTCGCCGACACCTCGCCAGTACTTACTCTCTACGCACATGAAGTTCCCATGCAAATCGCGGGCTACTCCTCCTCGAACCCCTGCGACACGAACTTAAGCGTGCGGCCGTTCTCCGATACGGTGCGCACCACACTCTCCGGCGCGCCGTCTGGGATCTCCGCCTCAATCTCCAGCCGCACTCGCACCCGTGCTCCGGGCAACGTACTCAGATGCTGCACGATCTCCTCCGCGATTTGCCCTGCGTCACGCGTCACACGCATGGTGTCAAGCTCCGCTGTGCCGTGGTAGCGCCGCAGCTGTGGCGGTGCCATCGGCGTTGGCGTGCTCGCCCCCGGCGCCGCCGTGCTGTAGCCGGCTGGTCCGTCGTGTGCGGCCGCTGGATTCACCGGACTGAACCCGCCCACGGGATAACTTACTCCCCCGCCGGCCTGCGCGGCGCGCGCCCTTGCGACCTCCTCATCTTTCGCGATCTGCCGCAGCGCCGCCTCGGGCTTGACCAGTATGCTCTGTCCGTCGAACACGACCCGCGCCTGCTGCCCGTACACCAGACCCCGGTACCGGCCCGCCGCCTCGTCCCACCCCTCGGCGTACGCGAAGGTATCTTCGGCCCACGTCAGCATAGCTAGGCCGCTCTCGATCGCTCGCACTAGCACTGTTTCGTCGCGTAGCCGCGGCAGGTACAGGTACGTGGCGATATAGTCCCACAGTTGCTTGACACCCAGGTGATCGCGACCCTGCCACAACGCGCGGTCCAACTCGTAGCGCAGCCGTAGCGCCGCCAGCTCGGTGATCAGTAACTCCTCGCCCTTGAGCTTGCGGCTAGCCCGCATAGCCAGCGAGTCGGGACCCTGACCACCCTGTAGCCGCAGTTCGCTCCACTCGATGCCGCCCTGTGGGTCCGGCTGCGTCGGCACGAGCGCCCAGCTGTACGTTTCGGGGATACGCGCTTTCACGGCGTCGTCGGCCCCCTCGCGCTTGGTCTTCGCTTGGTTGCGCTGGAAGCTGTCGAGGTTGAGTTGATCGCGCTCGTCGTCGATACTCTTCCAGGCCAGGTACTGCCGCACGGCCTGCTCTAGCTCGCCCAGTCGTGTGCGGTCCGGCGCCAGGAATGACACGGCGTTCTTGAACAGCCGTGGCGCTGTCCCTCGGTTGTCTAAGATGCGCTGCGCCTCCTGCCGCGCCGGGCTGTCGACCGATTTCCCGATGTGTTCATACTCAGGCCCCAGCACGACCAGTCGCGCGTCCCGCTCGTCGGGCACGTCCCCGCTTGAGGCTGGCGCGACGTGCACGCCAGCGAAGTCGCCCTTTTGTCCCTGCTGTTGCCGCAGCCGCCGTACGATCTCCTGCAGCACGTCGTCGCGGTCCTGCTGCGCCGCCCGGTCCTGCGCCAGACGCGTGACGCTCGGCTGCGTGGAGAACCAGTAGCGCCGCCCGTCCACGTATAGATGCGTGGCCTCGTCGGTCAGCCGGCGCAGCGCATCGCCGAAGGTTGCGACGCTCTCGCCTGGCTGCACGCAGCCGAGCTTGATGCTGCGGTCGTCCAGACCGCGCCGATTGGTGTTGACCGTTGGGGCCGAACCCAGGAACAGCGTGCGCGCGATGCGCCGGCTGGCCGAGTAGCGTCCCAGGTTAGGGTTGGCCCGGTCGAGCGCCAGCGGCAGGGAGTGCGGCCCGTCGACATCCCGCTCGACCACCGGCACCCAGGTGTCCTCCAGATAGTGCGTGAGCTCCGATTGGACATCCGGCGCGTCCAGCGGCACGCTGGCCGGCAGGATGAGCAGGCTGCCATCCTGCCGCTCCCACAACTCACGGATGACCGCGGCCATCAGGCGCAACACGCCGCGGGTGCGCTGGAACTTGTCGAGCGTCGACCAGTCGTTATAGAGGCGGTCGAATAGTTCAGGGTGGATCGGGTACGCCGCCTCCAGCCGACGCGCGTACTCGCCTTCGCGCGTGGCCGACGGGAACTCTTGCGCCTGCGTCGTGTACAGCCGGCTGAAGGCGTCGATCACAGCGTCGCGCGCCGCGAAGGCATGCGGCTCGACGATCGGCTCGAACAACCGCCGCCGCACGATCTCGAACCCTTCCTCGGTGCTCGCCGGCCGCCATGCCGACTCCATGCGTCCGAACGTGTTCTTGATGTGCTCCAGCGCCTCCTGGCCGCCCTCGCCGCCGATCTCGATCTTGGACGCGGGAATAGAGGCCACGACGAGCGTGTGCCGCGCCTGCCGCGCCGCCTCGGTCAACGACTGTACGAATGTGAGGTTGGCGTCGAACGACCCCGCCGGCAAGCCCTCTTTACGATACAACATGCGCACGTAGGCGACCCATTCGTCAATAAGCACCAGGCACGGGCCGTTCTGGTCGAACAGCGTGCGCAGCGCGTCCGAGCCCGGACTGACGCCTCGCGCGTCGGCCTGCGCGACGAGCGCGTACCCCTCGGCGCCCCCGAGTTGCCACGCGAGTTCACCCCATAACGTATGCACCTCGGTCCCGTCGGGCTTGCGGTGCGTGTGCGCCGGCGACAATGCGGTGCCGACGAGCACCGCACGTTTCGCCTCGGCTGGGCGCGACACGCCGGCCTCGACCAGCAACGGCTCGACGCCGGCGAGGTCGCTGGCCGTCCGGCCAGAGCACAGGTGGTAGAGCGCGAGCATGGAGTGGGTCTTGCCGCCGCCGAAGTTGGTCTGCAGCTCGACCACCGGGTCGCCGCCATCGCCACCCAACCGGCGCAGCGCGTTGACGAGCAGACGCCGCAGCCCCTCAGTCAGGAAGGTGCGGCGGAAGAACTCGCGCGGGTCGCTGTACTCGACGCCCCCCTCGCCGCAGTGGACCTGCGCCAGATCGGCGGCGAACTCGGCCTGATGGTAGCGGCCGGCGGCGACATCGGGGTGTGGCGCGATGATCTCGCGCCAAGGATGCAGGCCTGCGGCGGGCGTCCCCTCCGTCGGGCTAACCGCGGCCTTACGGGTCTCTCGGCGCGCCTGCTCGTCGAAGCGGACACGCAGCAACTCCTGCTTCAACCGGTCCACCTCGCGAGCCTCGTCGGCCGCGACCGCCGTGAGCAACCGCGCGGCGCTGTCGAGGGCTCGGTAGGCGTCGTCTCCGGAGAAGGTTTGCTGGTGCGCCCAGCGGTTGCGCACCTCGCGCAGTTCACTGACCAGCGAGCGCTCGGAGTGTCCAAGGGTATCGCGGAAGACCTCGTTCCACTGGTACCACATCAGGATCAGCAGGGCTTGTACGTCGAAATGGGCCTGGCCGTCGACGGTTTTCCACTCGCGGTCCTGACGCAGCGTCTGCGCTGCCTGTGCGCTCCAGTTCTCGCGGTAATGCGCCTCGAACTCACGCTCGACAAACGGACGCAGCCCGTCCTTTAGCAGATCTAGCGCCCGGCCGACACGCTCATAATTCGTTGTTGCCATCGCCTACTCGCCGCCCTTCTCTAGCTGAACATCTCTTGCTGACGCGGCGTTTCGGCCGTCTGCCGGCGCGACAACTGACCAATTCCCTGCCACGCGATAACCAGACTGTTGTAGGCCAACGCCTCCTCTGCCCAGCCCTTGCGCTTACACAGCGTGTAGAGGCGATAGGCCAGATCGCGCGCGACTTGGCCCCGCTGCCAGATCGCGCGCGACTTGGCCCCGCTCTCCCATCTTGGCGAGCAGCACGGCGGCGCCGTTCTCACCGTCCCGTTCCAGGGCACGTATCAAGTGCTGCGCCGTTTCCCAGATGGTCAAACGCTTGTTCGTCGAGGGGTCCCAGCCGGCCGGCAGTTCGTCACGCTGCAGCAGCCGTACCTTGCCACCCTTGGCCACGAGCAACCCCGCCTCGACCAACCCTGCTATGCTGGTGTTCTTGGCCTTCGAGAGCGTTTCGGCGACGCCGTACTGCCCCTCGCCCGTGCCAAATTGCTCGAACCACGCCAGCGCCCAGCGCGTGGCGCTGTCGAACTCACCCTCCTGCTCTGTCAGCACCTCGTCCAATGCCTGATTAATCAACTGGAGCGCAGTGCGCACACGAAGCGGTGTGCCATCGGCCTCCATCACGCGGCTGTATCGTGAGTAGACAGCCATACCGGGACCGATAGTCGCTTGGGCAAGATCTACCGGGGCAATGTTGCCATGTTGCAGTTCACGCAGCGCTTTGGGCAGTTCGCGCCGGAGCGTGTTGACAAAGTCGCGCCGTGTCGTGCGTGGCGCGTCTGCCAGCTGCGGCCGGCAGACGAGGACAATGGAGGAGGCAAGGGCGTTTGTGCCGCTGGCTATAGGTCGATTGCCCAACTCACTGCGCATCGGCCAGGTACCCGTGATTGTGAACTGAGCTTGTAGCAAGCCCTC
>JAABUU010007054.1_pt1 | contig 11744 bp, 9 predicted proteins | sample 5559301 | NCBI WGS metagenome assembly JAABUU01 (sample SAMN10711884, study PRJNA513360) | rock metagenome | isolation source: Antarctica rocks | place: Antarctica: Victoria Land, Richard Nunatak white
TCGGCGCGGGTCGCGATCACCTTCAAAGCGGCCACCGTGGAACGGCGCCGCGACCCGGAGGAAATGGCGGTGGAGATCGGCACCCGCCTGCCGGAGCTGTACGCGTCGCTGCGCGACGCCGGGATCGACGCCACCCCGGTCGATGGGTGGGCGGTCGCGGAGATGGTCCGCCTGGCCTACGACCCGGCCGCGCAGCAGGCCATCGATGAGGCCCGCGGGTCCGGGGAGGGTTCGCAGGTGCGGTGGGTCGACGCCGGCCCCGCCGGGCATCAGGAGAAGTGGGCGTCCTACACCCACGACTCCGGGGTGTCGGTGACCTACGCCATGGAAGAAGCACCCCGGGGGACGGTGCGCGAACAGGTGCTGCGCCGGCTGCTGGAACCCCACCGCGACCTGGCCCGTAAACGCATCACCCTGATCTACCGGCCGCATTCGGCCGGGGAAGCGGCGACCATCGTCGACGGCGACTTCAAAGACGCCGTCGTCGGGACCACCAGCAAGGGGGTGGCCTCCGCCGCCGCTTTGGTGGAGCTGGAAGCCACCACCCGGGCCCGCGATGAGGAAGCCCGCGGCGCCGGGGTGGTGCGGTTCTCGATCCTGATGACCGCCACGGTGGCTGATGAAACCCAGCTGCGGCGCACCGAGTCGGTGCTACGCAACCTCGCGGCCACCGCCCGGCTGCGGGTGCGGCCCTGCTACGGCTACCAGGCCGCGGCCTTCGCCGCCGGTCTCGGCGTGGGTGTGCTGCTGCCCGACCACGCCACCATCCCCGGCGCCCTCGCCAACTAAACACCCGAAAGGCATTGTGATGGCGTTTCCGTTTCGTACCCGACCCGCCACGACAGCTCTGCTGGAGCCGACCGACACCGACCGCCTCGGCGGGCAGGACGAGCAGGAGGAGCTGAACCAGGAACTTGCGGCGGCATCGCTGCTGCAACGCCCCGCCCCGCCGAGCCGCCAACAGCAACGGCGGGCGGCGAAAGCCCAGGCCCGGGCGCAGCGCCGGGCGCGGCGGGCGGCGATCGCGGAGCGCCGGCGTGCCGCGGGGCCGGTGATCCCGGCCGCCGGGTTGAAAGGCCCGGCCGGAGGAGGTGCGGGGGTGGTGGACGTGCCCCCGGAGTACCGGGCCACCAGCGTGCAGGCCTGCGGGTTGTGGCCGTGGGCGGTGGGCTCGGGTACCCCGATGATCGGCACCCCGATCGGGCACCACCTCCTCGAGGCCGGGGCCACCGTGTGCTTCGACCCGCTGTCGTGGTTCCTGCGGGCCAAGCTGATTTCCAACCCGTCGCTGTTCATGCTCGGCCTGCCGGGCCTGGGCAAGTCCACCTTCATCCGCAAGCTGGTCATCGGCGCCACCGCGCCCGGGGTCGTCCCGATGATCCTCGGCGACCTGAAACCGGACTACGTCGAGCTGGTCCGCCAGCTCGGCGGACAGGTGGTGTCCATCGGCCGCGGCCGCGGCTACCTCAACCCCCTCGCCGTGGGGGCACTCGGCTCGATTCTGCCCCAGCTGAAAGGCCGACCGGCCTACGACCGGGTCGCGGCCGAAGTCCACGCCCGCCGGCTGTCGATGACCTCGGGGTTAGTGGCGTTGGTGCGGCGGGAGGAGATCACCGACACCGAGCAGACCGTGCTGTCCACCGCGCTGCGCCTCCTCGATGAGCAAGCCGAGCAGACCGGCAACGAGGTGCCACCGTTGCTGGCGGACCTGGTGGAGGCCATCAAGGCCGGCGGCCCGGAGCTGATGGCGGTCACCCTCACCGACGACGAGCAGGAGTACAAGCAGTCGGTTCGCCGCCTGCACCTGTCGCTGATCGCGCTGATGTCCGGGCCGATGGGGGAGGTGTTCTCCCGGCAGACCTCGGTGCCGCTGGACCTGAACGCCCCCGCGGTGTGCATCGACCTGTCCGGCATCTCCACCGGCGACGAACGCCTCACCGCCGCGGTGCTGCTGGCCTGCTGGTCCGACGGGTTCGGGGCCATCGAAGCCGCCCACACCCTCGCCGATGAGGGCCTGGCCCCGCAGAAATACTTCTTCGCCGTCCTCGACGAGTTGTGGCGGGTCCTGCGCACCGGGGTGGGCATGGCCGACCGGGTCGACGAGCTGACCCGCATCAACCGCACCCTTGGGTTGGCGTTGGCGATGATCAGCCACTCCATGGACGACCTGGAAGCCCTGGCGTCGGAGCACGACCGGGCCAAGGCCCGCGGCTTCGTGGAACGCGCTGGCGCCGTCGTGTGCGGGGGTTTGCCGGCCCGCGAGCTCGCCGCCGTCACCCAGGTCGTGTCCCTCACCGATGTGGAGAAGGACATGATCACCGGCTGGTCGGCACCCTCCACCCTGTCCACCAGCGGGGAACCGCTGCCCCCACCCGGCCAAGGCAACTTCCTCATCAAGATCGGCTCCCGCACCGGCATCCCGGTGCACGTCGACCTCGTCGCCGCCGAGCGGGCCGCGGACGTGCACAACACGAACAAACGCTTCGACCCCGCCGAACTTTCCGAGGAGCCAGCCGCATGAGCACAAGCCCTGACACCCCATCCGACGCCGGCCCCGCGGAGGTCCACGCCCACCTGGTGGCGATCACCTCTGCGCTGGTCGCGATGATCCGCCAGCACGAGACCGCGTGGGCGGCGATACGTCCCCACGGGAACGCCCGCGCCGCGGTGGCCACCCGGGAAGCACAGTTGTGACGCACCCCTCGGAAGTCGACGCCGTCACCCACGAGTTCAGCCAGATCGCGGTGAAAGCCCTGCACGCCGCACGCCAGATCATGGTTGCCCGCCAGCACCAGACCCAGTTGGCCCACCAGGCCGCCCAGAACGCGGCGGCGCAGGCGCATCGCGCGGCCCAGCAAGCCGACCTGGCCCGGCATTGGCGCGCCGAGGCGCTGGCCGCCCGGTGGGCGGCGGCCGAGGCGATGCGGGAACGGGACCCACAGACGGCAGATGCCTGGTCGGAACGGCTGGCCGACTCCGGTGTCGACACCAGCACCCTCAGCGACGCCGGGGCGCTGGCCCGGGTGGAGTGCGACGTGACCGAGGCTGCGGCAGCAGAGGCCAGCGTCGTCGTTGCGGAACATCTGGCCGGTGAGTACGTCAACGAGGCCCTCGATGCACCCTCTGAGGCGCCGGCACCGAGTCCACCCGAGGGTGCCGACGTCACCGCCCTCATCGCGGACACCAGGGTTGGCGACGCCGAGAAAAGCTCCCAGCCGGACCTGACCCCCGATCAACCGGCGGCGTCGGTCGACACCGGTCCGGTGCGCGACACCGGGGTCACGCTGTGAACGCGCCCCTGGCCTACGGCGAGACCGGCCGGGCCGCGGAGCCAGCGACATATCGTCCGGAGGAGATGATGCGACCAGCGGGGGTGGCGCTGCTCGCTATCGTGGCTTCCATCGGTCTGGGGGTCGCCGCGATGATGATCCACACAGAGCCGAGACCGGCGCCTCCCCGCGAGTGCTACAGCACCCGGCTGGGCTCCACGGGATTCTGCACGCACAACCAATACCTGAACCTCATCGAGTGGCTCGGCTGGACCCTGAGTGCTGCCGCCGCCCTGCTGGCGCTGATCGCACTGGCTACCACCGTGCGGGGCATCGTGGCCCGGACGGCAGGGGTGACCCGGTGAGCGGGCCCCGGGTCCGGGGAAGCCGGGACACCTCGATGCTGCCGCTGCTGGTCCTCGGCGCGGTGATCACCGCGGTCGCCGTGGCGTACGGGTCGTGGCGGTTGGGGGATGCGTTGGCCGGGGTGGACCAGGCGGTGCCCCCTAATCCGGTCGAGGCGTTCATCGACCTCGCCCGGCACCGCCTGGTGTGGCCGATGACGGCCACGATCATCGCCGCGGTGATGGCCCTGGTGGTGGTGGTGCTGGGTGTGGTGGTGGCGGCGCGGCGGGGACGGCGGTCCCGGATCGACGTCGCGGCCGCCCGGATGGCAGCCCCGCGGCGCGGGGACCTGCGGGCGGCGCGCAAGGAAGCACAGCGACTGCGCCCGGGGACGAAACTGTCGCGCCCGGATGATTACGGCATCGAGGTCGGGCGCACGGTCATCGGCGGCCACCCGGTGCGGATGAGCTGGGAAGACGTGGGCGTGGTGATCGCCGGTCCGCGCATGGGGAAGACGAAGTCGGTGGGCATCCGCGCGGTGTGCGCCGCCCCCGGTGCCGTCGCGGCAACCAGCAACAAGGGCGATCTGCACGACCACACCCGGGGAGTCCGGGAGGCGCTGGGCACGGTGTGGAACAGCGACCTCCAGGGCGTCACCGAGGCCCCGGGGGCGCAGTGGTGGTGGAACCCCCTCGCCGGGATCACCTCCCCGGCCCCGGCCCGCCGGTTGGCGGGGCACTTCGTGTCCGCCAGCACCGACGAATCCGCCCGGGTCGACGCCTACTTCGACGGCGGCGCCCGCGAGCTGCTGGCGTTGCACCTACTGGCGGCCGCGGTCGGCGGCGGGGACATGCTGCACACCCTGGCGTGGCTCTCCGATGACGACAGCCCCGTCCCGGTGAAGATCCTCGCCAACGCGGGGCAACCGGCGGCGGCGGACGCCATCCGCCGCGCCCAGAAGCTGAACCCGCGGCAGAAAGACGGGCTCTTCGATATGGCCCGGCGTTACCTGACGGTGCTCACCGAACCCGCCTACGCCCAGTCGGTGACCCCGCCGCGGCGCCGGGTCTTCGACGGTGACGACAGCGCCCTGGCCACGGCCGGGCTCACCCACACGTTGCCGGAGTTCGACCCGGTGGCGTTCGTGTCCTCCACCGAAACGTTGTACGCACATTCCAAGGAAGGCCCCGACTCGGCGGCGGCGTTGACCACCGCCCTGATGGGCTGTGTGCTCGACGCCGCGCAAGCCGCTGCCCGGCGCAGCCCGGGCCGGAGGTTGCCGACACCGTTGGTGGTGGTGCTCGATGAGGCGGCGAACATCTGCAAGCTCGCCGAGCTGCCCCAGCAGTACTCCCACTTCGGGTCCCAAGGCATCGTGGTGCTCACGTTCTTGCAGTCCCCGGCCCAAGCGGTGGGGGTGTGGGGCCAAACCCAGTTCGACGCGCTGCGTTCCGCGGCGAACATGCACATGTTCGGCGGCAACGTCGACGACGACGACTACAAGGAGTCCATCTCCCGCCAGATCGGGGACTACGACGTGTCCCGGTGGTCGGCGAGCACCGGCCGCGGCCCCGGCGGTGGGGGACGGTCGCAGTCCTGGTCTTCGGAGGCCATCCTGCCGCTGTCCGACCTCGGTGGTGAGGTCACCAAGGACCGGGGCATCGTGATGACCTCAGGGCGTTCGCCGGTGGTGGTGCGCAAGGTGTTCTGGCAGGACTCGCCCTACGCCGAGGAGATCCGGGCCTCCCTCGCCGTCTACGACCCGGGCGCAGCCGGCGCCGGGCCGGAGGGGGCGGTGAGCGCATGAGCACCACATCGACCAGGACCAACTCAGACTCGGCCGAAGAGGAGCAGAAGGACCGGTACGGCGACGTCGGCGAGTTCGTGACGCAGTGGCTGGCCCCGGTGCTCGCCGCGAAGCTCACTGGGGAAGGGCGGGGCAAGACGTGGTGCGCGCAGTGGTGGCGGCACCGGGAAGCGGGGGTGCGCCTGCACGCTCTGTGGCGCGGCTGGGAAGCAGCGCGGCGCAGCGACGACGACACCGCGATGAGCGCGTGGTGGGTGTATCACGCCGACGCGCACCTGCGGGCGCTCTGCGACGGGGAGAACGGCCCGATGTGGCGGTGCACCCCCACCGAACACCGCCAGGTAGCTGCGTTTCCCACCGTGCCGGTCCCCGCCGGGTGGTTCCCCGGCCCGCCCGAGGAACGCGACACCGCCGGCCCGGCCCTGCTCAAGCTGGGCCCCGATCCTGCACACAGCACCGGGCAGCCGTCGGTGCCCGCTGATACACAGACCAACCCGACAAGCGGAGAGGCGGATAGGTGATATTCGGCCGCAGCGCGCCGCATCGAGGTGCTGCCCACCTTCGAACCCGCCGTCTCAGCTTTCTGAGGTGATGAGGCGTAACCGACGTGGATCGGCGGGCAGTTGCGTCCACGTGGCGACGCCGCCGGTGGGCGTCGGAACCTCCTCGTGGGGCAAGAGGTCGGTGAAAAGGGCCAGCGTGTGGCCCCGGTGGGTGGCTGCCGGCACGATGAGACCGTGACGATTTAGCTGGTGTGCAACCTGCGCCACCAGACTGCAAGCTCGGTATACCTCGCCGTCGGGCCCTTGGGGCTCGCTGAACAGGATCGCGGGCTCGAGCCCTACCTGGTGGCGTGCGGTCGCGCTACGTAGATCAAGGATGTGCGTGACGCTCACGTCACAGGTGAGAAGACCTAGGTTCACTGGCGGAGGTTCAGGATCGACTCCGGGGTCGGTGGCGTGTCGGTATGCCTCGATCACGCAACTTTCGTAGTCATCGGCAAGGTAAAGGACCCGGAAGGCGCCGGGTGGCCCCCACCTCCCTCCATGGTTGCTGCCGTTGAACGCGGTCTTTATCCGGCGGCGTGTGGTGAACCGGTAGTAGCGGCCGTCAACTGAGACGGTTGGCAGCGAAGCTATGCGTTGTCCCAGCTGACGGTCGCTACTCATGTCAGAAGTTTCCGTCCGCGAGCCGGTCCAAGAGTCCGATGACCTCGTCTGTGCGGCCTTCGGCCAGCATGTCTAGAGGTCTCTCTCCGCCAAGGATCCGGTTCCGAGCATGAAGCCAGGTAAGTGTGGCGTCGTCGCCGTACACCTCGGCGATCAGGTCAAGCACGTACTGCAAATCAAGGAGGCGGCGAAGCCGTGCTCCGTTGGCGGGCGTGCCGCGGCCGGCTGCCCAGTTTTGGACCTGGCGCTGACCGATGCCGACTACCTCACCGAGTTCGGCGGCGGTCAGGCCAGCTTGCTCGCGCGCACGCGAGATAAGGCGGGCGACTTGGGGGTCGTGAGTGCGCCCACCTGCAGCAGTCGAGGCAGACATGCGGTTCTCCTTCAGGGATGGGATGACGTCACTACCGTAGCGGATTACGGCTAAGAGTTCATACTTCTATGCCACGAGGACTGCATGGTAAAGTTCGTCCTGCGACGCACTTCGAGAGGCAGGCCTACCGATGACCGAGTTGGCTCTTCGCGGCGGGTTCAACGATCACCGAGCGATCGAGGAGCTGTTGAACGACCCGCTGTCCCTCCCCCCTCGTAGCGCCAGGCACATTCGCCGCTTGGTGGTTGACTCGACCGCAGTGGTACACACGCGGCAGTTTGCGCAGACGGCCCGCGACACCGGCACACAGCTCCTCATCGACCCGCAGACTTCTTTCCTCACCAGCCAGCAGCCCGTGGACGATTCTTGGGCGCGCCTTCCCTTCGCCCAGGCCGAGGCGTTGGACGTGCACCTGCTGCGCGATCCAGCAGTCCGCGGACATCTGATCGATGAAGTGGTGCGCTTCCAGGTCGGCCACGGGGCGACTGCCGTGATCCCTCCCTACCTGCATCTGGAGGATGACAGCGGAGTGGCGGCCGACGTCCAGCGACAGCTAATCAAAGAGACAGTCTCGTACCTTCACGCCAACCTCGGAGCCGATTTCAACATCTTTCCTATTGTCTCGATCGATCGCAGGGCCGTGCTGCTCGATGCCAACCTCTGGCAGGCGGGACTCGGACGGCTGCTACGTATGGCGGCGAAAGCCGCGGACGGACAACCCTTCGGCCTAGCACTGTCGGCAACGACCAGACCGAGCGCCACCGCTTTGTACAAGAACTCAAGGATCTGGCGGCGCGCGTCGGGCATCGGCCCGTTCGTCGCCTGGCACGCCGGTGATGTAGGCCTGCTGGCCACTGCTATGGGTGCACGAGGGTACGAGTCTGGAATGTGTGCCGGTGAGCGCTGCAACGTTCACAGCCAGCAGCGCAACCGTGCACCGGGAAGCAACGGCCCTGGCCCGCGATACAACGGCGTGTACGTCGACTCAATCGGGCACTCTCTTGCCAGGAGTGCCGTTGAGACGCTCAGCCACGCCCGCGGGACAGTCCAAGGAGATCTGGGATGCATGAATCCTCAGTGTTGTCCGAGCGGCTTCGCGACGCTGCTCGGGCCTGGCCGCCGGCAGCACGCTGCACGAAGCCGGATAGCAGAACTTCAGGCGCTGGACAGCATTAGCGCCCGCAGATGGCGACTTCACCACATCCGAGCACGGGCAGCGAACGCGGCCAAGTCCGCTGCACGTATCCGGAAGGCGGCGGACCAGCAAGGAATCACGGTGGGTGCCTACGTCAATGAACACCTGGCCATGGAAAAGGTTGCCACAGGCCTGCAAGAGACAGCTCGGATGGCGATCGCCTAGACCTAGGGCGTGTGTGATGGTCCCATGGCCAGTGCGGGCCCGGATCGAACGCTGATCTGCGGGTTAGCGTTCGGGGCCGGTGTCGTGGCGTCGCTCAGTGGCGTCCACCCCGGGGTGTTCGGGTTGGGGCGGGGTGAGGACGGCGGTGTGGGCGTCTGAGTGTTGGGTGCGGACCTGATGTTCCGAGGCGGTCTGCTCGGGTGGTAGACCGCCGCGGCGGGCGCGTTCGAGTTCGGCGGTACTGAGCTGGGCCCGCAGCTTCCGAGCTTCCCCCGCTACCCGCTGCGCCTGCTCGGCCGCTGCCTGCGCCCGGTGGGTGTCGGTGGCCTGCGCCTGGTTGAGTTCGGCGGCGAGGCGGCCGGGGTTGGTGGCCCGGGCGATGACCTGGGGCCAGGTACTGGGGTGCGCACCGAGGTCGGCGGCGGTGTTCGCGGCGGCGATCGCTTCCACCTGGGTGTGCTGGTGGGTGCCGCGGGCTTCGTGCTGTTCGCGGCGCAGGGTGTCGAGTTGGGCGGTGAGGTCGCGCCGCCGCCCGATGCGGCGCCCCGGGAGGCCGGTGAGCTCTCGGGTGAGCTCGCCCACCCGGTGGTTGACGTCCCGGACGGCCGTCGCGGCGTCTCGCTCGGCGTCGACTGCGGTCTCCGCGGTGCGGATCGCAGCGAGCTGGCGGGCCAGCTGTGCGTGGTCGGCGGCCACCGTCGCCGCGGTGGATTGGGTCTGTGGTGGTGCCCAGTCTGTGATGTCGGAACCGGCGTGGGCAAGCCGGCCCCGGAGGCGGGCGATGGTGGTGTCGAGGTCGTGGTCGGTGCGCAGCCGGATCAGGTCGGCCCGCATCTGCTGTACCAGTTCCGGCCCGCGCGGGCGCGTCTGCTCGAGGTGAGGCTCCTGGGAGGCCGCGGTGTCGCGTGCTGGTGCGGTTTCCGGGTCCGCTGCGGCGGAGACGGTGGTCTGGGCGGCCGCCTCGAGGAGGGTGATGCGTTCGGCGAGGGTGCGGGCGTAGTCGGCGAGTTCGGTGTCCATCCCGGGATGGCGTGGAGGTAGCGCCGCCAGCTGCTCGTCGCGGGCGGGGAGGTCGCGCAGGGCCCGGAACCGTGGTTGATCCTCGCCCGGCGCCCCCGGGGTGTCCCCAGTGGCGGGTGCTGTCGTGGCGCTGGGGGCGCCAGGTTGTTCGCGGTGGGTGTCGATCCAGTGATCGGCCCGGGCCCGTAGCACCGCGGCGATATCACGAGCGTGGAGCAGGTTCTCGCCGGCCAGGGCCTCGTCGCCGCGACTACTGATCTCGGAGACCATGGCCTGGGTGTTCATCCCGTGCTGGTCCGCGACGGCCACGGTGCGCAGCAGGTCACCGAAATGCTCGGAGGCTTCGGCGGTGGCGTACAGGGTGGCGGGCAGCGCCCGGTCCAGCAGATGCTTCGCCCGCTGCTCGGACAGCTCACCGGTCACGTCGGCGTACATGGCGCGCAGCCGGTTCGGGTCGTCGATCCGGTCCAGCTCGGTGCGCAGGGTTTCGGTGGCGGTGACGTTGTCGTCGCCGCGGGCCAGGATCGAGGAGAACACTTCCTGGTCGGTGACCACCTGCTCGGGGGCGTGGTCCAGATCGGGGTCGGGCGCCTGGTCGGTGGCCAGGTAGACCTGGTTGTCCTGCCGGCCGCGGGTGAGCCCGACGTAGGCCAGGGAACGGCCGAGGGTGGCGTTCATCAGGGTGTGGCACCGGTCCACGGTCATGCCTTGGGCGCGGTGGATGGTGGCGGCGTAGCCGAGTTCCACGTGCTCGTCGACGTAGTCGTTGGGGAGGTGAACCCGCCCGCGGTGGTCGCGGCCGGTGACGGTCAGTGAACCGTCTTCGTGCACCGAGGTGACTTTCCACAGGTGCCCGTTGGACACCCCGGACCCGTCCCGTCGCCCGCCGGCGACTTTGAGGCGGGGGTTGTTGCGGCGGGTGACGATCACGTCACCGGCGTGGGCGGAGAGCCCATCGGCCAGGACTGTGCGGGTGCTGGTGGTGTCGACGATGCCGTTGTGGGCGTGGGCGGTTTGGGCGGCGTTGTTCAGGGCGGTGACGTCCGCGACGGTCGCCGCGAGCATCAGGGAGGACTTTCCGCTCTCGGTGTCGGCGAGGTGGTTGGTGAGGATTTTCTCCCGCAGCTCGTCGACCATGCCAGCGCTGATCCGGTGGTTGCCCTGGTAAAACTCCCACGCGTTGGACGCGTCCCCGTCGCGGACGGACAGGCTCGCCGCGGCCTCGGCCGGGTCGGTGAAGCGCACCACTTCGGACAGTTCCGGGGCAGCGGTGTCGTTCGCGAGAAGCTTGAGGGCACCCCCGGATTCCACGGCGCCGAGCTGGTAGGGGTCACCAATCAGGCGCACCACGGCACCGTGCTCGCGGGCGAGGGTGAGTAGCTGGTCGAGGTCGGCGGTGGCGGTCATGCCGGCCTCGTCGACGAGCAGCATCGCCCCGGGGGTGATGCCGGTGTTCACCCCGTGCTGGGCGGCGGTGAGGACGCTGGCCACCGTCCGCCCGGGTACCCCGAGTTCGTCGCCGAGGACCCCGGCGGCCGCCGCGGAGGGGGCCAGGGCCAGAACCTGGCGGCCGTCGTCGGACCAGGCTCGGCACACCGCCTGCATGGCGGTGGTCTTCCCGGCCCCGGCCGGACCGATCGCCACGGACAGGAGCTGCCCGGAGGTGGCCAGGTGGGTCGCGATCTGCTTCTGCCCGTCGTTGAGCTCGCGTTCTGACGCTTTCTCCGCCGCCCTGATCGCGGTGTCCAGGGCAGCGGTGGTGACGAACTCGGTGGTCGGGGTGTGCCCGGCGGTCAGCAGCCGTTCCTCCGCGGCCAACACGGCTTCGGAGGTGTACCGCTTCGCGCCGTGCACGGTGTACACCGACTGCCCATCGCGGCGGGACAGGGCCTTTGGTGGCTGGTCGGGGTCGACCGAGAGCAGCAGCGAACCCCGATCCCGGGCCTGGTCGACGACGGCTTCCACCGCTTGACGTTGGTCGGCGGCGGTGGGGAACGTGCACCTGCTGACGGCGTCCTCGGCGACGGTGCGCAGGTTCGCGTCGGTCCAGGTCGCCCGCCGCCGCGACACCGTGTCCAGGACCTCGGTGGCGATCCGATCCCGGTCATACACGGTCCGCGCTTGGGCAGCGATGGCCTCGGCGATGCGCTCGCCGAACCCACCCTCCGACCGGTCGCCCAGCAGGCTCTGGACCTGCCGGCGGCCCTGCTCCCGGTCGGTCGGGGTGGCGAAGATGCACCGGTCGAGTTCGCGTTCGATCACCGGTTCCAGCGTTTGCTCTCGGCGGCGGTGGAAGGCCACCCCGGCGGCCAGGGCAACCTCCTCAGGGTCGAAGTCCCGCAGCACCGACGGGTCCCGGTGGGTGGCCAGGAGGTGGTCGACGAACGCTTCCGGGCTCCGG
>JAABUU010007057.1_pt1 | contig 11742 bp, 4 predicted proteins | sample 5559301 | NCBI WGS metagenome assembly JAABUU01 (sample SAMN10711884, study PRJNA513360) | rock metagenome | isolation source: Antarctica rocks | place: Antarctica: Victoria Land, Richard Nunatak white
TCATAAAAAGAATTTATAAAAATTATTGTGATGAAGTAAGCTTTATATAGACAAATTATAAGCATCATTTTACATCTTGTTTTTGTAGAGATCAGATCAGAATAATATAAGTAGTAATAATTTTATTAAGACATAAATTCTGACAGAGAAGTTCTTTTTAAAAAAGAAATAAGTAGATCTTAAAGACATCAATAATAAATTATCTACACTTTTTATATTTAACATTTTCTCAACAGTTATTGTAAAGCAGATTAAGCAGACAATTCATAGACTATTAAATGATAAAGTTTCAGAGTTAAACAACATTTTAAATGAAGTTTTTAAGACTGTAATTCTTTTCATTAAAAATGATTTTACACAAATAATTAACAAATACTTTGTCAATGAATTGATGTTTAAGAGCTTTTGAGAATTCATTATAATAATTTTATAAAAGAATAGAAAAATAAACTACTCATTGTTAAGCAGTTACTGTCTTATTACATTGAAAAACACAATTGCAAAGCTACTAAAAAAGCTGATTGCAGAGCAGATTGCTGAGACAATAAAGATACATAATTTTTTTTTATAAAAATAAATAAAAATAAAAAAAAAGATTTATTCTTACTGTTTTAAAGCTGTTCACATTCTGTATCAACACTGTATAAAAGACAAAGTCAGAATGCATAATCTTAATGTTTAATCTTGATCTTAATGAGATATTTAACAATGTCTTACATAAAAAATTGCTATACATCATACAATCTGCAAAATTCTCATCATAAATTACTTACATCATAAAATGCTTTCTGATCAAATGTCATACAAAAATAGTCTTCTCAAAATTTAAAAGTAACTAAATACTTATAAAAATAAAGATTTTTTAAAAATTCTTACTCTCTTTAATTTTCTTTCTGTTCTTTATGTCAGAACTACTGACAACATTTAAGTGCTTAAAGAACAAGATGATGATGTTTAACTTTGTAAATAATATAAATTTAATTATATAAAGAATCTCAGCACAAATAAACTGTTACAGACTGAAGTCAGCTTATAGTCAATGTATTGTATAAGTAAAGAGATATAAAGTGAGATTTACATTAAATAAATATAAGCTAATTTATTTTACAAAATATTACAGAGATTTCAGTGAGAATTTAGTGAACATAGTGCATTTTAATGATCAGATAATCTTAATAGAGACAACATTGTAAGTATTGAATGTTTAAATTAATATAAGATTAAGATGAAGAAAGTATGTGCAATAGATAGCTTAAAAAGACATTATGACATTTAAAACTCTTTTATATATTATATTATTTATATAAAACTCATTCACAAAGCAGTTCTGACTGCTTTACACAGCAGTGATTCAATTAATTATGCTATATAAGTTGCAGATATGAAGTCTGTAAAATGATGATGCTTTATTAATTATTTTTCTCATTAAATTATTGAAGTGTCTACAGAATCATTGTTTAAGAAAGATAATGAAAATTTATAAAAAAACATTCATAACTGTTCTAGAGCAGAAATTCAATGTTTAATTTCTGAATCTATAAATAAAACATAAGACAATGCAGAGATTTCTTAAAATAGCTAACAATTCAGTCTTTATAAGAATTAAATAAATAATCAATACAATTTAAACAGCACTTCAAGTCTCTGTTGATGAAACATTAAGAAGATGTAGATACAGTACAGTTTTTATAATTAAATCATTAATAACAGTGAAGAATATACAGCAAAGAGTAATGACACAAATAAAGAAGTAGAGATAGCTTCAGATACAATTAAGAAGATAGTAAATGAATTTATAGAAAGCATTAATTAAATAAATAAATCTAAAATGAAAACAAAGATGAATCTGTAAGTTAGCAAGATAAAAAGTAATTATATAAAAGTTAAATTGAGCTTAATCAGTTCATTAACTTTATAAAGATCTTCATAAATATAAAGTAACAGCACTATTTCTGCTCTACACAGAAATGTTAAGTCTCAATGTTTAATTAATCTCTGTAAAAGTCTTAGAGATTAATAAACAATGTTTATATGATTGATCAGTATAAATTATGCAGCATATACTTCTCTTTTATTTAAATTACATTAACTTTTATACTCATTACTTTCAAAAAACTGAAATTACAGATCTCTGCAAAGCTCTTTTCACAGCAGTTAGTGCTCATCAGACAGCTCAATAACTAATTATAAGTAATTTACTTAATTATCTTAATCTTGCACAGCAGATCATTCAGAAGAACATTTTAAAATATGAAGATTTTATATATTTAAATGATTAAAAGACAGTTTAATGAATTGAGATAGATTTAGTGAATTAAGAAAGATCATTTACTGTTCAGTAAAAGTAAATGTTTAAGAGACAGACATAATACAGATTTATTAATGTATAAAAAAGACAATAATAATTAATTAACATTTTGTTGAGATAATGTCTGCAAGACAGAACTAAGATTTTCTTACTTAAGTTTTTTTGTTGTAAAGATGCTTTGTTCTTATAGATCTAGATAGGAACTGAATAGAAAGTTAATAGAACAAATAATAATATATTATGTAGAAGTACAGACTTATGTAAGTGTTCTTTATTTAAAGTAATTAAAAAAGTATTAATAAGATTTTTAAGAAGAAGAACTTGTCTGCAAGCTTAACGCTTTGAGAAAATGATGACTTTGAAAAGAAAAATATATATTAAGTATCATAAAATTAAAGATGTGTTATATATATCTTCTTAAGCAAAGATATATAAACTTAATCTTTATCTAAGATTCTGATCTCTTCAGAGCTAGACACAGTCAGTATGAAATTCAGAAAATTAAATGTGAAAATTTATTGCATTTTGTGCTGTAATCATTTCAATAAAAATTCAATAATTATATTATATGATCTTCAACACAGCTAACAATTCATTCTGCTTTTAAGTTTGAAATAACTTCTTTAAAAGACATAATTCAATCTCATTTAATGTCACAAAAGAGATACTAAAGAAGATAGAAGCTTCTGTAATTAAGAAAGATGATGATGTGAAAGTAAGAAATGATGAAGAAAAAGCTGAAAATAAAAATAATAATAAGATTTAAATAAAAAAAATGTTGTTCTGAACAGTCTGTGACAGCAAAGCTTAAACAAAAGAAGTAAGACTCTGAGCAGTTTATGAAGATGATGATGATATTATAACTATTAATATTTGCAAATTTAACAGTCAAGAATCACATATTATTCATAGAAGAAGAATCTTTTTCTTTAATACTTTTTTCTTTTTCTTACTCTTCACAGAAGCTGATGATGATGAGAATAAAAGTGTTGATGATGATGATGATAAGAGTAATAAAGACAGCAGTACAATCACATTAAGAATACAAGCTCAGTTAATTTACAAGCAATCTGCATACTTTTAAATGATATTTTTAATATTTTCATAACACTCTGTAAAGACTGTCTCAATCTAACTGCTGAGACTGTAATTGACATACTTCAGTATGTAAAGATTATTTATCTTTACTATAAGAATAACTTGTCAATAATGCTCACAATATGTAAGATATAGCAGAACATCAGTAATTCAGTATTAAAATTGTTATTGTAGAAGCAGCAGTGTATGTTTAGTTGTTGAAGTTAATAATTATGAAAGTTATATCTGATTCAATTTAAAATGATCAATCAATATCAATCTAAAGAGAGCTAACTCTGTAATGATTTGTCTGAAAAGCAACTGTGTATTTATAAGCAGCAATGATTGTGTCATTACTTAATTATCTATGAAACACTTATTATTAATTAACATATTCATTATACACATTTAAAATGACATCTAATGTGCAGATTGAAGAATGTTGTCTTTGATTAAATACTTATTGACTTTATTTGACTCAATTTTTCATGTGTAAATGATATGATGCAGAAAAAAGTTTGATGAGAGTTAACTTAGTATGTGAAAATTTTGAAATAGCTCATTTTAAGTGTGTTTTTGTTTTCATTAAGAAGGAATTACTTTACTGTAATTAAAAGAACTTGATGAAAATCTTGTTAAGAGTGATGATGTGTCATTTAGCTATGATAATATTGCAGAAAAAAATGCTTGCAATGTTATCTTAATAAAGAATGTAAAAAACCTTTTTAGCTTGTAAATAGTCAATAGACTTGCAGAGAGAAACTTAAACTTATAATATATTTGTAAAGAAAAGTTCAGCTTATAATGAACTTACAGAGAAGAGCTTAAGTCTGTAATAGATTTGTGAAGAAGAACTTAAGCTTATGATAGATTTGTAAGAAGAAGTTTAGCTTGTAATGAGTTCATAAGAAGAGTTAGATTTGTGAAGACTTATTAAAAAGAGTTGTAACTGAGTTATGATAAGAAGAGCTGAAGCATGTAATAATCTGTGAATATTGCATAAGTTTATGAAGAAATCATGAAGAAACACAAAGCTTAAAAACTGAGCTGTAAAAAGAATTTGATATTTACAGACAGAATGTACTGAAGAATCAGCTCAATACTTTTTTTCTTAAGAAATTTTCAGTATTGAAGTGATCTTACTCACTGTTTTTCTTTGCAGCAAAAAGTTTTTTCAACAGAGAGTCAGCTGAATATAAGTGTTACAAGAACACAGCATATAAGAGAGAAGACAATTGTAAGTTCATTTTTAGTTTATGAGAGTTGAAACTTTCTTGTGTAATCTTGCATAATTAGTATGCTTAGTAAGTTAATCTTTGTGAAGAAATAAAAGTATATACTTTTATCTTTTACAAAGATTAGCAATAATTCTACATACATATCAGACTCTATCTAATTCACTATTACACAACTGTCAAGATCAGTCTTATATGTCTTCACTTTATAGTTATTTCATTATGTAAATGTCTATAATCAGAGACTTAACTGTGACAAGAAGTTCTGTAAATGATTTATCTTAAATGTTTAATAGTTGCACTTTAATCACTGTGCATTGTGAAATGAATTTAACTATTTAATAAATGCTTTACACTGCTACATCTACTTATATTTAGTTTATTAAATTTCATTCTTCTTATATGTTCAGCTAAGTCTGATTCATTAAATTATCATTCACTATTAAATTGTTCAGTTTCTTCTCTATTCTTGAGAGCTGCTTCTGCACAGAATTCTTGCTTTAATTCATTTACATTTAAAGAGCTCTTATCTTTCAAATCATCTTTAACATCTTTTTTTTGTTGTTAATTTGCTTCTTTAAACTTCAAGAGATCATTTGTAAGTTTATTGAGTCTGTTAATTAAAGTATATCAGTTAACATCAGTAAGTTCAGTAATGATTTATTGTTTTTTACTCTTTTACTGTTAAGATTTAAACATAATTGATGATCAAACAGAGTTTTTATGTCTTCTCTACATTATCTCAGTGCTCTCTGTACAATTCATCATTGATGTGATGATAAATAGATAAAATGTGCAGTTTAAAGCTGTATTTGCAATCTGTTTGACTGTTTAAGCTGTGTGTAGAGAGTATTGCTGCTGTTGTGACTTTAAATAAGTTATGTTCATAAATCTTATAACTACACTCTGTAGATGTGTTTTTCTTTAAGTAATAAATACAGAATCTTTATACATCATTTATTAGCTGCAATAATGTATTTATTTATTTATTTATTTATTCTTCATACATTGCATGCAGCCTATAAGGCTATGACAGTTAAAAACAGAAAATAGTACATAAAACTTTCAACATAAGAAATTTATATGCTGATATACTTTTTAATTACTTCTTCACAGTCAGACTGTTTTCTTAGTTGTTAATTAACTTTTCTTTAACTTTTCTTTCAATTTAATCAAACTTCTTTCTTCATTTTCTTTTTTAATAATCATTTTCTGATTTCTACTCTTATTTCTTTCAGAAACTGTAAAACAGTCTAAATTTCTTCTTTTATAATAAAAAGAATTCTGATTTCTAATGAAAGGTCTTCTAGTTTTCTTCTTAAAACTAGTTGCTCATTTTTAAAATGATGACAAGTAGTTAAAAAACGTTCTGTTGTCTGTCTTTAATAACATGACAGATGACATTTATCAGAATTATAGTCAGATAATTTATTTAAATAAGATTTAAAATAATCATAATCTAATCTTATCTGAATAAATGTGAAAAACTGAAGTCTATTAATGTTTTTAAAGTTTTTATTCTGATTTCAGTGAAATTTGATCTTCATTTTGATGTAAATGTGTTCTCTTTTGACTAAATTTCAGTAATTTTCTTAGCTGACAAGCACTTTAGTCTTTATGAGACCTTTCATGTAGCTAATAAAGATAAATCTTTCAGAACAGATTTTAATCTTCTGTTCTGCATTTTTTTATGCAGCTATATTAGTCTTTTTGTTTTTGATAATGTCTTTGTGACTAGGAATTCATTGAATGTGTGTTGTAAAACTTTAAGATTTGAGTATATATAGCAATGAATAACATTTAATCATTAAATGCTGTTTAAATTCTGATTTGATGTTTTAAAGTCTCTAAATTGCAGCTTAACTGTCAGAAAAAATTTAAATTTCTTTAATTTTTTCTAAATTAAAGTTTTGCATTCATTTTAGAGCCTGAAATATAGCAAATAACTCTGCATCAAAGACTTCTAAATTATTTTCTGATAAATAGTATGACTGAAGTGAGTATCTAAGCATATGATAGTGAATGCATACAACACAAGTATGTGCAATGCAAACTCTGCAAGCTATAGAGAATACACTAGATCATATAAAAAAGATTTAGTGTGTCTTATTTAAATGATCTTACTAAGTCACTTTCTATATTCTGAATACTTAAGTCTAAACATTATATCTAACACTCTCTCTGCAACTGTACTCAATATACTTTTTCTGTTAGTATTCTTCTTCTTTATTCTTCAAGTCATACAATTTCAGACATTCTGAAATCATAAAGCTGATGTATTTATTTCAGTGATGAAACTGATAAACATATGATCTTAAGATTACTTGTCATGCTATTTTCTCTTTGTTAAATAGTCAACATTTGAAGTTATTAGATCTCATTTAACTTGTTAAGTTATACAATTTCAAGATGCTGTCTATAACTTCTAAAAATATTCTTTATTAAAGTCTTTATCAATCTGTCTGTCAGCATGTTGTCTGTTGCAACTCATTTAACAATCAGTTCATTATTATTGATCATGTTCTGTAAATAGTGATGCTGTTCATCAATATGTTTTGTATGACTGTGTTGCTTCACATTATACATCAATTTAATACTTAACTCATTGTCTTCTAGAAGTGTGATGCTCAGAGTTGCTTTGCTTAATTTTAATTCATTAATGAATCTCTGCATTTATACTTTCTGTCTGACATCATATCTCAGCACTATATACTTAACTTTTATTATAAATATTAATACTATACATTGTTTCTTCAACATTCATGCTTTAACATCTTCATTCACATAGCTTATAGTGAATCTTCAATCTGCAATGTCTTCAGTGTAGTTGCTGTTCACATAATTATATGCATATCTTACATTTTAATTTATATAAATGTCTATAACTGATTCATACTTTAAACTGTAGCTTATAATCTTTCTTAAATATCATAATATTCATTTTGCAGCTTTAATATGTTCTATCTGTACATTAATGAGATTCTGACTTAAACATTCTATCATAAAGATTATGTTTAACTGAGTTTCACATACAATATATATCAGCTTTTCTACAATCTGTTGCAGTTTTATACTGCTTACTTTCATAACATTGTTTAATTCATTTAATATAATATACAATCTCAACTTCATTAATATTTCAACAACTAAACAGTTCTGCATCTCTTCTTCTGATAGAACTTTCATTATATATAAAACTTAATTTAACATTAATATTCATTTATTTTGATTTCTCATAACTTTGAGATCAACAATGATTTGTATCTTCTCAAGATCTGATATTTAAAAAACTTCATTGAGCACAGTCTTTGTACAGTTAATCTTATGTATTGTTTTGCTTGCAATCAGAAGATCATTCATATATACATTAATAATGATGATTACATTGTGATTCTTTCTAATCAATATGCTTAAGTCAGTATTCATACTCTGAAATTCTTCATTCTTCATGATATTAATTAACTTCTTATATCACAGTCATGTTAATTGCTTCAATATATACAATTCTTTCACAATTCAACACATCATCTTATTCAGCTGTTTCACAGTCACACTCTTTGAAATGTACATATATATACTTTTCTTTTTGCTTTTCAAATTTCTCAACAGATAAGCAACTTTAACATTCATTTAATGTAACTTTAAGTTGTACAAAGTCATCAAAGTTAGAAACATTCTCAGTAATTCTCTTTAAACTGTAGAAGCAAACATCTTATTATAGTTAACTCTGTATATCTGTGAGAAACTCTGAGTCATTAATCTTGCTTTAAACTTCATAATTTATTCTTTTTTATCATATTTTATCTTAAAAATTCACTTACATTCAATGACTTTTCATCTCTTCAGTAGTAATTCAATCAATTACACTTCATATGATCTTAAGTTTAATAACTCATTCTTTATGACCTTACATCACTGCCTTTCATAAATCAGATTCTCAATCATCAATTTATACAAACACAATTTCTTTATTTATATTGACTTCTCATTTTTATCTTAATCTTTCACACTCTGATTCTTAACAACTTATTATACTCTCAGAGCAACTTCTCTCTGCAGATTTCTCTTACTCTAAGTAACATGCAGATTTCTTTCATTCTGAGTGACATTTTGTATAAACATCAATTTAATCAATAAAATTACTGCAATTTCTTCTTTCAATCTCACTAACATTCAATCTGCATTAAGTGACTCTTTCATATCTGTTTTACTCAATTATACAAACATTCTTAATATACAAGCATTCAGTGCTATCAACAGTCTGATTATATCTGCATACACTTTATACAATCTTCAGCAGTTAATTCTTGATTCATTACTCAGCTTCTTGAGAACAGATTAATTTAATGCATTTATTGCTGTCACATATATATTTGTCTTTAATCTGACTGTTTTACATCTCATTATTATGTATTTATCTTTATATAAATCATTAATAAATAACAAATACATCTATTACATATCAATCAATTCTCATTCAGATCTATCAGTTAACAAAGAGTGCTTTCTAAGATGTCTTTATTTTTAAAACAGCACTGATATGTTCTTCTCAGTTTTTCTAAATAATAATGAATCTTTCTTATGATTCATACAATTCTTCAATGCATTGATGACATCATTATCAATAATTAACTTTTATAATCAATCATATTTGCATAAGATGTTAAGTGCAATTCAATCTTACAATTTTGTATAAATTAACAGCAGCAACAAGATATCTTTATTTTTTAATAGATCTGTATCTCTGCTGCACTCATTAATAGTATATGTCAACACTATATGTATTAAATTTATTTAAACACTTCACATTTTAATTTGCTTACTAATAATTATATACTCAATCAATATGTCTTTTCACATTCAGTTTAGATTTAACTTGATTCATTTTTTCTTTAATATATAAACATATAAAAGAAATTCAAATATTCTGATGTAACTAAGACTAAATCTCTGTTCAGTTTAGACTTTCTCAGAGATAACAGTTTTATCATAAATAAACAAGATATTTTTAAGATAATTGACAGTGTTTATAATCTCAGTTCAGAAATGATTAGATAGTTTGACATTCAGTAATATAGAATTTTTCATTATACAAAATGTTCTTCAGCAACACTCTGACATAGAGTTGTGTTCTGAGATGTATGATATGATGTATTTAAGAATAGTCTCATAATTAATTATATAATTTATTATGATTTAACTTACAAACTCTTTCTCTTCATTAATATGCATTCATACAATCTTCAATTCAGACTCTGTCTATGCTTATTGTAGTTACATCTTGAATCTATTAAAAAACTGATTCTTTCTCTTAAAAAATGATATTCATGACTTTTATATATAATTATTAATTAATACTGCAGTGTATGAACTGTTCACAAAAGATGATGAATCATGTAATTCTTAAAAATTAACATATATATGTTTTAACTGCTTAGTGATGATCTGCATTTTCTTATGATATATAATCTTCATTTATTTGCTGACTACACAGAGCTTACAGACTTCACTGAATAATTTATATTTATATAAATTTCTTCATTAAAGTTCTTGCTGTTCATCTTTCTTATTCTCTTTACTCAGTCTCAGATCATCATCATTACTTAATGTATTATTAACATCATTGTTATTCTCAGTCATAAACAATAAATCAAGTTCAGTGATTATCTGACTGATGCATTTAATTTATATAATACTTAAGTGTACAAGACAACAATGTTAAAGTTGTAGTTTCTTAATAAATATACACAAAAAGCTGAGTCAATCTTACTTTAATGTGGTTTATACAATCATGATGACATTCTTTTTCACTATATTAAGAATGAACAAGTTTTCAACACATTATACACTGACTATAATGTGTTCATCTTTTATAAGTGTCATTCTACTGTCTTTATTTTGATAAATAACATCATTGCATTATAGCTGTTCAAGTAATATAAGATTTGATGTGCACTCAGAAACAAGAACAATATCTTATAGTAGAAGATTTTTTATCTTTATATGAATCTTTATATCTTTTCACTCTGTCACTGTCATCATTTCTTCATTCATGACTTCAAACTTCTTGTAATATGAACTAATAATAGTGAACAGATCTCAGCAATTGATGATGTGTGTGAATGCTTTAAAATTAATATATTAATTATATAAATTGCTTTAAGTGCTGAACAGTATGTTAAGACATTTCTTGCTCTGTGTTGACAACTTTAAATTACTATCTTTATTACTATTGTATTCAGTCATCTTCTGCACTTTATGCTTTGACTTTCAGTCTGTGTCATAGTTAACAGTGTTACATCACTTTGTCAGATCATTCATAAAATGCTTTAATTTAATGTAATTACATACTATGTGCCCTAACTCTCTGCAGTTATAGCAGTTAAGTTCTCATAACAGTCATTTATATTCTTATACAACAAAAATTCAGTCTAACTTAACATTAACTTCTCTGTTCACTTTAATTCATACTTCTTCAGAGAATAAGATCTATTGAGTATTTATCATTATTATTTCTTTTTAATTCAATAAATAGTTCTTTTATGAGTTATATTTCTCTGATAATTCTTTAAGTACTGTTATCAAAGCTATATTGTCTTATACATCTCATTTAACAAATACTGCTGCTTTAATCTTCTTAATTAAGCTGTTTATCTCATTAAAGCATATATTAATTGACTTTTTATAATCTAGAACTTTGATTATGAACAGATATAGTAATAATGAATATAGTTTTATATAAACAACATTTTGTTCAATCTGTATACAGATTATACAAAATCATTCTTATATCTTTAAGAATTCATCAGTGTTCTCTACATTCTTAAATAAATCATTATTTATATTTTTCTTAATGATCTTGATCACTTCAGCTGCATCTTGTTCATAATTAGCTATCTGAGAAGCAATGTTTCCATTTATATAATTGTTTATAACAATCTCTCAGAAGTCTTTCTTCTTAAGTGTAAGCATTGTCATGTTAAATCATCTTATTCAGTTCTTCATTCTCTTCAGTTTCTTCTCTTTTCAGATAACATCAAGTTCATTAAACATCTTAACTTAGAGTAATTGAATCTGAACAGTTTTCTTTTATTTTTTTGTACAATTTGACGAGAACTTCAT
>JAABUU010007060.1_pt1 | contig 11738 bp, 8 predicted proteins | sample 5559301 | NCBI WGS metagenome assembly JAABUU01 (sample SAMN10711884, study PRJNA513360) | rock metagenome | isolation source: Antarctica rocks | place: Antarctica: Victoria Land, Richard Nunatak white
TTGATCGCGTAGATGCCGTAGCTGAGCAGAGCCCCGGCGGTGACCAGAGGCACCATCTGGTCAAGGAAGGGGAGGGAGTAGTGCTCGAGCACCATGCGCGTGGGTCGTTGTCCGTCGATCTCGCGCACCGCCTCTTGGCGGCGCTTGGTAAAGCCCAGAAACAGAGAGAGCATGCCGGTGCAGAACAGCAGCCACGATGACGCGGTGACCCCCGCCGCCAAAGATCCTCCGAGCACGCGCAGCAGAAAGCATCCGGCGATGACCATCACATCGAGGATCACCAGGTGCTTGAGCACAAGCGAGTAGGTGACCGTGAGCAGCCCGTACCCGAGGACGACGCCGGCGACATCTGCGCCCACCGCCGCCGCGATGGCCACCGCGCCGACGGTGAGAGCGATCGCCAGACCGATCGCCAGGGCCCGCGGGAGCTCGCCGGCGGCGATCGGACGAAAGCGCTTGACGGGATGACGGCGGTCAAGCTCGACGTCGAGCAGGTCGTTGATCAGATACCCCGCGCTGGAGATGGCACAGAAGGCAGCGGCCGCCAGCAGGACCTCGATCACCGCCGAGCCTCGGGCTATGTGTCCCCCGAACAGCAGCGGGGCGAGCACGAAGAGGTTCTTGATCCACTCGACGGGACGCAGAGCCACGACAGCGGCCAGCGGGAGCCGACGCAGGCGCGGCGGCGAGGCTACCGACATGACAGCTACCCGGTGGGCATGGCTGACGGAGTCAGCGTCGCGGTCGCTGTGGGTATGAGGGCCGAGAGATCCGCACGGGGGGATGGGCCGCGGGGCCCGAGACGCGCGCAGCGGCCGGCTCGGAGCCAGCCGCCGGCGCGGACGGGGGGCGCGAGCCGTCGTCGGGCCAGCGCCCGTAGCGGTCGAAGTACCGGCGTGCCGCCTCCTCGGTCTCACGCTCGTGGTCACCTTCTACGCCCAGCCGGTAGAGCCAGTTGAGGAAGAGGACGGCCACCCCGGCGCTGATGATGCCCGCCCCACCCTCCAGGTTGGAGCTGCCCCCCAGGGCCATGACCACCACCCCACCCACGAAGGTGACCGCCGGTATCACGTAGCGCACCCCGACGAGGACCCAGGCGGGTGTCGCGCCGCCGGTGGTCGGAGGGGTAGGCTCGTCGCCGTCGGCCTTCGCAGCGGAGATCATCTCAGGAGATCGCCACCATGCGCTCGATCGGCACCCGCGCGGCCCGGGCCACGTCATCGGCCACCCGCACCTCGTAGCGGTCGTAACGCAGGGCGTCGCGCAGCTTGGGCAGGGTGATCATCTTCATGTAGCGACAGCTGGCGTGCTCGTTGGCGGCGATGAAGTCGACCTCGGGGGCGGCTTGGCGCAGGGGGTAGAGCATGCCGGTCTCGGTAGCGACGATGGCCGTCGCTCCCGCCGGGGCCGCTTGGGCGTAGGCGAGCATCCCCCCGGTGGAGAGCATGTGCACCCCGGCGGAGTCGACGTCGCCGGCGGCCACGTACTCCATCACGCTGGTCGAGCAGCCGCACTCGGGATGGATGAGGAAGTCGGCGCCCGGATGGGCCGAGCGGGTGGCGGCGATGTCGTCGGGGCGGATACCAGCGTGGACGTGGCACTCCCCGTCCCACACGTGCATGCGCCGCCCCACCATCCTCTCGACATAGGCCCCGAGGAACATGTCGGGTCCGAACAGGATCTCTGTCTCCTCGCCGCGGGCGGCGTAGATGTGCTCGACGACCGCCACCGCGTTTGAGGAGGTCACGCAGTAGTCGGTGAGGGCCTTGACCTCGGCGGTGGTGTTGACGTACATGACCACCACGGCGTCGGGGTGCTCGGCCTTCCAGTCAGCGAGCTGGTTGGCGTCGATGGAGTCGGCCAGCGAGCAGCCGGCGTCGGGGTCGGGGATGAGGACCCGCTTGTCGGGGCACAGGATCGACGCCGTCTCGGCCATGAAGTGCACCCCGCAGAAGACGATGGTGTCGGCTCCGGCACGCGCCGCCTGCTGGGAGAGCCCCAGTGAGTCACCGACGAAGTCAGCCACCCCTTGGACCTCGGGGAGCTGGTAGTTGTGGGCGAGGATGACCGCGTTTCGCTCCCGGGCCAGGGCACGCACCTCGGCCTGCAACGCTGACACGTCCTCCGGGATCGACGGAGACGGTCCGGGCGGGGAGGCCATGGGGAGCTTCACGGCGTTCACTCCAGGGGCTCGAGGATGAGGGAGACGTCGAGGGCGGGCGCCGAGTGCGTCAGCGCCCCCACCGATATGAATTGTACGCCGGTGGCCGCCACCTCCCCCAGGCTCTCCACGGTCATGCCCCCGCTGGCCTCGAGCTCGGCGCGGCCGTCGACGTGAGTGACCGCCACGCGCAGTGCCGACGGGGTCATGTTGTCCAGCAGCAGGCGCGGGGCGCCGGCGGCCAGGGCCTCGTCGATCTCATCCAGGGTGCGACACTCGACCTCCAGGGGAAGATCGGGAAAGGACGCCCGGGCGCGGCGCACGGCCTCGGCGATCCCCCCGGCCAGCGCGCTGTGGTTCTCCTTGATGAGGAGGGCATCGAAGAGCCCGAAGCGGTGGTTGGTGGCCCCGCCGGCGGCGACCGCCGCCTTCTCCAGCGCCCGCAGGCCCGGGGTGGTCTTGCGGGTGTCAAGCACGCGGGCCCCGGTGCCCGCCACCGCCCGCGCGCAGCGCGCCGACAGGGTGGCCACGCCGGACAGGCGGCCCAGCAGATTCAGCGCGGTGCGCTCGCCGGTGAGCAGCGCGCGGGCGCTGCCCCGGAGCTCGAGCACGGCCCCGTGCTCACGCCAGCGCCCCTCCTCGGTCAGCCGCTGGGACTCGGTGTCGGGGTCCAAAGCGCCGAAGACGGCCTCGACGGCGTCCAGGCCGTAGATCACTCCAGGGACCTTCTGGGTGATACGAGCCCGCGCACGGGCGTCAGTGGGAACGGTGGCAGTGGTGGTGACGTCGCCGGAGCCCACGTCCTCGGCCAACGCCCGGTGCACAAGGGTGTCGAGCTCGGAGGCGGTCAGGCCGGGCGCTCGCGACCTGACCACGTCTGACACGGAGAAGCGCCGCTGGCGAGCTAGCGCACGCGCACGTGGACGGGGCCGCTGAGCTTGGACGTCAGGGAGCTGTTGCCGGCGAAGTACACCTGAGCAAAAGCCCGCGAGCGCTGCTTACGCGAGATGCGTTTCGAGACATGCAGCCGGGTACGAATGCGGTAGGTGCACCTGGATCCCACCTTGCCGCTGCGGATCCCCAGTCGCTTCCTGCCAGTCACGTAAGCGATGATGACGCGTCCATTGCACTGCGTCCCGGTGGGCCTGATCACCTTGCCGTGAGCGGTGCATACCCGGCCTCGACAGGACACGGCCAAGGTCACCCGGCTCGGGGAACGGCGACCGCCGCCGGTGCTCCCGCCGGTGCTGCCCCCGGTCGTGCTCCCCCCGGAGGTGCTCCCCCCGGAGGGTGCTTCCACCGGTGGTGCTTCCACCGGTGGTGCTTCCCCCCGTCGTGCTCCCGCCGGTGGTGGTACCACCGGTGGTGCTACCGCCGCTGGTACTGCCGGTGGCGCCGGTGGTTGTGCTACCGGTAGCACCTGACATGTCGGCAATCGCCGAGCCCAGGAGGCTGCCTGAGCCGCCTGGCATGACGAGGAGCTCGACAGTTTGTTGTGGATGGACGGCATCAAGCGAGCTTTGGTATCAGGTGCCGGTCAACCGGTTAGCGCAGACGGGCACGAACCTGCCGGCTGCGCTTGCTCTTCAGGGTGGCGTTGCCGGCAAAGGACGCCCGCGCAACGATCTTCGAATGGTGGCGCCGAGCGGTCCGCGCGGAGACTCGGATGTGGGTCCGCACGCGGAACGTGCAGTTGGCCTTGACCCGCCCTCTGCCTGTGCCAACGTGCTTCTTTCCGGCCCGCAGGGCGACGGAGATCCGTCCACCACAGCGCGTCCCCTTGGGCTTGACCACACGACCGTGCGCGGTGCATACCTTTCCGCGACAGGACACGCTCAGGGTCACCCGACGAGGCGAGCGACGACCGTCGCCGCGGCGCGCCGGGGGGGCCGGCCCGAACGGGTTGTTCGGGAAGAAGGGGTTGTTGGCAGGGTTCTGACCTGGAGGGTTCTGACCTGGGGGGGGTTGCTTGGCAGGGGGGGTGGAGGGGGTGTTACCACCACCGCCGCCGCCGCCGCCGCTCATCCCCGTGGGGCCAGAAGTACCCGTCATACTGGAGCCGGTCGACCCGGTGGAGCCGGAGGCACCCGTCGCACCGCCGCCCGAGGAGCCCGTGGAGCCGGTTGGCCCCGTGGAGCCAGAAGCACCCGTCGTACCGCCACCCGAGGAGCCGGTCGCCCCCGAGGAGCCGGTCGCCCCCGTGGAGCCAGAAGCACCCGTCGTACCGCCGCCCGAGGAGCCGGTGGTCCCCGTGGAGCCGGACGTTCCCGTAGAGCCGGTCGGGCCCGTGGAGCCGGTCGTCCCCGTCGTAGCGGCGTTCAAGAAGCGCCCAATCGAGAAGCCGGGCATGACGAGTAGGGCCACCGCTCCCGCCACCAGGACGCCGATCAACGAGAGTCTGCCCTTGCCTGAGCGCATGCTAGTTCCTTTGGGTATCGTCGGATGCCATCCCGGCAAGGGTAGCAGCGGCTTCTCGCGTCGTGCGCCGGTCAACCGGAGGGTGGGCGCCCGCTTGCCCGACTCCCGGGTTCGCGCCTGACGACCTCGAGCCAGTCCAGAGGCTTCGAGCACACACCCGGCACCTGAGCCGGTGTCACCGGCGACGGGGCGGTGGATGGGACGACGGGCACCAGCGATACGGGGCCCAGCGCGAGTCCCTCCAGACCGCTGCCCGGGCGCAGATCTCCTCCCGGGTAGCGCAGCCAGAGGTGGTGGGCACCGGCGGTGAGGGTGATCTGGCCCGCCTGAGCCTGCTGTCCGGCAAAGCCCAGCTCGTAGCGGACGGTCCCCACGTCGCGGTGATCGATGGAGACGTCAACGCCTCGCGCGAAGTCCCCGCCCACCCAGACGGCGTAGCGCCCCGCTCCGGGGACCTGGACCGTCAGCGCCACCGTGCCGGCACCCCGCGGGAACACCAGCCCGCCCCCGGGAGACCACCCGGCAGGGTAGGTGCCGTCGGCGGTGGCGAACACCGCCGCCACCGGGGCAGGCGCCTCCAACAGCTGCCCACCGGCGCGGCGGGCAAAGCGCGACAGGGCCCTGACCTCAGAGCAATCGGAGGGCACGGCGGCGGCCTCGATGACGCTTCCCAGCCCGCGGTGGACGAGGATCGACACCGGGGGGCTCAGCGGTCGCTGCCATACGTCGTAGTAGCGCCCGCTGGCCACCAGGCGATACACCGAGGGCGGCCGACTCTCAGACGGCGACCGGCGCAGGATGATCGTGCGGTACACGAGCACCCCCGAGAGCTGGAAGGTGTCGAGGTCGGCGAACCCGTCTTTGCCCAGCTGCTGGCCGTTGAGCAGGGGGATGGCGCGGTAGCGCAGCTCCGAGGGCGACTCGGCATCCAGCCTGCGCAGGAAGTAACGCGCCGCGTAGGGCTCGTACTCGTTGATCAGGGTGGGACCCTGCCCGGACAGGCGCCGCGCAATCCCGGCCAACTCGACCAGGTGGTCGCGGGGGGCCAGGGCGACGTCGTGGTAGGCCAGCACGTTTGACCACAGCACGCCGCCGGCCACGGCCAGGGCCGCCGCCAGCTCCCAGCGGCGCCCCGCCCGCTGCCAGTGCGCCAGCCCCATCCCCCACGCCGTGAGCAGGGCAGGTGAGCTGATGGCCATCGCCTTGGCAGTCACCCAGGGTCCCCCTACGGCGGCGACCGCGGCCGCGGCCACCAGCGCCACGCCGACGTAGGCGATGAGGGCGACGGCCCGGGCCGAGATCGCCGCCCGCAGCCCGACCACCGCTCCCACCGCCACCGCGCCGATGAGCAGGGCGGCGAGCGCCGCGTTGCCCCCCAGGTAGGTGCGAAAGTCCCCGGTCGGCCACACACCGAAGATCTGCAGGGCACTGAGCGGGTGCGCCAGGTTGCCGATGTCGGTGGCCGACCGCAGCTCGCCGGGGATGCGCACCTTAAAGCCCAGGGCGGGGAAGACCAGAGCCACGCCCACCAGCCCGGCGATCAGTCCGGCGATGACCACGGCGGTGCGGGGGCGACCCCGGCCGCTGCGCCGCCCCGCCTGGCGTCCGGCGCGCCGGCGCGCGATGGCCCAGCCGATGAGGACGGCCACGACGAGCGGGCCCAGCCAGGCCGCGGCGCCGGCCCCGTAGGCGTCGATCAGAGCGAGGACCGCCACCAGGGGGGCCAGGGCCCCCCGCGCCCTGCCCAGCGCCGTCTGAGCAGGCCTCGAAGCCAGCGCCAGGAGCACCGCCGTGGGCATTAGGCAGGCGACCATGAGCTCCTTGACCGCCCCCTCCAGGGCGTGACCGTAGAGCAGGGCCGGCTGGCTGGCGATGACCACCGCCAGGCAGCGCAGGCGGCGATCGCTGACCACCGGCTCAAGCAGGGCCCACAGCCCCAGCGCCAGTACCACCCCGAGCATCGTCAAGTACGGCGCAAAGAGCCAGGCCAGGTCCTGTCTGACCAGCGGGCGCAGCGCCCCGAGGGGGGTCAGCGAGCCCACCGGGTAGCCCTCACCCAGGTACACCGTCAGGGTGCGGGCGTAGGTCGAGACCGGCAGCCCGCTCAGGCTGCGCCCATGCTCGGCCAGGTGCGCGGTCAGCGCCAGGAACGTCGAGATGTCATCCAGGCGCGTGTAGCCGGCAAACGTCGCCTGCCCCGAGAGCAGCACGGGGGCGCCGTAGGCGCCGAACACGAGGACGGCCGTGCCCACCAGCCAGCCGTCGACTCCCCGGCGCAGGCGGGCGCGCCCGAGCACGACACCCCCCAGCGCCACGGCGATGAGGACGTAGGTGGCCAGCGGCGCGGTGGCGGGGGCCGACATCAGCGCGGTGGCGAGGACCACCATGACCGCCAGTCCGGTGGGAACGAGCAGCGCCCCGGATAGGGATGTCCCCGTCACCCGCTCGAGCGCCAGGCCGGCACCGAGCGCCAGCGCGGCGAAGACGAGGGGGAACGCCAGCCAGCAGACGACCAGGGTCACCGCCGGCTCACCGAGCCCTCAGCCACGAATCCCGGTCAGCGCGCCGCGGACTTGAGCAGGTAGGCGCGCACGAAGCCGTCAAGGTCGCCCCCCAGGACGCGCTGGACATCGCCCATCTCAAAGTCGGTGCGGTGATCTTTGACCATCGAATAGGGATGCAGGACGTAGGAGCGGATCTGGGAGCCGAAGTTGACGTCCAGGGCCTCCCCGCGCTCGCGGGCGATCTCCTCCTCACGCTGGCGCTCCTGGGCCTCCAGGAGCTTGGCGCGCAGCATGGCCATGGCGGTGGCCTTGTTGGAGGACTGCGAACGCTCGTTTTGACACTGCACGACGATGGCGCTCGGCCGATGGGTGATGCGCACGGCGGAATCGGTCTTGTTCACGTGCTGGCCGCCGGCACCGCTGGCCCGGTAGGTGTCGATCTGCAGGTCATCCTCGTCGATCTGCACGTCGCCTGAGTCCTTGACCACCGGGGCGACCTCCAGTCCGGCAAAGCTCGTCTGGCGGCGGTTGGCCGAGTCAAAGGGGGAAAGGCGGACAAGGCGATGGACGCCCTTCTCGGCGCCGTAGAGCCCGTAGGCGTTCTCTCCGCTGGCCCGGAAGGTGGCCGACTTGATGCCCGCCTCCTCACCGGCTGAGGCCTCCAGGAGCTCGACCCCGAAGCCCCGCTTCTCGGCCCAGCGCATCTCCATGCGCAACACCATCTCCGCCCAGTCCTGGGCGTCGGTGCCCCCCGCGCCGGCGTTGACGGTGACCAGGGCGTCGCCGGCGTCATAGCGCCCCGCGAACAGGCGCTCCTCCTCAAGCGCCGCCAGGCGCTCCTGCACCGAGGCGATCTGGGCGTCGACCTCCCCGGCGAGGGATTCGTCTGCCTCGGCGAGCTCGACCAGGCCGTCGAGATCATCGACGTCGGCGCGCAGGGCGTTGAAGGTCTCAAGCTTGCGGCTGGCGCGGGAGTGCTCGGCCGACACCCCGGCGGCGCGCTCTGAGTCCTCCCAGAACGCCGGGTCTCCCATCTGGAGCTCAAGCGCATCCAGGCGCTCACGCAGGCCAGCCGGGTCAAAGATAATCCGCGAGCAGCTTGAGCTGGTCGCGGATCGTGGCCAGGCGCTGGGGGGTGGGCTCGGAGGTGCCGGCAGCGACCATGACCAGTCCCAGACTAGTGGCTTGACTCGATCGTCAGTCGCTGAGCGGCGACTCGGCCTCGCGGCGCACGAGGTCGCCGGGACGCACCTGGCCGTCGGCGCCGGCCATCCCCTCGAGCTGGGCGCTGACGATCTCGCGGGCCCCGGCCAGGGTGCGGTCGATGGCCTCTGAGGCCTCCTGCACCTGACCGGCCTCCATGGCGTAACGGGCCACCACCAGGCCCTGGACGACGTCGTCGCTGCTCTGCAGGGCCTGGCGCCGGGGAGCCTGAGACAGGCGCTCGGCGCGCTCCATGGCCATGCTGGCCTGGGCGCCAAAGCGCCTGGCCGCCCGGCGCAGACGATCCCCCAGGCGCCGGCGGGGAACGGCAAAGGCCAGGGCCAGGACCCCGGCGGGCTGACCGTCTCGCAGCACCGGCTGGGCCAGCCCCCGACCGCGGGCCCCGGGTCGGCGGCCTCTGTGGGCCGCCGGCGCCGGAAGGACCACGGGCTCACCGGTGAGCCAGGCGTCGACCAGCCGTGCCCGGAGGGCACCGTAGATCATCTCCTCGACCACCGCCTGGGGCCCCGATCGGCCCAGTACGGTGAACTCGCCGTCGGCAACGGTGAGAAAGACGACGGCGTCAACGCCGGCGGCGTCACGCGCTCCCGCACACAACGCGGTGGCGAAGTCCTGCGCATCGGTGAGTCCGTTGGCCACGTCGATGAGCGCCGCCAGGTCGGCGGTCCGGGCGCGCAGGCGCCACCACAGGGCGTAGTCAAGCGCGGCGGCCGTGGCCCCGGTGCCGATGGCGATGGGTGAAAGCGGGGCGCTCAGACGCCGTGGCACTTCTTGTGCTTCTTGCCCGACCCGCACGGGCACGGATCGTTGCGTCCCACCTGGGACTCGGCGTCGACGCGGCGCTGCTCGACGGCGGGAAGGGGCTCATAGTCATCGGGTCCCTCGGCGTAGGCGCCGCCCCCGCCGGCGCCCGAGGCGGCCGCTGCCGCGGCGAGGGCGCTGGGCTGGGCGGCGGCGGTGCCCCCCGAGTAGGACACCCGCTCCGGACGGGTCTGGCTGCCGGTGGTCGACGGGGAGAAGGACGCGGGGGCGTCGGGGGAGGGGAGGCCGTTGCCGTTGCCTTCGGCGCCGAACTGGACCTCGACGTTGTAGATGAGCCGGGCGAAATCGGCCCAAATCGTGTTCATCAGGTCGGTGAACAGGGTGAAGCCCTCGTTCTTGTACTCCACCAGCGGATCGACCTGGGCAAAGCCGCGCAGGTGGATGCCCTCGCGCAGGTAGTCCATGTCATAGAGGTGCTCGCGCCAGCGCTCGTCGATGATCTGGAGCATGAGGAAGCGCTCGAGCTCGCGCATGAGCTCAGAGCCGAAGTGCTGCTCGCGCTCGTCGTAGAGGCGGTGGGCGTCTGAGACCAGCAGGCTGACGAGCTCGCCGCGGTCGACACCCTCGTCGAGGTCGTCGAGGTTGACCTGGGCCGGATACATCTGGGCCAGGACGGTGAACAGGCCGTCGAGGTCCCAGTCCTCCATGTAGTCGCCGGGGGTGTACTCAGAGACCATGCGCTCGATGACCTGGGCGAGCTCCTCCCGGGCCGACTCACCCATGTCGCGGCCCTCGAGGATCTCGTCGCGGTAGGCATAGACCACGCGGCGCTGCTCGTTCATGACGTCGTCGTATTCGAGGACGCGCTTGCGGATGAGGAAATTCTGCTCCTCCACGCGGCGCTGGGCCTTCTCGATCTGCTTGGTCAAGAGGCCCGCCTCGATGGGCTCCTCGTTACCCTCCTCGTCGACGCTGCCCAGCCGGTCGAGGATCTTATAGATGCGGTCCCCGGCGAACAGGCGCACGAGATCGTCCTCGGCCGACAGGAAGAAGCGCGTCTCCCCCGGGTCGCCCTGGCGCCCCGAGCGCCCCCGCAGCTGGTTGTCGATGCGCCGCGATTCGTGGCGCTCGGTGCCGCAGATGAACAGCCCGCCCGACTCCAGGACCCGCTGGCGGTCGGCCTCGACGCGCTCCTCGATGGCGGGCAGCACCTGGGCGTAGCGCTCCTGGAAGTCGGGGTCACCGGGCGACAGGCCGAGCTTGGCCATCTCCAGGGTGGTCAGGTGCTCGGGGTTTCCACCGAGCTTGATGTCGACGCCGCGGCCGGCCATGTTGGTGGCGATGGTCACCCGGCCGGGCTGACCCGCCTCGGCGACGATCTCGCCCTCACGCTCAGCGTGCTCGGGCTTGGCGTTCAGGACGGTGTGGGCAACGCCCTGGCGGGTGAGCTGGGCCCCCAGCAGCTCGGAGACCTCGACGGAGATCGTTCCCACCAGCACGGGCTGGCCGCGGTGGTGGCGCTCGACGATCTCCCGGGCCACCGCCGACCACTTGCCATCCTTGGTCTTATAGACCTGATCGTTGCGGTCGGCGCGGACCATGGGCTGGTTGGTGGGCACCTCGGTGACCGGCAGCTTGTAGATCTTCATGAACTCGGTCGCCTCGGTGAGCGCGGTCCCGGTCATGCCCGCCAGCTTGTCGTAGAGGCGAAAGTAGTTCTGCAGGGTGATGGTGGCCAGGGTCTGGTTCTCCTCCTGGACGCGTACCCCCTCCTTGGCCTCCACCGCCTGGTGCAGGCCCTCGGACCAGCGCCGTCCGTCGAGGATGCGCCCGGTGAACTCGTCGATGATCGCCACCTCACCGTCGATGACGGCGTAGTCGACGTCGCGCTTGTACAGCGACTGGGCCTTCAGCGACTGCATGAGGTGGTTGACCAGGTGGCCGTTCTCGGGACGGTAGAGGTGGTCGATGTTCAGGAAGCGCTCGGCGCGGGCCACCCCGCGCTCGGTGACCGCCACCGTCTTGTGCTTCTCGTCGAACTCGTAGTCGAAGTCGGCGACGAACTCCTTCTTGGTCTTGGGGTCAAGGCCCTCGGGGGTCTTGCCCGCCTCCAGGCGCGGGGCCAGGCGGGCAAAGCGACCGTAGAGGTCGGCGGCCTGCTCAGGGGCCCCGGAGATGATCAGCGGGGTGCGCGCCTCGTCGATGAGGATGTTGTCGACCTCGTCGACGATGGCAAACGAGCGCACGGCCAGCGGCTTTCCGTCGGGCGAGAAGCGCCCGCCGTGCTGGACCTTCTCCTCCAGGCTGGTGGCCATGTTGTCGCGCAGGTAGTCAAAGCCGAACTCGGAGTTGGTCCCGTAGGTCACGTCTGACTGATAGGCGGCCTGCTTGTCCTCATAGGACTGCATGTTCTGCAGGACCCCGACGCTCACGCCCAGGGCCTCATAGAGGGGAGACATCCACTCGGCGTCGCGGCGGGCCAGGTAGTCATTGACGGTGACGAGGTGCACGCCCTGACCCGATAGGGAATTGAGGGTGACGGCCAGGGTGGCGGTCAGGGTCTTTCCCTCACCGGTGCGCATCTCGGCGATCGAGCCGTTGTGCAGGACCATGCCCCCGATGAGCTGGACGTCGAAGTGGCGCATGGACGTGACGCGCTTGCTGGTCTC
>JAABUU010007061.1_pt1 | contig 11736 bp, 11 predicted proteins | sample 5559301 | NCBI WGS metagenome assembly JAABUU01 (sample SAMN10711884, study PRJNA513360) | rock metagenome | isolation source: Antarctica rocks | place: Antarctica: Victoria Land, Richard Nunatak white
CAGCGTTTCCTCCCCGCCCACGACGGGATCAACAACCTCTTCCACCTCCGCCGCCATCAAGTGCCCGCCACCCAGTATCGAGCCGCCCGGACCCAGGCCTTCCAGGTTTGGGCCGAGGTCACCGGCGGCGCCGCTTCGGCGTAACCACGAGCACGCTGCTCTCATCGTACGCCATCGCGACTTCAGTCCGACAAGTTGACGGTGCCGGCGCCTGGGCTGCATCTGGGTGCCCGCCTCGTGGCGCGCGCCTGGGTCGATCCCGGGTTCAAGGCGCGGCTGTTGCAGAACGGCAAGCAGGGGGCGGCCGAACTCGGTACGAAAATCTCGGAGGCGCGGCTGATCGTGGTCGAGAACACGCCAGCGCTGCACAACCTCATCACCTGCACGCTGTGCTCCTGCTATCCGCGGTCCATCCTGGGGCAGCCGCCGTCCTGGTACATCTCGAAATCCTATCGGGCCCGCGCGGTGCGGGAGCCGCGCAAGCTGCTTGACGAGTTCGGTTTCCACCTGCCCGCGGAGGTGCGCCTGCGCGTCCACGACAGCAATGCCGACATGCGCTACCTCGTGCTGCCCATGCGCCCCGCGGGCACGGATGGCTGGCCCGAAGACCGCCTCGCCACCCTCGTCACGCGCGACGCCCTGATTGGGACCGCGCCCGCAGCGGAGCCGCACCAGCCATGACCGAACGTTTCGTCGCCTCCACCCCCTACGCTTGGCCCTTCGACGGCAGTCTCGACCCGGTGACCACAGCCCTCGTCGTGATCGACATGCAGACCGACTTCTGCGGGCGCGGCGGCTACGTGGACGCGATGGGCTACGATATCTCGCTCACGCGGGCGCCCATCGAGCCGATCGCGCGGGTGATGGCGGCGATGCGGGCTGGGGGCTTTCCGGTGATTCACACGCGGGAGGGCCACCGCCCTGACCTAGCCGACCTGCCGGCCAACAAGCGATGGCGCTCGCAGCAGATCGGCGCCGGCATCGGCGACCCCGGGCCCTGCGGCCGCATCCTGGTGCGCGGCGAACCGGGCTGGGAGATCATCCCGGAACTCGCCCCGCTCCCTGGTGAGATCGTCATCGACAAGCCCGGGAAAGGCTCGTTCTGCGCCACCGATCTTGAGCTGATCCTGCGCACAAGGAGCATCCGCAACCTAGTGCTGACCGGGATCACCACCGACGTCTGCGTCCATACGACGATGCGCGAGGCCAATGATCGCGGCTTCGAGTGCATGGTGCTTGAGGATTGCTGCGGCGCCACCGACCGCGGCAATCACGACGCCGCAATCAAGATTGTGACGATGCAGGGCGGCGTGTTCGGCGGCGTGGGCGACAGCATGCGCTTGCTGGCGGCTCTGCGGTCGAACGTCTGAGTAGCCGCTAAACCAACGTCGCTGTGACTGGAATCGTATCGGCATGAACGAGGCGACCTTCTGGCGCGGCGTTCCCGAGCAGGTTTGGGAATGCCGGATCGGCGGCTACCAAGTGCTGAAGAAGTGGCTGAGCTACCGCGACCACTCAATCATCACCCGCCCGCTGTCAGCGGCCTGTGCTGGGCGGGGGAGCCAGGGCGGGAAGCAAAAGGCGATGGTGACTGGCGGGTCCATCCCCGCGTGGGCGGGGGATCATGGCCAGCTTGGGCAGGCCGGCCATTCGATGCCTTTCAGGCGTTACGCAGACCCGCTTGCCGCATCAACGGGAGTACCTCTTGCCCGAAATACTCCAGGTCGGGCAAATAGTCGAAGAAGTTGACCTGGACGCCGTCACAGCCGGCGTCGCTCAACCTGGTAAACCATTGGACTATCTGCTCCGGCGTGCCGACAAGGTGAACATTGCCACCAACGACCCACTGCGCGCGGCTGTGGCCACGCCAGGACGTGTTGTCACCACCCACGAAGGTTTTGACGAAATTGTCGGCTGCCACCGGGTCCTCGTTCTCGAGGATAGTCTGGTAGGCCTTGCGTGCCTCTTCCTCGGTTGGGCGGCAGATCACGTGCGGATTGATGATCGTCTTGACCTCGCGGCCCTGGCTGCGGGCGAGCGCCTTGATCCTGGCGTTGTGCGCGGGCAGGGCCTCGCAGGCCTTGACCGGGTCGGCGCCGGCCGGGCTGGTGATGAAGATGAGATCCGAGTGCTTCGCGGCGTAGTCCAGCCCGGCACCGGACGACGCGGCATTGACCAGGAAGGGGCGGCGCTGGCCGGGTTTCGGCGCCAGGAAGGCCTTCTCGGTTCGCCAGAACCGGCCCTGGAAGGAAAGCTCCTCGTCTTCGGCCCAGAGCCGCTCCATGATGGTCGTGAACTCGTCGGCCATGACGTAGCGATGGTCATGTTCGATCTGGTCGAGGCCGAACATGGTGTATTCGCTCGGCTTGTAGCCGGTTACGACGTTGATCCCCCAGCGGCCGCCGCTGATGTGGTCCATTGCGGCGCCGAACTTGGCGAGGTGCAGTGGATGCCATGCGTAGAGCACGTGGACGGTGTTGATCAGGATGATGGATTTGGTGATCGAGGCGAGGGCGGCGTTGGTGATAATCGGGTCGAGTTCGTGCTCGCGAAACCGCATCTCGCCGCCGTAGCCACCTTTGCCCAGCCACTGCGCGAGGCCGAACACCAGGTCGAAGCCGAACGCTTCGGCGCGCTTCGTGCAATCGGCAATGTAGTCGAACGTCCAGGACGTTGAGCGTGGTGCGCGGGATGGGCTCCAGGCGCCTTCCTGCATTGGCAGGAACAGGCCGAGCGTGAGCTTGTGCTGCGGCAGCCGCGCGAGTGGCGAGGGGGCGGTGGGATGGGTGACGGGGATGGGCGTGTCCAACATGCTGTATCTCCTGATTGTCTAGCCTGGTTGTCTGGATTGCGGTGCTCAATTGAGATGCTTGGCGTGCGCTCCGGCAGCGGCGAGGCCGACACCCGGATTGGCCTCGCCGGTCCAAGCCGCCTCGCTCTCGTAATCGAGCTTGGAGCGGTCGCGCAGGCACATCGCCGAGACGGCGCTGATGCCGGCGATGATGGCGAGATAGATGCTGATCGCCAACGAGGTGTTGTAGGTGTGGATCAGCCAGGCGGCGATGATCGGCGCCGGGCCGCCCGAGGTGATCGAGGCGAGCTGGTAACCGAGCGACGATCCGCTGTAGCGCATGGCGGGTGGGAAGCTCTCGGCGATGAACGCCGCCTGCGGCCCATACTGCATGTCGTGGACCGGGAGCGATATGATGATCGCGAACGCGACCAGGATCGGAATCTGCGTGTCGATCAGCATGTAGTACGGAAACGCGAAGGCCATCATGACGAACGCGCCGAGCACGTACATGCGCTTGCGTCCGAACCGGTCGGACAGATAGCCGAACAGCGGCGTCGTCACGAGCGACACGCAGGACGCCGCCAGCACGCAGCTGAATAGAAAATCCTTCGAGAGGTGGAGCGTGCCCGTGCCGTATGAGACCAGGAAAGTGGTGAAGAGATAGAACGGCGCCTGCTGCCCGGTGCGAATGAGACAAGTCAGGACCACCTCGCGCCAATGATACTTCAATACATCGAGCACCGGCGTCTTGAGCACCTGTTGCCTCTCCTGCATCTGTGTGAACACCGGCGTCTCGAGCACGCCGACGCGAATATAGAAGCCGATTCCGATCAGCACGATGCTGAGGAGGAAGGGGATCCGCCAGCCGATGGTTGCAAACCAGTCCGGCGAGCTGAAGTGACTGACGATGTTCAGGACGGTGACGGCCAGGAGCAGGCCGAGCGGCGAGCCGAATTGCGGCCAGCTGCCGGCGAGGCCGCGGCGCTGGTCGAATTGCGACCACTCTGTGGCGACCGCGACCGAGCCACCCCATTCGCCGCCGACGCCGATGCCTTGCAGCATGCGCAGGATCACCAGGATGACGCCACCCCAGACGCCGATCGAGTCATAGGATGGCACAAGGCCAACCGCGATCGTGCTCACACCCATCAGCATCAGGGTGGCGATCAGGGTGCCCTTGCGTCCGATGCGATCGCCGTAATGACCGAACAGCGCGGCGCCGACCGGACGCGCGACGAAGCCAAGAAAGAAGGTCGACAGCGAAAGCAGGGTGCCGGCGAACGCGTCCTGCGATGGAAAGTACAGCTTGCCGAACACCAGCGCGGCCACCAGGCCATAGAGGTAGAAGTCGTACCACTCGATCATGGTTCCGATCGTCGCCGCGACGACGGCGCGGCGGGCATGCCGAGCGTACTCCTCCGGTGATCCGTAATTTGGAGCGGTCTTTGCTGCCATTTTGCGTTCCTCCACTTTGCTATTATTTTTTCGCATCCTGCGGTCCGTCGAAGCAGGACAAGCCGGGTCGTTCCGAGGTCGGGTCGCGACTTCGTATCGGCGCAGCGTTCCGTCAGTCGGCGTTTCGTTCCACGAGGTCCCGTTGGTTTCGTCTCTTGCGGTCGGGCTCGACCATCAAGTAACCATTTCGGGCAAATCGCTTAAAGCGATAAATTCGGATGCAATCCAATTGGAACTTCCGATCAGTGATAAGCAAAGGGGAGCAGGCAATGAATGTCCGGCAGCTGGAGGCGCTGACCTGGGTCGTGCGCCTGGGCAGTTTCGCCGCCGCCGCGGCGCAGCTGAATGCGACACAGTCGACGATCTCGACGCGTATCCAGGAGTTGGAACAGGAACTCGATGTCCTGCTGTTCGACCGCACCCACCGGAAGGCTCACCTGACCGCCAAGGGGCGCGAGCTGCTTGCCTACGCCGAGGAAGCGGTGGCGTTGTTCTCCGAGATCCGCTCGCGGATTGGTTCACCGCACTCGCTGACCGGGGTCGTGCGCATCGGGGTTGCAGAACTGGTCGCAGTGACGTGGTTGCCGGACCTGGTCGCATCGCTGCATCAGGATTATCCAAACCTCACCCTAGAGCTCGACATCTCGCTGACTGCTGACCTGTTCACGCGGCTGCGCGAAGGCGACCTCGACGTGGCACTGATCCCGGGCAGCCGGTTCGACGACGGACTGGTCGCGCAAAGCCTCGGCGTCGTCGAGTTCGCCTGGATGGCGAGCCCGCGCTTGAACATCCCCGAGGGCCGCCTGACGCCCTCGGATCTCGCGGCCTGGCCGATCCTGTCGCTCGGAGAAGGGTCATACCATCATGCCCCGGCAGAGGCGTGGCTCATGAACGTGCGAGGCCAGCGACGGCACGCCGACGTCTGCAACAGCATGAGCGTGCTTGCGTCGCTAACGGCCGCCGGTCTCGGTGTCAGTCTGTTGCCGCCATGTTGCTATCAATCTGAACTCGCGGATGGTCGGCTGGCCGTGCTCGAGACGCATCCGGACATGCCGGACGTGGAGTTCGCGGCAGTCTATATGAGACGGCGGCCGAGCGTAATTCCAGACCTCATCGCGAAGGCTAGTAAGAAGGCGAGCACGTTCGAAAAGCGAGGGCTGCCGTTGACCCGTCGTGCGTAAAGCATTCTCACGCGCGACTGGGCAACGCCCCCAGACCCCGCATGGATAGGCCTCGTAGGCTCCCCTATGCTCTGACGTATCGATAAGTCCGATCGGATTAATCGAATTAAAATCGTTTGAGGAGATGATGGCCGCCGTCTAGCCTTACTGCAGAAGAATGAGACAGGGGAAGGGCAGGTCCATGTCCGACAACAACGAATCTATACAACCGGCCGCGCTTCGGCAGTTCGCAGGGCACTTTCCGACCGGCGTCGCTGTCGTGACGACACGTGACCGCCAAGGGAAGTTGTACGGGGTGACAATCAACGCCGTTACGTCGCTGTCGCTCACCCCGCCGCTCCTGTTGATCTGCCTCGACAACCGCTCGAATACGCTGTCGGCCATCTCCGAGAACGGGTCGTTCTGTCTCCATTACCTCGAGGCAAACCAGACTCACATCTCGCGGGTGTTCGCGTCCAAGAGCGACGACAAGTTTGCCGAGATCGGCATGCGGATCAGCGAGGCCGGCAATCCGATCCTCGACGGCGTAATCGCGGCGAGCGAGTGCCGCGTTACACAGAGCTATCCCGGCGGCGATCACACGATCGTCGTCGGGAGCATTGAGCGTCTGGAAGTCGGCGGCGGCGAACCGCTGCTGTACCATCGTGGCGGCTACGCCTGCCTCGACAATCGAGTCGGGGCGCGGGATGCCTTGACCGGAGTGGCCCGCATCGGGGTGGCCGAGCTCGTCGCCGCCACCTGGCTGCCGGAGCTGGTCGCGACGCTGCGCCGCGATCAGCCGGGGCTGACGCTCGAAATCGACGTGTCGCTGACTGCGACGCTGCTCGCGCGATTGCTGGAAGGCGAGCTCGACAGCGCCCTGATCCCCGGTGGGCGGTTTGACGAGGCAAACCTGGTGGCCACCAGCCTCGGCTTTCCACGCTTCGCATGGATGGCGAGCGCGTCGCTAGAGCTGCCGCAAGGACCGATCACGCCGCCCGACCTTGTCAAGTACCCGATCCTCTCGCTGGGCGAGGGCTCCTATCACTACGGTCCGGCAGAGGAGTGGCTGGCAGCCCATGGCGGCAGCCGGCGCCGTGTGGACGTATGTAACAACATGAGCGCGATCGCCGCGCTGACGGAGGCAGGGCTCGGGGTCAGCCTGCTCCCGCCGGGCTGCGTCCAGGCTGCGCTGGCCGACGGGAGATTGCGGCTGCTTGAGACGCGTCCGGAGATGCCCGACGTCGAGTTCTCCGTCGTCCATGCGAAGCGTCAGGCGACCGCCCTCCCGCAAGCCGTGGCCAGAGCGGCGGTACAAGCAAGTAACTTCCCGAAGCGAACCGAAAGCGCGTCGGCAACGAGCCTTGCGGCCTGAGCAGCGGGGAGAGCGCAACATGAACCCACTTGCCGGTCTCCGAGTCATTGAGTTCGCCCAGATCGCCGCCGGGCCGTTCGCGGGCAGCCTGCTGGCCGACCTCGGGGCCGACGTGGTCAAGGTGGAACATCCAAAGGGCGGCGACGGCATGCGGCAGTGGCCGCCCTTGCTTGGGGAGGCGGACGACGCGCTCTACAGCGGCAATTTCGCATCGGTGAACCGCAACAAGCGTAGCATCACGGTTGACGTCAAGGACCCGGCGCAACGGGTCTGCTTGCAGCAACTGTGCGCCGAGGCGGATGTGTTCCTCGAAAACTTCCGGCCCGGCGTGATGCAGCGGCTCGGGCTTGGCTATGCGGAGCTGAGGGCGGCCAACCCGCGCCTGGTCTACTGCTCGATCACCGGCTACGGCCAGACCGGTCCGTATGCGCAGAAGGGCGCCTTCGACGTCACGGTGCAGGCGCTCAGCGGGCTCATGAGCGTGACCGGAGAAGAGGATGGGCAGCCCGTGAAGTGCGGCGTGCCGGTCGGCGACTTCGCAGCCGGGCTCTATGCGGCCTACACGATCCTCGCCGCAGTGATGCGGGCCCGGCAGAGCGGGGTCGGTGCCGCGATCGATTGCTCGATGTTGGGCTCGTTGCTCGGGATCGCCGCGTTGCAGACCAGCCAGTATTTCGGCACCGGCCGAAGCCCAAGGAAGCTGGGATCGGCGCATCCGCGCAACGCACCTTACCAGGCGTTCCAGGCGAGCGACGCGCCCTTCGTGGTGGCGGCGGGCAACGACAAGCTGTGGCGCGATTTGTGCGGTCTGGTCAGCAGGCCGGAGCTGCCGGGCGATCCGCGTTTCACCACACAGTCGCTTCGGGCCGAGAACCAGAAGCAGCTCGCCACCATCTTGCAGCCGATCTTCGCGACGAGGACCGCCGGTGAGTGGCTTGCCGCCCTCGACGATACCGGCATCCCTTGCGCGCCGATCAACACGTTCGAGGAGGTGCTCGCCGACCGGCAGGTCGCACACATGGGCTGGGTGCAGCCCGCCCGCTTGCCGAATGCCGTCAGCCTGCCGACGGTCGGCTTTCCGATCGGGATGACCGATTTCGAGTTCGAGCTCACCCGCCCGCCACCGGAATTGGGGCAGCACAATGATGAGGTATTCGAGGAATGGCTGACCAAGTAGCCGCGCACGTCCTCGCGGACCATGACGCCTCCCAGGGTTTGTGCACGCTGACGCTGAACCGGCCGGGCAAGAGCAACGCGCTCAACGCGGAGCTGGTGGACGCGCTACTGCAGGCGCTCGAGCGATGCAGCCTGGACAACACGCGGGTGCTCGTGGTGACCGGCGCGGGCAAGAATTTCTGCGGCGGCTTCGACTTTACCGATTACGAGCGGCAAAGCGAAGGCGATCTGTTGCAGCGCTTCGTCCGCATCGAACTTCTGCTGCAGCATCTGCGCCGTGCCCCGTTCGTGACGATTGCCGCGGTCAGCGGGGCCGCGTTCGGGGCCGGGGCGGACATCGCGGCGGCGTGCACGTTCCGCCTAGCCAGGCCGCAGTCACGGTTCCGCTTTCCCGGATTCCGGTTCGGCGTCGCTCTCGGCACGCGGTATCTCACGGCACTCTTGGGGGCGCAGGGAGCGCGTTCCGTCCTGCTCGCGGACAAGACGCTCGGCGCGGAGGAGGCAGAGCAGATCGGCCTGGTCACGCATGTGCTCGAGGCATCGGCCCAGACCGAGTTCATCGAAACTACGCTCGGCGGCCTCGGATCGCTCGGCGGACAGGCGGCGGCGGACATCCTGCGTCTCACCGTCGAGAATACGGATGACGTCGATCTCGCGGACCTGGTGCGCTCAGTGAACCGGCCGGGGCTGCATTCTCGGGTGGCGCAGTATCGGCAAGAACACGCATGAGCGACGGGCAGAGAGCATGACCGTTCTACAAGCGCAGATCCTCGAGCGCTGCCTTGGCACCCCCGAGCCGGTCGGGGCCGCGTTGTGCGCCGGTGGCTTGATCGTCCTCGGATCACGGACGTCCGCAGGGGCGCGCGGGCGGGCGATCCTGTGCGGCGTGGCCGGGCTGATGGGCGGCGCGGCGGTGAACCGGATGGCGAAGCATGGGCGCGGGCTGGGTCAGCATCGCCGTCGATGTCGAGACGGCGTTTCGGTTGGGGCTGCGCCGAATGGCGGGCGCAGCCCGGGGCCGTCCAACCAAACCCGAGTATCTGGTTTCGATCGAGGCGGCGACGTGCAGCGATAGCAGAATTTCGGCGCATGATCGGGCAGCTACTTTGCGCGCGGCCGGTGCACTCGAGGCCTGCCAGGACGATCTGGTGAGCCCTGGCCACATCATGCCGATGCTGGTCGGTGATTGCCTGTCGTCTTCTGCGACGTTGCCGGAGATCGGCCGTGCCATCGTGGCGCGTTACACGCCCTATAAGGTCGCGGCCTGGTGCGATGTACTCGACGACGATGGCGAACTCGCCGATTTCGAGCAGGGCGCACGATGCGCCGAGCGTCTCGCCATCCCGTTCTTCGTGGCTGATGGGTGGTCGACGCCAAACGCCTCGTTCCCGTCGGCATGGCCAGTGCCGGACGGTCCACCTAACGTGACGTGACAGGCCGAATGTCGAGTCTGAGCCTATCGGCAGAGGGAGGTGAGTGATGTTCATGCGAATCGTATGGGGCCGGGTCAAGGCGGGCCAGTGGGACGCCTACGAGGCAGCGTTCAAGCAGGCGATGAGTGAACGCGGACCGGTGAAGGGCCTGGCCAATCAATGGCTGGTGCGCGATCAGCAGGACAAGGATGCCGGGTTCTCCGTCTCCATGTTCGAGAGCAACGAGGACATGCATGCGTTCTGGAACAGCAAAGCGCGCGAGGTCGCGATGGCCCGGCTGCAGACATTCTACGTCAACCAGTACACGGTGACCGATTGCGACGTGAAGTTCTCCGTCAAGGATTGATCCGGGCGGCTGGGCTGCGGGAGCCGCAGCGATCGGGACCGGTTTGAGCACGACCACGGACGCGAAGGGATTCTTGCGGCCTGCGCTGGGAGGCGCCGCGGCGACGTTGGCGGGCATCGGCTTGGCGCGGTTTGCCTACGTTCCCATGTTCCCGGCCATGGTGTCCGGCGGGTGGATCGACGCGGGCGGGGCCGGGCTGGTGGGAGCGGCTAATCTCAGCGGCTACCTAGTCGGTGCGCTGGGCGGGAGGTTCGCGGCGCGCCGGCTCGGGACGGTGCGGACGCTCGATGTCGGGATGATCCTGGCGGCGCTCGCCTTCGCAGCTTGCGCCTGGAATGGCGGCCTGACCTATCTGGCGTTCTGGCGGGCGCTGGCGGGCGTCGCCGGCGGGGTCCTGATGGTCCTGGCCGGGCCGGCCGTGCAATGGGCCGTCGCGCCGGCGCGGCGAGGCCAGGCGGGCGGCATCGTGGTCGCCGGCGTCGGCAGCGGTGCGGTCCTGTCGGCGCTGATCGTGCCGCAGGCGCTCTCGCTCGGTCTGTCGGCGGCCTGGCTCTGCCTGGCCGCGCTGGTCGGCGGATTGTGGATGTTCGCGCACACCGCGTGGCCCGACGCGCCGATGCCGACCGGCAAGCGCGGGCCGATGGCCGCGACCGGGTCCGTACCGTTCCACGTCGCCTATGGGCTTTCGGGCGCCGGAATGGTGGCGCACATGGTCTACCTCGCCGATCTCGCCGTTCGGGCGCGCGGACTGGGAGCGGGCGCCGGGTCCTGGGTCTGGCTGCTGTTCGGCGCGGGAGCGATCGGTGGAACGCTCGCCGGCGGACGGATGTCCGATCGCTGGGGCGCGCCGCTAACCCTGCGGGTATGGCTCATGATCCAGGTCGCAGCCATCGTCGCGGCGCTCGTTCCGTTAGCGGTGACGCTGGGCGCGGCAGGCCTGCTGGGCGGATTCGCGGGCGTCGGCATCTCGGCGGTTGCGCTGGCGCGAGCGCGGGAGATCGGCGGTGTCCGCATCAGCGGGATCTGGGCAACCGCGACCGCCGCCTATGCGGCGGCGCAAGCGGCGACGGCATTTCTGCTCGCCGCACTGTTCGCCCAGACCGGATCGCATGAGGTGCTGTTCGCAGTCTGCCTGGGTCTTTCTTTCGCTGGCCTTGCGGTCTCGCTTTGGCCGTCAGGCAAAGGGGCTGCGCCCCTTTGAACCCCATAAGTGGAGCTACGGGGTTCGCATAAGTGCGGAACGACTTTCTCTCGGTTCTGAGCTGTGATTCTGTCGCCCTGAGTGTTGGCGGGAGGTCGGCTTCATGGTTCAGGAAGATCTTGGTGGGTTCGGTGACGCGCGTCTTCGCCGCGTTGGCGCGCGTTTGCTGGAGGCGATGGGTGAGCAACCGACGACCTGCCTGCATGCGCTGGCGAAGGACCGCAACGAGGCGCTGTCCTTTGGCCGTTTCCTCGACCACAGCTGCGTCAGCCGAGACGAGATGCTGACCACAGCCGGGCGGTTCACCGGCCAGCGTGCGGCCGGGCGGCACGTGCTGGCGATCCAGGACACGACGGAGTTCAACTTCCCCCGCCATGCTGCCAGCAAGCGCGACTTTGGACGATCCGGCAACGACCGTGATCTCGGGTTGTTCTTGCATCCAACCATCGCGGTGGATGCCGCCCATGGCGGCATGATCGGCTTGGTCGGTGCGCAGGTTCTCAACCGCACGGACGCCAAGGTGGACACCCCCAAGCAGCGGATGATCGAGGAGAAGGAGTCTTATCGTTGGCTGCTTGCCGCCGACGAAGCCTCTGAGATGCTGGCAGGAGCGGCAAGCGTCACCATGGTCGCCGATCGCGAGAGCGACATCTACGAGCAGTTCGCCCGTCGCCCGACGGGTGTGCAGTTGCTGACACGTGCCGCCCACGACCGGTGCCTGGCCGAGACCGGGCGGTTGTTCGCAACCGTGGCTGCCTGGCCTGAGCGGCATCGCGAGACGATCAGGGTGCCCGAG
>JAABUU010007064.1_pt1 | contig 11730 bp, 9 predicted proteins | sample 5559301 | NCBI WGS metagenome assembly JAABUU01 (sample SAMN10711884, study PRJNA513360) | rock metagenome | isolation source: Antarctica rocks | place: Antarctica: Victoria Land, Richard Nunatak white
AAGACCTCGCTGCTGCGAAAATTTACTACATAAATTAAGCGACACGCCTTATTTAGTTAGACCTTTCGTATGGCACTCCCTCTCGTTAAACCCTTGTAGACATTAATTGTTTCTAGTATGTAATGTCCCCGGAGTGTTAAAGCCACATCACGAAGATGCGTAAGCTTATTCATATATTAGTCATTATATATTACACCCTCACTAGCCATATATGGATAATTATACGGTCGCATGATATATTACGGAATAACGAAAAACACGTTAAGAACCCTAAGGTACGCTACAGGTACATGTGAAAGCTTAGTAAGCATATATCCATGCTTACTAGGTAAGGTAGGGCTTTAAAAACCCGCGAAAACCCCGTGACCTGGCGCGGGTAAGGTCGGGTTAACCCGCACCCGACCCGCACCGAAAAAACCACATCCAACCCGACCCGAGACCCGGACCCAACCCGGACCCGCGCGACTATAGGCAACCCGAGGACCTAGAAACAACCATCTTGGTACTTTCTTCAGCATTGAGCCATCACATACTCAGCTCTCCATGCATCTTGATCAGTAGGAGAATGTTAGAGTGTTAGACATGTGAAGGTCACTTCTGTGTGTTTGCGCTGGTTACGCTGGGCTACCCTCTGTCGTCGTTGTTCAGTGCCAAGGTAGGGCCATCCTCTACACAGTTGCCTGCTTCACCCACTTCTCACTCATGGCGGCCTCCAGCCCCTCTTGACCTTTCCTGCAGCACTTATCTTACCCATCTATTTTAGATCAGCGTCTCTTTGTCTCTTTTGCGATATAAGTGCTTGCTGCAAGATTAATCACCTTGTCAACCCTACAATCCCCGATGAAGTAGACATCAGTCTGTGTTATTACTTTCTCAGGCCAACTGCAAGATGCTGCCACCACTGAGGGATCTCTTTCTAGCGACAAGTGCTTATTGTTGCTTTTACTTCCAGAGCAGTCGTCTACCACCATGAACCAGTTCCCCATAAGACGGAACCGACATCAAGAACTTCTTCTTCGCCTGGCAACTAAAATCTACAGTCGGCGCGGTGGCACCGAGACCTCTCTACGGCCAGAAAATGCCATACTCATTGTCTGTGTGTCTGACACACACAACACCACACCCGCTCTTCCTTTCGGTGATCTTCTTCTACATGCCGGTGACCTCACTGAGAAAGGCACCTTTGCGGAGCTCCAGGCTCAGTTGACTTGGTTGAATGATCAACCTCATACGCACAAGGTTGTGATTGCAGGAAATCATGACCTGCTGCTTGATCCAGCCATCGGAAAGGGTTCAGACCAATCTCCTACTAACCTCAACTGGGGATCGGTAATCTACCTGCAAGATCGGTCTGTGACGCTCAACTTTCCGAACGGGCGCGACCTGACCGTGTACGGTGCTCCGTGGACCCCAAAGTTTGGGAACTTTGCCTTCCAGCACCCAGCCAAATCGGATGTGTGGACCAACACCATTCCGGCTCACGTCGACATCCTACTGACCCACGGGCCGCCCCAATGTCATCTGGACATGAACACATACGGTGCTAGGATGGGATCTCCACATCTCCTCCGTGAACTCTACCGTGCCCGACCGCGCCTGGTCGTCTTCGGGCATATTCACGAGAGCTACGGGCAAGAGATGGAGGCGTTCGATCGCTCACAGAAAGTCTGGGAGGAGCTTCTCCTCGCCAAAGGCGAATGGCTGGCGTTGTGCCACTTGGCGTGGCTGGTCGTGCTTCGGAGGGTAGGTGCTGTTGCTCCGATGCGCTCCTCCAAGCAGACGAAGAGCATACGTCTCGTCAATGCGGCTGCAGTCGGTGGGGAAGGTAATAGGGAAACGAGAGCACCTGTGACTGTTACACCATGAGACCTCGTCTGCTGGGCAGTAGATCTGGACGTGCGACTAACAGGTAATAATGCTAAGAGCAGATGACTGTGGTATCGAACGACGATTAACTTACCTAATAACTTAATAATAACCTTAACATCAAGCTTTACTGGAAAGGGAAAGGGAGCGGGAGGGATAAAGCTACCAGGGATGACTAATATACGACACGGAGGCATTTGTACGAAGGCTAAAGAAGAAAGAAAGGTAGCTGCGAGAGCCTTCTTGTGGTCCTCTATTGAAAGATATTCAATGTTATCGTACTCGGCATGAGAAAGTGTCGTTCTCTTCTGTGACTGCTTGCTGCTATGACAGTTCATCGTTTATCGTTCCTGGTTCGATACAGTGCCGGTGGTAATTCTGGGCCACGCAGAACGCTCACAAAAAAAGAAAAAGACCACTTTTTTTTGAAAGCTCAAAATCCTTAAAACACATAAATACTGTAATTACTTCACAACCACAGTGTATACAGACATTCTGAGTATGCAGAATGATGAATTATATATAAATTTATTAAATCTGTAATTTTTAGATGTATAATTAAGCAATTGTATGTGTAGTTATTAAAAAAGTGTGTTTTGATGATGAAACAGCAACAAAACTTGAAAAACTCATTAAATACTGCAATAATAACATCATTTATGTATTAATTGACTCAGAACTTTCACAAATATTATTGTGATTGTGAAGTAATTACAGTATTTATGTGTTTTAAGGATTTTGAGCTTTCAAAAAAAAGTGGTCTTTTTCTTTTTTCGTGAGCGTTCTGCGTGGCCCAGAATTACCACCGGCACTGTACTGGTCCATCATCATCTTGGAAGTGACAGTTTCTATTCGCCCAAGAATTTATTCCTTATTATTGTGTTATCGACTGGGCAGTTCTCCCGCACGGCGGTCAGGCCTGCTATTCTCTGCACGGGCCTGGCTGCCGATGGCACCGCTGATGTCAGATAACTGCAATATTTAATTCATGTAAATCTCAAGAATACGGATAGCTGCGGATGCTTGACGCCTGATATGACCGAGGTCCCTCGTATTATAGACTGCCTGTTACCTAGTCGTGTACTTCTGCTTACCTTACCTGACCTTTGAGGCTCCCTCTGCTTATCAATGATTCTGCTGTAGTCTATCCTTTTTCATTTCGTCCGTATCTCGATTCCATCTCTATCATGTGTAGGAACGATGTCAATTCCCAGCGCTCTGGTCACTGGCGGGGCGGGTTTCGTTGGCTCAGCCATAATCGATGCCCTCCTCGAACAGCACCCTGAATGCGCCATTACGTCCCTCGACGTCAAGCCTGCGGATGGTGTTGCGGAACGGCGACCCACTGTTGCTTATTTTACTGTGGATATAACTGATGCCAAGGAAGTTTCGAGAGTAGTTCAAGAGGCCAAGCCTTCCGTGATCATCCATGTGGCCGGTATCGTCGCCACGCTTAGCAACAGATACACCAGGAAGGACCGGGATTTATTCTGGAAGATCAATGTGGAAGGCACGCGCAACATGTTGGCTGCAGCAAAGGAAGCTGGGGTGGAGGCGTTCGTGTATACGAGCAGCTGCTGCTCAGTCACGGATGACGTGAAGTATCAGTATCCAAACGTAGACGAAACGTGGCCGACCTCACACAACTCTTTGATATACGGAGAGTCGAAAGCGAGTCCCTCAACCATTCGACTTCCTGTAGCCGCAGGCTGACTTAACAGCAGGCAAGTGCCGAAGCATTGGTGCTGGGTGCCTGTTCGCAGACCCTCTCAACATGTGCCATCCGTCCCTCGGTCATCTTCGGTCCCGATGACTACCAGCTGATTCCATCTGTCCATGCCTGCATCGCAAAGCATGAAACACCCTTCATTATCGGCACCGGTAATAACCTATGGGACGTTACCTATATCAGCAATATCGCGGACGCGCGCATCCTCGCCGTCGAGAACCTCATGACCACAAGGACAGCTGCAGGCGAAGCTTTCTTTGTTTCCAACAACCAACCAATCCCCTTCCGAGACTTTTGCGTTGAAGTGTGGAGGCACTTCGGACATTACCCTCCTTTTGAGGTTCACATCCCGGAAAGATTAGGGCGACTTGCGGGCTATGCCGCGGAATGGATAACATGGCTGGCGGGGACGCCGACAACTTTGAGCAGCGGGAGCGTCATTGACGCTTGCAGCACTCGGTATTGCAGTGGTGTAAAGGCGCGGAAGATCCTCAAGTACGAGCCGCGTGTCGGAATTGAGGAGGGGATACGCATTAGCTGCGAGGTAGGCCTGCCCACATACGACATTCGAAATCGGAGCTGATATGGGGGTATAGGCATACGCCAAACGACTAGCGCACAACACAGGGGGTCACCAGAACTCTATGAATGACGATATTGGCATGAACAGCAAACTGGGTACGAACGGACATGTCGAAACCACTGGTCACGATGAGATGAGCACCAACAGAACGTTGAACGGATATGCCAAAGTCACCGACAGCATCCCGTACACCGCTCTGAACGGTGCCGCGCCCAAATGCGGCAGCAAGGAACTGGCCATAACGAATGGCTATCACAATACGAACGGTACCAAGAATAAAAGTAGTAATGGAATAACGACCGAGAACGCAGTTATCAGGAGTGGGAAGGGTGTCAATGGCTACGTTTTCATCAATAGCCTATAGTTATAATCTAATCTTAATGGTCCAGGATGAATCTAGAGCACATCTACTCGTCGATTCTTCGGCTGGGCTTGATATCCTTGATTTGAAGGAACCAGATGGACCGGAGTAAGCATGTCGGGAAAAGAGTCAGAGGTACCTTATAGATGACTTGCTTAGGTGAGCACTGGACCTGCTGTCTGAACCGTAGTCTACACTCTTACACACAAACGAACGGGAGACTTTACGCCCAGGCAGTGGTAGGTATTGTTTAGTTATGCGTCGTGGCTCATGCCAGGCTCAAGTCATATGCTCTAGATACGACTCCTCGCCAATGTGTAAGTCGTGAAGATTGACTCCATTGGCAACTATACATCTGTACATTGTAAAAGGGTTTATATCACTTCGAAGCCCTAATCGCCACCTCTCACAGTAACTGTACAAAGTCACACACCTCCCTCCTCATGGTGACTCCTTCAACCCGTCCCCTCCAATCGCCCCTTCCAGCGTAGACTCCCCCTCCACCTTCTCCGCCTTCTCCGCACTCTGCCCCGGCCTCCCCGCCTCCTCGCCCAACACCTCCCTCGCCCTCTTCACAAACGCCTCCATCAACACGCCCGCCACCTTCGGCGCCGCCGCCTTACTTAGCGCCGCATACACCGGACTCGCAAACTGCACCTGGATATTCAGATCGACCTCCGTCTGGGGGATCGGAGGCGCCGAGGGACTCCCCTGGTGCGGGCCCGGCTGGCCCTCCGGCGCCGGCTTGTAGGGAAACTCGCGCAGCGTCCAGGTGGTGAGGAGGGAGCTGAACACGGCGTTCCCGCCGCTTCCCTCGGTGGCCTGGTCGTTGGACTGCGGTTCGAGCGCGTCGGCGGAGTAGTGACCCAGGTCGTCGTGCGGGATCGTCGTCCGGGCGGAGCCGCAGACGGCTTCGACGACCGTGTCCGGCACGCAGAAGACTTTCGACCGGAACGTTTCCGAGTAGCCGGCCCAGCCGACTTGGAGCTCAGCTTCTTGCGGGTGTTTCTTGTTGGTCGGCTTGGCGGCGGAGGACCAGGAGGTGACGGTCGAGGAGGAGCAGTAGGGTAGGAAGGTCGAGTAGGAGTCGATGTCGGAGATGAGGGAGAAGATCTTGCTGGCGGGGTAGGAGAGCGTGCGGGCGGCTTTGAGCGATTGGGTTTCGGGGTTTAGTGGCGTGGAGATGAATTGTCGGCGGGAGATCCTGTGGGCGAGTGGGATTGGGAGTGGGAGTGGTGGTCGCGCTGGGACTTTGGGAAGGAGGGCCGTTGTAGGTCGAGAGGAGGTGAGGTATTGTGCCGTCTTCATGTTGAGAGATGGAGAATTGATGTAGCTGAATATTGTATGATTAAGAAAAGGCTCAATATTTAGTTCATAGTACTCATAGCATCTTCTTTTTTCTCTGGTTTAATTGAAATAAAAAATTTGGGAGGACGAACTTCTGTACTTGTAATAGTGACGTCCAACAATTGGACTTATTGTAGGTACGGAGTACCTCAGATCTCGCTTGTACCCGGTAGGGCTGCAGCCGTAGCGGCAGCTTTAATTTCCTCGATAACCTGGAAGACACCCAGATCGGCTGTGCAGATCTATGAGAGCAGCAAGGACCGCCATGAACAACACCTTACCTTCGAAGCCTTCCTCTGCAGATCTCCCCACCTATCCGGATCTCTCAAGTCTCTCAATAGAACCATCCGCACAGGACATCTCCAACATAGCCCAACACGCCCAACCACCCCGAATCCCACCCCACCGCTCCCACGACCCAGCCAACAACCTCAAGCGCAGCGACCCCTTCCAATTCGGCTCGCGCTATCTCGAAGAAGGCGACGACATCTACGAGTTCAACGCGTGGGACCACGTCGAAACCGACGCCACCTACAGAGAGTACGCCGAGATCCAATACGGCCGGCAGCGGGACGCGCCCGTCTCTGACTTTGACAAGCGCCGCTTCAACGCCGACCCGTCGAAATGGTGGAACCTCTTCTACAAGAACAACACGGCCAACTTCTTCAAGAACCGCAAGTGGCTGCAGCAGGAATTTCCCGTGCTCGGCCAGGTCACCCGCAACGACGCCCCGCCCACGACCATCTTGGAGGTCGGCGCCGGGGCGGGGAATACGGCGTTTCCGATCCTGGCGCAGAACGAGAATCCGCGCTTGAGGATCCATGCGTGTGATTTTTCGAGGAAGGCGGTGGAGCTGATTCGGGCGAGTGAGGCGTACGATGAGAGGTTCATACAAGCGGATGTCTGGGATGTAGCGGCCACGGGGCCGGAATCCTTACCTCCTGGGCTTGGGGAGGAGAGTGTGGATGTCGTGCTGATGATATTCATTTTCTCGGCTCTATCTCCGTCGCAGTGGTCACAGGCGCTGAGGAATATCTATACGCTGCTCAAACCGGGTGGGGAGGTGTTGTTCCGAGATTACGGCAGAGGCGATCTGGCGCAGGTGCGGTTCAAAAAGGGCAGGTACATGGAGGAAAACTTCTACGTCCGCGGTGACGGGACTCGAGTCTACTTTTTCGAGAGGGTAGAGCTGATTAAGATCTGGGGCCAGTGGACGGATGCTGGGGAGAAAGGCCAAGCCTCGGAGGAAGCTGGCAGGCTGAATGAGGGGGATGGGAGCACTGGACACACTGGTGAAGATAATGACGGAGGCTTCGAAGTCGTGGACGTTGGGGTCGATCGCAGACTGATAGTGAACAGGCAGCGAAAACTGAAGATGTATCGTTGCTGGCTGCAGGGCCGTTTTCGGAAAAGGGCGCGAGGCATCGTTGGCATAAACAGCACATTACATGAGAAACGATATCTGTGATGATACTGACTTACACGAGCGTCATGCTTCGATTTCCGTTTCAAGAGCAAAGTCTCGCAAACTGGCGTTCTGCCAAGCGCTCCATCCGACCTGATTTTAGTAGGACGATGCGACTCTTCTCCGCCACACAGAGTGTACATTACGCCTTCTAATCCATGCCTTACACTTCCTTTTTACAGATGCTACAACAAATAATTCCCCCGCCCTCCATGCTTTCTGGCCGCTTTCTGTATCTGCTCCCTCCTTGGAGACTCAGCGAACACCTCGTCCCAATTAATCCTATCCCACCAATTTTCCAAATATCTTCTCTTCCCTGCGATGCCATAATCCCGTAGCCACACGTGTTCCCAAGTATTAACGCAAAGCAGCGGAACAACGTCGAGCCCTCCAGGCGCGACAATCTTGTCCCTTCCGCTATGCTGACCGAAGGCCCCGGCTTTATTGCTCACCTGTTGCTGTTGCGCCCAGGCGGGGCCCTTCATAGCGCCAGTCGCCGTAGCGTTCTGAGTGGCCATGTCGACCGGTTGCATGCGGAAATGGGCACCAGCGAGAGGGGAGCCGGCGATGTAGGTTGCAAGGATGCGCAACTCGCCGGTCTCGGTGCTGACAAGCCAGACAAATCCGGGACCAAACATCGCATTCGCCGTACTGATGAACTCGGCGCGCAGAGATTCGACCGAAGAGAAGTCCTCGATCATGTTTTTTTCAAGGCTCTCCGGGATATTGGTTTTGTCCGGAGCCTAAAACACAATGTCAGACGTAGTAACATGTGCACAAGCAAGGTGTGATGCTTACAAGAAATCTGAAGAAGAAGTGGTTATTGTACGCCATGGAGGCATAGTTGAAGAGAGCAGCTTGGTCGGCCTGACGAGCGAACTTCAAGAGTAGATTTTTCGGTAAAGCGCTCTCGTCACTCGTACCTACGAGCGATCAGCACATGTCCAGAAAGGGCAATACCTCCACAGGTACGGCCTGGTGCCTTGACCGCTCGCGTCCAAGTGCTGCTGGAATTGGTAGGATTACCTGCAGTCATAAGGCTCAATCTCCGGAGGACGTGGCTTTGATACTGCGTCCAAGCAATATGATACCCCTCCGCAGAGAGCAGGTCCGGTACTCCATGTTCTTCAAACGTCCGACCATGCGTCAACTGTGGGACGGAGTGTATAAGTCGCCTTCGCGATCCTGACGTTGCCGTTGTTCGTGTCTGCCATACAACACGGTCAGCACGCGGTGAGATGAGCACATAGAGAGAGGAACAATACCTGAACGGTGCATGCAACGCGCAGGGCAGCCTGCTGCCGTACTACCCGTTGTAATATCATCAATGGTGGTTATTGCATTGTAAAGACGAATGAGGCTCGAAATATGAACTAACGTTTTCCTGGGGAGAGTATTTTGGGGCTAGCGCGTTCACCACAAGCCAATAAGATCAATCCAATCCAAGCTTGAGCATTGCTGTCGAAACCGTCGGAGCCGCCCACGTCGACTTCGTTTCATCTTCTTCAGAGCGAATTGCCCAAAGCCTCGGACTGCCTCTCACTTTGTAGAGTCATCGTGAGGTGTCGATAGACTTCCGTTCCTTGTCGCCCACTCACTCACGCGCTGAAAGTCGGCGCGTGCATTTCACAGGCCCCGATTGAAAGAGTAATAATACCATGCTCGATTGCGTGCATTTCCATTGTGGTCCTGTTCTCGCTGGCATCGAGCAGCAGATGATGGCTATTTCTATATATCTGGGTTTAGGATCGTCGCTGCGATTTACTAATCTTGCATTGAAATCACCTGTCTACAGCCTGCCTGATAAACTGTTCTGTCCTTTGTTCTCTGACCTCCTCCTCATCGTTCGTTCGAATTCTTCTCTACTGACTCCTGCCAGTACGTGTGATCTTACGCTTAAAAGACTTTTGACATAAGATACTTCCTTCGTCTGAAAATGGGACGAACGACCCTGTCCAAGCTGGCTGCCGTCTGCCTCATCTCCTCCACAGTCCCCTCGGCCACCGCCCTCACGACTGCAGTCACCGCAGCTCAGGTCCTTGGCCTCCTTACACGAGACTCCATCACCTGTGGTGATCCTACTTACACTCCTTGTGGTGAAGCCAATTTGCCCGCGAACTTCTGCTGCCCACCCTCGACGAAATGCATCCCTCTGAACAACGCGACGTCCATCATCTGTTGCCCTTCAGGTCAAGACTGCCAATACATTCAGCCCATCATTTGCGACATCGCCCAACAGAATGCCACCACGCACCCCCAGAACCCGATCCACAACACGAATCTTTCGGCCTCGCTGGCATCCTGCGGTAATTTATGTTGTCCTGATGGCTATTCATGCCAGAACAACATGTGTGCAATGCACAAGCAAATTCTCCAATCCTCCTCTTCGGCATCCTCCACCTCCGCCGGATCTTCCACCACATCGACTGCCGCACCTACAAGCCCTTCCAACGTACCCAACATCGCCACCACAATCCCTTCGCCAACAACATCTTCCTCCGCCGTCGCAGCCGCCGTACCAGCAACCAGTCAATGCAACCCCTTTACCGGCGTTGCCATCATGGCAGGTTTCTTCCCGGGCTTCGTGGCCGGCGCCCTCCTCGCCATCCTCGTCATAATTTGCCTCGGCCGTCGTCGCGACAAGAAGCGAGCGCGCGAGAGCCAAAACTTCGGCCGCATCAGCGCCACGGTTTCCGATCCGATCTACGACCCGCAGCTAGCTTGCCGCACCGACTTCCTGCGACGCGACTCTCGCTCCAAAGACCGGTCTTCGCGCGTCCGGTCTCTGTTCTCGCGACAAACACCTCCTGCGCCCGCTCAACAACATGATTATCCACTGTACGAACGGCAACGGGGGGATGGTATGGGACGCAGCGTCCCACGCACGCCGGACATGAACAAGACTCCCAGCATGGAGAGTATCCGCGTCTACTCCCCTGAGCATGGTGCGGCGGCTTTGAGGCCCCAGACGACATTTACGGAAATGATGGCCAGCGCCGGGTTCAGGGGAAACGAGGCATACCTGGGGAGTCCGGGGCGCGTAGATCCGAGGTCGAGGAAGATCTTTTAGATTGGAGGAGACGGCGTGCGTTCAACCTCATGATCACGCCTGGGACTGAGGTGGGAAAGTATACGTAGGTAGGAGTAGCTAGGTCTAATCGAACAACACCCGCTGGGATATCTGTGAAAACCACTGAATACACACATATATCATGTCCGTCATATAGGATTTTTCAGTAGATGTCAATATCTGATCACCATGTGTCCAGATCCTTGTAGAGCGTTCTGAATCATCAAAAAGATCCGATAACAGGAGCCGCATTTACAATAATAATTACGTCCAGAAAATACTCTTGGGTTCATTATGAACAGTTGCCTGTTCAAGTTAGGACATTGTTATCGCTTACCAAGTCCTTATCCACGATCGAGGGGCCAGATCCCCAAGCAGAGACCCCCACCACAAATTATATTTGAAGTAATACAAAGTTCCGATAGAGTCCCATCGGGCTCGAGCATCTACATACGCTGAGCCTGTACAGATTCTTACCTTACATGGATCTCACCTTACCTTCCAGGTGGAATGAGAGTACCTTACAAGAGCTCAGGGCAGGTTGAAGCTTTTCGCGGCGTTACTGGCGTGCTCTCGGCTTCCTTTACCCATGCCTCCCGAGATTGGGTCCAGATTCGGTCTGGAGAGGAAGGAGCTGCATACTCGCACAGCATCTATAAGGTGTCGACTATCTCGGTACTCTATCATGACAGGCCTAGCCTTTCCAGCTTCTGCATGCGGCTAAAGCGGGTATGCGGGTGGTGGTGATGGTGGTGGAGGAAGAGGAGCTCCAAGCTAAAAACTTGGCGGGGCGGTCAGATACAGACGGATTTCACATTTGCTGCTTCTATGGCATAGTGATTTATATATTGTAACGATTGCCGTTTTGTGCTGCTTTCGTGTTTGCGACTGGTAAGAGCGGGAATATCGACCTCATAAGGTGCAATCATGGCGATCTCACGTCTTTCGCTCTGCTCTCTGCTATGTCTTGTGTCGTGGACGCTCCTGGTCAGTGGCCAATCTATGTGCACGTCACTTACAGGTCTGCCGTGCTCCTATCTATACGAACGTCGCGGTCGTGCTGACATCTGAGTCAGTCAAGCGAAAGCCTTTTCCAAGCTTGATCGACGTCACTCTGGAAGATCTGTCTACAGGGCTTGAAAGTGGCCAATTCACCAGTGTGGATCTTGTCAACGTAAGCTCACACCTGGCTGACACACTCATGGAAGGGTTATGCTTATCTTGTACGGCAGGTATACAATGCACGAATCCAGGAGGTCAATTCCACTCTAAATGTGGTGATTGAGCTTAACCCGGATGCCTTGACCAT
>JAABUU010007066.1_pt1 | contig 11729 bp, 11 predicted proteins | sample 5559301 | NCBI WGS metagenome assembly JAABUU01 (sample SAMN10711884, study PRJNA513360) | rock metagenome | isolation source: Antarctica rocks | place: Antarctica: Victoria Land, Richard Nunatak white
AACATGGACCCTAGATCGCCAACAACGAACGGCAGTGCGAACAAACCATACAGTGACAGAGGCTACACAATGGAGGAAGCCACCATTGTAGACAAAGCCAAAAGGACGCACAAGGAAACCACTCAGTCTGCGGCGCGAGCAGCCAAGGTCAGCTACCCTCGCTTGTGGATGTCAACTTGCTACCTGACGCAAGGCATCACAAATGTTACTGACACACATCGCATGCTTTACTCACGCAGACAGCGGAGCAGACCAGAGAGATTGCTGCAAACACTCTTGATGCCCTTCACCAGCAGGGACAAAAGCTTGAGGTGGTGGAGAGAGACCTGTATGAGGTATATTCTTCTGGGTTGATATGTTGTATTTGCATGAATTACGCATATGCTAGTTTTTTGATATCACACAGGCTTTGGTGTCATTCTCATCTCTCACACATGCGACGCACTGATACAGGGTTGCACCCCCGATCATGCTGGAGAAGATATTTATACAGTCACAAACAATCACTTGCATGATAATTTCTGCAGCTCTTCTGTCGCTGCAGATTGATGCTGATGTGGTGGAGGCAAAGGGCATCTTGAAATACATGCGGCGGTGCTGCCTCTTCTTCCTGTGTTCTTGTTGTTGCGAGTGTGATCCCAACGCTCAGCGGGATGAGACTAGGAAAGCACGAGTCAAGCAGTAAGTCGGAACATGCCTTACCTGAAAGTGCGTGTTTGTGAGTGCTCTGTACCTGATGGCACCTCAGCCTTGTGTACAACAAGCCACCTCAAAGTGCAGCCTAAGGTGTGGCATTGCATAGTGTACTACAGGACGTCGCTTGTCCATCAACTTGTGAGCACCATTGCTGCGCAGTCAAAGCTGAAGTCAAACATGCATCTCTGTAGGCGGCAGAATGCAAGGAAGGAAGAGAAAGAGATGTATGAGATGGCCAAGAAGACAAGGCAGGAAGATGCAGGCGCTGGCAGAAGCAGCAATAGAGCAGATAAGCCAGTAAGGATTTCGATGCTGTCAATGTCAAATATGGCATTCATGCTTGCTCACAGCTCACCAGGTTTTGCTTGCCGGAGAGCTGCTTGCCAAACGTGCCTACACACTCTGCTTTGACTTGTACCACTGTTGGACACGGCACCGTGCAATATGAGTGTTTTAAGCATTGTTGCATCATCAGGACGTAAAGTTGGATTCACATGTGCAGATGTCTGAGGAGCAAGCAAGGTCAGAGTTGCTTTCATCAACTCAGCGCCTACAAGCCAACATTGACCCAGAAAAGCATCACATTGGCGATCAACTGGCAGGTATGTCACTGCCCTGAGGTGCACCCCGCCTTCTGCCCTCAATTTGGTCTAATAGGGCTCATGTCTGCACTATACAAAACACAGTATGTGCTGACATGCGCCATTGGTGACTTGTGCACTTGCATGTGACTTTCTTCTGGGGCTGACAAAGCTTACTGTGCCATGCAGATGATGACAGGCTGGAGGTGCGGCGGCAGACCAATGAGCAGGACAAACATCTGGACGTCATCAGCGATGCCCTAAGCGACCTGCAAAGGATGGGAGAGGTGACACACTTGTGCATGATGAATTGCAGTGCTGCCTGTAGTATTGTCCATCTGTTTTGCATTGTGTAGTAAATACTGCCGTCAGTTGTGTGCAAGCTTTCATCTGTTCTCTTACAGGCAAATCTTCACAGCTTGTCAAGCTCTGTTCTGTAGCCTGAAGCAGCAAGGACGCTGCTTTGGACCTTGTGAACTCACAGGGTTTTGCTGTTTGTAGGCTATGGGCAGTGAAGTCAAGTACCAGGATGCTGTTATTGAGCGCAATCAGGAACATGTGTCAGTAGCAGACACTCAGCTGAGGAATCTGTCCAACCAAGCTGTGAAGGATCACAGGCTCAACTACAAGCGCCGGTGACAAGGGTTGTGATAGTTTTTTTGTTGTCACTGAGATTAGTTGTGGCTTGTTGGGCAGTCTGCCCTTTTTACAACCGTATTTTTGCTGTATGCTGTCAAGGCAGGGTCTGCTGACAGGTTGCACTTGACTTTTGTAGGCATAGTGAGTAGGCAAGTTGGATTGCAAAGCCTTCTAGTCTTACTTGGGCACCGTTGACTGTTTTGCTGCAGCGCATACCTGGACAGTTTGGTAACATGAAAATAATCTTGATGGTTTCTAAAATTGTCACTGTTGATTACATTTTGATTCAAGTTGTACTGTGTCGACCTTGACATTTTGCTAAGACCGTTCAAGATGTTTGACCATCACTGCGCTCACTGACTAACACTGCTGGTTGAGTTTGGCTACAGCCTGTCGCATGAAGTATTCGAGGCAATTTCACCAGACCTTAGTGCTCTCGTTGTAAAATGGACAGCTCCACTTCATTATAAGCAATCACACACTCGCACAAGTACAGCTGTGGCAGCAGTACAAATTCTGGCAGTAGTGCTGACAACACTTAAGTACCTGTGCACATCTAACTCCTGCATAAACCAAGGTGAAGATTCACTTGAAGTTGTTGAGCTTGCTTTCAGATCCTCGAAAGTCACATTGAGTGTACCAGTGCTTGTACGAGTGCTTGGCTTTTGATCTCTCTGACAGCATCTGAAGACATGCAAGCATAGGCAATTGCTTTAAGATTGGACCTGCTAATCATGACATACCGCGTATTCATCACCGCACGTATGTTGCCTTATGGTGCCATATTGATGGCTCAAACACTCTTGCTGTAGTGTTGCTGCCTGATGCTGCAAGTCAATGAACAAAGTCAAGCAAAATTCCTTGCGACTCTGGGAGAAGGCCATGTGTCTGCAGGTACTCTGGATTATGAAACCTGCTCAAGTGCCTGCAGCAAGCTGAGACCCGCTGAGAGCTGATGCCTCTCTGTTATCATTAATATGCACAAAGATCATGTGTGCTAGGCTTTTCTTTGATACCTCTGTGTTGGATGTGTCACAAAGACATGATGGGATGCACTGTTGCACAAGTACAGACAGGTCATTCAAGGTTGAAAATGCAAGCATATCTGGCTAGCAAAGCATGCCAGACGCTATTGTTGTACACCGTAAGTACCTTTGCCCACCATCACAGAGTATGGTGGCAATGGTGTGGCCTGGGCCCAGCTTGCGTGCCAGCTTCACAGCTCCAACACAGTTCATGGCTGCCGAGCTGCCCACAAACAGACCATCGTTGCGCAGGAGGTACGCAGCCTGAAGGCAAATATGCACATGGTGAGGTCACTTGCCAGGGGCCGGCCTTAAAAAGACCACTGCTCTGAAGGGTAGATTAGCCATCAGGTGCCAGCACATTTACGCTTCATGCCTGACATGTCACATCTGGCTCTATAACCACAGACCTCGTCAGCACCTTGTGTGACACCTTACACCTTGCAGTTAGGCCAATACCGCAGCCTCTACAGGGTCACATACTGCTACAACAAGGGAAGATGCTCAAGGGCCACTGCTGTAGGCAGTACACAGCGTACCATCTCAACAGCTTCCCTGTCTGTGCCTTGGAAGGCGCCATCAATATGTGCTAGGCTGAAGTTGGCGGTCTGGCGGTTGATCCCAATGCCCTCTGTGATAGTGTCAAAAGGGTTCTTCAGACGCTTCCCCTCTGCTTCCTGCTTGGTGTACATCACACCTCGCGTCACCTGCACCCTGACGACCAATTTGGGCCCAATTCAGACCAAATTTCTGACCAGCCATGAGCTCATATAGTGCACATGCTGTGGTGTCTGTAATATTATTAAACTTCTTTAAAGAAGGCTCAGAAACATTTACCCTATTGCTTCCTGCTTGGTGTGAATCTTGCTTGAGTCACACACACCCTGTAAGATCAATCTTCCCTGATTATGCATGATGCTCATACGTAATGCAGGGCCTGTGCTATTGTGAGTGGCCAGGATGCGCTGTTGAGTCATCTGCAGTCAGGTGCTAAATGTTGAAATGTTGTACTCAGTGCATGTCAAAATCGGCAAGTGTGCAAGACGAAGGGCAAGCTTACAGCTTCCTATTGTCAGCACATGATCTTTTGTCAACCAATCACGCCTTGTGTCACTTGTTTGCTGGAACAGCTATGCAAGCACCTGACACAGTTAAAATACATTGTGTTGCATGTGGTTCACAGTGACTTGAAGCAAGCCTGTGATGCTGCTTGGCAAGCACTTGCCAGCAGCTTTTGCAGGAGGCCAATGTACATGATCAGAAAACAAGAGGAGCAAATGCTGAGGATGTGAGCTGTGTTCACAAATGTCGTTGAACCCTTAAAATGCACTGCTGAGATCACAAATAGAGACTTGGGTGCTTTTCTGGAGCAATACTCATGATGGTAATTTCGGCGTCTTTTGACTGCTCACCTTGTTGTACAAGCTGGAGCCTGGGGGGTCTATCAGGTACACCTGGACATCAGGCTGCTGTTGCTTCAGATAGGTGGAGACCCCTGCAATGGTACCTCCCGTACCAGCCCCACACACAAAGCCATCCAGGTGCTTGCTGCATTGCTCCCATACCTCCTGGCCTGTCTGCAGATGTGCCCTGAAGTTTGCTAAGTTCTCAAACTGGTCTGCAAAGATGCTGTTGGGCTGCTGTGCAGCCTTGCGGCGAGCAACATTGACAAAGTGATCTGGGTTTGTGATGGACACTGGCCGCATCCTCTGCACTGTCGCACCTGCAGGACAGACAACATGGTGAACAGTCAATCATGCTGTGGCTCGTAATTGCATGCATGCACATGCAGAGCTGAAGAAAAGCAAGTTGGCAGGACCATGGGCACATTCCGCAGGAGAAGCTCTGGTTGGCACAGATCACAAGGTGTGTGCAAAATGCAGGTTGTCCAATGATGTTAGAGAATTTGCACCTCATCATGCTTGCAAGCGTCGTGTGATGAAAGCGACGTGTTGAAAGGGCTTACATAGGGCAGGCTGTACTGCAGCAGCAGGGCTCATGCCATGATACAGTTGCACTGTTGAGCTATGCACAATGCAATAAACAGGCAAGCAGCTCAACACTGCGACCTGACTTTGCTTTGAAATTGCCTTCTAGCAAAAGTGGACAGTGATGTGAGATGGTCCCTTAGGCTAGATTGCTGCAGCTCAGTTAGACAGGTTTGCACAAGGTGTGGTGATAATAAATGCTGCAGATACTTACCCAGGGCTTCAAGCATCAGCCCTTTCTCTTGAGCAGCATCATCAGGCATGGCAATGTGACACTGGCATCCATAGGCATGTGCAATCATTGCCAGGCTCACACCTACAGACCGACAAGAGTATGTAGCTCAAGCAGTCAGCGGCATACTTCAGTCAGTGTCCAAACATGTCGTGTTAAGACTAACTTCTCAGAGGAGGAGAAGGATTCCCGTCCTGAGCAAATCAACTAGGTTGTACAGATGTTCCAGGGTGCGAGCCTGGTCAAACAGGATCAGTAGCTATCAGTCAGCCAGCTGCCCACTGCAGCGCAGCGTAGGATCTGAGCAGCTGCAGCACTCCAGCGCTCAGTAATGCTGACATGCTTGGCTTGAAGCATGCATTGCATGCACCTTTGGAGGCCTGTAATTGATTGACATGCAACTAGCAGTGGCTCAGGACCAGGCTGCTGCACAGCTGACCAGCTCTGCAATCAGCTGCATGTTAGCATATGTGTATTGCAGCATGCATAGTCATTTTCTAGTTTGCTGTGCATGTCTGGTGACTTGAGCAGACACATAGATGAGCTAGAGTGACTCATCAAGCGCGTGGCACAAGTAAAGACCAATGACTGGATGACATGGTTCATGACTTGCAGCTGGTTTTGCATGTGATAGCAGGCAGCTCTCAACGCTGGGCACTCATTAACTAGGATTTTGATAGGAGGATGCCTACCTGTGCTGCCTGCAGTGCCTTCTGTAATGAGGCCCCCTTCTGTCAGAAGTCCACCAGCAAAGGCATCCTGAATGATATGCAGAGCAACTCTGTCCTTCACACTGCCGCCTGGGTTGAGAAACTCAGCCTTGGCAACAATCTGCAACAAAAAGCCACTGTAGCTAGTTTGTGGTCTGCATTTATCTGATATGCATGTACTGAGCTGCTGCACCGTAGGTCTTTGGGCACATTAAATTGATGCCATCTACAGTGTGGCCAATATGTTCATGCACAGTGCAGTCATGGCATGTGTTGTGAGGACTTACTGATGCACTGCACTGCTGTGTCGTTGATGCTTGCAGATTTAAGCATCTGGTCAAGTGCTGACCTCACAGCCAGTGGCACTCGATAGACTGGCAATGCGGACCAGCGGTGTGTTGCCAATCAGGCCAGCTAAGCCTTGAACAGCACAAGTGGAGTTGTTTGCAGGGCGTTGTGCACCATTGGCAGCCTGTAAGGTGTCAGCAACAAAGCGGTGACAACCTGGTCAGTGTTGATTCAGGGGTTGGGTAGCACAAGCCTAATATTGTGTTGGTCACCTGGAAGAGTTTGTCTCGCACACTGTGTCTCCACACCCAGCAAGTAGCCTGAGCAGTGTGGCAGATGAGTGTTATAAGCATTGATTCCACTGCAAGAGCAGGCAGGCTCACATCTTGAACTCACCAAAGCAGCTGCACCTGCTGCTGCGATGCACACGGCAGCCCTGGGCATCGCTAGCTGAATAACTGATGCTTGCCGTCAGGACATCTAAAGATCAGCAGACTGCAGAAAGTTAACTCTGCCGGCGCAGAGGCTTGGAGCAACATACTCAAGTCGCATGGCAGACAAACTTTGTCAGTCGCGGCGATCTCGACGCTCTGCATGATTGTTAGGTCAACTAGTCGCCGCGCAGCATGCATGTCATGATGGCTCTAGCATGGCTTCTACAGCTTGAGGTGCGATGCCGGCAGCACCCGCTGACCTATATCCCAACCCGCAGGCTTGCGCATGTTGCTGCATGCAACATTATCGACACCGCCATCAAGCTCGGGAGCTCGCGCAGCGGACTCTACTGGCACCGTCACAGCATCTACTGATCCGCTGGTGCCGTGCAGCTTGACCCTTTCTCGATGCAAGAAGACCATGCAGTATGCAGTGATGATACAAACGCCGAGCAGAACCCCGAAGCTGTCCGAGCACCTCGTCATGGGCTTAATGCCAAAGCCTTGTTGCTACAAGCAGCAGCTCAAGCTGCGCAAGAAGCAGCTGAGATAGAGGAACATGCACCTGACACAATTTCAGCACAAGATCAAGAGATTGCAAAGCTCAAGGCAGCATTTGCAGCATCTGGCAAGCTGCTGAGTGGTGTGCCCAAGAGGGAAACTCCCATTGTTGCCTTTGTCAACACAACCAAGGCAAGCAAAGAGCACCACAGTTGCTGCAGAGTCTACATCCAATGTTATCATATCACAGCAGTCATGTGGCGCTTGTCCTTCGAACTAACCTGTTTAGGGTGTAGCAGAAAGGAAAAGAGTTTTGTGTCTTGCAGTGCAGATACCGCGAGCAACTCGCCAGCAGGTGCTGCAGAAGTTGGCAGGGCAGCATTTGGCAGTGGCTCTTATGGACGCAGAATGCGAGCTGGTACCTGATCAGGTAGCTGCAAGGGATGACCTGAGAAAAGTGGCGCTGAAGGCTGCAATCGACCAAGAGCTGAAGCTCTTCAAGTCCTGCATGAGCAAAGCAGTAAGCCCTTGTCTTTCAGCAACCCATTACAGTCTGGTGGTGGCACACCATGTAGTTGCTCCCACAGTTCACAGCTGATGTTATGCCTTTCAGCTGTGATTGTTTGCCCATGCATGCAAACGTTGCCATGTCACATTTGCCACGTCGTTCCGCAGAGCTACCTGAATGCAGCGGCCCGCACAGATGCAAGCTTAGTCAAATTCCCACCAGCATCCATGCAGTCTCACCCACAACCCAAAGCCTCCACGTCAGCTCAGCAGGCACCAGCATTGATGGTGCTGAACTCTCAGGAAGCACGCATCAGTCAGGCAGCCAGCATACCAATCAAGGCAGCCAGTACAGAGGCTGCAGACACTGCGCCAAATAAGCGACGCAAGTTGGACAGCAAGCCTGCACCAGCAGCAACAGCAATGCCGTTGATAGACGATGACATCGACTGGGCTGCATCAAGCGGGGCCTGCAAGCATCCATTGGCAGACAGCGATGCTCCTGATACACACGCCCAGCAGGATGTGACTCTGGCTCAGCAGGAGTTGGAGCAACTGCATGCAAGTGATTTTGTACAAGAAACTGCTGCAGAAGATGCTGCAGAAGCAGAGGCAGCTTCTGAGGCGTGTCAACAGCTGGATCTTGTCTCTGACAACCAGGCTGGAAGCCAAGAAACCTCTGATAAGGGGCTGGTACAGCATGCTGTAGCTGAGTATGTGCGTGCTCTGCTGGATCCTTTCTACAAGGCTGGCATTGTTGATAGAGAGGTGAGTGTGACTAAACCCATGGGGCTGGCAACATCACTATACATGCCTCAGCATCGACCTGAGGTATGCAAGTCTGCATGCATCTTGTAGGCCCCACACTGCTGTCATCATTTGAGAGCATTGCTTGATGTCTGGCTTATGGTCCTAGAGAGTCAGGCATCACATGCAAGCACAACCGATGTTGGCACAAGTCATGGCCAGTCGATTTGCAATGCTGGGCTGCAGATGTACAAGCTTGTCAGCAAGAAAGCAGTGGCCAAGATTCTGCAGAATCACAGCAGTGCTGAAGATACTGACTTCCTCATCCAGGAATCAGAGCAGATCCAAAAGCTTGTTCGGGAATACATCAGATATGCGCAGAAGAAGCTTCACAAGTGACTTGTAGGGGTGTGATGCAAGCACGTCGCAGTGTTGAAATCCCCACAAGCAGCTCAGCATCCGCAAGTCTGGCTGCAGTGTAGGCATCCTTTAGCATTACAGTTGCTTTTTGTTTCAGCTTGAATCAGACACAATAAACCCAGCTTGATCACCCTGCCCTGCTTACGCCATGCTTACATTATCCGTTAACTTAGACAATTCAGACTGCAGTCCACTTTTTGCGGGCAGACACCATCCGAGGCAGTACAGCATGCATCTATAGAGCTAGTCATTGCGATTGACTACCATGAATAATTTACATGTAGCTATGTTTGAAGCAATATCACTGCTGCATTCTGCATCAATATGCAGCATTGGCATGCATAAACACATGTGTCACAAGAGCACACATTCTACAGATACACAGAGAACGCACGCAGCTGTGAATCTCTACACATTGACAAGCAACTGTCAAAGACAGGAAGCCTGCAGCAAGCAGTTGAGGTTGCTTGTTGCAGCAGCAAATTCAGAGATGAAATGATAATAGCGCTGCAGCTCCAAAAATTCGTGCCCAAGTGCACGATGAGCACCAAAATTGACGTGTAGCCAGCCACTCACATAGGCAGTCCTACAGAATCAATACATATAGCGGGCCAAACAACACAACGTTGACAGGCAATTTGAACAACTTTCATGACAACTTCACAACAAAGCACACAAGGCAATGACATACATCGTTGCTATCAGCCAAATAGGCATAGTGACTCAAGCCTGACTGATGCTAGCTGCAGCACTGGGCTTGGACAGATTCAGTGTGATGACACTAAAGGAGTAGGGAGGCAAGGTGACCATGGAGGCTGGTCCATTGAATTTGAAGTCCTGCTTGTGTGGAACAACCTGTGCTAGCATTTGTCATGTCAGCAGGCACTATATAAGACAACCAGCAGCAGCGCATGAACGACATGCACAAACACCAAGACACTTTTGCAGCTGCCACTTTTGGATGAAGCCCTGTCATTAAGTCACAAGTCCGGCTCTATGTTGCTGTCCAAACATTGACTATTAGCAAATAAGATTGATGCCTTCTGCATGGGCGTAAGTATGTCAATTGAGGAAGCATCATTGCTGTTGCAGTTGCAGTTGCATGCAGCAAGCAGGGGGGCAAGAACCTGCCTTGAATGGGTCATCAAAGGAGTTCTCATCCAGGGCGTGTGTGCTGTTGAGCAGAGTGACAGTCATAATGTCTGGGGAGTTCTGCAGACCCAATATTTCAAGGTCCACCCTCTGAGCATCCTCACCAAAGTTCACCAACTGCAGTGGATGATAAAGTCATTATAGCATCTCATTCACGCATAATTTACAAAAAAAAGTCCTCCTCTAGGGTCAGGTATGTACAGCCCTGAGTAGCTCCCTGTATGAGGTCCTGTTTTGGCAGATAATACATCAACTCCTGCTAGCAAGGCACAGTGCCTAAACAATGTGCTTGAGACTTGGTCAAAAAGACAGGAGCAGCAGGTTGAGCTGCACAAATGCTGGCTGAGAAGAGGTGTGTTCAGGGGGGTGTGCTGGCTCTATGTGCCTGAGCACAAAAAGTACAGGTGCACCCCAACCGCAGAAAGTGAAAGGTGGAGATGCCATAGTCAATCAGCATTGCCACAAAAGGCAACCTGAAGTTGTGCTCTGCAGCGGTCATATCTGTCAGATTTGAAGGCATACGGGACATGAGCAAAGTAGCGCTTTTCTGTAGTTGCACAGTCAGCGCACATGTAAATGCAGCAGTTGCAGCACCTTGAACGCGAGCTGTGTGCAATCAATATCCTGGCATGTAGCTGAGGCTGCAATGCCATGGTCATGAGGGTCTGAGTCAGCAGTTGTCACTGATGTCTCAATGTAGCGCACTCCTTGAAATTCTGAAAACAGCTTCTGCACATAATAGGACACCGTCCCAAACACCCTGCATGCAGGCAGGAATGTTTTCTGCCCATCACAGCATGTCTCATGCCAGCATAAGCTTGGACCTTGTTCTTTGCAGGGCAAAATTTGTGATGATGCTCAGTCATGACTGAGCAGCTGCCTGCAGTATTGCTCCTGATTGCACAAATGCAATCTTGCAGAATGGGCTGGTAGGTGTTTGACAGCACTGCCAACATGTTTTCATGCAGCACATGCTGATGAAGCAACAGTAGTCTAGCATCACACCAGGCTTCTTGAGCAGGCGCCGTGTGCACCAGATACTGAATATGCTGCTCAAACCTGTGATTGTCAAAGATGACAAGGTCATGAGGGCAGGCTGGGTCCTGTGAGTGGGACAGCAAGGGTGCAAATGCTGCCATGGCAACATGGTCTGAGTTCCTCTCCATTCCAGTCATGAACGCAGCCTCTGCAATGGATGCCTGCAGTGCCAATCACACCCGTCGCCCTGTAGAGCTGTACACCTAATCATACCCTGATCTGCTCTTCGAGTGAAAAGAAAAGAAAAGAAAAGACTACACCTTTCGGCGTCAATTTAATGAGAAGCCAAGTATTATACCGGGCTGCCCAGGTGCTCTTTGAGTGTGTGCCTGCCACTGAACAACCATGACTGCTGTGCTGAATGACCCCTCTTCCACTGTTTGTCATTAAAACTTGCAGATGGCAGGCCTAATGACACCAAGAGAAGGCAGGTAGGCAAGCTTGGCATGACAAGGTGGATTCTGCCATCCAAAGGCACTCTCCAGTATTCCAAGATGCAGTGACACCAGCAGCACCATGTTTCTCATGCCTTGAATCATGCCATCCTGAGCACTCATGCGGTCTTCACATGGCGTTCAACATTTGAGCATGACAAAGCAGTGTGTATCATTCCAGAACAGCTGTGGTGGCGATACACCAACTCATACATGGAGCTTTTCAGGGCTGTACGTACCTGCCCCTAGTGCAAGACACGTATTGAATAAGCGAATGAAGAATGGACACCAATGCTGACCTTGAGATTCCCTGGAAAATGGATGTTGTGACCAGCAG
>JAABUU010007067.1_pt1 | contig 11729 bp, 9 predicted proteins | sample 5559301 | NCBI WGS metagenome assembly JAABUU01 (sample SAMN10711884, study PRJNA513360) | rock metagenome | isolation source: Antarctica rocks | place: Antarctica: Victoria Land, Richard Nunatak white
CTGATGATGATTTTGTTTGTCTACGTCATTTGTTTTGTCTGCCTCGTTATCTGATGGAAGACTGCAATATAGTCAATGGGCTAGCGGGCCCCATCGGCTGTAAAATCTCTGACTGACTGTATGTGGAGCAGTCAAACAGATATGGCGCTTGTCTTCAAATGAGCCGGATCAATCAATGTGCCAATATTGGCTGTGTGTGCCCAATGGCATCAAGCCAATTACTCTGTATAAGCTTCATCCTGTAGCAACTAAGGCAAAGTAAACGTTTGTTGCTGCAGGCCATTAGCAGAGTGCCAACAATCTGTGCTCAAGGTAAATTAACCTACCTGATTATGCAATGACGCACTAAATACAGGCGGTGGTGTCGTACTTGCTGTCCAGAACAAAATTTCCAACACCTGTGCCGACAAACTTTTTATTGCCGGAGTCCAGAGTTGTCTGTTAAACAATTTCCTCAAAAAAGACAACACCAGGCAACTGCCTCGTGTAACAGATGCAGTAATACAACACGGTCAGTGAACAGCTCTGGACCTGCGCCGACATGATGGAGGGTGCTCTAGCCAAATGACACCATCACCTTTGCTTGATTCTGCAGGATAAATAAATAGTGAAAAACTGGGAAAGTGGCGAGGGTGTGCTTTCACACTGGGAGCAGTGTGAGGCGGCTTCCCAACCACCAGCCATGCGCTAGCACCCCACACAGACCAGCCAGATTCAGCACTGATGAGAATCCATGCCATTTGCCAAAATCCTTCTTGATCTGTGTGATCTTTGCCTCATCTCGTGAGCCCTTGTCATTTTCCAGGGCGTATCGGTCAAACATGAGCTTGGTGTTGACAGGCTCCACCCACAGCCAATTCAACACTGTTGTGCCCAATGCTACACCTGCATACATGCCTGCTTGTTAACCATGCGTCCCAGATACAGATTGTCAACCAGACTTCTCAAGCTTCTCTATGAGCATTCTCTAAAGTTGCCTGATGGTATCAATCTTTTCCTCAGCTTGTTTTCTAGCCTGTCATCCCTAGGATCAACCACACACACTCACAAAGACCCCAGTAAGGTACGTCTTGTCTACTTCTTGCCTGCCTGGTTGTGTTGCAGTCTTTGGTGCATTGAGGTGTCAGACGAGTCCATGGCATGGAACCTTGCTAGCGCAACACAGAGACATGATCAAAGCAGCCAGATGTTGGGCAACACCATCAACTAACGCAAACACCTCAATTATTAATATGCTGTAGTCCTGACAGTGAACACCTTGTAAGAATGGATGTTACAAAGAGCAGAGGACTGCACAAAGCAAGAGCGTATGACCAAGCACAGTGTGATGCTGGCAACCAACTTTAGTCTTCAAACCAAATCCAGCAGTAATTTGTGCTTGGTGGCACACCACCATGCCTGGGCTACACTTGGCAATACACACTGAAAGGGCACAGAGCTCTGCGATGTGCCTGTTACCCAGCATGCCTTTTGAGTAGTTGCAACGTGAGAAACCTGGGCATTAGGCTAAGACAAAGTTGGAGCAAAGCTTTTTTTGGCCATGCAACATATGATGTGCCTCCTCACCTAAGGACACGAGCTGACCCCGAGGCAAAACAGCTCCGGGAGCAAAGGTGATGGTCCCCAAGCACACAGCCATTGCACTGCTCAGAAGCGCAAAGTACTTGGGGAACAGCTTGGATTGCAACTTGCCAAAAGTCTGCAGACATGAGTTGCACAGGTCACAACATTGGCTTGCAACCCACAGACGGGACACACACGCACCGTGATAGCCTTGATGGCCATCTGCCAAATACATCCATATAGTTCAACATGCGCACACACACATGAGCACACAAAACAATGCCATTATGGCACACAATGCTCTGCAATTCAGATGTGTCACATGCTATGAAGTCTGATAGCCACACTTGTGCAGGGCTTGGCTTGAGCTGAGAATTACAGTAGCGCTTTCAACCTTGATCATTGCACATGCAACATGTCATCAACAGGCTTTCACAGGCCAATGTCACAGCATGCATGGTATCTGGAGTCCATGAAACATGCAGGCATGGGCAGATCCTACTCCAACTCAACGGAGCAGGTGTCTAGTCTGAGGAGCAATACAGCCACAGACGGCAGGTTCATACCTGTCTAGGCAGATTCTTGAACATGGTCAAACCAGCCACAAAGGTGGTCCAGATGTTGGTTCCCAAAAATGTACCAAAGGCTATGAGGTGCACAAAGCCAAGCGCTTTGCTGGACAGGTAGGCAGGGGAGAAGCGTGCAGCTGCTAGGACCGCCACACTGACAGCTAGTAGGCGTACCTGCAAAATGCATGCAGGTGCCTCAACTTGCACGAGTGACTGTACGCACATGTTTCAGAATGTGTAAGAGTGCATGTGTGCATTCAGTCAGATACCAATGCCAAACATGTATCAACTGCTTGTCAAGTGCATGCATCTGGATATGTGCTGACATCGTTGATATTGTGCTGGTGTGTAGGGCCACGGCCCTTGTTGTGCGCTGGTCATGTTTCGCTCTTTCAGCTTTGGTTGAGAAAGCATAAATTTGACATTTCAAAAAAAACAAATGCATGGAGTGTGCAATAGTGCATTCTGATTTATGCCTCGCGGACGACTTGCCCAGTTTTTGTTTGCCACAGAAGGTTCCAGCATGGCACCCTGGACACCGCTTTTGAACACCTCAAGGTCCTCTGGGGGCTGAGCCGAATTTGCAGCAGATCCCAGCTGCACACACAAAGGTCTGCCAGCGGTGCTTTGTACAGCTGCTTCTAGCCACCGTCCTCCCGCTCTGCAGGTGTCAAACCTATCACGGCCTGACTAGTGACAACGCAGAGATGTTCTGGGTTGAGTGCCATGCGCAAACTGCGAACGGAGGCGAGGAATCTTTGTGATCATCCCGAGGACGTACTGGCAGGTGCAGACAGTTGACCTGCGCCCAACATGCTGTCGCAGCTGGTGAACGCCAAAGTTGGCGACGCTAGGCGCCTGGCGATGCACAGTATGAGGATTTGAATGCATGCTGGCCTTCATCTTCGTATGATTGGTTGTGGTCGGGTGAGTGTTCATATGCGCAGGTTTGAGTTCTGCAATCGTGTCTCTGCAGCCTCAGGTGTCGGAACTCAGGTCAACTATGACTAATATGTGAATCCCATGTTTCAGAACAACATTCCCGCTGACTTGTCGGAACAAGCCGTGGCAATATCACTGATATCTTGCATGCAGCACTTGTTAATCGATACGACTTCGTTGATTCTCGAGGGCTGAGACGCTGCAGGGTCACAGACGCCCGCCCTTCCTTGCAACGACAACAGTCTGGTCAACAGGTGACGCTCAGAAAGTTTTACTGCAAGTCGTATCTTTCACAGCGCTGTTCCTGCTACATATGCACTGTTCTGCTCGGCAAAACGCATGCGCGATTGTGTGTCAAGACTTCTCACTCTTGTTCTTGACTTACGAGCAAGTTGCAAAACAACTCAACAACAAAAGCTTGTCTTACAGATTGATCGCAATGGCAAGTCCTCAAGCCCCTCCTGGCCCCATCGGGAATGGTAATGACGGCAATGGCCCCTCAGATAAGCAACAGAGCATAAACTCAAGCTCTGCGCAAACACAGCCTGTTCTAGAGATCTTAGGAGGAGACGCATATGCAGCTGTTGTGGTTTGTGCGCTGCTGCTAATGAACCTGACTCAAGGTAATATTGTGATTGCTGCATGGCACTGTGTGCGATCCTCCTGCTGAGTCTATTTTCTCCCCTGACTTGCAGCATATATGAATGGCTGCTCATGCTGAGGCGCTGTACACTTTTACCAGCATTACCAAGGGAAGGGTTCTTGACTCGCCAGACATGCCAAGACCTCAAGATCAATGATACATTATAGATGCTGGTGGCATGATGTGCATTACTAGTTGCCAAAAGTCATATTCTAGCACTGCAGATAGAGTACAAAAGACAACATGTGGTGTTGCAGACAAGATAATGACTGTTGCAAAAAGATCTCATTGGGCTGTCTTTCAATACTTGTCAATGTCTAGCTTCATTTGCTGCTTCAAATTGCATTCACTCACAAGCTTGATCAACCATCTACAATGCATAGACAGACTGATGATACATTCTTGCTTGACTATCGCTTAAGACCACAATGCATCTGTGTCTTTGAAAGTACAACCACACAATGTCACCAATTCACTGTGGAGCTCTTTTTTAATCAATGATGGTATGGTGTCCAGATGAATCTTCAAGTCCATGAGACACCACTCAGCAATTTGGACTGACTTCCAACATATGTGTCCTTGCTGACTAATCTTACCATTGGTCATGTCTTGCACAGCACCTGCAACAGCAGTGCATATTTGTCACATGTACAAGGCATCAACCATTGGAGATAAGTAGGGTATGCCATGTGTTCGAAGGCACACTGTGCATTACTTTCAGACAAGCATATCACTTTAAGCTAATGCCAAATGACTGAGCGCAGCTGCATGAAAAGCAATCATTCAGCTTTGCTATAGGCACAGCGTTCCCACAGTCACAACTCATATGCATGCACAACATGCACTCCCAACCAAACACATTGCCATGAGCTCAGCACCCGATTCCACATTGGCCCCACAGACCTTTTGGCCTAATTGCATGTCTCGCAGCCAGGAAGCAGCATCATCAGGGTGATTGGCTTTCAGGCTCAGGATGTGTGGCACCTTGCTGCCTAGCACTCTGTGGTGCACTTCCAGATAGCTGCGCCCATTGACAGTGTGCTTGAAGGCGGTCGCCAGACCCATGGCTTCAATGCACGTCAAGTGGATCTGACCCCTGCACAGGAACATGGCAGGTTTCAGAAGTGCCGTATTTGGCTTCAATCCGCAAGAGTGCCTGCAGCATATGGTTTGGACAGCACAGGCTTGTCTGTCTTGTGAGTTGCTATGGGCAGTGATGCATTGTGTCTTTGTCCTGTGCACTATTGTATTCATAGTTCCTGGCTGGTGGGGTTCAAGCCCAGCACCTCCATGCTGACAAATTTGCATTAGTGCTGCACCTCTTTGCAATCAGGCTGAACGATGGTCGAGCTTTTCCTTAAATATTTAGCAAGGCATAGCGGAAGCTGAATAGCAGCAAGCAAGAGGCACTTACAGAGCTGGGAGGACTCTATATATGCTTGCTGGAACCTTCTGCCCCATCCCGACAGGCGGTCCAGCACAGCGTCAAGTGCATATGCAGCTCAGCACTCAAAAATGCAGGACAAACAGATGGACAAATAGACAGGCTGGCAGACAGCCAGGTCACGTCTTTGTTTGCACTGTGTATGCAACCGCATTGGGGGTCAACTAGACAAGCACAGGGACAGACATTTTGTATGCGTTCATCTCACAACCCCTCATGCACCAGCCATTAGGCAACCTAATTCAATGCGTTCAGACCTCAGTCCATCAGCCAGCCAGCCAGACACATTCAGACGAACAGGTAGACAGACAGACAGATGGTCTGCAGTGATGCACCTGCTTTCATGTGGTTGCTTGGAGGGGGAGGGGAACCAGGAGAGCTTGCCATCAGCCAGCAGCTCAAACCAGCCCACCTTCCACCCCTTCATCATGCTGCGGGGCTCCCTCCTGTACTGCAGCCATCCCTCCCTCAGGATGGGCACAAATTCACACTTCACCTGCGTGCGCACACACACAAGCTGCATGCTGACCACATTTGTTTCTGAGCACAATGCACACAGCAGATCTATGTAATAGGAGCATAATGCAATATACACTCTGTTGGTTTGGGCTCCTTTCTGCATTGCAGCCACTTTTTTCTCAGGGTGGGCTCAAACCGACACCTCCTGTCATCAGAATGGAAGGACCTCCATGACTTCAATGACAGAGCAATCTGATCCAGGTACCCAAATTGTTGCTCTGGGCTTAGTCTGCACTGTAGGTTGCACCCTTCTAGCATATGCCCACAGAAAAATAGTCAATGCACCACAGACTACCCTGCAGATGACCCATTACTGGCTGTGCCAGATGAAGGCATGTGCTTGCCTGCAACAGTCCATTCCTCCATACCTATATCTACACAGTACAGTTCTGAGGCAGCCGCTAACCAACATCACAAAATCTTCAATGCTGCAGTGTGAGGTGAGTTCAGGTGTCCAGGCAGGCCATGCACTTCCTAGCAGGCTTGTGATGGTGATTGGCGGGAATGTTGATGACGTGAGGATGACTAATGCACAAGTGAGTTGGGCTGTTGACCTGAATAGTGCCAGCTTCCTGCTTGGTCCTGTTGTACAGTGGGAAGGCAAGCTCCCTGTTGGGCTGCTGCAGCAGCTCTTCCAGAGGAATGCGCACTCCACCTGTGATCACGCGTCATGATTGCTTTCATGAGCAGCATTACTAAGCACAATGAAGATGACTAAGGATCACTTGTCTCTGGCAACTAAAGTTGCAACATCCTCATCAGCCTGTCAAAGTTTCTGGGCTGTTGCTCATGGCTCAAATACACAGCCACTGATGCGCATCCCTCCTGTCAAATATGTCATGACATGCAACATGTTGACCCAGATGTGTCAGAGTGGAGAAACAGATGTCAGCAGGCCAATGATCCAGTTGTGAGTATTACTGCAGAAATTAGCTCTGTTCATGCCTGCTGCAGAGTGGTTTTGACACAAACACGCACCAGGTCTGATGACATGATGCAACGTGATCAGTGACCCTTCCTGAACAGTCAGAACAGGTCAGCAATGGCAATGAAGTCTGCCAAACAAGCTCCTGGCATGGGACGCCTAGCAATGATGTGGTTGTGCATGACGGCATCAAGCTTGCTGACAGGAAAGCCATCATCACAAAAGACATCAGTGAGCAGTGCTTGTTAATCTTTACATACCATCAGCATGGCAGGCACCTTATATGCTGACTATCCTGCAAAAAAGCTTACCTAGCAGTGTGAGAGTCTGATTCTGCCTGTTCTTGGCTTCAGACTTGGCCTTGCTGCGGCTGCCACCCCCTTCATTCTCCTTATTGCCCCTGAAGCCCCTGGTAGAGCTTGAAGAAGAGGTGGTACAGCTGCCTCTGCTGGAGTGGCAGGGAGTCGGGTTTTCTGAATATGCAGCTGCCAGATTGATCTCCTGAGTGTTCTGCATGCAACAACCATGCAGTCAGTCTGCCTGGACTTCAAGTCAGGTGCAGAGTGTTCTGCACTTAACATTTACACAGTAAGATTGCCCCCGATCAGGTGCTGAGTGTTCTGCATGCAGCACTCACAAGGAATCTGCTCAGACATCAGATGAGGTGCTTTGACGTGGTCACAATCCCCTCAGCCAGGACATGACATTGGGTGTTGTTAACATGACCAGTCACTCTTCACTCGCCAAAGCAGCAGGGCATGAGGTTGCCTAGTGAGCTCCAGCCATGCCAACCATCACCAGCAGCATCACTCATTGCTCATTGGCACCAATAAGGAATAATAAGGACTCAGGCTTCATGCTGACACATAGCAGGGACCCCGTCATGTGGTGGAGCCACATGCTTGACATTAGCTGCGACCCACCATCAAGACATGCCACCACCCAGAGACCCATATTGGGCTGGTAAGGCTGCTGCCAGATGGGCTCATCTTTGCAGTGTTGTGAAGCAACAGATTCTATGCTATAAGATGAGCATGATCGTAGGCATAGAGTACAAGCATTTGTCATGTAGGTGGCTGTCCAGCCAGCTCTATCAGAGGGGTGTCTATGGCTTGCATCCTTTCAGCGCAGTACAGTACAAGCTCTCCTGACAGCCACATTCCAGCTTGAAGACATGAGGCCAGCCATGCAGCAATGACACAGGTAATGTACCTGCAGGCGCTGTGTGAAGGGCGTCATCATGTCAGGAGGCGTCTGCAGCGCCAGCTCTCTCAGAGGCACATCTGAGTCTTGCACATTGCCATTTGGCAGTCCTCGCAGGGTCCTGGAGGAAAGGCGCTGCAGGACGCTGGGCACAGGCGACTTGATGGACAGACTGCTCAGGCTCCTGCTGACCTGCCAGCATATGCACTGTTTGTGCCAACTTGTGCCCATTTGTGTTGGTTTGTGCCAACAATGGAAGAAATTGGTGAAAATCTGCAATCGCTTGTGGCTATTCCTGTATGTCTCATGTAGAGAGGTCAGTGCTTGTTGATATCAAAGTATGCAGGGTGTCAAAAGCTGGACGCTACAAGACGCTAGGCGGGGGTGCTTAGACAACTATGTTGTACAAGCTCCTGCCATGTGGGTGTGCAGAAGGTGGGGAAGCAGTGTGCTGGCAATTGCTGAGGAACTATGATGCAAGTACGTGTTGATGTTGTGCCTCCCAGAATGCCATCAAGAGCGTGCATTCTGTGGTGCACGTCCTGTTTGCATATTGCATTCAATCCCAAAGTGATTGGATGCAATTGGTGCAAAAAGCACTCGCAACACACAGACAGGAATGGTGAAAGCATGCTGCCAGGATCAGAGCAATCTGTGTACTCTCAACGATACAAGGCTACATTTCAGCAGCACAAGCTTTTGACAGTCACAGATAGACAAAAGCAGTCAGCTTACCACAGACAAGAATGAAGATGACCTGTCCACCAGATCATGGGCTTGCTTCGGCTGAGCAGCATATACACCAAGGTGGAGGGCCGTTGGATTGCCATGCACGTCAAAGGAGATGGCACAGTTCCAGGCAGCAGAGAACGTCTCCACATCAGAACCAGATGTGCCAGCTGCCTTGGAGTTGGTCCATTGATTGTCATGGGCAACTCTGCACAGACAACACACAATTGCTGTGTGTAAAAAAATGCATTTGAGCCTCCAGTTGTGGCAACCACTGGTGCCTCACATGATTTGGTACTCAAGTCATGTGAGCAAAGAGACCAACGAGACTGAGCTGCAATTTTAGATGTGACACAACCAAAGTGCTGGTTGTGCAATCATGTGCAAACGCTTCACACTGCTGCAGGAAAGGGGTAACACACCTGCATTTGCAGATCAGCTTTGCTGCTTGCGTTGGCTCGCACTTGCCGAATTTGGTGTTTTGCATGCTGTTTTCTGTCTGGATCCCAAGCTGGGGCTGCAAACTGGTAGCATGTTGCACTGCATCAGCAACATTGCATGCAATCTCACACATGCCATTGTGTTTGCATAGAGATGATCTGACTGTTGTGTTGACGAGCTCGTGCACCATGACCTACCTGTTAAGATCAGTCTGCCAGCAACCATGCTTGCAGACTCTGACAATCTGCTTTGTAGAACGGGTCCACCTTCTCGATGCAGCTGTCTGTCCTGGTAGATACAGTACAAGCAGCTTCTGTAGAGTAAGGTTAGCTTTGACGTCAAAGTCAATCTGGTCTCGGTGTAGCAGCAAGTCCGAGCGTCTCGGCGTACAGAGCAATCACTGACGCCTCAATCAAAAGCTGTTCGTCAACATGCGATGCGTCAATGCGCAGTGCCGTGTTGGACTTTTGCGCTTTCTTCCGTTTGCGGTTTGGAGTTGCACGTGATCACCAAAGACAGCTGCTGATTGTTCAAACGCAATGTAATGGTGCAGTGTTACATACGTGCGCTAGGTCATAGGTCACAGGACTCAGATCAGGACACAGATCAGCTTGCTCTGAAGCCACATAGCGTTATCTACTTTCATGCGATTGTAGTGCACATACATGCGATTGTAGTGCACATACATGCGATTGTTTTTTATTCGCAGCATGCTGAATACATCCGATCACCACACCCGCGCAAGAACGCATGAAAGCTGAGACTGCATGTTTAGACATTCTTGAGGCCGTAGCTAGAATAACAATGATGGCCAGAACATGTGACATGGAGTCTGAGCCATTTGCGTTCAGCACAACTGTCACACTTTAGCCTTACTGTGGCAGCATGTTGGCAACTTAAGATGTCATTAATAAATCGTAAGTGGGTCTCATTCGTGTAGGGCTGGGTCAGATCTGAGCATCATATGAATTTGCTGTGAACCATCGAAGCGACAAGTTGGTCCACATTTATGAAACCCCGCACGGTCATAGATTGGTGCACCGGGTGCACTGCACCCTTGGGACCATACTGTGAATTTACGCATATCAGAGAGACCTTGAGTTACACCTTACATGGAATTTCTCAGTCAAAGCTTGCATGATTGCAACTTGCTTTTGTCCAAATCGCCAATTCGGCTTCAAGGGCTCATCAAATTAGTAATCTGCATCCAAGGTTTTTGCGCAGCTTGAACGTCACAGTAGCACAGCTCGAGCTTTTGTTGCAAACCGTCATGGCCTTCAGAATGATCTGCAAAAGTCTCGCATCAAAGTCTGTGGCAGCTGCTGCTTTGCCTAGAGCAGCCTCGAGCCAGCTATGTCACCCACACGCAGGCGGTCTCCGACATGCGGCAGGCATCTTGTCCCGAACAGCGTGGCTTAAGGAACCCACCTCGTTGCTCAGTTTGCGGCACTTCAACTCGTCAGCAGTGGTCAGAAGTGCCTTGACAGAGATTTTACAGGAAGAGATCAAGTACGAGGAGGACAACTACCAGCCGCCCGAGGTCTGCAGCATGCTGTGCTTTTCAGCTATTCGTAACTCATTGTTTCAGCACGATGTGCCCTGTATCTCCTGACAACCATTTTGGTGTCACTATAGCGTGTCAAAAGCAGTGTTGTGGGTGTAGGAAGTCAGTGCAGGACCTCCAGAAAATTGGCAGCTTACTGAAACTCCAGGAGACACTCATATGACTCTCACTAAGAAGAATGGCAGTGAAACTATACACATAGATCTGATGGTCAATGACCAGGTGAGTTGTCCTGACTTGAAGACATTGTTGGCCCCTTCCAGTAGCACCGAAGCTGTTTTGGACCAGGGCTAAATTCACACTAGACCTTGCATGCCATGCTATGTGGCCACGGCATGGTGACATTCCTGGTTGGTTGTTGACCTGTCATGGCATGAATCAATTTGGAAGTCAATGCGCATACTGTCAGACATACACTCCAGACCCTGCACAAGCAGCATCAGACAGGTTGAAACTCAGAAAGCTGCCAACTTGCTATTCTTACATTTTGATGGTGTTGGTTGTTCTCTCCCTAGGGCAATGGTGACAACGCATGTCGACGATTCTTTGGGGATCAGTCTGACGCCGTTCTCCCATGGGGAGCATCAGCTTTTAGACTTGCTGTTTTTCTGTTGTGACGTACCTTCCTCAAATTCACATGTGTGCACTTGCAGCCAGTGGACCCTGGGGAGGTGTTCCAGGATGCTGCAGGGGAGGGCGATGACCAGGTGGATGTTGATGTTGGAGTTGTGTTTAACGCTTCCGTGACCAAGGGGGAGCAAACGCTTGTGTATGCTTCCTCTTGTTCAACTTTGTATGCAAGAAATGGCTGCATGTGGATAGCTTGGCTTTTTGGACACTGCCTCCTGTTTGATGCTTCTGTGCTCCAGGCAGAGCAATCCTCCATGAGCACTTGCTTTCTGGTTCAGCAGCAGCTGCATGCATACAGCTTGGCATCTGATGCTATCCAGATCACACATTGGCTCTCTTTGAGATTGTCATTTCCAATGTTACCTGAACATTGTGCACCCTCGCAGCCTGTTTTGCATGCAGCTATACCTGCATCTGCTGCAGCGTGCATTATGGCGGTTCTTGTTTCAGAAGTGCAGACTGGTTTTGTATGGGTATGCATGCAATGCAGTCAGCTTGTCAGCATGATTGTTCGGCTGAAACCTTTGTGTTCATATGCTGGCTTAGCACAGCTGTAA
>JAABUU010007069.1_pt1 | contig 11725 bp, 18 predicted proteins | sample 5559301 | NCBI WGS metagenome assembly JAABUU01 (sample SAMN10711884, study PRJNA513360) | rock metagenome | isolation source: Antarctica rocks | place: Antarctica: Victoria Land, Richard Nunatak white
CCTAAGCATCAAATATTTATAGGCGTTCGACCATAGAAGGCAAAAGAAGTTGCAGTGGTGATGATGTGATAGCATGATGGAGGAGAGTGCTAAAATAGATTATTAGATTGCATTAAATGCCGTGCCACACATGCTCTACTCACATTTAGCTCTTCAAAGTCCGGAAGCCAAGCTAAAAGTGCACCGATTGTCCATGGGTAAACAGGAGAATTGCCTGGTCTGATGTACTCGCTTGTAGCAACAAAACGGGGGGGGGGGGGGGTGCAAGATATCTTTCGATGAGGAACAAGGCTGCGTGACCAGGCCACTTGGTCTGCGCACGTGGGCTACATAGCTCAGACCAGCTTGATCCTGACCAGTCCTGTGCCTCGATATTTGCACAAGTTGCAACCCCAATGCTTGTGATAGCATGTGAGAGGCTGCTGGCAATGGGTCACAGCATGCATGTGGGTGAGCAGCTGTAACAGCGTGAAAGGTGACAGCTACCGTTCCAGGTAGGTTCATCTCATCTGCATATGAGCCGCTCTATAACAGCAGCCATGACACTACATCTGTCTGTGTTCATCGTTGTAACAAAGCTTACATTCCACGAATTTCAGCTGTTGAAACCGTGGAGGTACAAAGACAATTGCCTAGCCCAGATCATTGTGGCTCCCCATACATGCAATGAGCTGCACAGGCCAGCTGTGACTTTAACTCCAATTCCAACTCCAACACTTTGTTGCACTGAACTCAGGGGAACTTCATACATTCTTTGTACATGATATCGTACCATATAAATGTACACTTGACTCAGCAAACTGTAGAAATTCAATCTACATATACACACATACAAACCCAGCCCGTATGGCGAGAAGATGTGATTCAGCTGCTGTATACAGTCAGCGCCCCAAACGATGTACAAAGCTGTGGGTAAACCAGCGTGCAGGACACAGCCAAATGTAACAGCTTTGCAGCCAAAAATTGGAAGAAACGTCCCAGATTGATCACTAATGTTTGCTGGATGCAGTGCTGCCATGTGTACCATTCTCAGCAGTTGACTCTTCAGCAGCAGCCTCACCATCGACTTCAATGGGAAGAAGCACTTCTTGCAAGCGCAGCCAATTAGGTGCAAAGGGAGGGTAGTACTGCCACAGGTGAGTGCTTGTCGTGTCCTTCACAGTGATGTCATGCTGTTTCAGTATTGCAGCTAGCTTGTCTTTCTTGTCCTGAACCTGTTCCTCTGATGGTGACCCTCCTCTGCACAAACTTTCAGTCAATGTCATATCTTGGCTCACATGCTTTTTGCAGGATCATAGCCATGCTGACACATGTGGCCAAACGTGTTCCAATGCATGTTCCCTTTCACAATCAAGTATTACACGAAGAACTTGCGTGCATGATGGAATCTCACCTCCATGCATACGTAGCAAATGTGCGCTCAGGAACCTCCTTGATCTTGACGTTTTCATTGTTGGGTTTTGGCAGAGTGTCCTGTGTGTATTTGCTGGGCATCACAAAAGAAACCACATATCTGCACAACACACCTTAACCTCACCAATGATCAGTAAGCATGACATACATATTATAGACAGCTTTTGCAATGTCCTCACTACAGCAGCCATTCAGCACAGGTGGCAACGTACTTGCCACCCTCCATCTCGGCTGTGACTGGGGAGGTCATTGCTACCTTTTCGCTGCTACCTTTTTGCTTCTCAGAAATGACTGGAGATGTCATAGCTACCTTCTCTGCACCATTGCTGTTAGCAGACACATTGTCGCCAAAAATGAAGCCAGCCACCTGTGCGTAATGCTGTTGAAGTAAAGGTGCCTGTTGGGGCCAAATGACACTCAAGAGCGTCAGCACAAACCTGTTTGAAGCCAGAGCGTAGAGCTTCCCGTAGGTTGTCTGATTCGACTGTAACCTCAGCCACAAGGTACGGTGAGTACTGCCGTAACTGTACAATTGGCTCCACATACCACAGTCTGCATAGAGTGGGAGGTCATGCAGTACTAACCAAATATGCTTGCAGCTGGGACATAGCAGCTGCACAAGCTGCGACCTTACCGTTTTTTGCTGAACAGAGTCTTGATCACCGTGTGAGGTGGCTTTTCGAGCTTCCTGACCTCGTACCTGCAGGCCCGAGACTGGTGAGGCAGTCCGATACATATTATTAGTCAGAAGCACTTCCGTTAACGTCTGTTCCTGCTTGCAGGGATGAGATATGGCCGAGACTTACCAGGATACCAGCGGCCACGCAGCAAGCGCAACACCGACTGCTCCAGCCGCAAACAAAGCCACCTTGGCCATGGATGGCAAAAACAGCAGGAACCAACGCAGCTTGACTTGTCCCAGACCGAAGTGCTTTCGAGATTGTTCTGGGAAGTTGTGATGGTCTACGTCACGAGCGTATTGAAAGTGCACTTGGTACACTGTATGATCACAAGATGTGCAATGCAGGGGCACCGTGAAGGGCGTCCTCAAAATGCCCAGGGCGTCTGCAATAGCGGCAGCGAATGCTCACTCCCTTCGCCCCCTTGTTCAAGCCCCTGCAAGCTTTGGCGGGTTTGCGCGGAACAAGTGACGATTCCAGTGTAGGCGTCGGAGGACTTGTCCGGATACCCTGACAGTGGTGTGGAAGCATCACCTCTCGACGTGGGCACCAGCCGCGCAGCCCGCTTTGGCTGATCTGTGCGCTGTTCAGGCAAAGCCAGAAGCTGTTGACACCGACTTGGTGCTAGACTTTTGAGCAGCACAAGATGAAGCAGCGCAAAGTGCTTTTAGCGGCACTTGCGCTTGCAACCGTTGCTAGTGCTGCCGGATACTATCTACCCGGCACCTACCCCCAGGAGTTCTTCATCGGTCAGCAGCTGCAGGGTAAGCACGAGCATGATCTGCCGAATCACTTGCACACCTTGGACATCTTGCCTGGCAGTCGTCTTTTAGATCACCACACAGTTATCACGTATGTCTAGCTCAAACTGCATCTGCTAGATGTCCGGACTGGTCCTGTCAGAGACAGAATGCAATGATCTGCTGTGCTGATTTTGCAATGCTGTTTCACAGCTGAGGTCAACTCACTGACATCAGCCGAGACAGAGCTGCCTTTCAATTACTATTCCCTGCCCTTTTGTTCACCTATTGAGGGGACCAAAAAGTCACTAAATACTATAAATCCTGGCACTATCTTGATGGGATCCAGAATTCAAAACTCGCCATACAATTTCACCATGCTGGTAAGTAGACAACCATGTTTCTGCTTCCTCCTTGTCAAAGCGACGGTGTTGATGACTTACCTTTCTCAACAACGTGCAGGTGGAGGAGCGGGGCAAGCTGGTGTGTCAACCAGATGGCTACTACCCAAGTCTGACCACAGAAGACGTTACGGTACATTTCCTTTCCTACTTGCATCTAGTACATAGCTGTCAATGCGCCCCGGCCTCCCAATTATCACTTAGAGAAGCAATATTGTATTGTGCAGAATCTCAATGAGAAGATTGACCAGAAGTACCGTGTCAGACTTATTCTGGATAATCTGCCAGTCACCACATACGATCTGGAGGAGAACCCAGAAAGTGTGAGACCTGGGTATGAAGTGGGATATGAGAAGGACGGCAAGCGTTATGTGAACAATCACCTCATGTTCAAGATCCTTGTCCACCAGACCAATGGCCAGTATACTAAGGCCAGGGAAAACATGGCAGAGATTGAGGCTGCAGCAATTGTTGAGGTCAGCAGCACTACATCCTGACTTGGGCAAGCTTTTGTGCATCAGAATACCTGCCACATCTACAAGTTGATCAATGGTTGTGATGCATGGATGCTAGTGTTGCAGAAGAGCCATTCCAAGATCTTTGATCATGTTGCCTCCCTCCTGCATTTTCCAGGTAGTGGTATGGGCATATCAACAGCAGACTGTTAAGTGATAGTATGCATGTGCTGGCAGGGAGGTGCTCGGAGAATGCTGAAGCAGCTCAAGGGCAAATCTTCAGATGAGACGCTTGATGACATCGATGCCGACGATGAATTCAGCGACCTGGGAGTGCTGGATGACAGCAACTCCATGTACATGGTAGGCAGTGTCTCATAGCATGTCACCATTGCCAGCTGGAGCCTTGCAGCGTGGACTGCTGCCTTCAGCATGCAGGAACAACAAGTCCGCACAATTCTTCATAAGAGCAGCGCAGGCATGTTCAAAGACTGCATGTTATTGGCACAAGCTATAGCACTGACACTCGTCTCATGGCTGGTCACTGCTATGCAGGTAGTTGGCTTTGAGGTGATGGCCTGCAGTATCAAGCGCAAGGCTGGTGCCCGTGTGGAACCGCTGTCTTGTGTTGGCAATGATGACCGCCCACCTGAGCCACAAGAGGTCACCAAAGGTCAGTGCAGCATGCTGCCTGTGGACAGCTCTGCTCATAGCTGCCTTGGTGGAAGGGGCTGTGCATTGTTGTACTGCGTATTGAGTGCTGTGTGACGTTTGGGATGCAGCCTCCTCTAGCATATATGCCCACAGCTTGGCAAACACCTGCATGATGTAGATTCCAAAGTGTAATGTGTTAACACAGCTCATGCTCAATTTTCTGGCTTGACAGCCAACACATCATACCGATCCTAAGCTGCCTTGCATTAACATGCAGACTCCAGGATTGTGTACACCTTCGATGTGTATTGGGAGGAGTCAGACATCAGTTGGGCATCCCGCTGGGATGCATATCTGAACATGCCTGGAGGCCGCGTGCACTGGTTCAGCATCCTAAACAGTCTGATGGTTGTGCTAGTGATGAGCAGCATTGTGGCCATGATTATGATGCGCACTATCCGCAGGGACTTACAGCGCTATGAGGGTCTGCTTGGTGATGCTGGTGAGCTGTACCTCTGCCGCATGCATCATTGCCACGGTCATAACAGACATGCTGCCGGCCAACGCCATGTGAGCTGTGACTGCATCGCCCAAGCAATATTGTGTATGCACGGTCTGCAAATGTTCAGGTCCTTGTGGACCTTTGTGTAGCTGTCTCACTGAATCTGTGTACATGTTGCTTGCAGGCAATGATATGGAAGAGAGTGGCTGGAAAATGGTTTCTGGAGATGTCTTCCGCCCACCCAAAAATGCTGTCCTACTGTGTGTCCAGATTGGCAGTGGTGTGCAGATCATCACATCAGCCTTTGCGACACTCTTCTTTGCTGCTCTTGGTAAGTCACTCAATAAACTTCTCATTTACAAAAAGCTACATGGGAGTGCAGCATGCTGCCTGCTTGTGTTATGGTGTTGTGCTATGCTCTTCAAGATGGCAGCTGACACCATCTGCACCTCGTCAACACCCCTTGTGCCGTGCACAAAAGCAAGATGCTGGTGGGGCTTGCAGATGGATCTGACCAGGGGCCTGCCCTGCCAGCAGCGTGATGTGCGTGCATGACACTGTCACAGTCATCATTCATGAACTTACATGATACCATACATGCCTGCCTGGTATAGCCCCTGCAGTGAACCAAAGCTCGCAACACAGTCATTGCAATGCAATTCTGCAGGTTTCCTATCTCCTGCTTCCCGTGGGGCGCTGCTGACAGCCCTGCTGGTGATGTACCTGCTGCTGGCTGTAGCAGCTGGATTCTCCTCGGTCTGGCTGTGGGGTATCATCCATCGCAGCTACGAGGGCTGGTACGCTGTAGCCTGGAGGGTAGCCTGCTACTTCCCTGGCATCAGCTTGCTGCTGCTCAGTGTCTTGAATGTACTCATCCACCACACCGGCTCATCAGGAGCCATTCCACTGGGAGCCTTCTTCAGTCTGGTGTCCCTGTGGTTCCTCATCTCAATCCCCTTATGCTTCTCAGGTCAGTCATGGAAAGGCTCCCAGACTTGCGTACTGATTTCAGAGAGCATCGGGCATGGCCCTTATGCAACTGCTGTGATCCTCGGCTACCGTGCTATGTTGAGGCCACTTGCAAATGTACTTAATCGTTGCCCAGCAAGCTTCCTGCAGAGAGTGCTGTGCCTGCAAGTACAACCCTTGATCATGGAGATTATCTGTGGTAAGGGCCATGCTGCAAATTCATGTCTCCTTATCGTGGTGCAGGTGGCATGATTGCTGCAAAGCAACCTATCATCACCTACCCCACACGAACCAACCAGATTCCTCGTCATGTGCCCCCTCCTTACTGGGCCAGCCATCCCTATGTCCTTTTTGCAGCTGCTGGTCTGCTGCCCTTCGGCACCATCTTTGTTGAGCTCTACTTTGCCATGACATCAATCTGGCAGGTAAGGTCAAGCGCAAGCTAGCCCGTCACACCAGTTTGTATTGATCTCCAAGTCCTACTGACAGTAGGTGTTTTGAATGTGTTGTTGCAGCCTTCATGTGTCCGTACATTGCATGTTGCTTGCATGTAAGACCTGACTGTGTTTTGCAGTAGATTGGAAGCAGCTGTTCTTATGTATAAGTGCCCTGGGTGGTTGCAGGGGTACTTTTACTACATCTTTGGCTTCTGCTTTGTGGTTGGCGCCCTGACAGTCATCATTACCATTGAGGTGGCCATTGTGACCACCTACGTTCAGTTGTGTGCTGAAGACTACCAGTGGTGGTGAGTACCTGCCTCTGATGGCACACATTCAGTCAACATCAACTGTACTGTCATTGCATGAATGGTCATCAACATGACATTTGAGCATCTGACCAGCACAGCAAGCTTCACAGCAATGCTGCTTGTTGCAGTCTTTGGTTTCAGTGCGTGAATGTGGTACATGTGTGTATGACAGTGAACCTGTCTTGCCCTGGTTGATTTTGTGTGCAGATGCGTCAGCTAAAATTGTTGGGTATGTGCAGGTGGAGGTCATTCCTCAGAGGTGGCAGCTTGGCTTTATATATGGCCTTATACGCAGTTGGCTTCCTGTTCAACACGCTACACCTGCTGTCTGGGTTCTTGTCAGTGCTATTGTACTTGTCTTACATGGTACTGATCCTTTGGGCTGTGTATTTGGCGATGGGCACAGTTGGATTTGCCTCCTCATTCCTGTTTACATACAAGATCTTTGCATCTGTGAAAGCAGATTAGAGCTGCTAAGGGTGACCCTCAGCAACGTCGCTGTTACATTCCACTGCCCAACCAGGAACCCTTTGTCTTGCCTGTGGAATGATGGCTTGCTCGGGCTGATAAAGCTGTTGCAAGCCAAACTTGCAGGACCCTGTTTTGATTGAGCTGAAGAGCCCCAATATCTGCTTCTGCATTGTATTCTGAAATGAAGTTCGGTTCAATGCTGTGGCACATTCTAGCCAGAGCGAATACTGTGAGATCTGGATGACAGACATGCTAGAATGCAGCCCTGACATTAGCATCGGTGACACACATGTTTACCCTGTTGGACATGCGATTAGCGGTGAAACCACAGCATCAGTCTACCCAATGCTGCGTTTCTGATTGCAATGTGCTGCCAATGCATGGTAATGGTTTAGCTGCGTGCACATTGCTGCTCAGTTGTGCATGGCAGGCGTGAAAATTGCAAATTGTTTGCTCCAGGTTGTAAGCATATGTGTATACAGGCATCAAATCTGGATGCACAACATCTTGATGTCACACTAAGCAGGACTACCGTACATATTAGACTTACACTAGACTAATTGTATTTCTGTCCCACAACCCACCCTCAAAATCCTAGCAGTGAAGATTGGACGAAGCCAATGCGCACAAGCACTAGCTAAGTTCAGGAGTCAGACGGGGTGAGAAATCGCACAAGTTGTTTATCCATTCCTGACCAATGTCATCACTGATGCTGTAAATTGTGCCAACAACCTGAAGTGATACCCAGAAACAAGCGATTGGTGATCTTCACGCATAGCACCTGTATGCTGAAATACCTGGCTACAGCTGGCTGAATGCTGTTATGCTGAGGAATGCTTCAACACCGAAGCATGGACATCAGCTGCTTGTCAGCTGATGTTCAGCAATTAGCAAGGGATGTGCAGAGACTGTCTCAGACCATCTAAAAAGCTGTAGAAGATCCAAAAGCAAGATAAGCAGAACAGACAGGAAAGCACAGACAACTATAGGGCGGCACATTTCAAACATAGCAGACAGCACAACATTCAGGCAACATGCAAAGGTGTACAGACAGCAAACAGGGCAGCCAGTACAAAGTCAATATCAGATAATACAGCAAGGGTTTAAACCCTAAATGAAGCAACTCTGCGTTCTGTACATGCAGCTGTATGCTTTTGGTAGAAGCCCAAACTATGATGCTTTACGTTTTTGTCATCGCACTTATAGATGATCATCTACCCATGCACTCGTGTGATGCTGTGTCCCAAAACCCTAATCCCTGTGGGGGTCAATCCATGCTCATATTGGCTTCCTGAATGACAGAACTTTGGTACTGCTGGCAAGCAGCTTCTCATCACATTCCAAGCCAAAGTCAGCAAACATCTTGCCCAGGTCCTCTGCAATGTAGGTCTTGTAGTAAGGCTCGTTGAAGTCAGAAAATTTGCCCAAGCCATCGTCCAAAGGCAGTCTATCACCCAGCTGCACAGAATCCGTGAGAATAAGCAGTCCCCCTGGTTTCAGGACACGCACCATTTCCTTTGCTGCTGTTCGTCTGACATCTGGTGGCAGCTCATGAAACAGATATATGCAGAGAACCTGCATGGCATGTACAAAGTTGATATGCTGCCTCCCTACAGATCTGTACAGTGTTTGCACTCACACAGTGCACTCAATTGTGTCTGAGTCTGAGTCATGCTGCACGAGGTGCGAGACTTGCGTCTATGTCTGTGGCCACTGATACAAGATGGCTTGCAACGCTGTGCCCAGAGCCTTCTCCTCATGCATCTTTACGCATCACACATGGCCAGCCAATGTCCAACCACAATGACAGAACATGTTGTCTCACCACCCATTGCAGAAAGAATGACAAGGCAGAGCTAGAAAAGAAAAGACTACACCTTTCGGCGTCAATTTAATGAGAAGCCAAGTATTATACCGGGCTGCCCAGGGACAAGGCAGAGCTACAGATCAAGCCTGTCATCATACGCTGGGGTAAAGCAGACATTCTGCAGCCTAAGGCACTTGTCCACAACAAGATTGAGACTTCATCTGACAGTGTGCACACACTTCTAGCACAGTCCAAGTGTTGAGAGCTTCAAGCTCTGGACACACACATATTGCACATATGCACACAGGACAGGATGTAAAGATACGTAGTGGCTGCATTTCCATTTGTCCAAAGGCATCACTGAGTCAACATCAATGCTCATATAGGGTATCACTGAAGCACGTCACTGTGTAGCAGAGCACTGACCACATCGTGTGAGGCATCAGCTTGAGGGATGTCCTCAGCTGCACCTTGCAAGAAGTGTGCACCACTGCCATCAACTCCACCCATACTCAGCTTTGGCTGTCTCAGCTGGTGCCACTGCTTGATGTTGGTACGTGCCTCGTACAAGTAGTATGGGGACAGGTCCAGAGCAGTGTATGACATGCCTGGGTAGTTGTCCTGCACAGCAGCATACAGCTCAGACTGGGTGTGAAAATGTGACTGAGGCCAGACTCAGACTCAGAGACTCATAACAAGATCAAGACTGAGGCTGAGTCTGCCCCTCAGAGCCACCAACATAAGACCTTGCCTTGACAAAGGTTGCAAATCTGCCAGTGCCACAGGCAACTTCCAACATCGTAGTGTGCTCCCCCTGGGAACGTCCCGGGCTGCTCCTGGCCTGCATGAAGCTGTGCAGAGGCACCAGGCTCTGCCTCTGCATGGCATCCTGCCTGCCAAGGAACAGTGTCTCTGTTGAGGCCTCGTACACACTTGCAGACTTCTCTGAGAACCAGCCATCGGTCTGCAGCAAAGAGTCAAAGTTATCATAAACTGTAGGCGCAGTGTGTATCAAACCTGAGTTGCTTAAGTGCTACATGCACACGCTATATCACTATGCAAAGAATGATCATTGAATGCCAGCCATCACAACCGCTTCACATACATGGCATCTGGTTGATCATTTTGCTGAAAGAGAAGAGTGTCAGGCAATACATGACAGCAGGCATGTATGATGCTAGCTCCATTGTTACCTGATAGTGGAAAGTGTTGAGGTAGTAGCTGGGATACATAGAGGAGTCCAGCCAGACCCGGTCTGGAGATCCCCTCATACGGCGGTGCATGGTGCTGCTGGCTTCAGATGCAAAGGTGAGTGCAGTGCGCATGAGATGCAGAGGGTCGTACTGCTTGTTGCGCAGGGTGGTCATGTCCCAGGGCAGCTTGTAAACACCGGCTTCGATGTTCTTGAGGTCCTGTTCAGGCAGGACAACTGACAATATGTCACACGGTAGCTGCAGCATTTTGGAGTCTTGTCCAAGCAGCACATCTGACCATGTATTACACGGTTGCTGCAGCAAGCATGGCACTGCACATGACATTCCAGGCAATGACACTGCAGACACTGAGACATTTTGTACGATGCAATGCAAAATTGGCGTTGCGGCTATGAGAGCGCACATGTGCCACTGCACGCATATCATTAACATGAGATTGCAGGCATCCCACCATAAGTGATGCAGGCATGCAGATGTGGCGCCATATGCATTTCACACACAGCTGCAAGCTTACACGTTCATCTGCAAGTGCATACCTGATGATACATGAGGAAAGGCTCAACAAAGGGTGACAGTGTGCTTTCTGAGTCATCAAACATCCGCATCTTCCACAGCTGTCCCAGTTTGGTGTCCCCAGCAGCTGCTATGTCACCTTCTGCTCCAGCTGCAGCTACAATGGCAAGAAGGCCTGCACAAGCAAGGCTGATCAGCCTCACATACTGCCTCTCACACCAAGTCACAAGATCACAGCTGCAACTAGCATGCAAAGTGTCCAACAAAAGCTGGCATATGCATATGTATTCAACATATCGAGGAAGAACCAATGCAGCCTCACAGGTGAGATTATGCCATGAACAACAGTCCACAACTTGTCACCGCCACAAGTTCATGTAAAATGTGCTCAGTGCTCCACAAGTGACCTGTCAGGGCACTCAAACCCATGCCTCTGCTACAAGGTCAGGGTACAAATGACTACACTCTGAGAGCAAAGGATGTATCACAGCATGTCAGGCATCAGATGAGGGCAGTCTAGCCTATGCAAGAAGATTGATTGACAAGATTTGTGTATCACTAAACAAGCTACATGCCCAAGGGACAAGCACGAATTGTCACGCATGTGCACCTGACAAGCCCTGAACAGTCAAGAAGCTGGTGCGTGTGAGATGGTATGCCCAGTAAGCAGCTGCTAATGGGGAGGCAAACACGCCAGCTTCGCTGATTCCTGAAGAAAGACCTTGCACAAACTCTGACACCCTGTATAGCAGCTGCATCATGAACAGTCTTGCTGGAAGACAGTGCAGGTCAGGGTACCTGATCAGGGTGCTGATCAGAGCGCAGTCAGCCTTGGCTTTAGCAAAGCCACAGCAACAAGTCATCACGAATCGCTGCAGTGAATGCAGTGATGGGTAGGCATCATGTGAGCACGCTTGACAGGAGCTGACTCTGGTGAAGTGCAGCATGCTAGCAAAGTGGTATGCAGCACTAGCGTACACAAGTGTATAGCATTTTCAGCAGCATTGTTACCTATGTGCACATGTGCATGCAATGCTGCAGTAATGCAATGCTGCAGTAATGCAATTGTGCACATGTGTAGCTTGCATATTTGTAAACACATGTGCACAGTATCCAAATTTGAATTCCCAGCTTTGTGGTGTCAGTGTGCAGCATAAT
>JAABUU010007074.1_pt1 | contig 11717 bp, 15 predicted proteins | sample 5559301 | NCBI WGS metagenome assembly JAABUU01 (sample SAMN10711884, study PRJNA513360) | rock metagenome | isolation source: Antarctica rocks | place: Antarctica: Victoria Land, Richard Nunatak white
TATTCACATGCATCAGCAGGACGCGACACGTGTAGCATGTGGTGACCATGTGTATTGCGCCAAAATGACTGATTGAGGCTGCGCTCCGAACCCATCGGCGCAATAGCTCAGCAGGCTGACATTGAACTGACGTTGTCCTGCGGTCAAAGAGCTGTTGCACAGCAAACCCTAAACCCTAAACCCAGCAGGACTGCGCACCCGCAAACCATCATGTGTAATGCGCGTTTGGGTACGTTATTGACTGGTGCGTCACAGGAGGAGTATACAATGCCATGTCATGCCTGTATGCTTTCTGCCTTGATGGCAGTGTGAAGACGGGCTGACATAGTTACACCAAGAAGTCACCAGAGCAATATCATACACCAACTTTATTGCAATGAAATCAACAGTTCCCAGAAAGCTGCTACCAAAGTTCAACTTGACAGCATAGACGCCTGCATGGTGTCTGCTTGTAGCAGCAAAGAACAGCACAAAAGCAGTATTTGCAGCCAACACAAAGTTTACACACACCGAAGTTTGACAGATCACATGGACACACTCACATCAATCTCTGAGATGGCTGAAGCACTACTTGCAGAGGTCTAGGCAGTCATTCCTGGCTTCAAAACAACCTTCACGCAGTTGTCAGTCTTGTCGTTGAAGATCTTGTATCCATGTGCAGCCTCTGTCAGAGGCAGCTCATGGGTAATGACCATCTCTGGTGTCAGCTTGCCCTCCTTGATCAAGTCCAAAAGCTTAAACCAGTATGCCTGCACTGGAGTTTGTCCAGCAGCCATTGATAGACCCTTCTCCATGAAAGCACCAATGTTCAGACCATTGACGGTGGCAGCATAGACCCCAACCTGCAGCAACAGGAAGACCTGTCTAGAACCATGTCAAGAAATCAACACAGCAGACAGCATGGCTTGCGCAGCACAAGGCAAATTCGGACATGGTTGCACAGACATCACAAGCACGAAGCAGACTTGGCGTAGCAGACCGAGTGTTCCCCCACAACAATTCTTGTGAAAACACACGGCTGGGAAGCACTCACAATGGAAATTCTGCCCCGCTTCTTGCAAGCCAAGATCATCTCATTCAGCATGGAAGCTGGGTCAGTCTCCAACATAAGTGCCATCTGAATCTTGTCTGCCAAGGTCTTGGTGTAGTGGAAGCCCACAGCTTCAATGCACACGTCGGGTCCATGGTTGGTCATCTCCTTCAAGGATTTGACCACATCCTTGGTGTCATCAAAGTTGAGCAATTGCAAGTATGGCAGCTTTGACTTGGCAAAGTCCAACCGGTACTGCTGGTTGTCAATCATAATGATCTGCTTGGCGCCACGAATGTGAGCACATTGAGCTGCCAGAATGCCAACTGCAAAAACACAGAGGCAATCGGCTGCGTAGAAGATGCACAGGAGGTCAATGTCCCTGCTAGAGGCAAGCCTGACAAGAAAAGGGATCACAATGTCTCATGTGCCCCAATTGGGGACCCAATCTAGCACACAAGGAAGATTACCGCAGCAAGAACAGACGAAGCAGTCTTTGTTGCGTGTATGCTGCATATTGTGTTATCGAGCAACACAGCTAGATGGGCGGACAAAGCTGCTGTGATAGATGCTATGCAGGAACACGCCAATATCAATGCAATGCAATGCAAGTGCACCAAGACATTTACAAGACCAGATAGACTGACCTGGTCCACAGCCCCAGATGGCCACTGAGTCGCCATCATGAACATTGCCCAGCTCTGTTGCGTGCCAGCCTGTTGCCAAGATGTCTGACAAGAACAGCACCTGGTTGTCGGACAAGTCTGAAGGCACCTTGATCAAATTCAAATCACCTACAAACCAAACAATTGTCATGGACATGACATTGTGGACATGACATTACACTTATGTTGGAAAACTAGCAGCAAGACACTTCCTGCAGGGTTGACACAGAAATTGCTGGGAAGGCTGGCATCAGAAGTGACACGCTGACTGTTTGATGAAAGGCAGCAGAGGTTGCTCACCGAATGGGACACGAGCATACTCAGCCTGCCCGCCATCAAAGCCACCTGTCAAGTGTGAGTAACCATGGAACCCAGCTGTTCTGTCTCCATACAGGTCTCCTTGCTGTGTGCTGCAGCATCAAGCAGGATGTCAACATATTGTGGCAAGCTACAGTCAGCACACCACAATGCATCATCACGCTCACCTTGGGTTGGTAGTGTCACAGCTGCTGAATTGGTCATGCTTACAGAAAATACACTGTCCACAGCCCAATTCAAAACTGGCTACAGCACGGTCACCCTTCTTGAATTTGGTGACTTCTGAGCCCACTTCTTCGACCACACCCATGAACTCATGACCAAGAACGTCGCCCTTCTTCATGCCTACAATGCCGAAATTGAGCCGAAATTGTTGAGCAACACTAGCAAGACTTCGAAACGCGATGCTACAAGAGCGGATCTTTGCATGCAGAACACAGATCTTGCAACGCTTCACAGCAAACCAAAGTGAACTCAACGCCTTGCAATGTGCTTGTCTTGACATTGCAATGCACACCTGGCATGGCGTTCAAATATAGGTGCAAGTCCGAGCCGCAGATGGCTGTCGCCGTGATCTTGAGCATGACGTCGTGCTGCAGGGGGGCAGGAGTCTGATCAATTCCTGCCAGCGGCAGATGACCGTCCTGACAAAGCACCCCAGCGTACCAACCTGGTCTGTAAGGAGTGGCAAAGCATGGTCATTAACTTGGATTGTTTTCTTTCCTTGCCATTCTGTAGCCTTGTGAGTCTTGCTCTCTGAATGCTTAGTGGGTGTGAAAGATAGCAGGCTGTGGTCAGTCATGGTGAAGGTCAGTTGCTACAATCGACGTGAGATGCGCAATGTATGCAGATCAAACAGTCGTTTTCTGTGAGAAGTTCTCACAGACTGTGTATACTTCAGTCGTGCTTTTAGGCATATGAGCTTACGTTAGTGTTGCTCTCGAATATAAACCGGGACCTGACCACGTGCGGCCTCATGACTCATGGGCGGCCCTGGTACGCGCTTTCCAGCCAAACTTCATTCCAGTGTACAGTAACACTGTACCTTGCTCTTAGGTCCCCTTGTTCAGTAGGCCTGAGAAAGACAGAGAGACACAGTCTGAGACTGTATTGACCATAGATAGTATAGTGAAGAAGCTCTTTTCAATCCTAAAACGGGGAGGTCATACTGTTATGACTTCTAAGGAACTCCAAAACCTAGACTGAAACCTAAACTCTCTGCAGCTTGTGTCATTTACTTCTCATTGCATTGTGAATTGTATATACCGGTATGCTGAACTCATGTCAACCCTATTTGTTGCTCTGCAGGAGGTATGTGCCAAATGAAATTCCACGACTGCATTTGTTGACCACCGACCACAAGCATTGGTTGCCACGCACACGGTATATCTGGCTCATCATGGGGTCAAGCTAATTAGTTTATAAGCATGCTGGCGTTGTTGCTGCTGAATACCTGATTATGCAAGGACATTGCCAGGTGAATTTGAGCACATGGACAATTGCGCCTGGCATGTCATGGAGTAACCATGATATGCTGAATGAGTAACCATTCAGCAACTACCAGCCACCATGGACTGAGAATAACCTCTTCAAAGGAGCTTGAAGTGGCTGGTTACCTTCAGCTGGACCAGTGTATCCCAGCCACATCACCAAAGGTTGATTTCGATCTGCTTATACTTACTTGGTTGCTGACCTGACTCAAGCGTTCATCTCTGTAGTCTTTCTTGCAGTGGTACATTACATGACATGTTTGGGTGCCGTCATCTTGTGTGCTGTGATCTCCCTCTCTGTATCTTCTCGTCTATTTGCAACAATTGTTGTTCTGTTTCACTGGCATTACTATCCTTGCGGCTGATTGTAAATCAGTGTTGGTGAAGGTTTCCGTATCATGCATTTTTTGCATGTCAAGTAACATGTCAGAGATGTGATGCATGCTTTGAAGGACGATAGCTCACATCCAAAGGACGCTAGGCTGTTGATTTCTTGCAGATGTTCATGACTGATGTGCATCTGCAGCTCAGCCTGCCATTCTGTCAGGCTTGGCAAGCTTACTTGGATAGCATCCAGGCACAGGTCAGCTGGCCTCTTATTGCATGAGCACAATCCCTGCAGCCAGAAAGCGCCATGCTGACTGCACCTGCTGCTGCATGTGACAAGATTTCAGGGAAGTCTTACACAGCCATTTTGACCGGTCTGGTACCAGAGACCAGCCACTTCAACCGGAATTTGTTGACTTGCACTACATGTACAGACGCTCTGGCTTGCAAATTTTGCTTGACCAGCTGGACTGTTGTCTGCACAAAGGCTGCCTTAACACCACAACAGTTTGCTCCACAATACTTTCATCATGTGACAGCCGTCGTTCTGATATCTCTTGCCCTTGTGCAGCGTTCGTCAAGAGGGCCCCTGTATCTGACCTGATGATGACACAAGAATTTGCAGGAAATACTGACAGCATGTGGAAATCATTCCAGTATGCCCGTTTGTATGATGTCAGATGGATGTCTATTGAGAACTGCAAGCCACATGTTACAGGGTGACGCTTATACACAGCACTGGCTTAGTGCAATTGGGCACACAGCCAAAGTTTGCATGTTGGAACAACAACTGATCTCTGAGCACTTGGCGCACTAAGCTGCATGCTGGAAAGACACGTAAGAGCAAAACCTGCCAAGGCATACATCACACTATGATACACAGCCACAACGCGACACTATGTGCACATACATGCTATCGCAAATGCAGCTGCAACCCCTTACGTGCAGAATCTGCAGCAAAACCTAAACCATGCAATCAACAGCTGTGAATGGCAACTTTGCGGTTGCAGCAACTCAAATACTGTTTGATGCTTCTATGGCTGCCCTGACTTCGAGTGGTGACATGATGACCTCAATATCTTGTTTAGGGATGAGCCTCAGAGACTAGCGGTGATTTGCCAAGCTCATGCACATGTGTACGCATGTACAGCAGACCTATGCTATGGTGATCACAATGGCTATTGTGACCCTATTACAATTTTTGGCGAAGGCAAAGGTCTATAGATGTTCACTCCATGCATGGCAGCATGCAATGTGCAAATAACATGGTCACACGCTCAGTTTCACTTGACACACAGGCACTGTACGATTTGTCTTAGTAAGGTTTGCCTTCTCTAGAATGACTGACACAACCTCCAATATCAGCTCTACATGTGAGCAGCTGTCAAAGCCAGCAATTCTACTCACCATGAATGTAAGTTTGTCCTCTGAGATGCATTTCACTTCATTTCACCACATTGTGCAGCCTAAAACAACCTTGCATGATTGCATACTGAATCACATTCTGGACAATCCAGGCACATGACCAGGCTCTGCAGATCAGTGCATCCTTGGGAACGTATATCTGAGGTCCAGTCTACCAAGGAAGGTCTGCCTGTACTGTGCTGCCTATCTCAGTTTAGAATCCCAACGCCCGAATCGATTTCCTTCGAATTTCTTTCCGCACAGATCAAGAATACCGCTTTACTTGTGATCACACGCCGGTTATACCACGAACAAGAACACAGTCAGGCAGTACTGTGCAGCAGACTACTGTAGTTTTTGACATCGTTTGCAAAGATGGACAAGTTTGAGAAAAAGATGAAGGATGCTGGCCTAAGCCAGGCTGCTATTGCGGCTTTTCGCATGAATTACGATCAGCTCGCAGGAGGAGCAACTGGTCTGGTAGGTCATGCTATCTGATCTGGAGTCTCAGAACAGCCTACCCAGCGGAACCCTGCTTGCTGATGGCTTCAATCCATGCAGTTGCCCGAGAAGGAGATCGACGCTGTACCAGAGCTTCCAAAGCTCGTGGATTTGAAAACATCCTCAGGCGCCAACAAGCAGGTAGAAAAGTCCACTTGAGCTCTGGGTACATGAGCTGCAGAATCTTGCCTCTGACAGCGTGTTTGATGTTCAGGAGCTTCTGTCTGCTACAGCCGTGCTGAAGCTCAATGGTGGCTTGGGCACGTCTATGGGTCTGGAAAAGGCTAAGAGTCTTTTAGTTGTGAAGGACAACAAGACTTTCCTGGACCTGATAGCAGAGCAAATCAAGTACACGCGGAAGAACTTCGATTCCAACGTTCGGTTCGTGCTGATGAACAGTTTTAGCACTAGTGATGACACCAAGGAGCACCTGGCCAAGGCACACAAGGACCTCATCAATGAAGAGGATGTCGAGCTGCTTCAGAACAAGTCCCCCAAGGTGGATGCAAAGACACTTGAGCCTGCCACCTGGCAACAGGACCCAGACCTAGAGTGGTAAAGCTCTGCAAACTGCCTTGCAGCTTTGCGTCTAGCATCTTGCCTATCATGTTTTGCGCATTTTTATAATTGTATCTTTTGTGCATGTTGCCTCGGTAGTGCCGATGTCTGAAAGACAACTACAGTCAGTGAGGCTGATCCCATGCACTCAGTGTCTCATAAGAGTGAAAGAGCTCCTGAGCGTCCCATCTTCTTACAAATTGCATGATTGCATCCATCAACAACCGCTGCTGTCTCAATTTCCTGTAACAGTGCTGAATGACTGCAGGTGTCCCCCTGGTCATGGAGACATTTACTCCAGTCTGTTGGGGTCAGGCATGCTTGACCGCCTCATCAAATCAGGCATCAAGTACCTGTTTGTCTCAAATAGTGACAATCTGGGTGCCACACTGGACCTGGACCTTCTAGCCTACTTTGCATCCAGTAAGAAGGGCTTCGTGTGTGAAGTAGCTGAGAGGACTGCAGCTGACAAGAAGGGAGGTCACCTGGCCAAGCGCAAGTCAGATGGCCGCCTTGTCCTCAGGGAGTCTGCCATGTGCCCGGACGAGGACAAGGGCGACTTCGAAAACATCTCCAAGTAGGCTCCATGCCTGTGCTTCCCCGCATCCAGATTCAGCAGCACATGTGACATACAAACTCCACTGCTGCATGGTGTGACATCAAGTTGATAGACGTAACGCTTGCCTGTAACAACGCATATCAGATAGAACCATCTACCATCATACATCTCTGTTGTCACTTTACTGATAAAGCGTTCTGGGCTCCATGCTTCTGCATGTTTGGGAAAGCCATCTGCCACAAGACACAGAAGCCAGGTTGTTGACATAGTTCTGACCTTTAATGATTGACATGCAGGCACAAGTTCTTCAACACAAACAACTTGTGGGTGAACTTGCCCAGCTTGAAAGCGACGCTTGATGCCAACAAGGGGGTGCTGCAGCTGCCTCTCATCAAGAACAAGAAGACCATCAATCCTAGGGACTCAGACACACCAGCAGTCTTCCAACTGGAAACTGCCATGGGCTCTGCCATTGAATGCTTTGATGATGCTGGAGCGGTGGTGGTGCCCAGGGATCGATTTGCCCCTGTGAAGACATGCAATGACCTGTTTGCCCTGAGATCAGATGTGTATGAGGTATTGCTGAGTTTGCAGAATGTAGAGTACATGTATCAATTCTTGCGGCTGCAGACAGGACTTCAGAGTGTCAGTTTTGTCAAGCTGAATTCATGAAGCTGACATGCATGTGATCTGGTGTCTGCTGTTGTCAACTGCACCAGCCATAAGGGCATCTTTCTGTCATTTGTTGTGCATGAGCTGGATGCTCAACAAGCATATCTGCTTGCCTGGTGTACAGCAGCTGCCACTGAGTCTGATTGGCCATACTAGATACATGCAAAACACTCGTGTGAATCTGATTGCATGGCAGGTCACCAAGGAGAGCACAGTTGTGCTAGCAGTGCCAAGCTGCCCTATGGTGAAACTGGACGACAAGTATTATAAGCTGGTTGACAAGATGGAGGCTTTGACGGAGGCTCCTCCGTCATTGATTCATGCCAAGAGTCTGACTGTCAAGGGCCCTGTCAAATTTGTCAGGGGGGTTGTCATCAAGGGAGATGTCACCTTTGAGAATGGTGAGCAGTCTTCAGTTCTGTAGTAATGATAATAGTTAAAACGTTTTCCAGCTCATGATCCAGCTCTTCAGTTCTGTACCTCACACTCAAATGCATTGCGCTCTTCCTTGTGGCTGTAGAGTTCATGCAAGGTCTGCTTGTGGGCAAAGAAATTGCCTGATTTGCTGTCAGCAGTGTCTTGCTATGCTTTCACGTGTTGTTGTGTACTGTTGCAGACACCAAGGAGCCTATCTCTTTGGAGAAGAAGACATATGAGAACACCACTGAGAAGCTGGGACAAGGCAAGCAGCAGCAGCAGTCAGCACCAGCTGGTGCACAAGTTGCCTATGCTTAGACAGCAACCACAATGATACAACTACATTGCTTGTGTGTGCCAGAATTGGTGTTGCAGCATGGCATATGGCTGGTGTGCTTGCTTCAGTGTGCACGCGGTGACTGAAAGACAAAAGCACAGCATGGTGACGTGACAATAAGCAGCAGCCTTGCCCCGATATGTGTTGCTCTGAACAAGAGCAGCAATGTGATGCCTGTCTTTTTCTTTGAGTTGCAGCCTGCGACAGCTGATGAAATCTTTAAAGTTGTTACCTGTTGTAGTTCTGTTTGCAATGTACTGATGAGGTAGCACAACAGTCACGGCAATGGTGGATGAGGTGCGAGAATCACAAGAGCCGACCCACTGGAACTTTTAAGGATGTTGGCAACTCTCTGCTTGTTGCTGACCGTTTATGGCATCCCCCTCGTGAATTTTGGCGGGTTTATGTTGGGCTAGATGCCTGGTGCCAGATCAGGCAAGCATCGTCACAACGATCAAATTTGAAGTGATGAACACCAACTGCAAAGTGCTGGTCGCCTTGGACACCCCGCTTCTGAACTACTTTCTGTGCGTAAATTACTTGTTTCAGTCGCATGCTGTTTCAGTCGCATGCTGCGACCGTGTTGCAACTTGCAAGCCCCCAATGCCTGGCGCAGACCGTAGACGAGGATCGGGCACTCTACGTACGAGTACGAGAACAAGGCAACAAGACAAGGCTGAGGAGACTGTGTCTCAGCTGCCGCCTGCGCACGGGTATACCACTTTTGCTCATGCCCAGTACTGCTTGCCGGATATGCCATTGTGTATGTCATTCTTGTCTGTTCTGCAGAAAACAAGGCGGGTTTCTTCTCCCAGCAGTGCCTCCTTCAACGCAGAGCAACCGAGGCGGACCAACTCGCAAGTCTGCCAAGGGAGGTTGGACCCCTGAGCAGGTAAGCTTGCTTCTTTTTGCCTCATCAGCGGAAGTCCGTCGCGCAACTACTCAAGGGCAACGACTGTACACGTTCATATGTCCACCGGCTTGTGATGCAGGACGAGCTGCTGCGGAGAGCTGTGCATCATCATGGTGGCAGAAACTGGAAGCAAGTCGGTAAGCTGCTCGCTCAATCAGCCTGCTGATGTGCATAATTTCCAGCTGCAGGCTCTGCAGCAATAGTCCTCTGCTTTTGGTGCCAGTCTTGCCTCTTGTGTCAACAATGTTTGCTGTTTTTGCAGCTGAATACTTTGAGGACAGAACAGATGTACAGTGCCTACATCGCTGGCAAAAGGTCTTGAATCCTGAACTGGTGAAAGGACCCTGGACTAAAGAGGTAAGGTAGCTTGGCGGCTCTGTCTCAGACCTTACGGGAGACATCATCATTGCTGCAACATCAAGCTGTTCAGTGGTGCGAACATACATTCGACTCAAGCCACTGGCAGTGCCACTGCAGGAGGATGACAAGATTGCCAGTCTGGTCGGAAACTTGGGTGCTAAGCGGTGGTCCTTGATTGCACAGGAGCTTCCTGGGCGCATTGGGAAACAGTGTAGAGAAAGGTATATTCAACGGTTGTGCATGGTTTGTGTATCTGCCACAGGGGTTCACATCAAGTGGTGTGCACACTGAGCCTTTGATTGCCTGTCTTTGTTACTCAATAGTCAAGTAAGCTGGTGATTCCTGGTGACACATCCTGTTCTGCACAGTGTGCAACTATGAGTAAGCAATCTGCTGAAGTGCTACATTTGCTTGTTCTTGACATCACGTACTGCAGATTTGCAGATGAACTTCATTCTGGCGCAGAGACTGCTGCAACCCAAATGTTGTTTCTGACTGATGCTGCTTGCAATGCAGGTGGCACAACCATCTTGATCCAAAGATCAAGCGTGGTGACTGGACAGGGAAGGAGGACCAGCTTCTGGTTGAAAAACATGCCGAGTATGGCAACCAGTGGGCCAAGATTGCCCAGTACCTGCCAGGCAGAACAGACAACTCTATCAAGAACCACTGGAACAGCACCATGAAGCGCAAGGTTGAAACTGGTCAAGCCAGGGCGTCTGGTGACAGCAGCAGACGCAGCAGCGGGGCTGCGACAGTTGCGTCTGAGGCACGTGCATCAGCTGCATCAGGCAGCAGCAGGCCAGGCACCAGGGGCTACAACCGCATGCAAAGCTGCTACTCAGGCTCTTCTATGCGAAGTAGTCTCAGCGCCAGCAACTCAGTCAGCAGCCTTGAGGACACCTCAGAATGGGCTGGAGAGCATGCTGACTTTGACATGGCCGGCATGGATGATCTGGATGCAGCAGACTGCGACGCGGCCCAGCAGCTGACAGAACTGTCAGTGTCGCCGGTGCCATCTCCCACAGCTGTGCAGACCACACTGCAGACAGCCAAGCGCTCAGCCAGAGCTTGTGCAAGGAAGTCCAGGTGTGTGCTGCTGCCGCTGATTGCATCTTTGTGAGCAAATGCAGGATGCCTGCAGTGACTTCTTTTGTATGAGATGTATGCTTGACACAAGTCCTCTCTAAAACATGCACTTCTCTGCTGGTGGCACCCTTGCAACATTGCAAAGTTATCCCATGCTTTGTGCCCAGCTTGTTTACACATGACAGTCACTGCAAAGATGGTAGGGCTCAACTACACGAATTTGCCACAATGCTGTTCAGGGCTTTAGATGTGCCATCGTCCAAGTCTCCCTCCCCTGACCCCGGCCCACCCCCCTCAAGACCCCGCACCAGAGCTGCAGCTTCAGCAGGCTGGGCCCTGCGCTCTGGCTCAGGCTCTGCTGACATTGCAAGGCAGGGCTCCACCCAGCTTAGTGGGCAGGCCTCCATGTCACAGCCAGGATCAGCTGGTGAGCACATTTCTGACCTCATGTGCTGCTAGTGCTTTCGATGCTGCTACACTGTCTTTGCCTGCAGCTGTGGTGTTTGTAGGTTGTACTTGACGTTGTAGCGTACTTGACCTGTAGCATACTTAAGCACACACATCCAAAGGGTCCCTGTCAGGTGCATATCAGTTGTGCTGCTGTTGGCTCAAAATTTGAGATGATTCCAGTGACTCAATGATCCGCTTGATTTGTGCTGTGCTGTAGATAAAGCTGTTGTGGCAGAAGTGCTGCCTTGGCACAAATACTTTCACACACAAACTGCAGAATATTCCCAGGTTGTTGGCCTTGCTATGAAGCTGCGGTGATACAGGCCATGCCTGCAGCTCGGCTAGACAGATGATGACATTCTTGTGTCCACATGCAGAATTGACCAAACACATGGCACATGCACAGAATGCTCCCCCGCTGTTCAAGCAGCCTCCCAAGAAGCGGCAAAAGATCGCCAGCCATCCCAATGACTCCCGCCCACTGTTCCATCACAGCTCTCGTCATGTATCGCCTGACATGCAAACCGACACCAGGCATGCCTTGCTGTCTGTTGTCAAGACAGAGGTCTCTAGTGGAGACACCCCAGACTGTCTCGAGTCCCCTGACAACTCCAGTGACCTGGCCTC
>JAABUU010007075.1_pt1 | contig 11715 bp, 13 predicted proteins | sample 5559301 | NCBI WGS metagenome assembly JAABUU01 (sample SAMN10711884, study PRJNA513360) | rock metagenome | isolation source: Antarctica rocks | place: Antarctica: Victoria Land, Richard Nunatak white
AATTACGCGAGGTCACCGGGTCTCCAACTGACGAACTCACGTCAACTCCGCCGGGGGCCGTCAACCGCAAACGGTTCCTGCAGCTCGGGGCCGGAGCCCTGGTCGCCGGTGGTCTCATGGTCACCGGGAAACTACCCGCCTACGCCAGCGCCGACAAAGCCGGAGCTTGGGTGGCAGCAAACGCGAGTAACCTCCCCTCGACCTACGACGCCATCACCGCGCACACCATGGAGTACCGGAAGGCGATCTATCAGACTCTGACGCCCTCGGCCAAGAGCAAACTCTGGACCGAGCAACTCGCGCGCTTCCGCTCCGCCCATGGCCAGCTAACAGCCGCGCAAGTGAAGGTTCTGGACTCAGCGGCGGCAACCGTAGCGAATCCAGCAACCTTCGCCGCCGTCGCCACCACCTCTACGCTGTCACGCAGCGACCAGGAGCTGCGGACGGCTTCGGAGAAGGCCTTCGGTCGCACTCAGACGCGGCAGTTACTGGCCGTCCTCGGACCAGAACACGCGACCCCCGCCGGTGTGGCACAGCCTGCTGACCAGCGGTCCTGCACCTGCTCGAATCAGGATGACTGGTGTGACAATTCGACCCACTGCTTCAGCACCAACTGCCAGAACCATGTGGACTGTGGCTCGTTTTGGAACTACAACTGCAACGGTCTGTGCCGTAACTGACATGGATACGACCATCGAGCTACAGCCCAAAGATATCGAGTTCCTCGACAGCCTCATCGCCAGGCAGGAGTTCACATCCAGAACAGATGCCGTCCATAAGGCCCTAGAACTTCTGCAGAAGGAGATCGCAGAGAACGGATCGGTGTTTCTGAAGTAGCCCCGACCGCAAAGGCCACTGGGAGGCGGTAGAAATTGCCGCCTCCCGTTTTGCCTCTAACGCAAACGAACGTCTGTGATGGACCCCGATCGCCGACAGCGAGAGACTTCTGACGACGCCTGACAAGGCCTATCGCAATCGCATCACATAATCATCGCAACGAAACAGTTCTAGGCCACTGGCTTTCGATAGGCTCTCGTTCCGTGGGAGACAAAATCGGCTACGCCAGGGTCAGCACCGCCGACCAGAACCCGGAGATGCAGCTCGACGCGCTCAGCGCCGCGGGGTGCCTCAAGGTGTACACAGACACCGCCACCGGAACCAAGGCCGACCGCCCGCAGTGGATCCGATGCCTCGAGGATCTACGACCCGGCGACACCCTGGTCATCTGGAAGATCGACCGACTCGGCCGGAACCTGCGGGACCTGATCGACATCGTCACCACCCTGGAAGGCAGGGAGGTGGGCGTCCAGTCGTTGACCAACGGCATCGTCGACACCACCACCGCCCACGGCAAGCTGGTGTTCGGCATGTTTGCCCTGATGGCCGACTACGAAGCTGCCTTGATTCGAGAGCGTACGACGGCCGGTCTGATCGCTGCCCGCAGCCGCGGCCGCCAAGGCGGCCGGAAGCCGAAGATGACCCCGGAGCTGATCGGCAAAGCCCAACGGATGTACAACGCCCGACAGTTCACCATGGCCGAAATTGCCACCTCCTGCGCCGTCACCCCCATGACCATCTACCGACACATCCGCACCGACAAGACGGCCCAGAGGTCAACGGATCCCTGACCCCGTTGGGGCTGGTGACAGCACCGTTACCAACACCCCCATTGGGGCGGCGCAGCGGCGCCCACCTCAACCCCCTGTTGCCCTGGCGTTCTTCACCAACACAGAGTCCACCCGCACGACGTGCCGTCGCGGGTGTCGGTGCACGGCTGTCGTTGCAGGCGAGCAGACCCGGCAACGCGGCCAGCGCTGCTGGAACTGGGTGTGGACAGCGGTGTGGTGCTGAGCTTGGCTGCAGCGTTGGTGCAGCTTCGCCGGGCTGGGAAGATGCGGGAAACCTGACCGCCCGCTTGGCCGCCGCCGCCGTTGTCAGCTGTCACCGGGGGTGGTGTTGCGGCCGGGCGTTTGCGGTTTCGCCGCTGAACCGTGAGCGCTGTCTCAACTGCAATGATCGGGTTTTCGTCCTTCTTGGTTTCTGTGCAGTAGGTGAGGAGCATTTGATGACTGAAAATCCCGGCCCGGTGGACAGCGCCGCGCAGGCCTCTCCTGCCATCGGAGTGAAGTCGTGGTTGAAGGCTCGGATGGCGCGGCCGGGAATGCGGCACATCGTCCGGGCGGTGGACCGGTTCAACGACCGCTTGGGCGCCCAGTTCGCCGGGGCGATCACCTACTTCTCCTTTTTGGCGGTCGTGCCGATACTGATGGTCGCGTTCTCCATCGCCGGGTTCGTGCTGTCCTCCCAACCGCACCTGCTGCTCGACCTGCGCAACGGGATCGCCGGGCAGCTGCCGGCCGGTTTGTCGTCAACGATCGGGGATGTGCTCAATGCGGCGGTGAACGCCAGGGTCACCGTCGGCATCATCGGTCTGGTCATCGCGCTGTATTCCGGGGTCAGCTGGATGGGGAACGTCCGCACCGCCATCCAAGCGCAGTGGCGACCCGACTTCGACACCGACCAGGAAGCCCGGGAGGAAAGCCTGGGCCGCTACTACCTCAAAAGCCTGGGTTATCTGGCCGCCCTGGGCTTGGGGGTGTTGGCGTCGCTGCTGCTCACCGCGGCCGGCTCCTGGGCGCAAAGCTTCGCCCTGAAATGGCTCGGCTTGGACAAGGTGTCCTGGCTCGCCCCGATCGCCACCATCATTCCCATCCTGCTGGCCACCGCCGCCGACGTAGGAATCTTTTACTGGATGTACGACGAACTGTCGCCGCGGGATGTGAAGGCTCCCCGCCGGGCGCTGCTGCGCGGCGCGGTCATCGCCGCCGTCGCATTCGAGGTACTGAAATTCGCGTTGACGTTCCTGCTGCCGTTGCTGCTCACCTCCACCACCGCGAAGCTGTTCGGGCCGATCATCGGGTTGCTGTTCTTCTTCAACCTGGTCGCCACCGTCGTCCTGTTCGTCGCCTGCTGGATCGCCACCGCAAACCCCGCTCCTGCCCGAACGACTCATCCGGGTAGCACAGCGACACCGGTAGACATCGCGCCGCCACCGGTGCTCAGCGGCAAGCGGCTGCGCAGTTGATGTGGCGACGGCGGCGCGACGAGAACGAACCGCCGCCGCTGCACCGCCTCGGGTAGAGCCACTTTGAGGTAGACGGGACGGCTTCGGCCTTGGCGCCGCCGCCGCCATTGCCGTAGTGGATGGCGGTGTTCGCGCTGTTGAACGCTTCGGCAGCGTTGCCACCGTCGCTGATCTGCCGCCGCGATTCTGGACTGGCCATCACCAGCGCTCCAAGAGGTGGGGTCTGAGACTGGTGGACTCTCGTAATCAACTGATGTGTGTTCGCTGCTGGTCGGAACCGGCGGCTACTTGGTGTGGTCGCCGGGTGCGTAGCGGTTCCAGGTGCCGCGGTGAGTTTGTCGGTCAAGGTGCAGCGTTCGCAGCGTCGCCGGCCGAGTAACGCCGCCTCGGTGCCGCAGCCGGCGCAGATGAAGGATCGGGTGATGCCGGCGCAGTCCCGGCAGATCGGTTGGCCGTCGGATCGCCGGCCAGGAAGGAGCCGCTCAGTGGTGCAGGTCGGGCAAGGACCGTGGGTGTGCACGGCCCGGTCGTAGCAGGTGCGGCAGATCGGTTCTTCCCAATTCGCGGCCAGGCCTGCGGTGCGGCCGCAGCGGCAACAAGTCCGCAGGTGCCACCGCTCGTATTGTTCCCGGATCCGGTAGGACGGGCTCATGGTGCTGGTCGGAGCCGAGCCCGTTTCGGTGTGATCGCCGTCGGGTCGACAACCGTCAACTCGGCGGTGCCGGCAGCCTTGCGGGCCGAGATGCTCTCGGCGGTGGTTGGGATGAGATCGGTTGCGGTGCAGGCGAAGATGTCAGACAACGCAGCCAGGACCGGTAGTGACAGCCGTTCCGGGGTGCCGGTGACCAATCGGTGCACCTGCGATACCGACAGGTTGATCCCGCGTTGGGTCAGCAACGGGAACCGTCATCAACGGCGAGAACAGGTGCGCCCACATCCGCCGCACCCCAGGGCCTCGCGCTGCTGCCCGTGTCGTCCGCGCTGCTACCCGCACGCGGCGAAACAGCAGCCAAGTAGCCAGGACGGGTTCCTGACCCACCGAGCAACACCGCAACCCGATCCCTCTGCGGCGACGGTGATGATCTTGGTCGTCATCGCCCGTGAGGCGTTGAATCGTCGCCGTAGGACCTTGGGTGCGCTTCGGCCACACAATGATGATCGCACGGTTGATGCACGAGAACGGGAGAATGATGACCGCCAGCTCGTACGCGACGACGTGGGTCTTCAAGCTGGACGAGCGGACGACGCACATGTCAGTAGTAGCAACTGGTCGTAATCAACCGCCGATACCCGCGACGCCCGACTCTGTCCGCTATGTGTTGTCGGGCTTCTCGTCGTCTCCTGCGATCCCGCTTGACGTGGTCGGGATGCTCGAGGTGTGCGGATACCTGATGGAGACCTCGGTCGTCCATTACGAGTTCGCCGCCCTCGCTGTCGAGAAGGCTTTGCAGGCTCTCGAACGCATGCTTCGCCTGGCCGTAGCCCCGTCGTCAAGACCAGGCATGGCGGGGCTGATCAAGCAATTGGGGCAGAGGGTGTCGCTTCGACCGGAGCTTTCAGAGTTCCTGACCGACATGGTTCGACTGCGAAACGACTGGGTTGGCCACCCTCAGAACGTAGGGGTCTACCCGCTCGTGATTGCCTTCGGACTCCTTCGGCACATCCATGCCGCCATCGCGGAAGTGGCTAGCCTGCAGTTGGACTGAGAAAGAACCCCGCAAGCTGGGCTGCGTCCCGCCGATCTATTGGCGACCGGTCACCCATCCGGACTTGGCGCTCTGCGGGCGATCTCTCCCTCGAGGTCCAGCCCGTTTTCCGTGGCGATCCAGGGCCGGCGGACCCTACTCAGCACCGCTTCGGTCTACTCCTTGCGCCACACGGAGACGTGGCCGGCGCTTTCCGAGCCGAACGGGGTGCGCGACCAGTCTGCATGTCGACTTTCCAGCCGCATCCCGGCCAGTCGGGCCATTAGGTCCAGCTCGGCGGGCCACACGTAACGGAAGTGACCTGAGGAGTACCGGACGGTTCCGTCCGGGTCGTGACGGTAGTGGTGGGAGATGCACCGTTGGGCGGCGACGTCGAACTCATCCAAGACCAGATGCTCCGGGCTGATGGAAGCAGGCGCCATCCGTTGTCCCTGCGGGAGCCGCCGCAGCTCGGGCACCCACAGTTCGACGACGAAACGCCCACCCGAATCGAGATGTCGGGCAGCGTTGGCGAAGCACTCCACCTGCTCGTCCTGGGTGAGCAGGTTCGACAGGCTGTTCCACACCAGGAACACCAGCGAAAACTGGCCCGCCACGGTGCTGGTTACCATGTCGCCGACCAGGACGGGAATCTGCTCTCCGCCGGTCTTCCTGCGAAGTTGCTCAGCCATCGGGGCGGACAGTTCGATGCCGGACACCGGGACCCCGCGGGCAGCCAACGGCACGGCAACTCGACCGGTTCCCACAGCGAACTCCAGGGCTCGACCGTCGCCGGCGAGTGCGGCCAGAAAATCCACCGCCGGGTCCAAGATGTCCGCGCTGAACATCTCGGAGGAGTCGGTGTCGTACCGGTCGGCGGTGTCCTGGTCCCAGACTTCGCTGCTCGTCATGGCCCGACTATGTCGACCCCTCATTGCGGTGTCCAACGCATATCGCGACTGGCCGTGCCACCCTGTACGCCGGCCGCGGGCCGGACAGCCAAATGTCCTGTCGAGCCAGATCGACATCCGAGAACGTCCACCGCCCCTGGGCACGACACCGCCGGCCCCGTCCCTCAACGGGATCGCTGTCCGGGGGGCTGTTCGCCAGGGGCTGACGTCTGTCGAGGTCGGATGGGCGGGGTCGCCGTCATGCTGTAGGGGTGGCATTGTCGATCGCGCACCTGAGTGACCCGCACATCGCCGTCGGGCCACTTGGGACCGCGCCGGCAGAAGGGCTGTACCGGGCGTTGGGCCGGGGTCTGGCGATCAACCCGACCCCGGCGTTGTTCGTCATCACGGGGGACCTCGTCGATCGCGGCACTCGTGCGGAGTATCAGGCCTTGTACGAGCTGGTCGAGCGATTCCCGTCGCCGCTGTATCTGGTCCCGGGAAATCATGACGATCCCGACGTGTTCCTGGAGGTCTTTGGCGGCACCAGGTTCGTTGCGGACGGCGCATCGACCTACTTCTGCGTCGAAAGAGACGACCTGACGCTGGTGTGCCTGGACTCCTCTGTCGCCGGGAGTGCTGCCGGCAGACTCACCGACGAACAGCTGAACTTCCTAGACGAGGTGCTGTCGCGAAGGCCGGGGGTGACGGCGTTCCTTGCGTTGCATCACCCACCCGTTGATCTGGGGATGCCGTTTCTGGACGGCATGCGTCTGATGAACGGTGACGAGCTCGTCGCCATCCTGGATCGCCACCAGAATGTGGTGCGGGTCCTGGCCGGCCATGTCCACAGGCCGGTGATCGCTCCGATGTCCGCCACGATCCTCGCAACGGCGGCGAGCACTCATCTTGCCAGCGGTCTGGCTTTGAACGCTGAGGTGCCGCATTACGTCGCGGAACCGACGTCTTTCCTACTTCATGTCGACAGCGGTGGCCGTTGGATCACTCATACCATCAGCGTCAGTCACGCAGCCTCCGCGGTCGTCTGCTTCTGACCGTCTCATCAGACGATCGGTGACCGTTCACCGATGGGTAACCGGGCGCCGGATATGTGATCAGATCAGGCTGCGCCATAGGTCGTATTCGGTGTACAGGCGCTCGACCTCGTCCAGTTCAACCGCGGCGTCTTCGGCCTTGGCGGTGGCGCGCCCGGCGACCCACCATTCCGCCCCGGGTAGACCGGCGGACAGATAGGCCCGAGACCCGATCTCCTGACGTTGGTGGGTGGAACGTGGTCGTGCCAGTACTTCGCCGTGGGATGGCTCCCACATTCTGATCAGGCCGGTCTCTGCGCCGAGCACCACGGCGTCATACCAGCGCCAAACCACGACCTCGGTGCCGTTGGGTGCTGTCGCGAGGGCCACAAGATGGCCTGGGGATACGCGTTCGATACGGGGCGACGGAAACTGCGTTGCGTACCGAACCGAGTAGAGCCGCCGATCTTTGACAACCTCACAAGTTTCTTCTCGAACACGGACCACGAGTGCGGATTCAAGGCGGGCGCCGGCGCTGTCGTTCGTTGGTGAATCTTTCATCTGGAGCGACCTCTCGAGGAGGCGCCTCCCCGCTGCTGCCGGTCGGTCAGTCAGCTCCAAGAGGCGCGGAAACTACTGGGTACATAGTTGTGGCACCTCCTCTCGGTCGATTGAGCGTGAGTCTGCCAGAGCAGCACCGCAGTGTCACTGGGGGATCGTCCACCGGACCGCAGGCGGTCCGCAGCGGGATCGTTAATCGGGGCGGTTCGGCCAATCGGCTGCCTGGGTTGAAGTCAGTGATGCGCCCTAAAGTGGGCCGGTTGATCGACGCCGCTTCGGATGCTGGCATCCGTGGGCGGTCGCCGCTGACTTACGATCGCCAGCATGGCAACCGTCATCGATTACGCAGTTCCTGGTCCGTTGACGACGCTCGCCGCCGTGAGCGCCACCCTACTGGAGCCGACCGGCGCTGACCCGCTGACCATCTGCTTTCCAGTGCACGGCCTGTTCATCCAGCCCTCAGATGCCGAGCCTCTGGGCATACCCTCCGTGCGCTTCGCCACGAACCAGATCCGGCCGGCCGCCGCGCTGGTCGCCGAGTTGTTGGCCCTAGACCCATCACCGCTGACCGTCGCGCGGGAGCCAGCGAATCGTGTCGTGGGAACGTGTCGTCACTTCGCGGTGCTCAGCTGCGCGCTGTTGCGTCACCGGGGAATCCCAGCCCGCGTTCGTTGTGGCTTCGCGACCTACTTCCAGCCGAACCAGGGTCTGGACCACTGGATCACCGAGTACCGGGATGACAACGTCGACCGGTGGATGCGCATCGACTCGGAGATTCTCGGTCAAACGGTGGTCACCCACCCCGAAGACCTTGAGCCCGGTCAGTTCCTGACCGGCGGCGAGGCGTGGACAGCCTTCCGGAAGGGACAGATCGACGCCGCCACATTCGGGGTATACGGCACCGAGAACTGGGGCGCGGCCGAGATCCGCGGCAATGCCGTCAAAGACCTCGCCGCACTCAACAAGATCGAGACGCTTCCCTGGGACGAGTGGGGCCGCATGACCGAGGCCTACGAAGGCACGACCGGGCCTGACTACGACGAACTGCTGGATACCCTCGCGGCTGTTTGCGCCGAGGACGACCCCACGGCAATCGCCGCACTGTACGAGCGACACGAGTTTCGTGTTCCGCTCGAGCTGATCCGCTAGATCCGCGCAGGCTGTCGGTAGCCCGGCCGGGCAAGCCCTCCGAACTCGCTCCGTATCCGTCCGCACCGTAGGAGGAACGTCCTACGGCGACCGGAACCGTGCTCCGAGGCAGCCGACGACCAAGATCACGGTCGCGTCGATTAGGGATCCCGTTGCGGTGACGGCGCGATCTTGTCCGTCACCCGCGGTGGAGGGTCCAGATCATCGTCGCAGGGAGTTCCTCATGCGGAACGGCGTGGCATCACCGCACGATGCGCCTCGAGCGCTGGGCTGCTCTGGTCTACTCATCAAGTGGATCTGACAACCGTTGCTGTGCCCCATACGCTGACCCATCTGAAGCTGTTGCTCCCGGCTGCCCCCGCCCGAATCCTCGAAGTGGGCTGCGGTCGCGGTTCTTTGGCGGCCGCGCTGGCGGATTTGGGCTACCGAGTGACCGGCGTTGATCGCGCCGCCGAAGCGGTGAAGGCCGCCACGGAACGTGGAGTGGTAGCCATCCACGGCGATGTACACGACATCTCCGGCGAATATGACGTCGTGTTGTTCACGCGTTCCCTGCACCACGCGGAGAATCTTGACGGCATCCTTGAGCATGCCGTCAAACTGCTTGCCGATGACGGGCAGATCATCATCGAGGAATTCGCCTGGGAACGGGTCGATCACCGTGCCGCCGGCTTCTTGTACGACAACCGAGCGATGCTGGTGGCCGCTGGCCTGCTCGACGCCGACCACCCTTCCGGCGACCTACTCGACGCCTGGATCGTCGGCCACAACTCTCTTCATCAAGGTGCGGCGATGGTGGCCGCCCTGGGCCGCGTCGGTACAGATCTGACCACTGTGACCACGAGCATCCTGTGGCGCCTCGTCGATGGCCGCGGCGGTACCTGGATCGAGCCGGGCACCCGGGCCGGCGACGCCCTCGACGCAATGCGCGTGGCCGAGGAACGTCGAATCGGAGCTGGGGAACTTCCCCCTGTCGGCCTGTTCGCTGCGGTACGCCGCTAACAGCTGGCCTTCTGTCACCACAGGAGTACTCAAGTTGACGATCCCGCATCGGGATGGTCATGTCCGCAGCCGAATCGGGAGGACCCGGATCGACAGCTCCTCGGAGCGCGTCAACAGGCAGATGCACGGTGGCCCGTCGTTAGCATTGCTGCGTGCCTGTAGATGCAGAAGACCTGTACGTACTCGCCTCGGAGCGCGAGGCTCTGGGGAAGAACCTTGACGCCCAGCGCGAGGGACTGCTGCGGATGATCGCCGGAGTGGATGATGCGACAGCGCGGAAGGCGCCGACCGCGAGCTCGTTGTCATTGCTCGGTTTGATCAAGCATGCCGCGACCTGGGAACGCCGTTGGTTCCAAGTCATCATGGGCGGACGCAAGTTCCTCGACGAGTGGCCTGCGGTCAGGACCGTCCCCCGAGACGCTGACCTGATCGTCGATGAGCACGACACCGTCGACCACTGGGCCAGGTACTACCTCGAGCAGATTGAGCAGTCCCGCGCTGTCACCGCGTCGATGGACCTTGACGATGCCTGCGCGCGCCCAGACATCATTGAGTGCAACGTTCGCTACGTCCTGTTCCACATGATTCAAGAAACGGCACGCCACTCCGGCCACGCCGACATCATCCGCGAAACCCTCGACGGCACACGCGGAATCTGAGCCGCCAGACGTCACGGTGGGCCAGTTCACCCTGACATAGCCACTCCACCGCGACTACCAACCGACGTCGTCTGAGAGGGCATCACCTGCCCAGTCACGGATCCCTCACCGGCGATTTGTGGCTATGTTGGTTCCCGTGATTGACGTCGTGGGTGACCCGTTGCGGCGGTATCTGCAGGACGCACGCGATTCGGTGATCCGCGCGCTTGCGGGGCTGAGTGAATATGACGCGCGGCGGCCGCTGACCCCGAGCGGGACGAACATTCTCGGGCTGGTCAAGCACTTGGTCGGTATCGAACGTTCCTACCTCGGAGCATGTGTGGGCCGGCCACCAGCGTTCACCCTGCCATGGGAAGAGGACGGCTCGATCTGGCAGGGTTCCGACATGTGGGTGCGGGAAGACGAATCCCGTGACTTCATCGTCGGGCTGTACGAGCAGGTGTGGCAGAACTCCGACGCCTCGATCGATGCGCTCCCATTGGACACTGCAGCCTTCGTCCAGTGGTGGAAGGAGGGCACCCGGTATCCGTCGTTCGGTAGCTTGATCGTCCGGGTCCTCGCCGAGACCGCGCAGCATGCCGGCCACGCGGAGATCCTGCGGGAGCGGATCGATGGCCAAGGCGGTCTCGACGCCGATTCGGTGGGTGACGACACCGCATGGACTGCATACGTCGCGCACATCCAACAGGCTGCCAACCCGTTCCGAGCGTTGACCTGATCGAGTCACGGGTCCTACCCGTTATCAACTGACCAGCGTCCCGATGGGCCATCGTGGTGTGACACGACCTCAGGTGGCGAGCACATCAAGAGGCGTAGTCATTGGCGACGAACCGTGGCCTGGGAATCGAGCTGCTTGAGAATCTGTTCGGTGGTCTGCTCGACGCTGAGATCCGAGGTATCGATCCACAGGCCCAGGCGTGGAGTTCGGGTGCGTAGAACCAGGTCCAGATCGGCCACGCCCTGGTCGCCAGGCTCGTAAGCCACCTTGCCCAGGCGTCGGCGCCTTTCCGCGTCTCGGTCCCGCACGACGTCAGCTCGTGGTGCCAGCACGACGACGGCCACCGGGCGGGTGCGGATCCGGTCGACAACCCGAGCCAGGTCCGCTCCAAGAATGATGTCTTGCATGACGACGCTGAACCCGGCGGCTGCATATCGGTCAGCGACGTCCACTGCCAGTTCATACCGCAGATGAAGTTGGCGTATGGCTTCCGGACCAGGGTCTACCGGGCCCATATCCACGCGACCGTTCACGATCATCCGCCTGAACAGATCGCCGCGCAGGTGCACCGAGCGCGGCAGTCTCGCAGCGAGCGCTTGGGCGACCGTCGACTTCCCGGCAGCCTGGATACCCGTGATCACCACCATCGACATGGCAGACACTCTGACACGCTCAAGGCCGGGCTCATAGATCCCAGACGGCAGATTAGACCCGGAGGTCGGGCTCCGAGCTCCGCTACAGTCTTCCGATCGACGATTGGTGCCCGTAACAGGATCGGCTATCGACACGTGTGCACCGTGTTGCATGACGCGGTTGTGGCCCCACGTCCTACCGTGCATGTCATGGCCGGCTACTTCTTCATGCTGCGCGATGGGGTCCGGTATGACGCGGATCAACTGACCGCCCTGCTGCTACGAACGAGGGCCGATGCA
>JAABUU010007076.1_pt1 | contig 11715 bp, 10 predicted proteins | sample 5559301 | NCBI WGS metagenome assembly JAABUU01 (sample SAMN10711884, study PRJNA513360) | rock metagenome | isolation source: Antarctica rocks | place: Antarctica: Victoria Land, Richard Nunatak white
ACCAGTCCGACAGCCACTAGACAGGTGATCGCCTGATTGGACAGCAACGAACGCCACGTCCCCGCGGTCAGGAAGGTGTCCGGTATCCACAGTGCGAACACCACGAACATGAACGCGAGCAAATACACCGCAGCTGCGTTGCGAAACGCCGCCGCCCGCCGCAGCCGGACCCCCCACGACTCGCCGTCCACGATCACTGTCGGTGTCGCCACAGTTGCCTGCTCCGGCGCGACTGCAACGCTCATCGTCTCGATCTCCTCACTGAGCTTGCCCCGTCTTGTCGTCATGCCGATTCCGATTCGAGCGCAAGCTCGTCGCGAACCAGCCGGGCTTCGGTCAGCGACTCGCGGGGTACCTCGCTGACCACCCGGCCGTCCTTCAGGACCAGGACGCGGTCGCACAGTTGAACGAGTTCCTTGGTGTCCGAGGAGCAGAGCAGTACGCCGGCGCCGTCTCGCTTCGCCGCAAGGATCAGCTCGTAGATTGCTGCCTTCGCCCCGACATCGACGCCCTGGGTAGGCTCGTCGAGCAGGAGAACCCGCGGGCGGATGCGCAGCCACTTGGCGATGACGATCTTCTGCTGGTTCCCACCGCTGAACAGTTTCAGCGGCTGCTCGGGGTTTGGGGGCCGCAATCCGACCTCATTCATCCACCACCTGGTTTGCATTCGTTCGGCCCGACCATCCAGCCGACCGAAGCTTCGCCGCAGCGGGCGCATGGCCGGCAGGGTCAGGTTCTCGCGGACATTCATCTCCATGATCGCGCCGCCGCGGCGGCGATCTGCCGGAACATAAGCGATCCCACTTTCTATCGCCGCGGCCGTGTCGTCGGGACGAAGCTCGTCCCCGCCCACCTCGACTCGGCCGCCCTGCCGGTGCTGCGATCCGAACAGCATTGGTCCGACCTGCTCGCGACCGGAGCCCAGAATGCCCCCGACACCGACGATCTCGCTCGCCCGCAGTGTCAGCGAGAAATCGCTGAGCTCCTCGCCCCCGATACCGCTGACCGTCATCACCGGCTCGCCAGCCGATTCGTCATCCGCGACGCTCAGCCCGGCGACGGCTCGACCGACAATCAGCTGCACCATCTTGTCGTTGTCGAGTCGACTCGTGGCTTCCTCGGCCACCACCCGACCGTCACGCAGCACAATCACCCGGTCGGCGAGCGCAAGCACCTCGTCCAATCGGTGCGAGATGAAGACGATGCCGGCCCCCGAGGCAGCGGCCCGCCGGACCGCTTCGAAAAGCACCTCTACCTCGTTGCCGTGTAGCGCGGTCGTCGGCTCGTCCAGTACGAGCACATTGTCCGTCCGGCTCCAGTCATCCATGGCGCGAGCGATCGCGACGATCGCCCGTTGCCCGGGCGAGAGCTTGCCTACCGGGGTCGTCACATCGAATCTCGCGCCGAACCGGGCGATCAACTGCTGAGCGTGCCGCCGCTCGGCTTTGCCACGAATCGGTGCCAGCCCCCGCCGGCGCGACGACTTGCCGACGCCCAGGTTCTCCACCGTCGAAAGGATGTCGGCCAGGCCGAGGTCCTGGTGGATGAAGTGCAGCTCCTCGCGGGCCGCCGAGCCAGACGCCAACTCGCCGTCGGCGCTGCGTACCTCCACCGTAGATCCCGGGTCGGCCTGGTACACACCCGCCAGGATCTTCACGAGGGTCGACTTGCCCGATCCGTTGTGGCCCAGAACCGCGACTATCTCACCGGGGCCGACCTCCAGCGCCACATCGTCAAGCGCCTTCAGGCCCGGAAATGTCTTCGACATACCCACCACTCGCAGCAACGGCAGCCGTGTGTTCTCGTTCATTTCGTAAACCGCACTTTCGAACGCTGACGGTTGTCGAGGCACCGGGTCGATGCCTTGGTCAAGGCGGAGCAGGCCTGCACCCTCCCGGCCGCTGAAAGCTGGCCGACGCCCGCGCCGCCTTCAGCGTGCCGCCGAACGCCACGTTCGGTCAGCGTCCCAGAGGGGCCTCTCACTCCGGTGCTGGATGAGACGGTGCCGGGCAAGGCCAAGACCATTTGACTCTCCCAATCGACGCGATGGTGTTTGGCTTAGGCCACGTTCCGGCGCCTGGGGAAAGGGCGGAGCGCCGACTTGCGATGCAGTTGAATCGAGATGGGTTGAGATTTGACGCCCAGTCACGAACCCGCGGTCGGCATCGGACCAGCAGCACGCTCTTCCAACGATCGCCATCCCGGGTTCCACTCTCTCGATCGCCGAGCGAGGAGGTCCGCACCGTGTGTCGAGCTGCACAACGCCGGGTCTTGAATGTCAGTCAACATAAACGCCACAACCGCTCGCGTCAAGAGTCCAGCGGATAAAAAGACTCCGCTCCGAGCTTCATGGCAACCTGACCCCATCGACAGGAGCCGGGACCGTGAGGGCGCACCTGGATGCTTCGGCGTCGCTATACGGCGAGGCGTTCTCGGCGTAGTGCAAGGTTGCGCGGGCCGACGGAGCTTCTTCGACCGCCGGGGCGCCACCCACTCGCAACGGGCCGGGCGGCAGGCGTCTTCCGCCATGTTGACGGCGAGCAGGTGAGTACCTACCTTTAGTAACATTCAAGACATGGGCCAGGTCGGAGCGACCGATTGCGAAGGGTATTGATGTGACGGGCATGCTTGCCGGCCGGAGGGTCGGACGTATCGGCTACGGCACCCGACAGCTCGTCGGGTGCGACCGAGAAAGAGCCGTCACCGTGCTGCGCCGGGCTGTCGAACTCGGCGTCAAGCACATTGACACCGCAGACTTCTACGGTGCAGGCGTCGCCAACGAAAGAGTCCGTGACGCTCTGTTTCCGTACCAGGAAGACATCGCGCTCGTCACCAAGGTCGGCGTCGCATACGACGCAACCAACGGTCTAACTCCGGCACAACGCCCCGAACAGTTGCGCATCGGAGTCGAAGCCAACCTGCGACGGCTGGGGGTCGAGCAACTCGCGGTCGTCAACTTGCGTCGCATCGACACCGGGCCGCGTCTCATCGCGACCGGCGACCAGCAGGTCGACCTAGCCAGCCAACTTGCAGAACTCGTCGCGCTGCGCGACGAAGGAAAAATCGGCGGCATCGGGTTGAGCAACGTGAACCTGACGCAACTGCGCACTGCGATCCCGGCCGGGATCGCATGCGTTCAAAACGTGTACAACGTGTGCGAGCGGGTCGATGAACCGATTTTGGACGAGTGCCGTCAACACGATGTGGCCTGGGTGCCGTTCTTCCCTCTTGGCTCGCCGGCGATTCCCTCCGGGGTGGCTGATTATCCTGCCGTGCTCGCTATGGCGCGAGCCCTCGATGCCGCCCCGTCGCAGATCGGATTGGCTTGGCTCCTGGCCCACGACCCATCGATACTGCTCATCCCCGGCACATCCGACCCACGCCATGTCGAAGAGAACCTCGGCGCCGGCGACGTGCGCCTCGACCCTGCGAACCTGGCGATACTGGACGGGTTGGCTCATGCAGTATCTGCTGGCGGCTGACAACGGGCTGCCAGCCGGTGCTGCCGCCTGACCGGCGGTAGGGGCAACGGTTTTAACGGTCGCTCGGCTGATTGCCACGCCTGCCTGCCGAGTTGCTAACCGTGGTGAGGCATTGACGCGGGGATACGACCCGGCTCAGTGCAGGCCTTGGACGGCATTCACGAATCGGTGCCTCATCTGGCCCAGCCCCTCGATATGAGTGGTCAGGACGTCTCCGTCGGCAAGAAATCGCGGAGGGTTACGACCGATACCGACCCCTGCTGGCGTCCCGGTGAAGATCACGTCGCCGAAAAGCAACGGCGTTGTCGCCGACAGCGTCTCGATCAGCTTCGGCACGGAAACGATCAGCTGACTTGTGTGCCCATCCTGCAGGACCTCACCGTTGATTTCGCAGCCGAGCTCGAGAGCATTGGGGTCGGGGATCTCATCGAGGGTGACCAGCCACGGACCGATGGGTCCGAAGCCGGGAAGGGACTTGCCGCGGCTGAACTGCGGTGGCGTGGCGGCCATCTGCAGGATGCGTTCGGATAGGTCCTGCCCGACCGCGTAGCCGGCGACGTGACGTAGGGCGTCCGCCTCGCTGACGCGGTACGCTCGCCGTCCGATGACCGCGACCAGTTCGACCTCCCAGCCCACGTGTCCGTCCGCCGGAAGCTCGATGTCGCCGGTAGGTCCGGTGATGCCTCTCGGGAACTTCGTGAACACCGGCGGGTCCGCTGTGAACCCGGACTCGGCCGCGTGCTCGCTGTAGTTCAGGCCGATCGCGAAGACTCGTCGTGGCACGGGGACAGGCGAACCCAGCTCCTCGACCTGCAGCCGATCGCCACCGCCCTCCCACTGGAAGTCGGCCGCCCAGTCACGGAACTCCTCCCGCCGGCCGTGGACTGCCTGCGGGTCGGACGCGAATCAACCGCACTGTTCTTCTCGACGTCATGGGTGATCTCGTAGCCGGGCTCTTCCTGGACCACGGCGAGTCGGTCGGCAATGTTGGCAAGAGCGCATCTGTGTGCAACTTCGGACGTCGTAGGGCTGGGTTCAGGTCACTGGTCGGCGGAGTCCGAAGGCAGGTACTCAGGGGCTAGCGCCGCAGGGTCGAGTTGGGCGTCTGCCTGCACGCGCAGCAGTCGCTCGTAGTCCGGGGTTGCCGAAGCCAAGAACTTGCCTGCGTCGAGGGATTGCATCAGCACATCGGCGGCAAGTTCGGGTGTCTGCCTGCTGTAGGTGGGAACTTTCAGGCCCGGATTCGGCGAGCCCGAGGGCGGCGTCGGGCGGGCGGCGGACCCCATCGGCGCTGGCGCGAATCCTGTCGCGGTGGCATCCGGCGCGAAGAGGGTGACCCCAACTCCCTGCGGCGTGAGGGCGGTCGCGAGAGCCTGCGCCAGACCGATCACCGCAGCCTTTGACGCTATGTAGGGACCGGCGAGGCCACTGATGGGGTGGCCCCCCAGCAGGGCCAAACTGGAGCTGGTCAGAATTACATGACCTGAGCCCCGCTCCAGCATGTGCGGAACGAAGGCGCGAACCACTCGGCCCATGCCCACGACGTTGAGGTCGAGTACCCGTAGCCAGTCGGCATCGGCTGTTTCGTACACCGGAACGGCGATTCCAATCCCCGCGTGGCTCATAACGATGTCGACGGACCCGAAGCGATCCAACGCGACCTGACGCGCGTGTTCGATCTGGTCGTTCGACCGTACGTCACAGGCCACCGCGACCGCCGAGGCCAGCCGGCCAGCAAGGGCCGTAGCCGCTTCGACGTCGATGTCCGCGACGACGATGTTCGCGCCGCGGTCACTCATCCGCTCGGCGACGCAACGTCCCATGCCGTTGGCGCCAGCCGTGATCACCACGGTCTTGCCCTCGAAGTCCACGATTGTTGGTCCCTTCTCTGCTCGTTCACTGGCGAGAGGCGTTACCGCCGGCACGCCCCGAACTGACAGGTGACGCCGCGATCATTCCTGATGAATCGTGTCCAAGAGCCTCCCGCATGTCAAGACGAGAAGCTACATTCAGTAACTATTCAGGTGCCTGGGAGGGTCACCGCCCCGCAGGAACACGCCGCCGCTGCGCCCGATGCTCGACGACGACCAGCTCGATCGGGGGCAAGTCGAGCGCCTGCCGTGCCTGCACACCCACGACCGGTGCCCCACCCAGATCATCACCACAGGGCCGGCATGCGCCGGGGACGTGGATCTCGTCGAGGCCATCGCCAGAAGGGAATCAGGAAGAGGTACAACGACTGATCGTCGTGCACAACACGACCGACACCGTCAGCGACGTACTGTTGCCGGCCCTTGGTAGGTCGAGTTCGGAGCAGTCACGGTGACTCACGGCCTCGCTCGGCACTCAGCGCCTCGAGCGCGGCGTGCACCGTCGGCAAGTCCGCCCCCAAAGGATTGAACAAGTGCCAGCGAACCGCAGCGGCATGGATTGGGTGAGCGGCGTCCACCGCGTTCTGCCCGTCAGGGCACAGGAGCACTTCGACACCCGATCCTGCCTTTTTCCGCTTTAGCAGGGCGCGGACTTCCATGCGGGTGACGTGATGGGACAGCCGGGTTCGATCCCATCCCAGCTCTGCCGCAAGGCGATTCTGACGAAGCGAGCCGCCCGCCGCGTCGATTCGGATCAGAACCGCGATGTCAGCATCGGACAGCCCCGTATCGCGCGTGATGTCGGCGATGATCCGGGTGCGCACCGCCTCATGCGCACGCTTCCACGCGTACCAGACCTCGCGTTCTTCAGGAGTGAGGGGTGATGAGTCAACCCCACGATGCTTCGCCGTCGACATCACCGTACCGATCCTCATCTGTTGACATGCCAACGCTAGCGCCCTGCCCTGTTGGTGGCGAGTAAACAGCACCGACTGTTGACATATCAACACCATCGGGATTAGCGTCGACTGTCTACCCGGCGCATCCAGCCATGAGCAAACGTGGCTGGAGGTCCGCCGGTCTTGACCTCAACCCGCATTGCGATTCCCTGATCGCGATATGAACACGGCCGCTCGGTAACGGCAGGCAGAAAGGCCACGAATCATGAGCCCGCAGATCGACCACGAGGACCTCTTCATCGGCGGTGCCTTCGTTACCGCCTCGTCGAGTGAACGCGTTACCGCGATCAGCCCGGCGACCGAGCAGATCATCGGCACCGTCCCGCAGGGCAACGCAGCCGACGTCGACCGGGCCGTAGCGGCCGCGCGCGCCGCATTCCAGCTGTGGAGCCAGACCACCGGTTTCGAACGCGGCGATGCCCTGTCCCGGCTCGCCGACGCCTTCGCCAAGCGTGCCGAAGACTTTGCAGCGCTGGTCTCCCGGCAGAACGGCGCGCCGCAGTGGTGGGTCCGACAGAACATGCGGATCACCGAGGCGATCTACCGCAACAGCGCAAAGAAAGCGGCCGCAATCATCGCCGAGGAAGTGCTGCCGGGCGGCAACTACGGGACCGTGGTGCGCAAGGAGCCACTCGGCGTCGTCGCCGCCATCGCACCGTGGAACTCACCGCAGGCGCTGCTGTCGATGAAGCTCGCCGCAGCACTTGCGGCCGGATGCACCGTTGTGGTGAAGCCCTCGCCAGAGACATCACTTGACAGCTACCTGCTGGCTGATGCGCTTCGCGAGGCCAAGATCCCCGATGGTGTGGTGAATATCGTGACCGGCGGCGCGGAGACCGGAGCGATGCTCGTCGCCCATCCGGGTATCGACAAGGTGTCCTTCACCGGATCGACCGAAGCCGGACGAGCCATTGCCATCTCGTGCGCCGAAAATTTCAAGGCTCTTGTTGCGGAGCTCGGCGGAAAGTCGGCCGCAGTGCTGCTCGACGATGCCGACATCGAGACGTTCACCGATTCCATTCCATGGCGCTGCGTGCCCTTCTCCGGTCAGGTATGCCACGCCATCACCCGCGTGATCGTGCCCCGATCCCGACACGACGAAATCATCGCGGCGATGGTGAGCAAGCTCAGCAGCCTCCCGTACGGGGATCCGGCGGACCCTGACATTTTGCTCGGCCCGGTCGCGACCGCTAGCCAGCGCTCTCGGGTGGAGGACTACATCCGCATCGGCATCGAGGAGGGAGCACGCCTGATCCTTGGTGGAGGCCGACCCGATGGGTTCGATACCGGCTACTACATCCAGCCGACGATCCTGACCGACGTGGACGCATCGATGCGAATCTTCACCGACGAGATCTTCGGCCCAGTGCTCACGGTAGCGGTCTACGACACCGAGGACGAAGCGGTTGCTCTGCACGACGCTACCGACTTCGGGCTCAGCGGCAGCGTTTTCAGCCGCGACATCGAGCGCGCGACCGCATTCGGCCGCCGCCTCGGTACCGGTGAGGTACTAATCAACGGCAAGCACGGTGAGCCCAACGTCGACCTCGTGCGCAGCTTCTACAAGCACAGTTCGATCGGCGGTGGCATGGACCTCGTTCCCGGCTACCAGCTCACCAAGTCCATTCCCCGGGGCTAGTCGTGATGCCCTCAGCGAAATCGACGAAGGACTTCTCGTGACAGACGTGACCAAGATCGACGTCCACCACCACCTACTGCCTCCGTTCTGGGTGGACTACCTGCAACAGCATCCGACGGTCCACCGGGTGCCGCAGCAGTGGTCCCCCGCAGGGGCGATCGAAAGCATGAACACCCAAGGCACCGCGAAGGCGCTCCTGTCGCTGAGCGTCCCGGGGGTCGGGCCATGGCCTGTGAATGAACGTGCCAAGGCTGCACGACAGGTCAACACCTATACCGCCGAGCTCGTCGCCCAATGGCCCGGACGATTCGGCAACCTTGCAACGCTTCCACTCCCCGACGTCGACGCAGCACTCGTCGAACTCGCCTACGCGTTCGACACCCTGTCCGTCGACGGCGTCATCGTGTTCACCAATTACGGGGAAATGTTCCTCGGTGACCCCTCGTTCGAGCCGCTGTGGGACGAACTGGACCGCCGTGCAGCACTAGTCCTGATCCACCCGGACAGCACAACGCTGCCCGCCATCGACGGGACGCCCGCCCCACTGGTCGACTTCCCGTTCGCCACCACTCGTACGGCTGTGGACCTGGTCTTCAACGGAGTGATGGATCGTCACCGCAGCATGCACGTGGTGCTGTCCCACGCCGGCGGATTCCTTCCGTACGCGGCCGACAGGCTAGCGCGAGGCGGATCGATACTACCCGGCAAACCTGACCGCGAGTCGTTGATGCGTACGTTTCAGCGCTTCTATCTCGACACCGCCCTCTCGACCGGACCGACGGTCATCCCGTCTCTGTTGGCGTTCGCCGATCCGGATCACATCCTCTTCGGCAGCGACTATCCATACGCAGCAGGAATGGCCGAGGAGTTCACCGCGGTCCTGGATTCGAGCCCGCTGCTCTCAGTTGAGCAGCGTGCCGCCATCACACACTTGAACGCGGCCACCATCCTCTAGCGCGCAGGCTGAACGAGCGATGAGCCCGATCTACTCTTGAATGAGCGGTTAGTTCGTCACGCCCCCTGCCCTGAAACCGCAGCGACGTGTCCTCAGTATGTGCCGAAGTAACCCGTTGCCTCATGTCAAGAGGTCCGGGAGCGTTGCTTCGTTGCCTCAACGGGAAAGGTCCGTGTGGTAGGGGTGCTGCCGCGGAGTTTCGGTGTGGGCTGGACTTGGCGGTGACCAGGGTGAGCAGCTCGCAGCGCCTGGATCCGGGGTTGCACGGCGGCGGGGCGCCGCACAGCCGGACCTTTTCCACTGAGGCCACGAACCGAGCTACGCGGTCCTTCTCAGTGAGTCAACGCGGGTGATTGACACCCAACGAATCAACCCGCTATGTTGAGTCACATTCAAGACAGTGACCAGCCCCTTCGGAGCTGCCAGCGCCGCGGGGTAGAAAGCAGTGCTTGCGGTCTAGCGTCAGCGGAAACGAGCGGGTCTCCACCCCATCGATGCACGCTCGGTACTCCTCATGATCAAGGAAAAGGATGAACGCACGCGGCGCGCGCCCCAATGTGGCCGCGACGCCTTATAGCGGCCGGCGGACGGCGTATCCGCCCTCGCAGCAGCTCCAGCGCCAGACACTGTGACACGCGCCCACTTTGAACCGAACGGAGCACCCATGACTGACTTGGCATCCTCACCGCTCGACATCGATCTCGAGACCCGCAACATCTTCGTTGGCGGCGACTGGATCCCGAGCCGCAGCCACGAACGAGTCCTCGCTATCGATCCGGCCACCGAGACAACGATTGGCTGGGCCCCCGACGCCAACGCGGAGGACATCGATACGGCAGTGCATGCTGCCCGTGCAGCGTTTGTTCGTCCGGAGTGGTCGAACACGACGCCGCGAGAGCGTGCGGGCTACTTGCGCAAGATGGCCGACCGCCTGGAGCAGCAGGCTGCGGAGATTGGCAAGTTCCTCACCACTGAGAACGGTATGCCCATCTCGATCACCGCTCTCATGAACGTCCACTTCTCCGTCGACATCCTGCGCTACTACGCGGGCCTCGGCGACACGCTCTGCCTTGAGGAGGTTCGCGGAAGAAGCATCGTCCGGCGGGAGCCGATCGGTGTAGCAGGATTGATCGTCGCGTGGAACGGGCCGCTGATGTTGGCGATCGCGAAGATCGCGCCGCTGCTGCTTGCAGGATGCACGGCAGTGCTCAAGCCAGCCGGCGAAACACCGCTGAGCGTTGCATACATAGTCGATGCCGCCCAGTACGCCGGCCTCCCGGCCGGTGTACTCAACGTCGTGACCGGGGGGCGTGAGACAGGGGCGGCACTTGTCGCTCACCGAGGTATCGACAAGATCGCCTTCACCGGTTCCACCAACGCAGGTCGAGCAATTGCGGCGGAGTGCGGCAAAGTGATGAAGCCGTGCAGCCTTGAGCTCGGCGGCAAGTCGGCAGCCATCATCCTCGACGATGCCGACATGGATCTGTTTCTCGCTCAGCTGCCCATCGTGTCGATGGGCGGGAACGGGCAAGGCTGCGTGCTCTCGACCAGGCTCCTGGTGGCGCGTACTCGCTACGAGGAACTTAAATCCGGCCTGCGATCAACCGTGCCTTCGCTGCCTGTCGGGGACCCACATGACCCTGCGACAGTCTTCGGTCCGCTGGCCATGGAGCGACAGCGCGACCGCGTCGAAAGCTACATCCGCGCAGGGATTGAACAGGGTGCCCAACTCTTGGTGGGAGGCGGGCGGCCGGCCCACCTTGATCGTGGCTACTACGTGGAGCCGACCGTCTTTGTTGATGTGGACAACTCGAGCAGAATCGCGCAGGAGGAGATCTTCGGTCCCGTTATCACGGTCACTCCGTTCGACGACGTCGACCAGGCCGTAGCACTCGCAAACGACTCTGAGTTCGGGTTGGGCGGCTGCGTGTTCGGTGCCGATGTCGAGCGCAGCGTCGAGGTCGCAAGGCGCGTGCAGACAGGAACCATCGGAGTCAACGGGTACCAGCCTGATCTCGCAGCACCGTTCGGTGGCTACAAGCAAAGCGGCATCGGGCGCGAGTACGGGCCCGAGGGATTATCGGCCTACCTGCAGAACAAGTCGATCTACGGGGGCAACTGTTGACCCTCCTTGCCAACCGTTGACCCTCGTTGTCGGTGCGCTCCCGTCCGAGCAGCTCGTGGTTGCGTATCCGCCAGAAGAAGCCGATCGCGCTCCTTGCCCCGGACCGGCAGGGTGGGGGAACGTGTCCGTTGCTAGACGGAATGGCCCGTGGGGAGTCGGGGCAGCGCTGACGCACCGTTCGCGATCACCATCAACGATCACCGTTACACCGAGCGGGCGGAGGCGGCCCCGGCGTTGCTGCACCCGGCGCGCCAGGCGTACGCGGACGGGAAGAGCTTCGGGCAGCAACGGTCCTTTCCGATCGCGGAGCTGCGCGGCGTGGCGGTGCGGGGGAGTCGGTGGTTGAGCACGACGAGTTGGCGTTGTCGGCTCGGCAAACAGTGGCCGCTTGACAGTGGTGGGGGGTAACCCCACTATGGTCGTATTCATCATGGTTATTTCGGCCATCCGGCTTAGCATCGACGAACAGGACACCCAGACGTGCGTATTGCGAATATCGCCGGACGGCTCGCGCTCATCAGCGGCGACACGGCAGTAGACGTCGAGAAGGCCAGTGACGGCGAGTTCGGCTCCGCGCCGCAGGCCATCTACGAGAGGTGGGCGGACTTCACCGCGTGGGCCAGTACGGCCACGCTGCCCGCCGGCGACCCGTTCGGGGCGCACGACCTCGGCGCACCGGCGCCG
>JAABUU010007080.1_pt1 | contig 11711 bp, 10 predicted proteins | sample 5559301 | NCBI WGS metagenome assembly JAABUU01 (sample SAMN10711884, study PRJNA513360) | rock metagenome | isolation source: Antarctica rocks | place: Antarctica: Victoria Land, Richard Nunatak white
ACCGGGCGCCGAGGGGCTCGGCGCTCTCCCAATCTCTGAGGGCATGCTCCACTGCGGCGGCAAAGGTGTGGCGCCGGACGGCGAGCAATGTGGGGGCGCGCTCGTCGCGCGCCAGCAGGTCGCTGCCCAGGCCCTGCATCAGGGGCTCGATCAGAGCGGCGTCTTCATCGGCGATGGCAGCAGCCACTCGACTGGCCACCGCGGTGACGGTCAGCCCCAACGGCAGCTGCGCTCGCCCCACCAGCATCAGGTCGGCGATGCGCTCGATGATCTTGCCGTAGCGCAGAATCTCGGGCCCGGCGACGTCCAGGGACTGTCCCGCCACCGCCGGTGACCACGCGGCGGCGGCCAGCATCTCGATGAGGTCGCGCTGATCGATCGGGGCGGTTCGGTTGTCGCGCCACGGAGGCAGCGGAACCACCCGGAGGCGCTCGACCAGCCGGACCAGGAAGCGAAATGACCGCGAGTGGGCTCCGATGACGATCGAGGCCCGTAGGGCGACCGCCTCGTCGACAGAGCCCAGCAGCAGCTCCTCCACGGCCAGGCGGCTGGCCAGGTGGGCCGAGGGGCGCTGGTGGGCGGGCAGCAGACCCCCCAGGTAGACGACGCGTCCGACTTCTGCCGCCCGGGCCTCTCGGGCGAAGTTCTCGGCGCAGCGCAGCTCGCGCTCGGCGAAGCTAGCCGCCGAAGAGGCCTCCATGGAATGGATCAGGTAGTAGGCGACCTCGACGCCCTTCAGCGCCTCGGCCAGGCCCCGACCGCTGATCGCATCGCCCTCGACGACGGGTACCTCGACCTGCACCCGCGAGCGGTCGCGCGCAAAGCCCCGCACCTCGTGGCCGTCTCGCTCCAGACGGGGAGCGAGCGTCGATCCCACGAAGCCGCTGATGCCGGTGACGAGGATTCTCACGGGCGGGCACGCTAGCGAGACGTTGCCCCCAAAATGGGAGGCGACCTCGCCTTCACCCTTACCAAAAGCCGCGATTAGCGGGAACTTAGCCTCGGATGAGGAATTCCCTGCGATTTGCGGCATAGGCGCTCTGGGCGCCTTGAGTGCCTCGATCGAGGGTGCTTTGATGCCTACGGTCACGGGGTCAAACAGGACGTCAGGGAGGTCGGAGCAGCGCATGGCAAAAGGAAGGACAGGTCGCATCGAGGTGACGTGTGAGCAGTGCTTCTTTGGACGAAACCTGCTGTGTGCCCTGGGGGTGCAGGAGCCTTGTGCCACCTTTCGCCCCGACTCACCCGACGGGCTGCGACCGCCTTCCCAGCTGCGCTTCGTCTTTCGCCAGGAGCGCCGCACCCGGGCGGTGTGGGCCTTTCCCAGCGCCGAGGAGCAGGCTCGCCTGCACGCCTGACCGGCCAGGAGCCGGCGGCCACCCAGCGTCGACCCACTTGCCGTGCCCGTGCGTCAGAGGCGGCCGGTGGCCCCCGCCGGGCACTGTCCGATGCCCGGTCTTTCCGATATAGGATGTCGCGCAATCGGAAGGGTCAGGTGCATGCGCATCACGGTGCTGGGCAAGTCGCCCTCGTGGCAGGATGCCGACGGGGCGTGCAGTGGCTACCTCGTCGAGGAGGCCAACACCTGTCTGCTGCTCGATTGCGGCAACGGCGTCTTCTCCAAGCTGCGCCGCTTTCGCGATTACTGCGACGTCGACGGCGTGATCATCTCCCACCTGCATGCCGATCACTTCCTCGACCTCATCCCCTTTGCCTACGCGCTGACCTACTCACCGCGCCAGCAGCCGGTGCCCGTGGCCAACTGGCCGGGGACTCCGGCACCGGCGCGTCCGCGACTGCATGCGCCTCAAGGGGCCACCGAGGTCTTCCGCCGGGTGGTGGGCGCGTGGGGTAACGAGGACCTCATCGAGAGCGCCTTCGATCTCGTCGAGTACGGGCCCTCTGACGAGCTGGAGGCGGGAGCGCTACGGGTGCGCTTTCACGAGGTGCCCCACTACCTTCCCACCTTCGCGGTCGATTTCACGGCGACCGACGGCGGCTCCGGTCGCTTCACCTACGGCGCCGACTGTCGCCCCACCGAGGAGCTGGTGAGCTTTGCCGACGGCACCGATCTGCTCATGATCGAGGCGACGCTGCCTCGGCCCGAGCGCGGGGGATTGCGCGGGCACCTCACGCCGTCCGAGGCCGGGGAGCACGGCTGCCGGGCCCATGTGGCTCGTCTGGTGCTCACCCACATCTCCGACGAGCTCGATCAGAGCTGGGCTCGACAAGAGGCCCAGCGGGCCTTTGGGGGACCGGTGACGGTGGCCGAGGAGGGGGCCGTCTACACCGTCTGAGCGCGGTGGCGGGTGGCGCCAGTCGGCAGGCCGAGGGCCGGTAGAGTGCCCAGGATGCCTCGCGAGCGCGATCTCTTTGCCAACTTCGAGCGGATGCGGCGGGAGATCGATGAGCTCTTCGGCGATGTCTTTGATCGCCCGGCCCTGCCCTCGCGCCGGCGGGCAGGATTCGTGCCTCCGGTGGACGTGTCCTACGTGGAGGAACCGGCGCTGGCGATCGTCACCGCCGCCCTGGCCGGGATCCGCATCGCCGAGCTCGATCTGGAGGTTCAGGGGCGCACCCTGATCATCGCCGGTCATCGGCGTCCCGCCGAGTCGGCGGGACGCGTCTATCAGCAGATCGAGATCGAGCATGGTCCCTTTCGTCGCGTCATCGCCCTCGGAGTTGACGTGGTGGCCGAGGAGACCCGCGCCAGCTATGAGGATGGGCTGTTGCGGGTCGAGCTGCCCCTGGCTCGGCCCGAGCCTCGGCCCCGCCCGGTGCCCATCGAGGTCGGCTCCGCCGGGGGCAACGCGGGCCCGGGCGCGGCGGCGGATCCGTCGGAGACTCAGGACACGCCCGCGCCCTCGCCTGAGCGCCAGCGACGATGATCGAGGTGGCGGGGGCGACCGAGCCGTCGCGCCCGGTGGAGGTGGGCGCTACGCGCACGCTGCCCGACGTGCTGCCCGTGCTTCCCCTGCGCGAGAGCGTGACCTTCCCCGACACGCTCACTCCGCTGGCGGTGGGCCAGGAGCGCAGCGTGTCACTGGTCAATGACGTTCTGGCCGGCAATCGCATGCTGACCATGGTCGCCAGCCGGCACCCCGAGCAGGAGACACCGGGGCCCGACGACCTCTACGACGTCGGCGTGGTGGGCACGGTGGCGCGGATGCTGAAGGTCCCCGACGGCACCCTGCGCATCCTCGTCCAGGCGGGCCCGCGGGTGTCCATCGACCGCTGGGAGAGTGAGCTGCCCTACCTGACCGCCGCCATCTCCGAGGCCCCCGACGTGGTCAGGGAGAGCCCAGAGCTGGTGGCGCTGACGCGCAACGTGCAGTCCACCTTCTCGCGGATCGTCGAAGAGGTTCCCTATCTCCCCGAGGAGCTCCAGCTGGCGGTGGCCAACGTCGACGATCCCAGCGCCCTCAGCCATCTGATCGCCGGATCCCTGCGCCTGAAGCCCGAGGAGAAGCAGCAGCTGCTGGAGGAGCTTGATGTCGGCCGTCGCCTGCGCCGGTTGTCTGAGCTGCTGGCGCGTGAGCTTGAGGTCATATCTATCGGATCGAAGATCCAGTCCCAGGTGCAGTCTGAGGTCGACAAGTCCCAGCGTGAGTACTTCCTGCGCCAGCAGCTCAAGGCCATCCAGGAGGAGCTGGGGGAGGCCGATGAGATCGCAGCCGAGGCGCGAGAGCTGCGCGAGCAGCTCGACGCCATCGCGCTGCCCGCCGACGTGCGCCGCCAGGTCGATCGTGAGCTCTCACGCCTGGAGCGCCTGCCTCCGGCGGCGGCCGAGCACGGAGTGATCCGCAGTTATCTGGAGTGGATCGCCTGCCTTCCCTGGGATCGCTCCACCGAGGACAACCTCGATCTCGTCCACGCCCGCCAGGTCCTCGATGAGGACCACTACGACATCGAGCAGGTCAAAGACCGCATCCTCGAGTTCCTCGCCGTGCGCAAGCTCAAGCCTGACGCCCGGGGGACCATCCTGTGTCTGCTGGGCCCGCCCGGGGTGGGCAAGACGTCGCTGGGCAAGTCGATCGCCCGGGCCCTGGGGCGTCAATTCGAGCGCATCAGCGCCGGCGGCGTGCGCGACGAGGCCGAGATTCGCGGCCACCGGCGCACCTACATCGGGGCCATGCCCGGCACCATCGTGCGCGCCCTGCGCGACGCCGGCTCCAACAATCCTCTGTTCATGATCGACGAGATCGACAAGATGGGCAACTCCTGGAGCGGAGATCCGGCCAGCGCCATGCTCGAGGTTCTCGATCCTGAGCAGAACTCGAGCTTTCGCGATCACTACCTCGACGTCGCCTTCGACCTGTCAAAGGTCATGTTCGTCACCACCGCCAACACGCTGGAGACGGTGCCGGGCCCCCTGCGCGACCGCATGGAGGTCATCAGCCTGTCGGGCTACACCGAGGAGGAGAAGCTCGAGATCGCCCGGCGTTACCTGGTCCCCCGTCAGACCGAGCGCAATGGCCTGCGCCGCTCCCGTTTCGCCGTCTCTGACTCTGCCCTGCGAGCGATCATCTCCGACTACACCCGTGAGGCCGGCGTCCGTGGGCTCGAGCGCGAGATCGGCGGCGTGGCTCGCAAGATCGCCCGTCAGGTGGCCGAGGGCAACCTGGACGGACGCCGGGTGACCATCTCTGAGAAGCGCGCCCGCGAGCTCCTGGGCAAGCGGCGCTTTTACTCTGAGGCCAGGCGCCGCACCCAGCAGGCCGGGGTGGCCACCGGGCTGGCGTGGACGCCGGCGGGCGGAGACGTCCTGTTCATCGAGGCCACCGCCATGCCCGGGTCGGGCAAGCTGACCATCACCGGACAGCTCGGCGACGTCATGCGGGAGTCCGCCCAGGCCGCCCTGTCCTACGTGCGCGGTCACGCCCGGCAGCTCGCCCCCGGTCTGGCCGAGGACTACTTCGCCGTCCACGACCTCCACGTGCACGTGCCCGCGGGGGCGACCCCCAAAGACGGTCCCAGTGCCGGCATCACCATGGCCACCGCTCTGTCGTCGCTGATCAGCGGGCGTCCGGTGCGCGAGGAGGTGGCGATGACCGGGGAGATCACCCTCACCGGTCAGGTGCTGCCCATCGGGGGCCTCAAGGACAAGGCCCTCGCCGCTCAGCGCAACGGCATCACCACCATCATCGCTCCCTCCCTCAACGTCGCCGACATCGACGAGATCCCCGCCCACCTGCTCGCCGAGCTGCGCTTTGAGTTCGTCACCGAGATCGGCCAGGTCCTCGCGGTGGCCCTGGAGTCAGTGGATGCCAACGGCAAGGTTATTCCGGTCCGCCCCGTCGGTGGGCCTGCCCGCCGACGGCGGGCACCCGCGCCCGGGCGTCGCGCGGCGCGCCCCAGAGGCTGAGCGCCGCGCTGGCTGCCCCGTCTTCGGCCCGGACCACAGAGCAGTCGGTGCATCCCGGGGTGCGCCGGGTCCGGGGCGGGTATATGCTCACCGTCAATCTGCAAGCTCCAGTCAAGGGTGGGTGGTATGGCAGCGAAAAAGGCGGCCAAGGCAGGCGACAGCGCGCGTGCCGCGGCAAACAATGCGTACGTACAGCGTCTGATTCAGGACGAGGAGCTGCGCGACAACCTGCGTACCGCCTATGACTCCGCGCGCGGAGCCTACGGGCGCCTGGCCAACGGCAAGGCACCGACCAAGGCGCTGATGCAGGACAAGAAGCTCCAGAAGGACCTGAAGACCGCCGCGCAGGCCCTCAACGAGGCCAGCGGCGCGCTGCGTGAGGCGCCCAAGAAGAGCCGCTCCTCCGGCGGCGGCGGTCTGGGCAAGCTGCTCCTGCTGGCCATCATCGGCGCGGCGGTGGCGGTGGGCGCGAGCGAGAGCCTGCGCTCCAAGGTGCTCGATGCCCTGTTCGGCTCCGAGGAGGAGTTCGACTACACCTCGACCACCTCCCCTCCGGTGCCCGCTCCCCCGCAGGCACCGGCCCCCACCACCAGCTAGGGACCGGCGGCGTCGGCGGCGCGATCGCCGGCCAGGCAACGACTGAGGGCGCCCACGCGGGCGCCCTCAGCACGTAGGATGGCGCCATGGAGGCGGCCACCACCACCACTCGCGACCTGGCGGGAGAGAAGGCCCAGCGGATCATCGGGGCGATGCGGGCCAGTGTGGCTCGGCACGGCAGCGCGGCTTCGACCTTCGACCATGTCGCCCGCGAGGCAGGGGTCTCGCGAGGCCTGCTGCACTACTACTTTCACACCAAGGAGCAGCTGCTGGTGGAAATGGTGCGCCACGACTGCGAGCTGCGTATGGCGGTCCTCGACCGCGACCTGTCCGGGGCGCGCAGCGCCCACGACTTCATCGAGGCACTGGTGTCCAGCCTGGAGGATATGCTCGGGCGAGACCCCGAATTCATCACCCTGTTCTTTGAGGTCTTTGCCCTGTCGCAGCGCAACCCCGACATCGCCCTCGAGCTCGCCGAGCTGCTGCGTCGTACTCGGGCTCACGTGGCCGACCTGCTGGGCGCCAAGGAGGAGGAGGGGGTGCTGCGCCTCGAAGCCGATCCCGAGGCCATCGCCGAGATCCTCTTCTCGATCGCCGATGGAATCGCCCTGCGCATGCTCACCGAGCCCGCGCGCGACTACACCGCGACGGTGGGCGCCGCGGTGAGCTGTGCGCGCACCCTTGTAGCCGACCCTCCGGGCTGATCCGAGGCCTACCGGTCGACCCTTCGGGCTGATCCGAGCCGGTCGACCCCTTCGTGCTGATCCGAGGCCTACCGGTCGACCCTTGGGGCACCACCCGAGACGGTCTGGCCGACCGGCGGGATGTGAAGCCTCAGGCCTTCAGGCGCGTGGGAAAGCGGGTGGCGATGGTGATGAGCAGGTGAGCCACGCCGATGATGATGAAAAAGGCGGTGGGGGCGCTCTCGGAGGAGAAGGAGAACAGAAACGGCGCCGCCACCAGCGCCGCGGCCAGCGCGAAGTCAAGCAGCACGTGGGCCGACAGGGCAATGCTGTTGACCAGGCTGGTCGGGCTGTCGGTGGTGGCCGCCACCACCAGCACGATCACTCCGGCCACGATGGACGCCGCCTTGGCCGCGCCGGAGTGAAAGTCAAACAGGAAGGGGGCGGCGATCAGCAGCACCGCCGCCAGGTACTCGATCACTCCGTGGACGAACAGGGGCAGCGGGCCTTGACGTAGCACGCTCAGCCGAACACCTTCGGCAGGCTCATCAGGGTGCGCATGCTTCCGCGGGGTCGCAGGCGGCGGGTGAGCAGCAGGCGCCGCGCATCCTCGCGTCCGGCGGCGATATCCACCCAATCCTCGAAGCGACAGCTCAGGGTCAGGGTGGGGCTGTCGGTACGTCCCTGGACGGCGCTTGAGGCGCCGTTGTCCAGTCGTAGGTACCAGGGATCGGCATCGACGAAGTCCCACTGGATGGTGGTGCCCGGGGGCACCGAGCGGGGGTTGGCCTGACGGCGCAGCGAGTCAAACAGGATGCCCACCGCCTCGGGGTCTCGCGACGGCGGACCCACCTTCTCCCCGATCAGGTTGGCCTCGAGCATCTTGATCCCCCGTTCACCGCGCTCGCGTGCAGGCAGGTCAAAGGGCATCGGCAACCGATCCATCGCCTCCGCCGGCAGCCCCGCGGCGCGCAGCTTGGACTCCATGGAGATCGCTCCCTGCTCATAGATGTCCTCGAGGGAGAAGCCAAAGCACTCGGTATAGCGCCGGTCTCCGTTGGGCGGCACCAGGACGGCGGTGCTGATGGGGATGACCTCGCGCAGGATCTCGACGACGGCATCGACGCATTCGGGGTCCTCGCGTATGAGGTCAGACAGAAGCTTTACCCCGAAGCCGATGTGGCGCTGCTCGTCGGTGGCGACGTTGCGCATCCCGGCGTAGAAACCGGGCAGCACGCCGCGCGCTTCCAGGTAGCTCTCGATGAAGTGCTGACCGGGCTGGGCCAGGGAGGCCTCGACGACCACGTGATAGAGGGTGATGGCCTGGGCCAGCTTGGGGCGCGAGCGGTCGTGGCGCAGCTCCTCGGCCACGCGGTCCAGGCGCCCAAAGGTCTGGCGAAAGCCCCAGGTGAGCTCGGGTTGAGTGGTGGCCAGGGCACCCGCCATGGTGCCGTCGCCGCCCACCTCCACGACCTCCTCCATGAAGCGCTTGAAGAAGACGGCGTGGCGGACCTCGTCGACCTGCTGAGTGGCCAGGAAGTACTTCTGCTCCTCCCGGGGAGCCGCGTCGATGTAGGGCGAAAGGTTGTCGGCCACCGAGTCCTCACCGTGAAAGAACAGGGCGTAGTTCCACAGCGCCGCCGTGCGCTCAAGCTCTGAGAAGGACTCACGCCAGTGGATGCGATCCTGGGAGAAGTCAAGCTCGGTGGCTCGCCAGTTGCCCCGCTCCCAGCGGGCGTAGAGATCGTCGTAGTTGATCGCGTCGCTGGCGATCGGCCGGCTCGGTGTCATCGGCAGGGTGCTGCTCATGGACTGGCCTCCTGTGGCTGGTACTTCATCATGCTATCCCGGTCACCGCTGGCCCCGGCGCACCGGCCGTCTTCTCAGACGCTGAGCTTGGGCGAGCGCCACGGCGCTCGCAGTCGCCGCTCGAGCTCGACGCCCAGGCCGTCGGCGGGCAGGCGCCCCTGGGTGAGGGAGTCGCGGTCGCGCACGGTGACCGTGCCGTCTTCGATGGTCTGATGGTCGACGGTGACGCAGTAGGGGGTGCCGATCTCGTCCTGACGGCGGTAGCGCTTGCCGATGGAGCCACCCTCGTCGTACTCGGCCTGGAGGTCCCCGCGCAGGGCGGTGAAGATCGCCCGCGCCCGCTCGGGCTGGCCGTCCTTGCGCACCAAGGGCAGGACAGCGACCTTGACCGGGGCCAGGCGGGGGTGCAGGCGCAGCACCGTGCGCTGCTCGGCGGGTCGATCGCTCGACGCGGCGGGCACCTCCTCCTCGTCGTAGGCGTCGACCAGGAAGGCCAGGGTGGCGCGGTCGGCGCCAGCGGCGGGCTCGATGACGTGGGGGACATAGCGCTCGCCGCTGGGCTGGTCGAAGTACTCGAGCTTCTCACCCGAGTGGCGGGTGTGCTGGGTGAGGTCGAAGTCGCCGCGGTTGGCGATGCCCTCGAGCTCTGACCACCCGATGGGAAACAGGTACTCGATGTCGCTGGTTGCGCTTGAGTAGTGAGACAGCTCGTCGGGGTCGTGGGGGCGCACCCGCAGGTGGTCGGGGCGCAGACCGAGATCGGTGTACCAGCGCTCGCGCTCGGTGATCCAGTGCTCATACCAGCGCTCGGCGTCGGCGGGGGCGACGAAGAACTCCATCTCCATCTGCTCGAACTCGCGGGTGCGGAACACGAAGTTGCCCGGGGTGATCTCGTTGCGAAACGACTTGCCCACCTGGGCGATCCCGAACGGCGGCTTCTTGCGCGCGAACTGCAGGACGTTCTTGAAGTTGATGAAAATCCCCTGGGCGGTCTCGGGACGCAGGTAGACGGTGGCCCCCGACTCGCGCACCGGCCCCATGGTGGTGGCGAACATGAGGTTGAAGTCACGGGCCTCGGTCAACGAGCACTCGCTGTCCTCACCCGGGTGACGCGAGGGCCGCCGGCCGCAGGCGAGCTGATCGAGATGGTCGGCGCGGAAGCGTTGACCGCAGGTGCGGCAATCCACCAGCGGGTCGGTGAAGCCGGCGAGGTGCCCGGAGGCCTCCCACACCCGGGGGTGCTGGAGGATGGCGGAGTCCAACGCGACGACGTCGTCGCGCTCAGAGAGCAGGGATCGCCACCACTGGGCCTTGACGTTGCCCTTGAGCAGCACGCCGTAGTGGCCGTAGTCATAGGTCGAGCCCAGGCCGCCGTAGATCTCTGAGGAGGCAAAGATGAAGCCCCGGCGCTTGCACAGGGACACGATCTTCTCCATGGTCACCGCGTCGGACATCCGGCGGCGCATCCTACTCAGGCGGATGGTCTCGCCGGAGTGGGGGAGGGCGTCGCTGGCACTCCTATACTGAGACTGCCATGCCCGTCTACGCCTACCGCTGTGACAACGGCCACGAATTTGACGTCATGCAGCGCATGAGCGACGATCCCGTCGCCATCTGCACCACCTGCGGGACTCCGGTGCGGCGGATCATGCAGCCGGTGGCCGTCCACTTCAAGGGCAAGGGCTTCTACAACACCGACTACGGTACTCGCAGCCGCCAGCGCGAGATGGCCGCCGCCAAGGCGGCGGAGGGAGGATCGTCGTCGGGGGATGGGTCCAAGGCCTCAGACTCAAGCGGCGACTCCTCCACCAAGAGCGACACGGCGGCCAAGACCGGCGACTCGGCGTCGAAGTCAGAGACCAAGTCTGATACCCCCAGCAAGCCCCCCGAGAAGCCCGCCGCCAAGAAGGCGGCTCCCGCGTCTGACTAGCGCCGCTTCGCCCGCCGGTGGCGCTTCCTGACCCGAGCGTTTCTCGAGGGCGACGCGGAGGCTGCTCGCAGGACATCGGTGCTGAGGGTGTGGGCGAGCACGTCTCGGTGGCAGAAGGACTCGGGGACCCATCCCTTGGCGCTGAACCGGGCGGTCTGATCGGCGAAGTGCGCCGAGGCGGGGTTGTCTGACTCTGAATAGGTGAGAATGGTGGCCGCGTCTGGACACGGGGAGGCATTCCAGGTGACGACCTGGACGTAGGAGGATCCCAGGAAGGGAGCGGGTGTCAGGGTCTCGCCGGCGCCGTCGGTGTAGATCGCGTTGAACACCCCCAGCGGATCCCCGGCACCGCCCGGGATGGGAATGCGCAGCCCGTCGTGGGCGACGTACTGGACGTCGCCCACGCTGGCGTCCAGGGCCACGTGGGCGTGGTCGAGGTCGGCGATCGCGTCGCCGAGCGCGAGGCGCACCGTCGGGTTTGACGTGTCCAGCGTGTTGGGAGTGTGGACGGGGTCGGCAGGGTCGAACGGGTGGGCAAACGGTGAGCGCGTGGCCTTGTTGGCATGCCGCCAGAAGCGCTGAAAGAGCACGGCGCCGCGGGAGCCCAGGTCGTCGCGCCGGTCCCACTGCGCCAGAACCTCACAGGCGCTTCTCACCGTGACCGGGGCCCCGGAAGAGGTGGGCGCCAGTCCGCCGGGTAGCCCGCGGCACATGCCGACGAGGGCATCGCGAGTGAGCTCGGCCGAGTACACCTGGTCGCCGAAGTCCAGGTTCTGCATGTCCTGGCGGGTGAAGCCGGCGGGCCCCTGGCCGTCGCTGCCGTCCACGCGCGCCTGGGTCTCGATCAGCCCGATACGGGTGCGCAGGCTACGGGCGCTGCCCTCGCTGCCGATCATGCGCGCATAGCCGGTGAGCGGCTGGTGGGGGTTGGCCAGCCAGTAGCTGTCGTTTGAGTTGGTGACGTAGTCTGAGCGCGTCAGGTGGGGCAGATTCTGAGGGCCGAAGATTCCCGGCTTGATGGCGTCAGGGTCGCTGCCGGGGCGGCAGCCCGAGCGAGAGCCGTCGAGGATCGCCAGCCCGGCCTGCTTGAAGGTGACCGTGCCCAGCTGGGTGTTGCACTGGCTGATCTCGTTGTTGGTCACGTGGGGCACAGAGCCGATGTCGGCGTACAGGGCGTTGCCCTGGCGGTCGGCGACGACCGTGTTGACGAACGGGATGCCCTCATAGCGCTTGAGGATGTCGAGCATCTCCGGCGCCGACTGGGCCTGGTCGAAGGAGAGAAAGGTGTTGGCCACCCGCCCGAGGACGTCGGCGTTGGCGTCGACCT
>JAABUU010007081.1_pt1 | contig 11710 bp, 16 predicted proteins | sample 5559301 | NCBI WGS metagenome assembly JAABUU01 (sample SAMN10711884, study PRJNA513360) | rock metagenome | isolation source: Antarctica rocks | place: Antarctica: Victoria Land, Richard Nunatak white
GGACGCGGGTGAGTTTGGGCATTTCATTTCGTCCAGCCTTGAGGGCCTTTACCGGGCGTTTAAGGAAGCGAAATCCCCCCACCAAGGAGACTAACCCGGCAAAAGAAAAAGGCCCCCGGAACGGAGTCCCGGAAGCCCTTCTCTAGGTTTGGCGACTGAGAGAATCGCACTTCCTCGAATCACGGTCAAGTGTTTTGACGCGTTTTTCGCGCCGTTTCGGTGAGCGGATTTCCTTTGCCCGTAAGCGAGGCAAAGCAAAGCGATGGAACCGTACCAGTCGACGACGCCCTTTGGGCGGCGAACGCTGACGCTCGCCCATGTGGCGAGCCAGGCGATCGCGAAAGAGCGGCCGCCCGAGAAGGCGGTCCATAAGTGGCATGTCTACCAGGCGATCTGCACGGCCAAGACACCGCTCGGCGTGACCGAGCGAGCGCTTGCCGTTCTCAACGCCCTCCTGACCTTCCATCCGGAAACGGCGCTAACGGGTGACGGCCTGATCGTTTTTCCGTCCAACGAGCAACTTGCCCGGCGAGCCCACGGTATGCCGGCGTCGACACTGCGCCGGCATATCAGCGTGTTGGTCGACGCCGGGCTGATCATCCGCCGCGACAGTCCAAACGGGAAGCGATACGCCCGGAAAGGGCGCGACGGGGCGGTTGAGTTTGCGTTTGGCTTCGATCTCGGGCCGCTCGTGGCGCGTGCGGATGAATTCGACCGGCTCGCGGACGGGATTGCAGCAGCCGATCGAGCGGTCAAGGTCGCACGTGAACGCATAACGATATGCCGGCGTGACATCGCCAAGATGATTGCGACCGGGATGGAGGAGAGTGTTGCGACCAAGTCGGCAGGGCAGGGGCCCGCCGACTGGCCCGAGGTTCATACGCTCTTTCGGGGAATCCTGGCGCGCGTTCCGAGGAGCGCGACATTGACTGAGCTAGAGCCGATCGCGGAGGAACTGACGGTGCTGGCCGAGGAAGTCCTCAATCTGCTGGAGGCGCACACAAAACTCTCAAATGTAAGCGCCAGTGGGTCCCTGGATGAGCGTCACATACAGAATCCAAATCCAGATTACTTAATTGTCTTTGAACCTGATTTCAAAAAAGGCAGGGGGGCAGCGTCGGAGGCCAGTCACGACCAGAAGCGGAGCCCGGAGGGATCATACCCCTTAGGGATGGTGCTCGATGCCTGTCCTGACATTGCCGACTATGCCAGGGGCGGGATTTCGAGCTGGCGGGACCTCCTCGTGACGGCGAACGTGGCGCGAGCAGCCCTAGGCATTTCACCGAGCGCCTGGGAGGAGGCGCAGACCATCCTGGGTGAAGCGCAGGCCGCGGTCGTCGTCGCTTGCATCCTGCAGCGTGGAACCGCGATCAACTCGGCAGGGGGGTACTTGCGCAGCCTCACGCGAAAGGCCGAGGCGGGCGAATTCTCGCTCGGACCCATGCTGATGGCACTGATCGGGAGCAAGATGCGTGGGAAGCGAGTTGCGTAGGCTGAGTCTTATCTTGCCGGAGCCGACCTCCGCTAAGGACTGCCCGTCCGCTTTCCGGTTCGTTGCGCCTTCGCTCGCGGGGGCGAACGCCTGCGGTGCGCTCCGGGAACTCAGGACGCTTGGCCGTCGAGCAGGCCCACCGCGGCAAGCAGCTCGGCGCGGCGCTGTTGTGGGATGCGGCGGCCCGGGCGCAGCGTTTGGAACTGACCGTCGTCGCCCTTGCGGTCGATGCCAGGGACGACAAGGCCGCCAGGTTTTATCGACATCACGGCTTCGTCCGGTCTGGCAGCGCTGCTGTTGCTGTTTCTCGCCAACGTCACGCTGCCCACTTCGTCGGTCAGCTGACACCGCTTTTCGTAGTGATGGAGCCAGGCCAGAACGTGGCCTGGCTCTACGGGACGACGTCAACCTCGGCGTTGACGACTCGAACCACAGCGGGTGCAGCATTGATGCTGGCGATGGTCACGCTGACGGCGGCCGTGACGGCGACGCCGGCGACCACTGAGTCTAAAACCCTGAACTCCACAATTACACATATCGGCCGGACTCCTGAAATTACGGCCTTCATCACCGAAGGGAACTCGAGAAAGGGAGGGGTAGTCGATGATCAAGCCGGCACCGCAGCCAGATCGCGCATGGGAGATCTTGGCCGAGGTCAAACCGCTCGCGGTCGAGTTCTACAGGCTTACCGGAAAATCGTTGGGCGTCACGGGCGAGATCGCCGAATACGTCGCCGCAAAGATGCTCGGGCTCTTACTGGCTGATGCTCGGACCCCAGGATACGATGCCACACGGCAAGGTCAAAACGGCATCGAACGCATCCAGATCAAGGGGCGGGCCTACGGCGAGAAAGCGAAGCCCGGCCAGCGCATGTCGCGTATCAAGCTTAATGCCGATTGTGACGTGGTGCTGTTGGTCCTGCTCGACAACGCTACCTTGGAGCCTCGCGAGATATGGGAGGCGCCGTTCGCGAAGATAGCGGCCCACCTCGCCATTCCGGGCTCGAAATCCCGGGATCGGGGATCGATGGGCGTGGCCGCGTTCAAGCGAATAGGTGTCAAGGTGTGGCCTGCCTCTTCCAGCGTATAGCGCTACGCCGTCCCAGCACGGCCCGCATGGCAGCGCTTTCCCGGTTCGGCTTCGCTCGGGTCGAGGCCGTCAATCCTTCCTCAACCCTGATGCCCTATGAACGCGCATCCGCCGCGCAGACCCTGCGGCCGATGGATGGGGGAGGTCGCGTCCGTTCTGGCCTCCCCCGAGCGGCCCGAAGTCAGTTGCCAGCATGCCCGGTCGCCGAAGGTGGCGATGATCTCCGCGTCCTAAGACTTGCCAGTGGCAGGGTCGTCGGTCCGCGCTGGCTTTGCTCCGCGCGCAGAATGGCCGGAACTAACGAAACAGGGGGGCGCGCTTGGAAGCGATTTGACAATGAGGGGGATGCTCGCTGGTGGCAGCCTCAAGGGTAGAGCACAACCTCCGGCCGCTGGTCCCGTCTTGCCGTCCAAGGTCGGCGCGATTTGGGGGGTGTCGCCGGAGCAATCCCGGATCACCACCGAGCCGTGCAGGCGCGTGCGGCGGTCGGCCGCCACTGGCGCGAGGGTTGTGGTCGGACGGCTGTTCACAGTGCTGGCGACCGCCGTGCAGCCCAGGCAAACAGGGCCGCGCCGACGATTGCCGTGACGACGCCGATGTAGAGCCACTGGCTCTGCCCGGTCATGAAGCTGCCGCCTAAAATGCCGAAGCCCACGAGGATGATGCCGGTGATCTTCATGGCTGGGTCGCCTTCTGCAGCAGATCTATCAGGCCGCTGAGAGGTGCGGTGACAGGAGCTTGTTCAGTTCGAACATCGTGGCACGGTGCTTTCCGAGGACGGCCTTGAGCTTGTCGTCGGCGACGATGGTTCGCTTGTCGGCCGGGTCCTGGAGACCGTGCTCCCGGATGTAGGCCCAGATCTTCGACACGACGTCGGTACGGGGCAGGGGATCCGCGCCGACGATTGCGGCCAGTTCGGCTGATGGCTTTACCGGCTTCGACAGGCCGCCGGCGGTGCGCTTCTTCGGTGGGACGGCCTCGGCTTTGGCTTTGGTGGTTTTCGGCACGGTCAGTTTTCCTTTTGGCTGGTGAGTATGGGCTTCCGTAGCCGGACGCCAGGCGTCCCGTTATCGTCGACGATGAGTTCCAAGCCGGCCCTCTCAAGCACGCGCCTGAACGGCCGCCGCGTGCTCGGCGAGTGGTCGGGTGATGACCCTCGAATATCTCGATGCGCTTGCGCGTCGGGGTGCCAATGATGCTCAACTCGGCCTCTACCTCGCTGCGCCGAAGCCTACAAGGGCGCGAGCCGCGCGACGTTGCTGGCCGGTGATGTCTATGGCGGCGCGGTCATCCCCAACCGCACGCCTCGCATCGTTGCCGCCTTCCGAGGCGGTGTCGGCGCCACGCTGCAAGGACAGTAGGCCTCGACCCTCAGCTTCTCCTTTTCGGTCAGCACCTTTGCCGCCATCAGCGAGGTCGACGTTGCCAGCTCGCGGCGCATAGGATGGTTCGTGTCAGTTTCATGGGTGTTTCCTTCCTTGGAGAGGAGCAGGTTGGCTCGATGACCAGATGCAAAGAGTGGCTGGACGGTCCGCGGGTCAGGCGACTGTTAAGTCTACGCTCCACGTCGCCGCTTGGTCCGGATCTCGGCCCCCAACGTTCCTGTGCTTCCTTGGCGAGGCGAGCCTGCCGCAGCCGTTCCGTCTTCTCCCGGAGGGAACGCTCGGCGGCTTGGCCGGCAGAGCCTTGGTCCTGGGCTTCGGGTTTTTTGAAGCTCGCCTCGGCCCTGGCGCGTGCAGCTTCCGCGTCGTGCGCCATCGTCATCCTCTTTCGGCGATGCTGATGGGCAAGATTGCCGGAGCATTGTGATGGTTTTTTTGCGCGAGGCTGTCCCAGCACCTACAGCCGGCGCGCGAGCTTGTTGACCGACTTCTGCAGCTGCCCGAGCGCATCGGAATGCGTCTTGGACAACTCGATCAAGCCGAAGGTGGCCGACAGGATCGCTTCATCGAATGGATCCACCTCGGCCCCCTCCGCCTCACGCTGGAGACCGACCGCCAGCGTATCCAACTTCATGCGGCCCGCTTCCTTATCGACAGGCTTCCTCGAGATCAGCATCGGTTCAACGTTTCCGAGACGCAAGGGGGGACGCCTCCATCCGTCTGTAACGGCTCGCGCCTGACCCTGAGTATGACTGCTTCCTGCTACGGCGTCTCGCTCCGCCTCGATCCCGCGCAGAGCAATCGACGGCACGGACGACAGAGGTCGGAAAAGAGATGGGGCCGATCGACCCTCTGCGAGCAGGCAGGCCTGTAGCGCGTCCGTGGAAGCGGTTGACGGCAATCTCGACCGGGTCCGATGAAGAGGGCCATGCATGATTAGGATCGTCGCGAGAGCGTCCTCGCCGGGACCGGGTTCCCAGCCGAAGCGCTGGCCGTGACCGGCAGGGTGTTGTCCTCGAAGAGGCCTTGGAACTCCGCATCGGCGTGGTAGCGCACCTTGCGGGCGAGGATGGGGCGGGCACCGGCCTTGAACAGGATAGCCTTGTCAGGATCGAGCCGGCGCACCTCGTCGGGGGTGAGGAGGGCGCGGCGGGCGAGGTGGACGGCGCTGCCCTCGCTCGATGTGCCTTCCCCGAGCCAGTCCCCTGACTTGGAGCTGTGGCCGGTGCTGCCGGTCGAATATACCTCCGTGGTGTCGCCGAGCGCCTTCGACACCCAGGATGCGGCGTCCATGTCGTTGACGTTGAACACCTGGATCAGGCCTGCATTGCTCATGAAGGTGCCGGCCCTCTGGCCGTAGGTACTCTTCAGCTGGTGGAGGTCCTGGAGGATGGGCCAGAGCTGCATGCCGTAGCCGGCCATCAGCCCCATGGCACGCTCGACCGCCTCGAGCCGGCCGAGGGCCGCGAACTCGTCGAGCAGGAACAGCACGGGCGGAACACCTGGACAGGCAGGGGTGCGGGCCAGGGCAGAGAGGCCCTGCGCCACCATGAGGCGCAGCCAGCGGGCGTAGGCGTCGAGGCGATCGGGCGGCAGCACCAGGAACAGGGTGCAGGCGCGCTGCTTCAGCTCGGCGAAGCCGAAGTCGGAACGCTCCATGACGGCGGCCATGCGCGGGCTGTCGAGGAAGTGGGTGTGGCGCTGGGCCGAGGAGAGGACGCCGGCGGCCTCGCGATCCGATTTGCCGAGGTGGCGGTTGGCGGCGCGGGCGACGAGGCCGCCGGCCGCGGGACTGGCCTGCATGGTTTTGAGGAGGTCGCGGAAGGCGTCGGGCGCCAGGGTGAGGAGCTCGCGCAGGCAAGCGAGGTTGCGCCGGTAGTCCGGTTCCTCGGTGGCGACGAACAGGATGAGGCCGCCGAGCAGCGCCTTGGCTTCCTCGTTCCAGTGCACGCCCGATACCTGGCCGGGCGGATCGGAGACGAGCGCCTCGGCCAGGGTGGCGGCATCCTCGGCGACGTCGGGCGAGGTGGCATCGACGCCGTCGAGCGGATTGTAGGAGGCCGAGGGGACGCCCGAGGCGCCGAAAGGATCGAGCACCCACACGGGCCCGAAGCGCCGCCGCTGGCGGGCCGTGACGCGGGCGTTCTCGCCTTTAGGGTCGACGCAGAGCACGGAGCGCTCGGCGGTGAGGAGGTTGGGGATGATGGCGCCGGTGCCCTTGCCGGTGCGGGTCGGTGCGACGGTGAGGAGGTGGGCCTCGCCGTCGTAGCGGATGAGGCCGCCGTTCCTGGCGATCTCGCGGCCGACGATCAGGCCGTGGCCTCCCGTAATGGCGTGGACGGTCTGGGGTCCCATGAAGGCGGCCGAGCCGAAGGCGTCGGCGGATCCGCCCCGTCCCCCGAACAGCAGGCGGCCGGCGAACCAGATGACCGGCCAGAGCAGGGGCGTGCCGATCAGGAAGGCGACGAAAGCGGCCTGATCGGCATCGTGGAAAGGCCAGCGCAGGACGTCGCGGAAGACGCGCAGCGCGACGAAGCCGACCGTCCAGTAAGAGAGGGCGGCGGCGAGGATGAACGATCCCCAGACGCGGATCACGCGGTGGCACCTCCGCCCTCGAACAGCTCTTTCAGCATCCCGATCAACCGCTGCTTGGCGAGGCGCGCGTCGGGATCGTCGTCATGGGTCCGCGACAGGAAATCCTCGAGATCGTAGGTGCTGGCAACGCTGCGCATCCTGGCGTTCGACCCTCCGGGACCATGCCGCTGCTCGTGCTCGACGCGCAACGTTCTGACTTCTTCATCGAACACGAGGCTCCAAGCGTCTCCGGCCGTGTTCGCCGGGCTGGTGTCGGCTCGATACAGCTCGCGTGTGTGGATCGTCATCTCGCTTCTCCGATCGGCGCCATGCTGGCAGCCTCCATGCCTTACTGCCCGCCGTCGGTCGCTTACCCGGCGGCGTAGTGCAAGCCTTCACGCGCCGATCGCCGTCCCGGCCCGTAGGACGGACCGCCCGCGGTCGCGCCAGCGCGCGACGCGGGTGCGGCTGTACGAAGTAGTGGCCGGTTCGCGCAATGCGTCCGCGATTTCGAGAAGGGCGCCGAGGATCACGGCTCGGTCGTCGGGCTCGAGCGGGGCGATCAGCTCCGGCAGCCCGGACTTGCTGACGAGGCCGCCGAGCTCGATGAGGTAACGGGTCCGCTCGCGTCGTGCTTGGGCCCAATCGCGCGTGTCCATGCGGGCGCGTACCGCCTCAGCCCGCCTGGTCGCCGCCACTGAGAGGCGTAGCGCCGTCGCGGTCGACGCCCAATCCCTGAGCAGCGTCGCCGGTGTTGTTCGCCTGCTTGCGACGTTGGCGGCGAAAGAAGGCCTCGCCCCGTCGCTGCCACTCCTCCCTGGCGCTCGCATCTGCCTTTGCCTTCTCGATCGCGTCGAGCAAGATGCCGGCGAGCAACTCGGCACCGAGAACGTCGGCTCCGGTCGCCGCGACGAGTTCACCGAGTTGGGTGGTGCGCTTGGATCGGAGCAGCTTCTGCCTCTCCCCGAGGGCTTTCAGCTCGGCGTCGATGTCGCGCGGCTTGCGCATTATTTCTCCTCCTCGTCGATGACGGCGTAGGCTTCGACTTCGACCCGCATGTTCGGCTGGAGTAGGGCCGCGACCTGCACCAGTGTGCTGGCCGGCATGATGTGTCCGAAGGTCTCGCGATGCGCCCGCGCGACGAGCGCTGCATCAGCGATTTCGATCACGTAAACGACGGTACGAGTCACGTCCTACGACGCGAGCCTGCGTCCCGCCCGGGGCGACCTGGAGCGAGCCACGCGCGAGGTGCTCGACGCCGCGCACGCCCTGCACGGAGCAAGGGGCCGTACCCGCACCCAAGAGGAGCAGCGGGCTTGGATCATCCGCACCGCCGCGATCGGCGCCGCGGTGGGCTTGCTGGCGTTTCCGCTGCTCGTATTTCCGATCGCCCGCCTGCTGCCGTTCGGAAACCTGCCGGACAGCCTGGCGGCCTTGGCGCTTAGCGAGGATCGTTGGAATGCCGGCATGGGGCTGATGAGCCGGGCCAACCCGGAGAAGTGGAATGGCTTCGTCGCGGATTACACGATGGTGCGTGCTACGGCTGGCGAACTCAAAACCTGCTTCGATTCCGCGCAGAAAGCCGGGAAGGAGCAGCGCTGCTCCATCACGATCAGGCCTGTCGCAGCTCGCTGAAGGATAGGCGTAGGCACTCGATATCCGTGCGTCTCGAGAGGTCGTCGCAGAACCCTCCATTTCTATACTGCTGGCGAACTCAAGCGGGCGGACTGCAGATGCTGAGCGTATCGTCTATAACGTTGGATGGGGTGGAAAGGTCGGTCACGGCGAATTGCCTTTCCACGTCGATGGATTGCATTTGGATTGAAATTTCCGGCGCAAAGAACCCCCTAAGTCTTGGCGGTACGTGGATTTGAAAGGCCACGACCCGGCGGTCACCTGGTGGCGCACGGCCCTGCGCGAGTTCAACAAATTCGATACCGGTGCGCACCAACGGAGACAGTACAAAGCCGGCCTCGCCGATGCTGCCGATAAATCGATAAGTCTGCTGATGTTCGTCCGCGAAATCTACGGTGATGAACAGAGGAGCGGGCTTAAACACCAGCGCAGCGATGCGGCCGAGAAGCGTGGGTCTGGCATCGATTCTAGCGAAGGTGCCCGTTGCGCTAAGTGTGGACGGCACGTGTATGATCTCATCGAAGCCGGCGCTAGTATACCGGATATCGCTGAGCTTCAGGTCTACGGGTACATCACGGCGTTGCAATGCCACGAAAGTGTCGATGCTGCATTGGGGTTTGTAGAGGCGCAGAAGGTCCAGCCATAGCGGGCCCTCGGCAAGGTTCGAGTAGCGGTTGTCAATCGTTAATGAACCGAACCCCGGTTCAGCACCAAAGATCATCCAATTCGGCGCCCCCGGCCTCATGAGAAATGCACGATTGGCTGCCAAACCTTCGGGGGTGTAGGTTGCGTATTCCTGGAAATTCGGCCTCGGTCTATAGTCGAGGCCGTTGGCAAGAATCTGACTCTGGATTGACGGGATGGTGTCAACGGTCCCCGCCAAGCGCGGCAGCGGGCCGAGCGCCGCGAGTTCCTGCCAGCGGTTGACCTCGGCAGCCTGTAGACGGTCCGCGAATTCCCGAGGCTGCAGCGCCAGATCCCAGGCAGCGGCAAGTTGATCCAATGGGTCAGCGATCAGGCGGCTGTGCTCGAACGATAGTACCGCAGCAACGCGGTTGGCCGACGCAACGTCCTCTGTTTCTATCCACGGCCTGAGTGCCAGCGCGCCCACCACCGCAAAGCACAACACTGCGAGAGCTATGTCTCGTCGCCATTGCCTTAGTCTGGACCAAGCTAGGATCGCGGCGGCAAGAGCCAACCCCTCCCACGCAATCAGAGTATGTAGGTCCTGGCGCACGAAGCCGGCCTTGAACAGCATGGCGGTGGTAATGCCGAACGCAATCGGTAGTGCCAACGGTGAACGGCCCGCCGCTGTGTCGGTCCTCCATTCAGCCAACCCCAGGAGAGTCAGCAAGAAGATGGACGAACAGAGGAAGGCCACCAGTTCGCCGCGGCTTCCATAGGACGCCATAGCTTCGCCATAGCCCGCCACAACCTGCGCCTCTCCGTACAGGAAAGCAGGTAGATTCGCCAGATGCTGCCCGTAGGCCAAGTCGCTCACAAGAAAGCCAACGATGAACGCTAAGGTTAGGATAGGAGGGCGACGGCGTACCAAACATGCGGCATCGCCCACCAGGAAGACCGGGAATGCCGCGATGGGGAAACCCGCTTTGGCCGTGCCGACGGCACCCACTACGGCGGCCGTGACCATCGCGACCCCTATGAAGCTGGAACTAAACGGCCCCGGTGTCAGCACGAGCAGCGTGGGGAAGAGGGGTAACACGAGGAAGAGAGAATCGAGGTTCCCGGCAATGCCAGAGGCAGTGAGGCCAAGCGTTAGCACGGCGGCCACCATTGTTATGCCAAAGCCGCGCTTCATCCCTGTCTCACCAGCACGGACCAACAGGACCGCGCAGGCCGCGAGCAGCCCCGACACTGCAAGCAACAAAGGTAGCGTGAGGCGAAGATAGTTTGCATTGCCGTACAGGGTGACAAGCGGGGATGCCGGACCATAGGGGAAGATTATATCGGTCCCCCAACTTAGATTCCGGTCGGCCGCCCAACCCATGACCGCGATCCAGGATCCGTCGAGGCCCGGTTGCGGCACTGCCGGTAAAAAGGGTCGCAGGACTGCGACGGCTATCCAAATCCAAAGGCATAATACCGCCGTCACCGAAAAACCACGGCGGCATGTCACAGTTCCGTAGGCTCCTACCTGCCTTCCTCCAGCCCTCAATGCAGAACCACGTAAAGTCTCACGAAGCCCAGAATGTCGGTCGGGGCTAGGCCGACTTCGGTCCAATTTGCTCGGATTCTTCATTCTGACAACATCACGTCGCGGATCTCCAGGGCCGCGGCAATCCGGGCGAACTGGCGGCTACCTACAAAGTAACATATTGCCAAGTCGTACGGGAGCCCTTCGACAATCCGCCTCTAACACGTACGGCAAACCCCAGACGCCTGCTGTCGCACACTGGGTCGATCCGCAGGGTTTGTCGCGCAGAAAGCAGCCGCTTGGCGAGCTACTTTTCGGACTCAGCCGATGATCACGGGAATCAACTGTTTGCCGTCACCCAAAACGCGTTGACCCTTAACGTACGAGGCTGCAGAGAATCCCTCGCAGCCCCTTCAAGGCGGCCTTGAGCGACCTCGCGGAGACCACGATGGGGGACGTGAAGGGCATCGTCGGGCTGCTGAGGTGAGACCGGACCGGCGATGGTTCACTGGCGCGACCGAGGAACCGCTCGAGTCGTCCCTTGCCACACGGGAACCGGCACTGGCGGTCTATGCCGGATCCACGTGTCGGTATAGGCTCATGGTCTGAAGGTCGGCAACGTCCGTCGGGCACAAGGCTCGGTGTCGTCAGCAGCCTACGCACGGAAACACCGATTGTACCCCCACTTGCTTCACGCCCTCCGGCGCATGACACAAAGTGACTGTCCGAGTGGTCCGTCGGCGCCGATCTCATCCGTGCCATCCCGCATCTCCATGATTTCGAGATCGAGACTTTCAGCCCAAACTCGTAAGACGCTACGCTCGATGAAGACATTGAGAGAATCGACGACCTGCGGTCCTTTTGCGTGTTCGAGAGTTTTTCTGAAGACCGGCCAGTGGATCGGTTCGTTGAACTCGAGAAACGAGATGACGATCGTCCCCTCCGGTTTCAGAACACGCTTGGCCTCCTCGAGATACCAGTAACTCTGCTCGTGCAACAAATGCGTCATCACCGAAAAGAAGCAGACCATATCGGCACATTTGTCGGGTTCCGGAATACCGATGTGATCGATCACCTCGAACCGCCAATCCGGTCGCTTCACGATGCCACGCGCGAAATCGATGAGATCGTCAACCACGTCGAAGCCGGAATATGTGCCGGTCAGGTAGGATGACAATGGCACTGCGAGGCGGCCAGACCCGCAACCGACGTCGATAACGTGACCCGTCGGTAACAATCCGCAATGGCGGAGGACTGCGAGCTCGATGCGGCCGACCACATCGAAATCACCCCCGGAATCCCCGCTGATCGCTTTCTTCATCGCTTCGTCGACGGGGAGATCCGATTTGAGCCTCTCGACATGCTCAGCGTAGGTGCTCTTCA
>JAABUU010007082.1_pt1 | contig 11708 bp, 13 predicted proteins | sample 5559301 | NCBI WGS metagenome assembly JAABUU01 (sample SAMN10711884, study PRJNA513360) | rock metagenome | isolation source: Antarctica rocks | place: Antarctica: Victoria Land, Richard Nunatak white
TACACAGCAGGTTTGCAGCTGCTGCATACCTTCAGGCTTGTACATTCTGGCACCACCTTGGCAGGCAGCATCAGACAGTTCTGGCTCTTCTTGTTTCAACTGCTCCGGGGTGAGGGGCGAAGAGGGGTATGCATTGTCCCCTGTGCGGTCGTCATCAAGGATGAGGCTGCCAGGAAAGACGGCCAGCTCTGGATATTGGCCCCAAAGATTCATGCTGTGGAGGTTCAGATCTGTATGAGCAACCTGATGGTGTTTGATAACTGCAAGGATTCATTTCACGAAGATGTAGAGAGGCATGCTGTAGAGTTATGATGCACTCTGCCGATGTGCATACCTCGGTAGTGAGCTGGCTGCTTGTGATTTGCGTTCAGCCACGCCCAAGATTTGCCACTGGCACCTGCAGCAGGGCTCTTTGCAGCATAACGCTTGACGGATGGAATCGCTGTGCAAATCAAAGCTTGTTTGAGCACCTGCTGCTGGCTGCGCAGACGCCTCCAGGACTGTCACAGGACATCCTTTCTTGGCTAACTGCATCGCGACGGAAGACCCAATCAGTCCAGCTCCGATAACCAGCACGCTTGGCTTATCTACACGAGGGATGGTCTGCGAAGCAGTTTGAGTAGCGGCACCCATCGTGCCGCCCAGCATACTGAGGACACGGCAAGCCAAGTTCCGTGGGGTAGCTGCTTGACTGAATCTGGTTCACCCCACGGCACAATGTTGACTGCTGACTTGGATGCTGCATCAGGCAGTCACATGATTAGTAACCTACATGCAAAAACGACCATCAGCGCATGCGATGAGTCGATCATCTGATGCAGCTCTGACACCAGGTCTTTGCTTCATTTCAAGATGCATTTGTAAGCATATTCTGGAATGATGCATTGCAGCAGCAGCTTGAACACACTTATAAGTACTAATTAGGTACATACCATACTAAGGCAAGAGAGCAACATTGCTGTCTCTCTTGCAAACAAGGGGCAAGTCAGTGGCAATAGCATCGTATAATGCTGCCAAATGCAGTCCTTGGGACCCATCTAGGAACTCACACGCGTGTGAGCGTAAAGGATCTGGCTGATCTGGCCAGCACAAATGCTGTGTTCACCAGACGCCACATCCAACATTGACTTGAACATTACCAAATGATTGTTGTAATGCCACAATTTACCACTGTCTTACAAAGACAAACACATCAAGGCAAAACTTAACAGCACAGATCAGGCAATATGCAAGAGCGTTTTGCACTCAGGACAACTGCTAACGGCATGTGTATAACGTCCAAAGATTGTAACTTGATGCCATGCAAGGCTAGAGAATTCGAGACTAAGCATCGAAAGTACTCAGCATGCCTGCAAACATGCAGGACCACAGAGTGTATGACACACATCACAAAGTTCCTTTAGCGGCATCAGCCATCTCAGCCGCATGGCAATCATAGCTGTCACCTGTCCTAGTCACTATCACTATCATACATCAGGGCCCTGCGCTTGGAGGCAGGCACAAGGGAGATATATGGTGTATCACCACCCAAAGGAAGGCCAGCAGGGGCGTGCATGGGCACCTGCAGAGAAGCAGTCTCAGTCATGCCTGGTCAGCTCAGCTGACAGTACACGTCACGGCAAACAGACCAGCAGTACCTCTGCTGATGCAGGGTGCATCAAAAAAATTCAAGGATGCAAACCTCAGCTGCAAAGACAGCTGCGCAGGCAGCATGCTTGCCAAGACGCCAGTCATGACTGCTAAGTGGGCAGATTGCACACACAGCAGCTGGTGCTTTGTTACATAGATGCTAACCATGTCAAATTTGCCTTCTAGCCTTCTGTGTGAGCTACAACATGAGCAGGCTGTTTCTGCGCACAGAGCAGGCGGTGTTATCATGTGATCACAGCAAGTAGCTCCACCTGAGATGGAATGCGGGCAATGCCAGCAGCAGGGAGAGGCATTCCCCTAGCAGCCTGTGCAGGGGGCCTCACTGGGGGTGCCTGAGCTCCAGGTGGATTGCCAAGGTTGGGGTTGCCATTGATGCCCTCTCCAGGCTCATGCTCAGCAGTCCTGTTCAGCACCTGGCCTCCCTGCTGACCAGCATTGCCAGCCCCACCAGCATCCTCCTGGAGCACATTGAACAACAACAAACAAAGCAAACTTCAGTGTTAAGGGGGGACCCAGTTGTGACATGATCTTTGCCGTGTTCATTGCTTAAATGTCTGTGTGCCTAGGAGGCAAGCACATGAGGTATGCAGATAGCTAAATGACTGATTTATTGAAAGGCCCTGCATGCTTCTTGGATGGGTACTAACTTGCCGTGCAAGCTGCAGCAGACAAGTTGCTGCAGCTGAGCGCATCAGCAAGTTGAGCTTACCTGGTAACAGGGTTGGGCTGAAAATAACCCTCCCTCCCTCCCGCCCTCGCTTGCTTCCAGTGGCCCTGGGGCACATTGGGGTGTTAGGAAATAGATGCTGATGTTTGCTTACATCAGTCTGTTTCAAAGCCATCATTCATGGCCAGGTTTGCCTAGCTTGTTGTAATATGAGCACTGGCTTGCATTGATTTAAGAAAGTAGCAACCAAGTGCACTGCATGTGCAAACGCTTCTGTCAGCAGGTCAAGGCGTGTGGCACACATCTGCTGTGTCCGCGAGTCCGGACAGCTATGGTGATATAAGTGGACGTGCAGGGATGCGGAAGCGGTAGTTGCTGGACCGGCAGCAAAGGGGAGCTTACAGCACAGTTGCCGCCCTCTCGGCGCCGAGTCCCTTTGGGACACACGCTCCAAGATACGGCCTGCAATGGCGGGGTGGTGACTTGTGCAATCAGCATAGCAGCTGCTGAGGCATTGACAGCGCTGTCGTGCAGCCCTTGCGCAGCGCAGCAAGCGTTTGCACATTCCTCACCTAGCCCTTTTCAGGTGGCCGCTGAAAGAGCTACAGCCGTCTTCTGCTAGCTGTTCTTTCTGACAGCTGTTGCCTGATCAGTCGAGATTTGAGCAGCACAACGAAACACGCAAGGGATACAATGCCCGCTCGATCCTCGAATCGCAATTTGCAGACCCAGTCAAACCCAGAGTCAAAGCAGAGTTGCTGGCCAAAGTCAAATTCGTCTCATTTTGCATGCGTGGCATGCCACGGCAGACGTTTAGTAACAGCATGGTGACCACAGGTCAGTGATGCTGCGTGCATAGTTCGAATGACGTCATCAACAGCCGTTCGGAGTCTGCAGATTTAGCTAGATCTGCACAATATTCAAGCTGTTGCGATGGGTCTTGGTGCAGCACTGCTGTGCAAGCTGCCATATGCAGCTACGTGCCAGGTATGCTGCTGTCATGCAATTTGCTTGCAAGGTTCGAATCTACTGGCATCACACGTTGAAGCAGTGCTAGCTCTAGTTCAGACAGCATTTCACTACAGAAAAATACACTTATCTTGTGGTTTACGGTATCTCTAGAGACAACTTTATTCTCTCACTTGTATGTCCATAATATATCCACTTGATAATCTGCTGACAGGTCTGATGCCTGGCTGTCCTTTACCAAATCAGACATGTTGATGAGTCTGCACTTACACAAGTCTGGGTGGAGCTAGACATCACACCAGACTTGTACTGATATAAGAAGGCTTGGCAAAGGACGTTGTCTGCTATGATGCAGACATGGCTTGCAACTTGAAAAGCACTTCCTTTCCTGTTGGCCTGTGGGCAGTGCAAGGCTGCAGCATCCACTCAGCTAGGTCAAACAGATGCTGCATCATTGGGTGCTGAGTGCTTAGCGTGAGCTGCTCAAAGGCTTTCAGTGAGCTTGGAGCCATGATGTCCGGACAAGTCAAGCTGCCCGCCGCCTGTACCAAAGCATGCTCTGGTGAAAACATAGCCTTGCTAGTCACGACAGTTGACAATTGGTCCCAGAGCTAAGAGAGATTGGAACATGCAGTGTGTGCAACATGTGCCCCCAGTCCAAGTACACATCTGCTCAAAGAATAAATCTGCAATAGCTTGCAGTCAGCCAGAGATACATATGCAGCAGCGTGCTACCAACTAAGGCAAAAGAAAGGCTGATGTGCAGAAGCGCCACAGCGGTACTGACTCAAGAGCATGACACCAACCCATCAGAAGCCAATACATAAGACCGAGGAAAAGGGTAGCAGTCGATAGCATGCTAACAGGCAACATGGACTCAAAGTGTTGCTTGCGCGCCCAGCTTCAGATACAATGACAAGGACAGTTTGCAGATGTAATCCAGGAAGTATTTTCTGCGCTTGTACTGCCAGGCATGATGATGTAAACCTACTCTTTGCTTATCCTGCTGACACAGTTGAAGCTTTCCTAGAGTCTGGAGACATGTACAGCAAGGTAACCAGCCTGGGCTCAACGTTGAAAATGCCTATACTGAACTTCACAAGCTGAGTGAGATTCAAGGCTGTCCAGCAATTACACAAACCGGAATACATCTCATGAAATCTGCTGTGGGCAGAGCTAGACATGATAGCACGCAAAAACAGGTCAGCGCAGAGCCAAATCTGGCTGGGACAAAAGCAAACAGAGATGTGCTTACCGACGCAGACAGTGATAAGCTGTTGAGGGTATGTGCACAAAACCGTGACAGGTTAGCCGCAGCGCGTTTCCAAGTTGTCCACCTTGTGGGCTGTGCAACTGGCTTCAGAGCCTGCGGTATGATACATCAGACTTGGTTTAACTTGATCAAGGATGTACCCAATCAGTTCAACACATCGCATCCTCAGCAGCTCGATCTGATTGGGATTGGCATCAACAAACACAAGACATACAGCACAGGCAAAGTGATTTACACAGGCGTCACAAGGCATGCGATGGCTGACAGGGATGCACTGGCTGCACTGGGCGAGCTCCTTGCCTTTGAAGTGCATCATGGTCTGAGACTACTAGAACAGATCAGAAACGCTGAAAAAGAGTGGGTCAAAGTCAAGATGGTTGTTCCAGGCTATGCTGGCAAAAGTGACAAAGCTCAAACAAAACAGATCAGCAACCTGATGAATCGCATCACCAGTCAAATAGAGGGCTGGGACAAAGACAAGGTGACTGGCTTGATGCGGAAGACATGTGTAGCAGAGACAAGGGCAGCAGGGGCAAGCAGTTCTGAGGTCGGCCTCCATTGTCGCTGGACTAATGGTACTCAAGACAGGAGCTATGCCAGAGCAAGCTTACAAACAACCATGGACGTGATAACAAAAGGAGCTGGATTTGCAAAAGACTTCCGGAAGCATCACCACCTGGGAAGAGCAGAGGTTCCCGTGCCCAGAGGTTGGCACAATGCATTGCTGCCAGGCCTGACCAGCGTCATGGATACCATCTCGAGCCTGCCATGTGGTGTTGCTGAGACTCTGCAGTGCATTGAGCTTTTTGTTCAAGCCTTCTGGCAAGCCCTGCCAATCAGAATGCTGAAGTATGGTCCAGATTTCCAGTTGAAGCAACTCACCGCAGTACAGGATGTCATGGACACAGATGCTTATGCAGTATTTGCAACAGAGGTTGGACAAGCAGAGCTTGACAGTATGTATAAGCTCGGCTTGAAAGTGCCCTACCTGTCTGAATGGGCAGACAAGCAAGCAGCTTCCAAGCGCCTTGCTGAGGGCTGGGCCTCAAATGCTGAGCCTGCCTCTAAACGACAGAGAGTAGAGCTGCCTCAGGAAACTGCTGAGCCTGGATCAGCATTGGCAGCAAAGCGTAAGGAGTATGCTGCACATGTGGAGTCTTTGGAGTGTGCCAGGTTGGACATGGTGATGGCACAAGAGCGAGCAAGACTGGCAAGAGAGCAAGCTGAAGCAGAAGCTGCCATTGCTGCTGACGACAGAGCTGTTCAGCCCACCCACACAGCAACAGCAACAGCAACTACAGACATACCATGCATGCTGAATCTGCAGTCAACCTCGGCAATGTCAACGCTGCCTGCTGCCGAAGCCATGCGTAATCATCACACCTGTACTACCTTGCCTGCACAACAAAGGCAAGCTCTTGATACAGGTGGAAGAATATTGTTCAGAGGAGACAGTGTCGCTGCAATATGGAAAGAGTGGCAATATGGTGGTGAGTATGCCAGTGTCAAAAGCTTGCTGCGTGAGAGTAAGAGCAGTGGCAAAATGAGATGGCGTGGCAGCGGGAAAGGAACAGTCAAGCAGTCAGAAAGGTCAGAATTGTCCAAGAAGCAGCACCTGCCACAAGCAATCTATGTTCTCATCAAGCAAGGATTGCCAGAGCAAGATGCTGTGAGGCAGGTTGATGAGCTGTTGCTGAAATTTGGCATGACAAAGATCCGTGCCAAATTTGATGCCTTCTTGTGGAGACATCAGATGAAAAACCCAAAAAAAGGTGTTGAGCCTGCAAAGAAGGGTACACAGAAGCTGAGTACAAAAGACCCAGATGCAACAGTCAAGGCCTTTGATGAAGCCTATGAGCGACTTTTACAAGCTGCAACATTCAATACTGTAGCAAAAAGCTGATTGGTGTTTGGACAATAAACATGTCACTCAAAATGCAATCAGCAGTGCCCGGTTCAGGTCCTTGTAACTCCTTCATCTGCACTCAATCCTGAAAGCTTGCATTCCTGAAAGCTGCAGGTGCATACCGCGCAAGACATATGCAGTACCTACTGTCATGCCGTTGACAAACATCAAAACACACGTCTGAGCTGTGTTTCACCGGGAACTAGAGCCGCACTATCTGGCTGATGAGCTGACCGGAAGCACTGCCGACATCACGTGCGTATCCCAATGCTCAAACAGCGTTTCGCCCGTCATCGTCTGTTGTGTGAAGTGCGTCAGCACTGTCAGCCGCTAAGTTCATAATGTTGCCGCTCCGTGCTGAGCTCCGTGTACCTAGTATGTGAAATGTTTTTACAAAGCCTGACTATTGAACCTGAAGACGAAGAATTTTACAAGCTTTGGCCAGCCAACAAGACTGATCGCTTGTGCCAAATATGGCAATCATGTCAAATATTCATGAACTTTAGGCAGCCTGTGTTGAGACTCCTTTGTTGAGTCGAGTTTTGTCATATGATGCATGGCATGCATGGCCAGGGTGGTGGGTATGACAAAGCGTACATTACTTGCTTACTTTATGTTTCATGTCTTGGGGACCAGCAGGGGCCAACAGACAGAATACAACACATACAAAAGCCTCTGAGTCATAACCCATATTTAGACATTCAAAGACAATTGTCATTATTACCTCTATTGCTTTTCTATCAGTACCTTTACCAACATCTGACAAAAATGTACAAGTACAGTACCAGCTTACAGCTTGTTGGCAGGTTTGCATGCGCAGTGAACAACCAGTACCATTAGCTGCCAAGCTAACCAACCAAGGTAGTTCAAAGGGTCAAGGCTGACATGCAATTCACAACCGATGACCTGTGCGTCTTTTCACATAAAGCTTGCCTGTGTCCTTGCTGATGCCCAATCTGAGCCTGTGCATGCCTCGAGAACCTAAGATGGCATCAAACCCCTTCTTGTCCTTCCCATTGCGGATAGGTGATAGCACCCTGATGGTGAGGGCAGGTGGACTTGCATCTGCAAAGGGACAGGCAATCAGGAGACCGTCACAAGTTTACAATGGCTACTTACACCCTTTTCAACCCATGATAGTACCACAACAGTCTAAACCAAAATCAGCAAGTCATGCAAGTATGCAAGTCTCACCTGCAGATTCCTTATGAGATAGGTTGGTGATAGCAGTGGTTCCATTGCCCAGGTCACCGGTTCCAACATCTGTGTACACCTCCAAGTATGATGTCCGCATTGGATCCTTAATGACAGTGTTGCCTTCGCCCTCAAGCAAAAGCGCAGTCTTCACTACGCCCCTGCAATAGGAGACAAACCTACTTTGTCACTACATAGGTGCAAAGGGATAGGTGTATCTAATATAGCTGTGTTCTTCATTGCAATCATGGTTGCTTGTGTAACATGCATGCTACGATAGGGACATATGACACATAAGTTAGTCAGCACACTGAACTTCGTCACAGGCTGCATGCTCCCGATAGCTTCCATGCTTAGGGCCGCATGACAGGCACCACAACACTGTACGTGTAGCATGTGTGCAACCATTTCTACATCAAAACACAATTACTCTGCTTTACCTGCGCTGAACCTGGCCTGTGTGCGACTGTCCCATCTCCAATTGCACCACTTTGTCATCAAAAGGCAATCCTAGTTGTGCTGCTTTGTATTCACTAATGTTGATGTCCATGTCACATCCTGTGTCCACAAGCAGAGCTGCCTGCAACTGCTTTGACTGGTATTCCATTTGAACGGTTGCAAAAACTTCACCCTCCCCCAGGCTTCCATGCTGCAGAACGCCATGCCCTGCAGGCCCAATCATGACTAGTCAAGAATGGAGCCGTAAATGCACAGGCATGCAGCAATGTCAACAGCACACCCTCTCGTCACAGACAAAGATGGGAAGCTGCATATTTGCTGTGATTGTGGCATGCATGCAGTCTGAATGTGAACCAAATTTAACGATCCCAAATCCAAAAAGGCTGGTGCAAGTAAGCTTGACACAGGATCTCAACTGTCATCCCTCAACAATAACAGGTATGCAAGGCAGCGCATAGGAAATGAGCGTTGGCAAAGCAATGCAAGGACTAAATCAGATATGAGCACCTTGAGTTGGTGCCACATCTGCAATTAGGGCATTGGCATCAGCAACACACATGCATCGAGTCTGTTAAAAAACTATGCAGTGCTGCAACCTTGGCAGGTGCGCACTGAAATCAACAGCAACCCTCAAGCCACAGACAAGGCTGAAAAGCTGCATTCAGGATGCATTGCGGAAGTTTTAACCTGATGGGAATCTGGCAAAAGCGTGCGTAATCTCTTCAGACTGATAAACATCATGTGCCACCCAAGCTAAGTATGCACCAAAGTCAGCAGCAAACCCTCAAGCCACAATTCAGGCTTAGAGGTTGCATTGACTGTTCTCAGATTCTTTGTGAGAATGCAGGCAGGCTGACTATGCCTCAAGCCACAGACAAAGCAGAGAAGTTGTGCTGATTCTGCTGTACTGCTGTGTGACAATGCCTTCTAGACATGCTGAGATCAACAGCAAACCCTCAAGCCACAGGAGAGGCTGAGAGGCTGCATTCACTCTGCTAAGCTTTGTGCAGGTGCAGGCAAGCTCGACATGCCTCAAGTCCAAAAAGTAAAACCCTCAAGTCATAGACGAGGCTGTGAGACTGCTCACCAGCTTGTCTACTAAACCCTTCTGATCAGCGTGCCTAAACCCAACAGGGCAGTTTATCACAAAGTTGAAATAGATGACATACCTGTTGATTCAGCCGGAGTGAAGAAGTAAGTACCAGCTGAAAGCTCAGTACCATCCTCTACTAGGTCCATGCCACTGGCATCCTGCAATGTGCCTTCTTGGCACTTTGCTCTGAGTTTGCATGTCTTGAAAACCTGAGCTGCCAGAGTTGCAGCTTTCATATAGCACATCAGCTCCTCTGTACCCTGCAGCTTTACTACAACGTGCAGCAGAGGATCAGCTGCCATTCCTGCATTCAGCCACAGACAATGTATACACACACTACGAGACTGCCTATGCCAGAAAAACAAGGTTGCTATTATATTGCACACCAACAACACAGCAGATCCTGAATTAATGTTTTAGCCAGTCGCTGTGTGAGGCCGCACTACTAGCTACACACCTGTACTTGCCAGGAAAACCTGTGATGTGTCCACCTGCTGCTGGAATTGCTTGCTCTGACTGTGCTGGCCGAAGATTGTGCACCCCTTTGTTGACGCGCACTTTCAGGCTCAATTCTGTGCGCAGCCTTCTGAAGTTGGCACCGAAGCAAGAGCAGCTGAACGTGAGCGGGCTGAGTGAAAGCCGGGCAGCCGCTGCAAGGCGTAAATGACCAGACGATCCGCTGACACGCTGCCTGTTGTCAAAGGAACGGGGCAAGGCACCCGTTACCAGAACGTTGCAACAGTGAGACAGGTAAAGGACACCAGCATAGCTCCGTTTCTGAGGGGCTACAGCTTCTGACCCTTCTGAAGTTGTAATCTCCTCTTCAGCTGTTCCGCGCTCCGTACAAACCGCCACTTGCACTTCCGGCGGTCACGTCATGAGTAATTCCAGTCAAAGTGGCTGGATCTGATCAAAGTGGCTGTATAGCAATTCCCCCATAAATTGTTTCCTTAGCGCATTTGGAAATGCGCCAAATGTACAGCTGAGCGCATTTGTGTTTAGTCATGTTTTCTTGCCACCGCCGGCAACGATGTTGCGGAGACGCGGCGTCACGGACATACGGAATGACGGAATCAACAGAGTAATTACTCTGTATAAGGGTGATGAAGCGACATGCAAGCAAGTGGTGACTTGTTCTTGTTACACGCTTCAACTGCCATCATCTGCAGATCAACAAAGCGTTTCTGCTCAGCTGCCACAGCTTCTATGGAGTAAGCGCTGTGTTTTTTACAGCTATCCTGTAGGCAAATAGCTAGACCTGCAAAGACCACTCATGTAGCTGGCTGTCAGTCGTATCATTGTCACATATGGGCGGTCGCAACAAGAGATCAAGGGACGATATACTTACTCTCATGCAAGTTGTGTACACTGGGCAAGACGCTGCACCATTGCAGCAAGACACTGACCTGTAAGTGCCAATTCTTTGTGATAATCATACTTGTGTCCATATGCATGATGGTATTGGGCACCTTGACTGAAAGGCGTTGCACTGTGTTTCACAGCATGAGCGCTGAAGACATATGCCATAGAAAATTTGATGAGTTGTGGCTCAAGCTAGAGAAGAACACGCAGGACTCTTTCTGCACAGCACTCTGGAAATGGCTGGTAAAGTCCGCGGCTGACTGATGAGTACAAATACACACCTTGCTTCCAACCATACAAGGCAACTTGACGGCACAGGCCTGGTGTGAGGGCAAAGGACTGGATGCAGTTATACATCCAACTGCAAAATGTGTTGTGTTTCTGGAGGACCTGCTTGAGGAGATGAAACAGAAGCAATCAAAAGATCCATTTGGGACAATCAGGGTCGCTCGCAAGGCCTTATCCAAGATCAGGTAGACTATGTCAGTCAAAAGCTTGCAAGTCATGGAATGATGTCTGTGTGTTGTATGGCCAGGGAGCTGCAGAGAGGTGTACCACCTCCATATGGTGAAGCCTTCAGCAAGGAGACCTTGATCCGATCAGCTTGCAGCAAAGCATTTGCGGCCACAACCCAGGCCAGAATCGGTGAGACCTGACTATTACTTGTTTGCCTTTGATCTGAGTTGCACACACAAATAGCTGAATGGCTGCATTGACAGGCCCTCACAGCGACCCCTTGAGAGATGGCTTCCAAGCCACATCGTTGGACCAAAATGAGGTACACTTGACTGCTGTCGCCTTTCTTGATGACTTGCTGCTTGCAGCTCTGATGCTGCAGCCATGCTGTCATAGGTGGAGCGCATCCTGGATGCCTGTATCAGACACAGCGACCATTGGAACGGTTTCAGAGTAGCCGCCATGGTCTTGTTGGGCACATCCATGGGTTTCCGAGGTGAGGAACTGTGTTTTGGCATGAAATACTGCACCCAGACATATTGCATGACAAGGCCTACAGCGGCTCAGCAATGCAGCAATGCGCAGGAGATGACCTAATGGATGCAAAACCCAGCTTGCTAGCACTCACGCCCGTTGTCAGGTCTTTGCCAGTACCTATGCAGCCAGTGACATGGTGAGC
>JAABUU010007087.1_pt1 | contig 11702 bp, 14 predicted proteins | sample 5559301 | NCBI WGS metagenome assembly JAABUU01 (sample SAMN10711884, study PRJNA513360) | rock metagenome | isolation source: Antarctica rocks | place: Antarctica: Victoria Land, Richard Nunatak white
TGATGAGCCTCAGGTCAGCTTTTCTGATCAGATCTCTCTTGCTTCATTCCAAGCAGCGTGCCATCTGTTTATGCCAAGGGCTTGTCAAAACAGTTTCCTGTGCCTGCATTGTACGTGTACATGTCTTGATCTTCAAGGCTTTGAGGGCCCGTGCGCCTGCTGAGTAAAGTCCATCATTCTGTTCTGGGTGGCTTTGCCAAACCTCTTTGCACAGCAAGGCATTGCAGTCAAAGACTTGTTTCATATCTCATGTCATCACTGTATGACCATGTTGTAAGTTTATAACACAGACCCATTCATTGAAATTATTCTCATCAAAACTGTGTCTTCCTCACAGGGTGTCAGGTACATGCAGTCCTGAGTAGTTCCTTGTATGTGATCCTCTCTTGGTAGTGCAATGCAATGCAGCACCTGGAAAATGTGGCGTATATGAAAGCACTGCGCTCACACATGCCAGACAATTTATCTCTCACATGATGGTCTCCTAGAAAAACAAAAAACATTATGCTTTTCAGCGATCACAACGGGAGCCTCCTAAGGCGGCAGCCCAGAGCTACATGGGGGCCTCCTGCCTCACAGGGCTCCTGTTGTGACTGTTGAAAAGCTTGAAATGGTTTTTTGCTGTTCACAGGACATAGAGCTGTGGAAGCTAGTGGAGTTGATCCTGTTCAATCACCTGTATTGGTACAAGCTGCGGTACAACTGGAACAAGTTTGCTCCTGATGGTGAGTGCCTTCTCTTGACATACTGAAGCTGGCCATCACACTTGCAGTATCTGATGCATATGTGTACAATATCTGCTACATTCTCCATACCAAGACAAACACTCTGCATGGTGTAAGGTGTAACACAGATTACGATGTAGTGTGGAGTATGCAAGCACAAGATGAGTGTGCCACCTGCAGAAGCTGTATGTGGTACAATGTGCAGGACATCATTCAAAAGATCCACAAGTTTCCAACTCGCATGCGGGTCTGCATGATGTAGCACTGGCCCACCTCCGTGCTTCAGTGCAAGCAGGTAGAAGCCAGCACAAGCCAGCAGTCTGGCTGATGGCTTCAGGTCAAGCATGTGCCCTGCTGCAGGGGCAAACGCCCTTGGTCAAAACGAGGCCATTGTCCGCTTCAGACGCTGTGCATGGCACACACTCCTGCGCCTGTACTTCTGGACCGGAGGGTTCTTCGCCCTGTTTCTCATTCAAGGTACAACAGGGCTAGGCATGCTGGCCAAACAGTACCCAAACTCTGCGCAGTCAGTCACATCAGCTGCATTCAGGTCGAGCCTTGGGTGCAAACCATGGATTGGAACATTGACTTACACTGCTTCCTTCACAGTGTAAAAATGGCCCATTTTAGATGCATGATGCAGTAAATGCCTTGCTACTTTATGGCATTAGCAGTCTCCAGTTTGCATCGCAGTAAAGACGCAGTGTTACTAAGCTCAGGGTCAGTCAAGGGAGTGCACATGACCCAGTCTGCCATTCTGTGCCATGATGCCATTCTGCCCACGCTGGTCTTCATAAAGCTGCGCTGAGTATGCCTGTACGTACATGTATACAATCATACGTACATACATCATACATCATACATACATACATACATACGTACATACATACATACGTACATACGTAGATACATACGTACATACGTACATACATACGTACATACGTACATACATACGTACATACGTACATACATACATACATACATACATCATACGTACGTACATGTGTACGTGTATACAATCATGACCATGACGTGACCACTGTTTGGTCCCATCCATCAGTGTGATGATACCAAAATCAAATGAGCTGTGAGCCTTTGGTCCATACGACCCTTCTGTTCCACACGACATTTCTGTTCTCGTCGAGGTCATCTTAGGACGTCACCTATTGTATCTGCTGTGTGCACAAAGTTGAGTGCATTTTGTCTGTTTCAGCCTCAGGTCTTGCATGGTCATGTATGTACATACACATGTGGGTTGTGGCCTTGCAGAGTGTAGTTGTGATATGCTGTGACAGGAACCATGTAGATCCAGTTGCAGTATTGCACCATAAGGACAGGAACCATGTGGATGCAGTTGCAATTATTTACCATAGTGCATCTGTGGCAGATCCTTTTGACCAAGCGTGATTGCTACAGTTACGTATACAGTGAACTGTATTGCATGCTTATTACAGTAACATATACACTGACTGAATTGCATGCTTTGCAGGTATCCTGCGCTACATTCCAGACCACTGGCCTTCAGACTACGAGCTCAAGCTCAGAGTCATGGCAAAGGAGTTATATGTGTACAAATCCACTGATGCTGGTCCTAACAGAGCTGCATTGCCAAGTCATCTGCTGACACGCACCAGGCCTGAAAGTCCCAAGTTGCACACCACTCGGGCCATTGAAGAATAAGCCAATCTCCATAACAAAGGCAATTCTGAGGGGCCCTACCCATGTACACCCATGTAATCAAGGCATGAAAGGCCAGCTGTTGACTGGGGTTGCCTATCAGCTCTGATACGGCCTTCCTAGGGATGAAAGGAAGGCACTGCAGCATGAAAAGGCCTTACTGGACTGTTCCCAGATCTGGTTTCGGACCAGCCTCAAAGCCTGCAATACATTATGGCAGCTAGTAATACAGAGTGTACACAAGCATCGAACCTAGTAGACAACATCTTACAGTGTGGCGCCTTTACCTCTTTTTGGAGACTCATGCCTGTGATCAAATGAAAATTGAATCAAGCTTCTGCGTGACTGTACTCTATGTTATTTTGGAACGACACTGCTCTTTGGAGTGTCCACAAATATTGTACTGAGGTATATACGTAGTGCCTTGTCTGTATTTGGCTAAATGTGCACTCTGCCAGTCTTCTGTTGTGACTTAGCCAAAAGTGTAGTTTGTCAATGTTTTGCTATGACTTGCCTGTGTTGCACCACAATGTTCAGTGCCATCCAGACGTATGTATCGCCGCAGACTCCCATGCATACTAGAAAACTGTAACAAAGGCTCTCAATTGTGAATGCACGCATCCAGTGGCATTGCTGTGGCTACTTCTTTGATATGCACTCTGCATCTGTGGACTCGCTGGTCCCTATGCAACGTGCCTTACATTCACTCTAGGGTAGGTATATATAACCCCTAACACAACTTCCAATCTTAACTCTACATGCGTTGTGCTTGCGCTCGTGGCCGGCTGTCAAAACTGTCAGCCTTGACCTATCAGTCAGCAACAGACGCTACGAGTATTGCTCAGCATGTCAGCGGTTCTGCGTATACTTACCATAACTGTAAATACACAGCCTCTGAGATGCAATTCAATGCATCGCGCAGCCTAACACAACCCTGCATGATTGCATACTGTGCCACAATATCTCCATGATCCAGGGCCTGGATCATGCCTGGATTCCAGGCATGAAATCAGGCTCTGCAGATCAGTGCATCCTTGGGAACGTGTATCTGAGATCCGGGAGCGTGCCTGACATTCCATCAATCCTTCCTTTGGATTCTCCGCGTGAGATCATCCGCGTGACGAAATCCACGTGTCGTCATGACTCTTGTGGCTGAGTGTGATCGTCGTGGTGCCGATAGCTTTCAACAGAAATATCGCCTCTGGCAATGACAAGACATCAAGCAATAAATCGACCGCAGTGTTGCCATCTGATGGACTCAGTCTCTGACCGGTTCTGCCTCGGTTAGGTCAGCATGAATATCGAAAGTCGTGGGGCCAGTTTGCCGCACAGGTCTTCCGATGAGCTGCGGGCGCAACTTAATCTCAGAAAGACGCTAGGCTACAGCTTCAGCCCGCAGGTTGGGTTGCCCATGCACATCCTCGCCGATCTCGCTGCAGCTGTGTTGTGGTGACAATACTTACTAGTCAGTGTGTTCCTACACAGTCTTGAGTACTCAATCGCTCTGCAGGCTGCGCACATACAGCAGCTTCAGGAGAAACTGTCAGAAGTCCAGCAGCAGCTAGAGAAGGAGACAAGACGGTCCCACCTGCTGGAGCAGGAGCTTGCGCACCTCAGATCTCTGACGCTCCAACACACTAAGCATCAGTCTTCCAGCTCTACAGCTACTGTAGCCCAGCAGTCACTGTCAGAACTGCTAGCAAAGCAGGCTGCCAGTAAGCAACTAGATCATGAGCTGCATCCACAACTACGCCCAAGAGCCCAGTCGATCGATGGCAAACCTTCCTCTTCGCAGTCAGACAGCCCTGATGACATACACAGGGTTTGCTCTGCCCCTGCTGGACCTGCCATGATGACGCAGAGGCGTGCCAGCATGGACAAAGCAGTCAGCAACGCTTTGCATGCTGTGAGTGGCGCGTATTTGAAAGAGCAAGCTCAGCTTCAGTCATCATCTCTGGCAATACGGCAGCAGCCAATGTCAGAAGCTGAGAGCAAGGCTCGCCGATTCATTGAGCAAGCACAGCCGGTGCTCGGTGAGGCGTCCAACACTGTCACAATTCAGCAAGCAAGCATTCGAGCTTTTGGTGCTGAAAGACAGAGCAATCAATGCGGTCAAGGAGGGCATCACCATTGCTGACTGTAGCTTACCAGACCATCCGTTGATCTTTGCCAACGATGCATTCAGCAAGATCACAGGGTACAGCAGAGAAGAGGCCCTTGGCAAGAACTGCAGGCAAGGCTGCTGTCCTTCTGTTTCCTGCAATGTAATATTGCAGCTCAGTCACCATTGCAATTTGCCACAATTGTCCACACTTGCTTGTCCACATGCCAAGTACAGCCTGCCAAAAAAAGATGTCAGCAAAGTCTTCTGCCATATGTTTATTGGTATTCCTAGCTTGCACCTTTCATGTGCTGTTCCAGCAATAGGGGTGCTTGCCTTGTGCATCAAGAACCTTGCTGACCTCAAAGCTGTTGACCATACATTTTTGTGCTGTCTCAAAACTTATACTGCAATCAGTGACCTTTCAATAACCAACAGCCACATCCATTTGAGCTGTTCACAAGAGGTCGACCTAGAGCAGCCCTGCCTCGGATCTACCTCATTTTCAAAGATCATGTCCCATACTTAGCTCTGCTAAGGGGCACATCATGTATACCCTCATCCATGGTGTTTCAGAGTTTTGTTCTCTGATCTCTGTCTGTCCCGTTTCTCATGTTTCTATTGCGCTTCTACTGGTTTCTACAAAGGCCCAGGCCTCGGTTTTCTGTAAATTTCTGTAAAATGTTGCAAGGGCCCAAGCCTCATGCTATTGTGATGCTTCTGCAGGTTCCTGCAAGGCCCTGGGACAGATGAGGAGGAGATTCAAAATATGAGAGGTGCTGCTCAAGAAGGTGAGCTCCATGACAGCGTCTGCACAAGCTTACTCTGTTGCTTTACTGTCATGTGGTCATAGCACTTTCAAGGATCAGACAGGCAGCCAGTTGTACTCACACTCAATTCCAGCTGTCACAAGCATCATAAGCATGGCAGCAACAATGTATCACTGTTCATCATGTGTAATGGCAGATGGGGATTTAGGGTTATATATTGCATGTGTTGTACTTTGTGTGAGCCTTGTGTGGGAAAGCATTGTATCGCTGTGCTGCCCTGAACAATTCTGCAAGGAAAATTCTCTGCATGTTTGCTGTGCAGGCAAGCCTAGCGTAGTACAGCTGTTGAATTACAAGAAGAATGGGGACCCCTTCATCAACTATCTATCCATCACTCCCATCTATGACAGCAGGGGCCACGTGACGCACTTTGTGGGCATCCAGTCAGACATCAGTGATCTGGTGAATCACAAGAAGGCTGAGCTGGCAGCTAAGCATGAAGCTGCTCAGGCAAGTGACGCAACACGCACATTGCCTCTTGTGACCAGGCATTGGCATGCTTTGATGGTTCACACCAAGCGCTTCCAAGCACTTACCTGTACGTGTTATAATCATGCTCTTACCTCTGCTCAACGTTGAGACTGTGTGTGCATTGATGCTTTGCAGTATGGTGAAACACTGCTCCTCACAGCTACTGAGCTATGAATTGTGATTGCAGTGTGCAAGCTTACATCAACACCCGCAATACATATGTCCACAAGGCATTATCACCGTATGTGTTACACCTCTGTCTGGACAGTGTCTTCAGTAATTTACTGTATGCTTTCTGATCATCAGGCAGCAGCTGCCACGGAAGTCAAGAGTCAGTTCCTGGCGCGCATGAGTCATGAGATCAGAACACCCCTGAATGGCATGATTGCTGTCGGCCAGCTGCTAGCAGGTCGGCCCTTGACTGACTCTTCTGTTGTTTAATTCCATACTTTTCTCTCTTCTGTCAGCCATCATGCTGGCTTGATTTGCACTGTTTCTGGTCAGCTGCAGTCAGTCCTGTTGCTCTTCTTCACCTGAGGTTCATGTAATGTTGGGTACAATTTTCTGTGACCACGCATGTTGCAGATGGACACAACATATTTTCTGCAAAGGGCTTGCCCTGCTAGGGTCAACACAATCTGAAAGCAGCTGAATGTGTTTTGTTACAATATGATCAGTTGCTGTAAAGCTGCACCTAAGAGCTTCATTGCAAGCATGCAGTCAGATCTGAGGTCATGCTGTAGATGAAGAGTTTATGGCAAAGCTCATCGTAGGCACACTGCTTGAATTGGGCATCTGTAACAACCAGTCAAACCCTTCCTGGCAAATAACACACTTAGTAGTGTTCATTCATGTGTTGAGACATGTGTCTTCCCCCTGGGGTCAATTACGTACAGTCCTGAGCCACTCTGTGAGAAAGTAGCGTCAAAAAAAGAACTTAAAAGACACACATCAGATCACAGCCGAGCTGGCAACGACATCTGCAGCTGTTTAGCAACACGAAAATGCCCAGCCATCAGATTATACAAACGCTCCAAAGACACACAAAAACTTTCAGACTGTGCAGATAATTTTGGACGCCTTTCCTTTGATGCAGAGACAAGACTGTCACCTGCCCAGTGGGATCTCATGAATACAATTCGCTGCTCTGGAGAGACGCTTCTCACCCTCATCACGGACATCCTGGACTTCAGCCGCATAGAGGCCGATAAAATGGTTTTGGCGCCGACAGAGTTCCATTTGCAGACTGTTATTGAGGCGGCAATGGAGATTGCTGGCTTGCATGCTGCACAGAAGCGGCTTCAGGTATATATATGTACATATACATATATTGATATATACTAGCATCATATACATGCCCTTGACCGTGCGTCTGCGTGAAGTCACACCCCATGCAGCATATATTTTTTAATGCCAACAAAGATTCACTTGCACAAAGTTATTAAGGCTGCAATGGAGATTGCTGACTTGCATGCTGCAGAAAGGAGCCTGCAGGTATATATATATGGGCCCCAGGCTCAAGCACAATATGTTTGATTGTGCGTATGTGACTGGTTCATGCAAGCTTGCCATATTGGCAGCTCCAGTAATCTACAGATTGATTGTCTCTAAAGTTGCAAGGGATTGTGCGTGCTTGCATGCTGCACAGAAACGCCTCTGTGTCATTTGCTATGTGCATGTGTGAATGCAATAGCAGTTTGTGCATGGTTTGCTGCTCTATTGTATTAAACATGCTCTGCTTTGACACACAACTCCTGGGCGGCAGGCACCGTCGCACACCTTTCACATCGCCGTCTGTTGTCCTGACGAATGCTCACATGTGCAGGTGGCTTACAACGTGGCAGACAACGTTCCCAAGCTTGTGACTTGTGACGCACAAAGGCTGCAGCAGGTGCTGCTCAACGTGCTCAACAATGCAGTCAAGTTCACAGAGAAAGGTGAAGTGCTACTGGAAGTCTGGTGTGAGGAGTCCAGCTCGGATGCATCAGCAAAGCAGGCTCAGCGTGCACAGCAGGGTCTGAGCAGCAGTCATGTTCCCATGCCAATTACTCATCAGGAGCCTGGTGATGCTCTTCAGTCGCAGCAGGAGCCCCTTCTCAGCACGTTTTCAAAGGACAGCGTGCAGCATGTTCAAACTCAAACTTCCCGCCTAGAGCCCTTCAGGCCTCTGACGCCCGATAACCTGTCCCAGCACACAGAGTTCTCTGACATGCGCCAACAGATGCAGGGCCCCAATCCCCATGGGGATCATGGGGATGCTGCCAGTACAGAGGCCCTTGCCGCCTCTTTTGATGTTGGCTGCAATCATGGCGGGAACTGCTCCTGCCCGCCATCATCTACTACAACCTGCTTAAACTCCCCACAGCAGCTTCAGTATGAAGGTGCATCGTCTTCACAGCAGCAGCAGCAGCAGCAGCAGCAGCAGCCGCCAGCTTCTGACAGTATGTCACAAAGTGAGCAAAGCACAGCGTCAGCCAGCAGCTTCCTGACTGCTGCTCCTGCAACTACGAAAGCAGGTAGGCAACAAATCATGGACGTCAGCGCTGCGTCAGTTGCACCTAGGGCTGCATCGGACTCCAGCGCTGAAGCTGCAGCAGAAGCTGCATTGGAAGCTGGCTCGGGAGCTGCACCAGAAGCTGTAGCTGCACCTCACTCAGAAGCTCAGCGGCGAGCTGGACTTGGTGAGGGATTTGAGTCTGTTGCAGAGCAAGCAGCCGAGGAGCGTGCATGCAGTGAGTCTCATCGTAGGCACAAGATTGATGGAAACACTGATGGCGACTGCAGTGGGAGGCAGAACAGCATGGCCTCAACCAGTGGTCGTTATGTCGAGGATACAGGCTTCTATACGCTGAACTTCAGCGTTAGGGACTCTGGCATTGGCATTAGTGATGAGAGTATGAAGAATCTGTTTCAGTGCTTTGCTCAGGTGAGTGGCTGGTGGAGTTTTCAATCTGGAATCTCCTGAAAATCTCAGAACATGTGCTGTTGCACAAGAGCTGTCGTGCTGTTCTTTGCATGTTTGCTCTTGATGTCAATAAAGTGGTTGGGTCAAGTCAGCCTCATGTGTGCACCCTTGCTTGTTTGTGCACCTTGTTGCATGTGTGTTTCATGGCAGGAGATCTGTCCTAACCTACAAGGGACATTGCTCAGCAGACTGCTTACGTCATACAGGTTGATGCATCCCCAACCAGAAGGTTTGGGGGTTCTGGCCTGGGGCTGGCTATCTGTAAGAAGCTGACGGAAGCTATGGGTGGTCACATATGGGTTGAGTCAGGTGGTCTTGGCAAAGGCAGTGTCTTCAGGTATACTTCTCTAGGGCAATGTTTGGCTCACATCTCCATTCAGCTTCATTGCAGACGTGCATGCTCCTCGCATGTGCTTTTCTGCAAGTGGCCTGTGCAATGTGTTTCAGTAACATTTTGTTGATCAAGGCTGTTTGTGCGCATTCCTTGTCTCCATGCCAGTAAAGGCGCAACTTTTGGTTCCATGCTGCTGCAGAATCTGATGTATACATGTTTGCAAGAGTACAGCACCCTTTTTCTGGATTTCTCCTCAAATTGCCCGCTACTTAGATTATGTCGATGTCGAGCTTATGGTTGTTGTGCCATGCATGGTGATGCTGTCTGACAACATTTGAGTGCTCTGTGGCTTTGCGTGTTCTGTGACTCATCTGGCTGCTGTCCCTTCCAGGTGGACGCTTCAAGCCAAGGGGCATAACTCCATGCTGCCGCCCAGCGCCAGCAATGCTGACAAGGTAGGCTGCCAAGTCTGCATCCAATGTAAAATTTAGGGTTTAGGGTTGAAATTCTAAATCCATACACCCTACACCCCAAATATAGTATTCTGCCAAATTTTGGTCCAATGGGTCGGTAGAGTCTGGCAATCGATCAGGGCTTGCATATATAACACACTGAGAGTCGAAAGATGTGCATGTCTTTTTCAAGACCACATTCACACGTATGTTGGCATGAAACCATGTCCTGCAAAGCGTTCTTTTAACATTATTATTGAACCATGTCCTGCCACCTGCAAGGTGCCCTTCATACAGTGGTAGCACCACCGGCAACTCAGCAGGCACTTGGTCCAGAGCGCTTCCTTGTAGCACTCCTAGTGGCAGAGTGCATGGCTGGCTGGCAAGCAGGGCTGCTAGTGATTGTGCAGACATACTTGTACATACACCACCACAATGGCACAACTATTTCATGACTACAGAGCTTGGTCTGCAGGATATGGGCACAAGCCGTAATGCCTCCAGCTTCTCGACATCTAGCAACAGCAGTGGTGGCACATCCAAGAGCGGTGGCGCTAGGGCGCTTCATCGCAATCGATCCAGCATGGAATGGCACCGTGGGAGTGGCTCGCAGTCTGGCTCAACTGTGGAATCTGGGCTTGCGCTGTTTGCGGGCAAGAAGGTGCTTCTGGTGGAAGTCTGTGACATGGTGAGTGGAGTGCTTTCGTGTGTGTTTGTGTCTGTCTGTGTCTGTCTGTGTCTGTGCATGTGTGCCCGCCTGTCTGTCTGTGGCTGTGCATGTGTGCCTGCCTGTCTGTGTCTGTGTCTGTCCGTGTCTGTGTCTGTCTGTGCCTGTGCATGTGTGCCTGGGTGCGTGAAGAACGCTGGGAAATGCAAACTGTGACACAGTGTGTATGCTCATCATTCAATTTGTAGTGAGCATTCCACAGCAAGTATTTTCTGTTGCATTGCCTATTGCAGGCCGACATGTATCAGCAAGATGGCACATCACCTTCTTAGACATGATTTGTGAGTCAGACAAAGCTTTTGAGGCTGTAGCGCTTGTGCAGTGGCAGTGCACATTGCAAGGTCGACCAGCAATGACAAGCAGAGCAATGTCATGCGACGGCTGACAAGGGTTTTGTGTTCTGCCAGGTACGGCAGGTGCTGGTGCTGGCACTGCGGCGGTGGGGTTTCCAAGTCTGTGCCGTCAAGAATGAGGAAGACGCCATCAACAAGCTCACTCTGCAAGGCGAGAAGATGGAGCTGCATTGTTTGTCCCATTTCTGATCCGGCAGATCCTGATTTCTGCTTTCGCTTTGTCTGTTTCTGACAAGTCTCCATGCTCTTCTCAGCTTGTCTGTCTGTGTTTGTTTTCGTCTGTCCTTGAGTCTGACGATGCTCAGACCGTTTGTCTGTCTGTTTGTCAGACTGTCTGTCTGCCCACCCATCTGTCTGTCAGACTGTCTGCCTGCCCACTACCCTTCTGTCAGGCTTGTGCACATATTTGTACGCCTGGCCATTCTTCTTCCCACTGCCAGGGCAGCCCATGTCAGTCTGGTCACGTATTCTCTACATTTCTGATTTTAATCTGCTGCACATTGCCTATGAAAAATAAATAAATAAATGATAGTTCACATTTTTTCGGGAAACCAAAAAATTTGCTTTGCTTCAGGATTTATCAATGGTTTTGTTCTCTCTCTACAGTGATTGTGCTGACATTGTGTTAGCAATATGCATGTGCTGCAGACGGGCATTCAGACTTTCTGGGTGCATGCAAGAGGCGAGCAGAGGGCAAGCTTTCGCTGGAGCATTCAGGCACAGACGTGCAGGACGGCAAGCTGTGCAATGCTGATGGTCCATATGATGTGGTCATCTTGGACATGGCCTTGTCACAACTGGTGTTGGCTCTAATGCAGGTGAGATGCACTGTGGTAGCGGGTACATTCAGGTTCCATGTGGTGTGGTAGTGGTTATAGTGGTTATGATCAGGTTACATGTGGTGTGGTTTTGGTTATAACCAGGTTACATGTGTTGTGGTAGTGGCTATAGTGGTTATGGTCAGGTTACATGCAGTGTGGTAGTGGGTACAATCAAGTTACATGTGGTGTGGTAGTAATTATCATCAGGTTACATGTGGTGTGGTAGTGGTCGTAATCGGGTTACAC
>JAABUU010007094.1_pt1 | contig 11694 bp, 8 predicted proteins | sample 5559301 | NCBI WGS metagenome assembly JAABUU01 (sample SAMN10711884, study PRJNA513360) | rock metagenome | isolation source: Antarctica rocks | place: Antarctica: Victoria Land, Richard Nunatak white
GCAAGCAGGGCAGCAAATGGCACAGGGCGACCTCACGAAGCGGGAAAGTCGCCTCCATACAGCCGCTACGTCACCCCGCCACCGCTCACGCACAGGCCGATATGCCAGAACTGAATGGCCCTGCTCCCGGAGGGAGAGGGAGCAGGCAGGCACCTCAGCCAACAGACTCCGTCACCCGCGCGGGCGGCGTCGGCACGGCGGTCGTTGGGCCGCCATGCCCCTCGTCCCCACCCTTGCCGCCGAACCGCGACTTCACCTTCTCGCGCATCGTCTGGAACACGACATACAGCATCGGGATTAGGAAGATGCCGACCGTGCTCGCGCCCAGCATCCCCGCGAACACCGGCGTCCCTACCGCCCGCCGGCTGACCTGGGCCGCGCCGTTCGCCGTCACCAGCGGCACCAGGCCCAGGATGAAGGCGATGCTCGTCATCATCACCGCGCGGAACCGGGTCTGCGCGCCTAGCCGTGCCGCCTCCTTGATGCTCTTGCCGGCCTCGCGCTGGTCCTTGGCGAACTCCACGATCAGGATGCCGTTCTTTGCCGCCAGCGCGATCAGCACCACCAGGCCGATCTGCGCATAAAGGTCCAGCGCCAGGCTGGTGACCTGCATCCCGATGAAGGCCGTTAGGATGCCGACGCTGACCGACAGCAGCACCGGTATCGGAATAACCCAGCTCTCATACAGCGCCACCAGGAACAGGTAGGCGAACAGGATTGCCAGCCCGAGTATCTTGCCGGTCTGCCCCGCCGCCGTCTTCTCCTGGTAGGCCGTTCCCGTCCATTCGTAGCTGTAGCCCGCCGGCAGCGTGCGGTCGCTGATCCCCTCCATCGCCGCCAGCGCCTCGCCGGACGAAATGCCGGGTTTCGGCGTGCCCTGCACAGTAATCGAGCGGTAGTTGTTGTAACGGCTGATGGTCTGCGGTCCCAGCACGATCCGCGCATCCGCGATGGAGCGCAGCGGCACCATCGTGCCCTGCTTGTTGCGGACGTAGATGCGCCAGATCGCCGGGATGTCGGTCCGGTCCGCGGCGTCGCCCTGGATATTCACCTGCCAGGTGCGGCCGAACAGGTTGAAGTCGTTAACGTAGATGCCGCCCAGGGTCGCCTGCAGCGCGGTGAACACGTCGCTGATGGACAGGCCCAGCGCCTGCGCTTTTTCCCGGTCTATGTCGAGGTAGATGGACGGTGTTGTGGCGCTGAAGGTGCTGAAAACGCGGGCCAATTTCGGATCGGCGTTGGCGCTGGCCAGCAGGCCGTTCAGCACGCTGCCCATCTCGGCGGGCTCACGGCCCTCCAGGTTCTGCATCTGGTATTCGAAGCCGCCGCCGGTGCTCAGCCCGATGATCGGCGGCAGGTTGAACGGGAACGCGATGGCCGAGCGTATGCCGCCCAGCCCCTGCGCCATCCGCCCGATCAGCGCCTGCACCTTGTCCGACGCCGCCTTGCGGTCGGCGAACGGCTTCATCCGCATCACCATGAAGGCCGCATTCGACTGGTTGCCGCTGTCCAGCAGGGAGAAGCCGACGATGGCCAGCACGTTCTCGATCTGCGGGATGCCCTTGGCGATGCCTTCGATGCGGGTGACCACCTCCCGCGTGCGAGTGACGCTGGCGCCGTCCGGCAACTGGACCGCGACGAAGAAGGCGCCCTGGTCCTCTTCCGGCAGGAAGCCGGTGGGCGTGCGCAGGGTCAGGCCGTAGATGCCGCCGAAGCACGCGACGACCAGCACCACCGCCAGCACGCCCACGCGCAGCAGCCGGCCGACGACGTTCGCGTAGCCGTCCCGCACGTTGTCAATGCGCCGGCCGATCCACCCCATGATCCCGCGCCTCGGCCCGTTGTGCCGCAGGAGCACCCCGCACAGCGCCGGCGACAGCGTCAGCGCGTTGGTGGCCGAGATCAGCATGGCGACGCTGATCGTCACCGCGAACTGCCGGAACAGCGTGCCTGAGATGCCGGGGATGAACCCGATGGGCACGAACACCGACAGCAGCACCAGGGTGATGGCGATGATCGGCGCCGTGATCTGCTCCATCGCTTTCTTCGTAGCCTGCCGCGACGTCAGCTCAGGCTCCTCCTCCATCACGCGCTCGACGTTCTCGACCACCACGATGGCGTCGTCCACGACGATGCCGATGGCGAGCACGAGCGCCAGCAGCGACACGGTGTTGGCCGAGTAGCCCAGCACCAGCAGCACGGCGAAGGTGCCGATCAGGCTGACCGGGACCGCGATGATCGGGATCAGCGTCGCGCGCAGGTTGCCGAGGAAGATGAACACCACGATCGCAACCAGCACGAAGGCCTCGATCAGCGTGCTCTTCACCTCCTCGATGGTGTCGGACACGAAGGTGCTGCTGTTGTAGAAGACCTTGCTCTGCAACCCCTCCGGGAAGCGCTTGCCCAGGTCGTCCAGCGCCGCCTGGATACGGCCGGCCGTCTGCACCGCGTTGGCGCCCGGGGCGAGGTAGATGCCCAAAGTGACCGCCGGGTTGCCGTTCAGGCGGCTCTCGCTGTCCTGTGTCGCAGCGCCAAGGGCCACCCGCGCCACGTCCCGCACCCGCAGCACCGAGCCGTCCGCGTTGGCGCGGACGATGATGTTGCCGAACTCCTCCGGCTGGGTCAGGCGGCCCTTGGTTTGAAGGTTGATCTGGAACTGCGTGTCGTCGCCGGTCGGACGGGCGCCGACCCGGCCGACCGGCGCCTGCACGTTCTGCTGCTGTATGGCGGTGATGATGTCGCTGGGCGCTAGGCCCAGCTCAATCAGCCGGTTGGTGTCGAACCAGATGCGCATGGAATAATCGAGCGCGCCAAACAGCGACGCCGACCCCACGCCGGACACGCGGCTCAACCGGTCCAAGATGTTGATCGTGACGTAGTTGGAGATGAACAGCGGGTCCTGCTTCGCGCCCTCGCTGCTGAACGCCAGGAACTCCAGGATGGCGGAGGACCGCTTCTGCACCGTAACACCCTGGCGCTGCACCTCGGCCGGCAGGCGGCTCAGCGCGGCCTGCACGCGGTTGTTCACGTTGACGGTGTTGATGTCTGGGTTGGTGCCCAGCTCGAACGACACCGTCAGGCCATAGCTACCGTCATTGGCCGAGTTGGACTTCATGTAGATCATGCGGTCGGCGCCGTTGACCTGCGCCTCCAGCGGTTGCGCGACCGTCGCCTCCACCACGGCTGCGGATGCGCCGGGATACCGGGTCGTGACCTGGACCTGCGGCGGAACGATGTCTGGGAACTGGCTGACGGGGATCACTAGCAGCGCCAGCAGCCCGGCGATGCTCGTGATGATCGCAATGACAATGGCCAGCCGCGGCCGGTCAACGAAGACGCCGGAGATCATGGGATTAGGTCCTCGGTCCCTGAGGTGCCATGGTCGGCCCGGCGCCGGCCGGGGCGGGGTTCACGACGGCGCCGGGCCGTACGCGCTGCACGCCGTCCACCACCACCGTCTCGCCCTCCTTCAGCCCGGCGGAGATCACCGCCTGTTCCGGCGTGCTTTGGCCCAACTGGATGCGCCGCTGCTCCGCCTTGTTGCCATCGCCCACCACCCAGACGTAGCTGCCCTGCTGGTCTGACAAGACCCCGGCGCGTGGGATCGCCAACTGCTCCACGGGCTGCACGCCCTGTAGGACCACAGTGACGAATTCGCCGTCAGAAAGCTCGCGGTCGCCGGGCTGCCCGGCCTGGGAGCCAGGGCGGACCGGATTCGGAACCCGCCCGCGGAAGATCAGGGTGTCGGTGTTGGGGGCGACGGTCGGGTCCACGTAGTCCAGCGTGCCGGCCTGGTCATACTGCTTGCCGTTGGGCATGCGCAGCCGGATTTTCACCGCGCTGAACCCGCCCTTGTCGGCATAACGGTCCCGCAGGTCATCGGCTGCCCGGACTGACACCGGGAACAGCACATACATCGGGTCCTGGCTGGTGATGGTGGCCAGCGTGCCGGTGCTGGGGCTGACGACGTTACCCTCGGTCACCAGGGTGCGGCTGATCTTGCCGTCTATCGGCGCCTTGATCTCGGTATAGTCCAGGTTGGTCTGCGCCAGGCGGAGCTGCGCCTGTGCGCCGGCCAGCGCCGCAGCCTGGCTGCGCTGGGCCGACACCGCATCATCCACGTTGCTTTGCTGGCCGGCCGGGCCGTTCAGCAGCGACTGGGCACGGTTCAGCTTAATGGCGTTGTTCTGCAGCACGGCATTGGCCTGGGCGACCTGGGCCGCCTGCGCGGCGACCTGGGCCTCGAACGGCGCACGCTCCAGCCGATACAGCAAGTCCCCGGCGCGGACCTCGCCGCCCTCCTGGAACCGGCGCTCCTGCACGAAGGCGGTCACGCGCGCTACCAGGTCCACACGGTTGACGGACTGGACCCGGCCGACGAACTCGCTGGATTCCACCACCGGGACGCGTTTTGCCTGCACGACGCCGACTGCGGGCGGGCCACCTGGACCAGGCTGGGCGGAGGCAGGAGCAGCAAATGCAGACAGCGCGGCGATGGCGAGCGCCAAAGCGGGCAGGGATCGGTGCAGCATGGTTGTCACCAACGTGGTTCTATCAGGCGGTCATACGCCAGATACGCTTGACGCAGTGCAGCACAACCGCGCGAGGGTTGCACGCCCTGTCGTCTCGCCGCACCCTGCAATTCATACGGAGGGCCGGCGATGGCGGAAAGGGTGATCGTGTGCGAGGTCGGGCCGCGGGACGGCCTGCAGATGTCGCGCTCGCGCATGGCGACCGCGGCCAAGGTGCGCTGGATCGAGGCAATCGCCGCCGCGGGCGTGCCGGAGATCGAGGTCGGCAGCTTCGTGCCGCCGCGGCTGATCCCGCAGATGGCCGACACCGCGGAGGTCGTGCAGGCCGTGCGCTCCTTGCCGTGCGTGATCGTGGCCCTGGCGCCCAACCTGCGCGGCGCCCAGGCCGCGGCGGCCGCCGGTGCCCGCCGGGTCAGCATTCCCGTCAGCGTCAGCGAGGGCCACAGCCGCGCCAACACCAACCGCGGCACGATGGACCAGGTGGCGGAAGTCCGCCGCGTCGTCGAGTGGGCGCGCACGGCATCGCCGGGGCTGCAGATCGAGGCGGCATGCAGCACGGCGTTCGGCTGCTCGATTGACGGCGTGGTGCCGGAGGCCGCGGTTGTGCGCGTGGCCGAGGCGCTCGCGGCAACAGGGGTGGACAGCCTGGCCCTCGCCGACACGGTAGGCTACGCGCACCCGGCGCAGATACGCTCCGTGGTGCGCGCCGTACGCGCCGCGGTGGGTGCCAAGATGGACGGGCTGCACCTGCACGACACGATGGGCCTGGGCCTAGCCAATGCCCTGGCGGGCTTGGAGGAGGGGGTGCGGAACTTCGACGCATCGCTCGCCGGGCTGGGCGGCTGCCCCTTCGCGCCTGGCGCGAGCGGCAACATCGTCACCGAGGACCTTGTATTCATGCTGGAAAGCATGGGCTTCCAGACCGGCATCAACCTGGACCGCCTGGTCGCGGCGCGTGCCCTGCTGCACGAGGGGCTGCCGGACGAGCCGATGCACGGCGCGCTCGCCCGCGCCGGCCTGCCGCGTACGTTTGTTCCCGCTGGCCGGGCTGCCGCCTGATGCAGACGCCCTTGGCCGGCCTGCGCGTCGTCGAGTTCACGCACATGGTCATGGGACCCGCCTGCGGCCTGGTGCTCGCCGACCTGGGAGCCGACGTCGTCAAGGTCGAGCCGGCGGCGGAGGGCGGCAAGCCCGCAGGCGACAACACAAGGCGGCTGCGCAACGCCGGCGCCGGCTTCTTCGCCATGCTGAACCGCAACAAGCGCAGCCTCACGGTGGACCTGAAGTCGGCGGATGGATTGGCATTGGTCAGGCGGCTGCTGGAGGATGCTGACGTCCTGGTCGAGAACTTCCGCCCCGGCGCCCTGGACAAGCTGGGCCTGTCCTACGACGCGTTGCGCGCAGAAAACCCGCGGCTGATCTACGCGAGCTGCAAGGGGTTCCTGCCCGGCCCCTATGCCCACCGCACCGCACTGGACGAGGTGGTGCAGATGATGGGCGGGCTGGCCTACATGACGGGCCTGCCGGGCAAGCCGATGCGTACGGGGTCGTCGGTCAACGATCTCATGGGCGGCGCCTTCGCCGCGCTGGGCGTGCTGGCGGCGGTGGAGGAGCGGCACCGGACCGGCCGGGGCAAGCACGTGCAGGCCGGCCTGTTCGAGAACACCGCCTTCCTGGTGGCGCAGCACATGGCGCAGGCCCGCATCATGGGCCAGGCCCCGCCGCCGATGGGCATCCGCCAGCCAGCCTGGGCGGTGTATGACATCTTCGACACCGCCGACGGCGCGCAGGTGTTCATCGGCGTGGTCACCGACACCCAGTGGCAGGTGATGTGCAGCGCCTTCGGCCTGCCGGAGCTGGCCTGCGATCCCAGGCTGGTGACGCAAACGGACCGGGTAGCAGCGCGCGGATGGACCTTGCCGCGCATCACCGCAGCCTTCGCCGCCTACGACAAGACGGCGCTGATGGCCCGGTGCGAGGCCCTGGGTCTGCCCTATGCACCGATCGCTGAGCCGGTGGACCTGTTCCATGACCCGCATCTGCTAGGGTCCGGCGGACTGGTGCCTTTAACCTTGCCGGACGGACAGGTGCTGCCGCTGCCTGCACTGCCGCTGTCGCTGGATGGGGAGCGGCTGCCGCTAAGGCGGGACCTGCCGGCCGCTGGGCAGCATAATGCCGAGATCGCCGCGGAACTGGGGTGGACGGCAGGCCAGGCCTCCCCGTAATCTACGGCAACAGTCCGTGAACCAACCCCGGGATCACGTATTGCTTCACGCGACGGCAAGGGGCGACGATGGCTAAGGACGACGTTTTGACCCTGATCCGGGAGCGCGCCTACCAACTGTGGGAGCAAGCCGGGTGCCCGGAGGGAGGCGACTTAGAGTTTTGGGAGCGCGCCCGTGCGCAGATTGAAGCTGAACAGGCGGCACAGCGCCCGAAGACCGGAGCCGTCGCTGCTTCATAGCCTGCTCCCCCCTTCAAGCGTCAGGGTGGCCGCCGATACCTGATATCCCATGCCTCCAACCAACGCGCCCTGGTTCGTAGGGCGCGTTGCCCAGGCCGGTCAGCGTTGCTCCACCTTTGTCGCTACGCTCTACACACAGTAGGCCACCGCAACTGGGGTAGGCTACCGTTCGCTGCTTAGTAGGATTTGGTGCCGGTTAAACAACCTTCTCGACGACGCTGCTTCCCCTGCTTTCGAAACCGAGACTCGGCCTTGCCGCACGAGCACGGCATCAAGGACTATGGTCAGGATGGAGAGCCGGCCCCGGGGATGCAGGAAGTCTTCCAGGCTCAATAGTACGGGTGATACACGCCGGGCAACGGAAAAGCGCCCCGAACGGGCGACGGGTAGTAAACCGGCGGCAACGCGGAGTAACCAGGATTGAGTTGCGCGCCGCCGGCCAAAACGCCGGTCCCAAGACTTGGCGATGTTCCGCCCGCATAAGCTCCAGCGCCATAGCCGCCATAACCGCCCTGGCTGAACACTGGCCTATTGATGCTGTTGTAGAATCCGACGTTAGGATTCACGAAATTGCTGCCGTAAAAGCTGCCCCCGAGGAGACCACCGCCGAGGAAACCACCCCTGGAGAAGCCCCCTCCCGCGAAACCTCCGCCGGGGAACCCTCCCATAGGGAACCCGCCCCCGAGAAACCCCCTTACCGGAAACCCACCTGCCGGGAACCCACCCCTGGAAAATCTACTTGCGGCGGACCGGCCGCCATAAGGTCCACCGCCGCGAAAACCGCCGCCGTAAACGCCGCCTCCCCCGCCGTGACCGCCTCCACCGTGACCGCCGCCGCCTCGAGCCTGGACCGGATTCGAAGTGGAAGCGAGCAGAGCGGCGGCTGCAACCGCCACAAGAAACCGCATATGCGATCGTACCGACATGGCATCACATCCCAAGTTGAGTTTGCACGCCTGCTACCGCTCGAACGTGGTTTGGGCCGTGAGATTTCTCCGGATGCGGCTACCCGGCCGCACGACCCGTCGGCAGGCCGGTTCCAGCGCGGGTGCCGCAGCTTCCTCGCGGAGTCATCCTCGATGCCCACACAAACCGCTCTCAGTGCAGTTTGATGCCGGGCTCCGGGCTCTTCGCGGCGTAGCGTGCAAGCACCCGCCAGGCCACCGCTGTCCCGCCGTGCAGCGCAGTTTGGTGCATCTTGTAAAGCGACCGATACACCATGCGGGCGAAGTAGCCCTCGATGAACATGCTGCGCCCAGCCAGGAAGCCCATCAGGCTGCCCACAGTGCTGTAGCGGCCCAGCGACACCAGGGAGCCGAAATCGCGATACACGAACGGCTGCGGCGGCAGCCCGCGCAGCCGGCGGCGTAGGGTGGCAACCATGTGCGACGCCTGCTGGTGCGCCGCCTGTGCCCGCGGCGGGACCGTGCCGCCGGTTGTCCCCAAGGGACACGCTGCGCAGTCGCCGATGGCGAATACATCGGGATCGTCGGTTTGCAGCGCCGGCGTGACGACAAGCTGGTTGATCCGGTTGTTGGTCAGCCCGCCCAAGCCGCGCAGCACTTCCGGCGCCTTCACCCCGGCCGCCCAAACCACCAGCTCCGCCGGGATCAGCTCCCCATCCGACAGCACGATGCCATCCGCCCGGACCTCGGCCACCCGCGCGCCGGCCCGGACCACCACGCCGATCTTGGCAAGCAAACCCTCGGTCGCGGCGCTGATGCGCTCGGGCAGGGCAGGGAGGATGCGCGGCGCGGCCTCGATCAGCACGATGCGTATGTCGCGGGCGGGATTGATCCGGTCCATGCCGTAGGCGACGACGGCCCGCACGGTGCGGTGCAGCTCCGCCGCAAGCTCGGTGCCCGTGGCGCCGGCACCGATGATAGCGACGTGCAGTTGGCCCGGACGCACCGGGCCGTCCTGCGTGTTGGCGCGCAGGCAGGCATTGATCAGACGGCGATTGAAGCGACTGGCCTGGTCCGGCGTTTCCAGCGGCACCGCAAACTCGGCCGCGCCAGGAGTGCCGAAGTCGTTGGTAATGCTGCCGATGGCGATCACCAGGGTGTCATAGTCCAGCGTCGTCGCCGGAGTGATCTCCCGGCCCTCGTCATCATGGGTCGCAGCCAGGCTGATGCGCTTGGCGGCCCGGTCCAGCCCGGTCAGCTCGCCATACCGGTACGTGAAATGGTGCCAGTGCGCCTGCGCCAGGAAGTTCAGCTCATGCTGGGCGCGGTCCAGGCTGCCGGCTGCGACCGAGTGCAGCAGCGGCTTCCATAGATGCGTGCGGGACCGCTCAACCAGGGTGATCCGCGCCTTGCCGCGCTTGCCCAGAGTGTTGCCAAGCTTGGTGACCAGTTCCAGCCCGGCCGCGCCGCCGCCGACGACTACGATGTGATGCATGCCAGGTTCCTGCGTCTGCTCCCTCTCCCTTCGGGAAAGGGTCGGGGTGAGGGAGGCGTCCAGAACCAAGCTCATATAGCGGCAACCCTCCGTAACCTATCAACAACCAGGTTTGGTCCTGCTTGGCATCCGGCAACCCCGCCGTCAAACCGGCTCACGGCGTCACCTCAGAGGGTGACGGAGACGGGACCATCCCCGCCAACTCCCGCCACTCTGCCTCCGTCACCGTCCTGACCCCCATCTCCGCCGCCTTCTTCGCCTTCGACCCGGCGTCGGCGCCCAGCACCAGCAGGTCCGTCCGCTTCGACACGCTGTCCGTCACCCGGGCGCCCATGGCTTCGGCCCGCGCCTTGGCCTCTGCCCGGCTCATGGTTTCCAGCGTGCCGGTGAATACCAGGTTCTTGCCAGCCAACGCTCCATCGGCGGTGGCCGGCCGGACCGCGTCCTCGATGGTCAGCTCCGCCGCCAGCTCGTCCAGCGCCGCCACGTTGCGCGGCTCGGTAAAGAAGGCGGCCAGCTCCTCCGCCAAGGCCGGGCCGACGCCGATGATGCTGCCCAGCGCCAAGCGTTCGTCGCTGCCCACCACGGTTGCGGCCATCATGCGGGCGCGCCAGTCGGTGAAGCTGCTGTAATGCCGGGCCAGCAGCCGCGCGTTGGTCTCGCCAACCCGGCGTATGCCCAAACTGTAGATCAGCCGGTCCAGCCCGATGGTCCGCCGCGCCTCGATGGACCGCAGCAGGTTATCAACGGACTTCGTCTTCCAGCCCTCCCGCTGCAGCAGCGCCTCGCGGTGCTCCCGCAGGTGGAAGATGCTGGCGGGTCCGTGCAGCCAGCCCAGCTCGTAGAATTCCTGGATCGTCTTCTCGCCCAACCCTTCGATGTCGAAGGCAAGGCGGCTGACGAAGTGGATCAGCCGCTCCACTGCCTGCGCCGGGCAGGCCAAGCCGCCGGTGCAGCGCCGCACGACTTCGCCGGCTGGACGGACCGCCAGGCTGTGGCAAACCGGGCAGGTCTCGGGTGGTGCCCAGGCCACCGTGTCCGCCGGGCGGCGCTCGGCCACGACCCCGACGATCTGCGGGATCACGTCGCCGGCGCGCTGCAGGACGACGGTGTCACCGACACGCACGTCCTTGCGCGCGATTTCGTCCTCGTTGTGCAGGGTGGCGCGCGTGACCAGGACCCCGCCGACGTTGACGGCCGCCAGCGCCGCCACCGGCGTCAGCGATCCCGTGCGGCCCACCTGGATCAGGATGTCCTCAAGCTGCGTCGTCGCGCGCTCGGCCGGGAACTTCCAGGCGATGGCCCAGCGCGGGGCGCGCCCGACGAAGCCCAGGCGGCGCTGCCAGGCCAGGTCGTTGATTTTATAGACGACGCCGTCAATGTCATAGGCCAGCCCGGCGCGGGCCAGGCCGATCTCGTCCTGGAACGCCGCCGCCGCCGCGTCGTCCGCCACGGGGCGGGACAGCGGGTTGACCTGGAATCCCCAGCCGCGCAGCCGCTCCAGGTAAGCGTCATGGGTGTCCGCCACCGCCTCGCTCGCGTCGCCCTGGGCATATGCGAACAGCGACAGCGGGCGGGTCGCGGTGACTGCCGGGTCCAACTGGCGGAGGGACCCCGCGGCGGCGTTGCGCGGGTTGGCGAATACCTTGGCTCCGGCCGCGGCCTGCGCCGCGTTCAGCGCCAGGAAGTCGGCCTTGGACATGAACACCTCGCCCCTGACCTCGATCTGGGCCGGCGACGGGCCATGCAGGGTTTGCGGGATGGAGGGCATGGTGCGCAGGTTGGCGGTCACGTCCTCGCCTTCCGCGCCGTCGCCGCGCGTGGCGCCGCGGACCAGGCGTCCCCGCTCATACAGCAGGTTGATGGACAAGCCGTCTATCTTGGGTTCGGCGATGAAACCCAGCGAGGCGTCGGGCGGCAGGTTCAGGAACCGCCGGGCGCGGGCGCAGAACTCGGTGAAGTCCCCCGGCGCGAATGCGTTGTCCAGCGACAGCATCGGCACGCGATGGCGCACCTTGGCAAAGCCCGCTGCCGGCGCCGCGCCGACCCGGCAGCTCGGGCTGTCCAGGCGCACCAAGTCCGGGAACTCGGCCTCCAGCGCCGCATTGAGCGCGCGCAACGCATCATACTCGGCATCGCTGGCGGCCGGGTCGTCCAACTCGTGATAAGCCCGATCCAGCCGGGCAATCTCGGCGGCAAGCCTGGCCAGCTCCGCCGCAGCCTCATCAGGCGTCATGACAGAGACGTTTGCTGCCCCCTCTCCCCCCGGGAGAGGGTTGGGGTGAGGGAGGCCACGCA
>JAABUU010007095.1_pt1 | contig 11694 bp, 15 predicted proteins | sample 5559301 | NCBI WGS metagenome assembly JAABUU01 (sample SAMN10711884, study PRJNA513360) | rock metagenome | isolation source: Antarctica rocks | place: Antarctica: Victoria Land, Richard Nunatak white
ATTGCAAGTCCGGCAAGCGCAGCGCCGAAGCGCTAGGCGTACTCCAAAGCGCAGGCTTTAAGCGTGTCAAGAACCTTACGGGCGGCATCCTCGCCTGGTCGGACGATGTTGACCCCACCGTGCCCAAGTATTAAGCGCGTCTTGACACGAAACCCCAAGCGCGGGTATAAACGCCGCAACCCTAATTGCCAGTAGATTGCTAGGCAATGCCAGCAAAGGACACGCCCGTGACCAGCACGCCTCCAGATGCCCCGCAAAGCGTTCGTCTTAATCTCACATTCCCCAGCGAGCGCACCGACCAGCCTTTGCTGGCCCAGGCCATCAAGAACTTCCATGTGTCCGCAGACATCCGCCGCGCCCAGATAGAGCCGGAAACAGGCGGGTATATCATGCTGGAACTCACCGGCACCGAGAAGCAGATTGACGACAGCATTGCGTTCTGGAAGTCGTTCGGCGTGGGCGTCGGCTTTATTGGAGCGGAAGAAGTCCAGGCGTACTAACTAGATACATCACTTTTGCAGGAGAGTACCAACGATGGCAGAGACCAACAACACGGGTTATGCACACCCCGAAGTTTTAGTAGAAACCCAGTGGGTTGCCGACAACCTGGGCGCGGGCACGTTTAAGCTGATTGAGATTGACGTAGACACCGACGCCTACGCCCAGGGCCACATTGAGGACGCATTAGGCTTTAACTGGCAAACCCAGCTTGAAGACACCCTGCGCCGCGATGTTCCCGACAAAGACCAGTGGCAGGCTTTGCTGTCCGGCGCGGGCATCTCCAACAACGATACGTTGGTTTTGTACGGCGACAACAACAACTGGTTTGCCACCTTCGGCTACTGGCTGTTTGTCATCTATGGGCACGACAAGGCCAAGCTGAAATTGCTCAATGGCGGACGCAAGAAGTGGGTGGCCGAAGGACGCCTTCTTGTCACCGATGTTCCCCAAGTCTCGCCTGCGGCTTACACCGTCGCCGCGCCCAACTGGTCTTTGCGCGCCTACCGCGACGAAGTCCTGCAGAAGCTGGGTGACCCTAACCTCACGCTGATTGATGTCCGGTCTGCCGATGAGTTCTCCGGCAAGGTGATTGCCCCTCCCGGCATGAGCGAGTCGGCCCAGCGCGGCGGCCACATTCCCGGCGCGCAGTCCGCCCCGTGGCTGAACGCCGTCAACGACGACGGCACATTTAAGACTGCCGACGAGTTGCGCACGTTTTATGCAGGCAAGGGCGTTACCGAAGGCAAGGACGTGATTACTTATTGCCGCATCGGCGAGCGTTCTTCGCACACCTGGTTCGCCCTGTACAACCTCTTGGGCTATGACGATGTCAAGAACTACGACGGCTCGTGGACTGAGTGGGGTTCCATCATTGGTGCGCCCATTGAACGTGAGCAACCCACCGTACCCGGCCAGGGCGGAGACCTGAAAGTCTGCCCATAATTTACTTCTAAACCACTGAGGGCCTGCATCACCCGATGCAGGCCCTTTTGTTTTGCGTGCGTGTTAGACAACACAGTGGCGTATTAGAAGGCGGCAGGCCACCCCTCCTCTGCCCGCCAGCGGTTGATGTTGGCTTTGAACTCCTCTAATTCTCGGTCACGTTCAGCCAGCATTTCGGGGTCATCGGTTTGGTCTTCTTCGCGCCAAGCCTGCATCAGAGCGATAGCGCCCTTTTGCTTCTCGGTCAGTGCCGGGTTTTCTGGCACTTGTGGGGCCGGGGATAATGTAGCTTGCGCCACCAGGCTGTGCAGGACAGTTTCAATGTCTACCCCTTCGGCGTTGGCCCGCTCGCCCAGAGCGGCGAGTTCATCTGGTTTCAGTTCCAGCGTTACGGTCATGGTGTCAGCGCCCTTCTTCTTTACATGACGTTGTTATACCCCGCCGGGACAACCCTGCCTCTCACAAACAGCCCCACCTGCCACGGCTTAGGCTGCGCTTTGTTGACATTCTCCCCGCCCGCCCGCCATACTGAAGCCTATGCGACTGACCACGAAAAGCCAGTACGGCCTGCGCGTTATGGGCGACCTTGTCCGCAACTGGCGCGGCAACAACAACAAGTTTCTGCAAGTGGCTGAACTGGCCTCGCGCTGCCAGACTTCCCAAAAGTATCTCGAGCAAGTTTTATTGCCGCTGTCTCATGCGGGCGTTTTGGAAAGCAAGCGCGGACAGCATGGCGGCTATCGCCTGAACCGCGCCCCGGAGGATATTTCCCTGGCCGAGACTTTGCGCCATCTGGAAGGGCGGCTCATGCCCATCCCGAAGTGGGCAGATGACGGCACATCCGACGTTTCGGCTTTGGGCAATGTGCTGCGGCAGGTGCGCGATTCCATTCGGCACATCCTGGAAAACACGTCTATCGCCGTGCTGGCCGAGGGCAGCGATGCGAACCATGCGCGCACCGACGAAGCCGTGGAAACTTTGATGTACTATATTTAACGGCTTGGCGTGCCGGGATTGCCCCGGTATTGTCCCGGTGTTGTAAGCGCGTACCAACGACGGAACAGTTTGTTCCGTCGCTGCAATGCGCTTGCGGCACGCAGAGAACGCCTTTGCAATCCCTGGGCAGCACCCAAACTTGCGGGGACAAAATCGCGCAATTCGGTGTTATAATGGCAGACATCTAAGGAATAGTACACGCATGGCTAAAAAGTTAATTATCGTAGAATCCCCCGCCAAGACCAAGACGCTCAAGGGGTTTTTGGGCAGCGACTATCAGGTGGAGGCGAGCATGGGGCATGTGCGCGACCTGCCGGAGCGCAAGCTGTCCATTGACATCGCGCATGATTTCGCGCCGACTTATCAGATTATCCCGGAGCGCAAGGACGTGGTGGCAAAGCTGCGCGCCGCCGCCAAGGACGCGAGCGTTGTGTACCTCGCGTCTGACCCTGACCGCGAGGGGGAGGCGATCTCGTGGCACTTGCAGGAAGCGCTGGGATTGAAGTCGCCCAAGCGCATTCAGTTCAACGAGATCACCAAGACAGCGGTGCTGGCGGCCCTGGAAAACTCGCGGACGATTGACATGGACCGGGTCAATGCGCAGCAGGCGCGGCGCGAGCTTGACCGAATAGTCGGCTACAAAATCAGCCCATTGTTAGCAAAGAAGGTGCGTCCGCGCCTGTCGGCAGGGCGGGTACAGTCGGTCGCCGTGCGCCTGGTGGCAGACCGGGAGCGCGAGATACTGGCGTTTAAGCCGGTGGAGTATTGGTCTATCACGGCCTCGCTGACGCCTGACACGCTCAAGCACAAGTTTGATGCCGCCCTGACGCAGCGCGACGGCAAAAAGCTGGAAGTCGGCAGCGAGGGCGCGTCAAACGACGTGCTCAAAGACTTGGATGGCGCGGAGTACCGTGTCAAGACAGTCAAGCGCAGCGAAAAGCGGCGCAACCCCGCCCCGCCGTTTATCACGTCAACATTGCAGCAGGAGGCCTCGCGCAAGCTGGGCTTTTCAGCCAAAAAGACCATGATGGCCGCGCAGCAGTTGTATGAGGGCGTGGATGTCGCCGGGGAAGGCCATGTCGGGCTGATTACCTACATGCGCACCGACTCCAACCGAATCGCCGATGAAGCGCAGCAGGCCGCTCGCGCGCTGATTGTTTCCAAGTACGGCAAAGAATATGCGCCTGCGGGAGCGAAGCAGTACAAAAAGGGCGGGGCCGCGCAGGATGCCCATGAAGCCATTCGCCCGACCGGCGTGCAGCGTTTGCCGGAAGATGTGGCGAAGCTGCTGTCCCCTGACCAAGCCAAATTGTACAAGCTGATCTGGCAGCGGTTTGTCGCCTCGCAGATGGCTCCTGCGGTGTTTGACGTGGTGACTGTGGACATAGAAGCCAAGAACTACACGTTCCGCGCGACCGGCAGCACCATGAAGTTTGACGGCTTTCTGCGGGTCTACCGCGAGGGCAAGGACGACAATGTGGTGGAAGACGAGGACAAGCAGCCCCTTCCGCCCCTCGCCGAAGCGCAATTGCTCAAACTCTTAGCCCTGACGCCCAAGCAGCACTTCACCGAGCCGCCGCCGCGCTTTACCGAAGCGACTTTGGTGAAGGCACTGGAAGAAAAAGGCATCGGCAGGCCAAGCACCTACGCGTCCATCATTTCCACCATCCAAGACCGGCAGTATGTGGAGCTGGCGGAAAAGAAGTTCCGGCCCACCGAGCTTGGCCTGACAGTCAACGACCTGCTGGTGAAGCACTTCCCTTCCATTCTGGATGTGCAGTTCACGGCAGGCATGGAAAGTCAGTTGGACGGCGTGGCCGAGGGCAAAGAAGACTGGGTCGCCATGATGCGGCGCTGGTACGAGCCGTTCGCGGCAAGCGTCACCCTGGCGGGCAGCGAGATGGAGACATTGAAAGCGCCGCCGCGCGATGCCGGGCAGGAGTGCCCCACCTGCGGCCTGCCGATGGTGATTAGGGCATCGCGCTATGGCGAGTTCGTTTCGTGTTCGGGCTACCCCAAGTGCAAGACCATCGTGCGCCCGGAAGCCGAGCAAAGCGAAGGCGAATGCCCCAAGTGCGGCAAGCCGATGGTGGCGCGCACGGGCCGGTTCGGAGCGTTCATCGCCTGCACGGACTACCCGGAGTGCAAGACCACCAAGCAGACGGCAGCGGCGCGCGTAGATGTGCCCTGCCCCAAGTGCGGGGGCGAGATCGCACAAAAGCGCAGCAAAAAGGGCGCGACCTTCTTCGGGTGCAACAACTATCCGGCGTGTGACTTCGTGTCCTGGGGCAAGCCGATAGGCCGGGTGTGCCCCAAGTGCGAGTCGGCGTTGGTGGAGAATGCCTTCCGGGGCCGGGTCATCGGCATCAAGTGCCACAACGCCGCGTGCGACTACAAGGAAGCCCTGCCGCCCAAGCCGGAGGGTGATGACGCCGCCCGCACCGACGCCGAAGCCCCCACCGAAGAGCGCGAACTCGTGGCGGCATAGCGCAAAGACCAGACGGCACCAGTGTGCTTGCGAATGTCTACCGTTAAAGGAGTCAGTATGCCTCTCCGAAGACTTATACCTCTCGCGCTTGTTCTGCTCATGGCTTGTCTAGTGTGTCCGACTGCATCTAGGGCGCAGGGCAGGCCGAGCGTCTCTTCTCAGGAGAGGGCGCTTATCGCACAGCGTAATATGCTGCGCGCAAACTTGGTTAGTGCCCTGGCGACATATTCCCCCAACTACCCCGAAGTGCTGGCAATCCGGCAGCGTATTAAGACTGTGGACAAGCAATTGGCGCATTTGTATCAGCAGCCACCTGCAAGTAGCCAGGACGTTATCCGGCGGTCGCGTGTGTGGCTGTTAGCCGAGCCTTCACAGAAGAAAGCTTAACACCCACTGTAAGGACAGAAACGATGCACACAGTTGAGGCCATCATTGACGAACAGGAAACGGTGCAATTGCGGGAACACATTGCCCTTTCTGTTCCCCGCCGCGCCCTAGTCACCATTCTAGATGAAGAACCGCAGCCCTACCCGGATGAGACGGCTGTGTTAAGCCAAGAAGCGTTGGCGGCAGACTGGAACCGACCGGAGGAAGACGCGGCATGGCTTCCTCTTCAACAGATACAATAAACTTGTAACATATCACAGGAGTGGAAAGGCAAATCCAATGCGCATTGCTCTCATCGCAGTTCCTCTCGTGCTTGTTGGCAGCGTGTCCGCAGGCTGGGCGCAGAGTGCAAACCCCAAAGCCACCGACCCGCTGGGGCCGGTACGCGCGCACCTGGCAAAGCCGCAGCCCAACGCGGTGCGCCATGTTTCCCGCCTAGCAGGAAAGCCTGCCGCACCTCCATTTGTTTTGGCGCAGGTTATCTACACTCCGTGGTACGTTCCAGGCGGCCCGAATGCGCCGCGCGAGACACCCAAGAACAAATAGCAGCGAATAGGCTAAGGGGATTGTCTGCCATGATGAGTATCATTCGGCTCTGCCTTCTCGCCGCTTTGTTTGGTCTGGTGGGCGCATTGGGGCTGCTGACGCAGACGGTGCCGCAAACCGTGCAGGATGCGGGAGGGCTGCACAATCTTCTGGCCCACCGGCCTGAACTGCTGTGGGACAGCATCATGCAGGCAGCTTCGCCTGCGTGGTGGCGGTTCCTGTTCCCCATCGGGCTGGCCTGCGCGGGCATGTGCCTCGGCGTGCGCCGCCTGTGGCGGAACAAAGCAGGCGCGCGGAAGAAGCGAGGCGCAACCAGGGTTTGACACGCGCAGCGGCCAAGCCGATGCTGACCCTGCCCACCGCGTTTGCATCTCTCAACCGTAGGAGAAAACCTAATGGCACTTGCAGCGCAGTTTGTGGAAAAAGACCGATACACGGAAGACGAATACTTTGCCTTTGCCATGAGCGCCTTTGGGCGGTGGGAGTATGTGCAGGGCGAAATCCGCGCGATGGCGGGGGGCACGGATGACCACAATGCCATTATCACCAACATTGGGGCGACATTGCACGCCGTGCTTGCGCCCAAAGGCTGCCGCGTGTACCAGTCCGATATGCGGGTGCATACGGGCGACGACGTGAACACGTTCCCCGATGTAGCGGTCGTCTGCGGGCCGCGCGCGTACCACCGGGGCCGCACGGACACTTTGACCAACCCCATGTTGATTGTGGAAGTGCTGTCCCCCTCCACGCAGGGGTATGACCGGGGAGAAAAGTGGGATCATTACCAAACCATTCCCACTCTGACCGACTACCTGCTGGTATCGCCGGACGATGCGCGCGTTTTGCTGCTGACGCGCCAAGCCGACCACTGGGACATGCATGTCATTGCGGGACTAGGCGGCAGTGTCCCGCTTGCCTCGGTTGGGCTGACACTTGCCCTGTCCGACATCTACGCACAGATTGAGTTTGGCACAGATTGAGTTTGGCGACGACGGCAGCGCAGATTGACAGAGACAGCCATGCGCTATTTGACAAAGGCCGCCCACTTGTTGTAAAGTACAAGATACGGTGCGGCCTTTGCCATGCCACAAGAAGACACAACCTTGCAAAAGAAGAAACAACTTTCGGGGATGACCAACTATGCTGGCGTTGAACTTTTACCATGAACTTTACGGCGAGGTGCTGAAGAAGGGGCGCAAGTCCGCGACCATCCGCATCGGCGACAAGAGCGACAAATACCAAACCGGGCAGATTGTCTGGGTGACGGTGGGGCAGCGCTATGCGCGGCGCAAGAAGCTGTTCTGCGCGATTATTGACAACGTGGAAGTCAAGCCCTGCGGCGAGCTGTCCCCGCGCGATGTGCAGCGCGAGAACCCGGAAATGCGCACCAAAGAAGAAGTGGTGGCTTTGCTGTCCAAAATCTATGGGCGCGAGATTACCTTGGAAGACACCGCGACCGTGATCTACTTTTCCCCGGTAGACGAATACGACCTCTAGGGCAGCCGCCGATGATGGACAATCCACGCGGCGAAGTGCTGGTCGCAATTATCAACCGCCCCGCGGACCTGGAAATTGTGCGGGAGCAGGGCTGGTACCGAATACCCGTCAAAAGCGCGCCCAAACGATGGCCCCCGCACTGGCTGGCCTTTTATCAGCCGAAGGTATTCAAGGGCGAAGCTTACAGCGTCAACTATTATGGGCGCGTGACGCAGATACGCATCGCCTGCCGCGAGGAGATGTTTCCCAACGAGCCGCCCAGCGACCGCACAGGAAAGCAGTACTACCAGGTGTTTCTGGAACACTTGGAGCGGCGCGAGCGTCCCATTGTCAGTCAGCGGCTGCGGCGCATTGTCTTTATATCAACCACAGGAGCCAAGTTTGCGGCGGCGACGGAGATCAATGACCTGTACGACGACAGCCCATTGGAAGATGCCCTGTGGCAGGAGCTTAAGCGGATGAGCATCCCTGCTGAGCGGCAGATGGACTTCAGCGCAGAAAAAGCGCGCTACCTGCTGGATTTTGCCATCTACTGCACCCACGGCAGGATTGACGTAGAAACCGATGGCGATACGTGGCACGCGGACAAAGACCGCATACCGTTAGATAATGAACGCAACAATGCCCTGGGGGCACAAGGCTGGCAAGTGCTGCGGTTCAACGGTCAGCAGATACGCGAAGGCCTTGCCGACTACTGCATTCCCAAGATTGCCGAAACGATTAACCAGCTCGGCGTCCTGAGCGATGACGGCCCTGCCCCGCGCACGTTCCATGTTTCTGGGGAAACTATCACGCAGCAACTGACGCTGTTTGATAAGCCTGCGCCGTACAGCATGGACAGCGACGATTTGGATAAAGAACAATGACTGACGAGATTACTATCATAGGCGGCGGGCTGGCAGGCAGCGAGGCGGCGTGGCAGGCGGCAAACGCAGGCGCGCGGGTGCGCCTGTGCGAGATGCGCGGCGTAGTGAAAACACCTGTGCATCAGACTGATCGCCTTGCGGAACTTGTTTGCTCTAATTCGCTCAAGTCCAACAGCATTACCAACGCGGCGGGATTGCTCAAAGAAGAAATGCGGCGCCTAGGCTCGCTTGTTGTTGCCGCCGCCGATGCAGCGAGCGTTCCGGCAGGCGACGCGTTGGCTGTAGACCGTGATCTGTTCGCAGGCTACATCACCTGCAAGCTGGAAGGGCATTCCAATATCACCATTGCCCGCGAGGAAGTGCCGCGCATAGACGAGGCGCGCCTGCATATTATCGCGACCGGCCCGCTCACGTCCGACGCATTGGCACAGGACGTGGGGCGGCTGACAGGCACGGAACAACTCGCGTTTTATGATGCGGTTGCGCCGACCATTGATGCGAACACTATTAACCGCGACAAAGTCTTTGCCGCCTCGCGCTACGATAAAGGCGACCCGGCTTACCTCAACTGCCCCTTCACCAAAGACGAATATGATGTCTTTTATGATGCGCTGATGCACGCCGAGCTTGCGCCGATTGCTGAGCATGAGGGCAAAATCCCCTACTTTGAAAGCTGCATGCCGATAGAGGCAATGGCCGCGCGTGGCCCCAAGACGCTGTGCTTTGGCCCCATGAAGCCCGTCGGCCTCAATGACCCGCACACGGGACGGCGCCCCTGGGCTGTGGTGCAGCTGCGCCAAGAGAACCGCGCCGCCACGCTGTATTCCATGGTTGGCTTCCAGACACGCATGAAGTGGGGCGACCAGAAGCGTGTCCTGCGGCTTATTCCGGGCCTGGAAGAGGCGGAGTTTGTGCGCTTTGGAGTGATTCATCGCAACACGTATATTCAGTCGCCGCAAGTGCTGGCGGACACTTTGCAGATGAAGCAGTTTCCCAACGTCTTCTTTGCGGGCCAGATTACAGGCGTGGAGGGCTATGTGGAGTCGGCGGCGACAGGCATCCTGGCCGGACGCAATGCCGCGCGGCACGGGCTGGGACAGCCCTTAGTCACGCTGCCCGCCGAGACTATGCTGGGCGCTTTGGTGGACTACGTGGCGCATTATGACGGCAAAGACTTCCAGCCGATGAACTCCAACTGGGGCATCGTGCCGCCGCTGCCGGAGCGTATTCGCGACAAGAAGCTCAAAGGCCAGTTACTCGCCGACCGCGCCCTGGCGTCTTTGGCAGCGGTGCAGTGGTGAATTGTACCGTTCCACAATCTGCCCAAATGTTCCCCTGCCATGACACTTATCTGCCTGCATGACCGGGCGCGGCTGGCCTCCTTTTTTCGCCGCAATCCCGCGCTGCACGTCTATGCCCTGGGCGACCTGGACGACTTCTTCTGGCCGCACACGCAATGGTATGGCCTGGAAGTGGGTGGCGAGCTGCGCCAGGTTGCCTTGCTGTACACGCCCGAAGCCCCGCCCGTTGTTCAGGCGATTACGGAAAACGCCGATGAGATGCGCATGCTCCTGTCGGCCCTGCTGCCCTTGCTGCCCGCGCGCGTGTTCCTGCATCTCAGCCAGGGATTGCGGCCCGCGCTGGCCTCGCACTACTCCTTCCACTCCTCCTCCACCCATCTGAAACTTGTCCTGCGCGATGCTTTGGCCCCGGCGAAGTTTAGCACCGACGATGTTGTGCGCCTATCCCTGGCCGACGCGGACAGCGTGCTGGCGTTCTACAATCACGCTTATCCCGGCCACTGGTTTCAGCCGCGCCTGCTGCAAACCGGCCAGTACTTTGGGGTGCGGCAGCAGGGTACGTGGGCCTGCGTGGCCGGAGTTCATGTGTACTCGCCTGCGCAGCGCGTGGCGGCACTCGGCAATGTGGTCACGCGCCCGGACTTGCGGGGGCAGGGACTGGCGACACAAACTTGCGCGGCTTTGTGCCAATCACTTCTCAAAACCACAAACACGATTGGGCTGAACGTGCAGGAGGGCAATGCGCCTGCTCTCGCCTGCTACCAACGTCTCGGCTTTGTGCCTGTTGGCGTTTATGAAGAAACAATCGCCGTTCGGGAGCGCGCCTGACAATCGCGAGCGGCTGTTTGCTCAGGTTTGCTTTGCTCGGTTTTGCTTTGTGATTTGCTCGGGTTTGCGTGGTGACACGCAGGCGTTCCCCCGGCAGATTAAGCGTGTGCCGAGCCATGACCAACGACGGAAGAAATTAGGCCGTCGTTGGTATGCGCTCGGAGCGCGCAGGAAACGCCTTGTCAATGGGCTTGCAGTGCCGACGCGACACCCTGTTGATTGTGCCAAACCGATGAAAGCGAGACGCTGCCTTATGGACACACACATTGATGCGTTCTTGAACGACCTTGCCCACGCGCGCGCGGCCTCGCCGCACACGCTGAAAGCTTATGCCGAGGATTTGGGGCAGTGGGCGGTGTGGTGCGCGGAGCAGGGCATTACGGATGCGTCTCAGGTGGATGCAGGCCGGCTGCGCGTGTACCTTGGCGTGCTGCAGGAGAAAGGATTGGCACGGGCATCGCGGGCGCGCAAGACGGCAAGCCTGCGTTCGTTTTTCGCTTATCTCACCCGGCGCGGCGTGCTGCCCCGCTCTCCCGCAGTCGGGCTGCGGACAGTCAAGCAGGAGCGACGTTTGCCTAAGTTCCTGCGGGACGATCAGGTGGAAGCGCTGCTGGCCGCGCCCGACCTCGCCACGCCCCTGGGCCTGCGTGACCGGGCTTTGCTGGAAACTTTGTACGCGTCTGGGATGCGCGCGGGTGAGCTGACGGCGCTTTCGCTGACTGATGTGGATTATGATGAAGGGGTTGTGCGGGTCATCGGCAAGGGCGACAAGGAGCGTATCGCTTTGCTGGGGCGTCCGGCGATCCTGGCACTCAGCCGATACCTGCGGCGCGGGCGGCCTCTGCTCGCAGGCAAAGTCGCGGAAGATACGGGGGCGCTGTTTCTGAACAGAGACGGCGGGCGCTTGTCGGGCCGGAGCGTCCGGCGCTTGTTTGACAGGTATTGCCAGGCGGCATCGGGCGCGCTCAAAGTCACGCCCCATACTCTGCGCCACACGTTTGCCACGCACCTGCTGGCAGGCGGGGCGGATTTGCGCTTGGTGCAGGAACTGCTCGGCCACGCAAGCCTTGCGACAACCCAAATGTATACGCATGTCACGACGGAGCGCCTGCAAAAAGTCTACAGTGCGGCGCACCCTCGCGCCCAAACTCCCCCCGCTTCCCGCGAATAACACGAAAATATTTCGCCCGCATTCCTGCCTATTTTCCTCGCCACCCTGCATATTTCGCCCGCTTTTGCCGAGAACAATACCGGGAATGCGTCGCGCTGCCTGTGCTGACTGCGCCCTCTGAGGCAGGCGAAGCGCCCCAAGAGTTTCGCATAAACGTTGTTAGAAAAGATC
>JAABUU010007097.1_pt1 | contig 11689 bp, 12 predicted proteins | sample 5559301 | NCBI WGS metagenome assembly JAABUU01 (sample SAMN10711884, study PRJNA513360) | rock metagenome | isolation source: Antarctica rocks | place: Antarctica: Victoria Land, Richard Nunatak white
TCCCTGCCGTCCTTCTGCTCTGCCTTCATCACTCGAAGACACAGCCCGTCAGCCGCTTCGGGACGGGGGGTGCAGGGGGCGCGCGCAGCGCGGGCCGCTTGGCCCTTGCCCCTTGCGGCCCCCGGCACGACGCGGCAGGGCCTCCCCTGCCCTTCTCTCTCAGTCCTGCCTCTCCTCTTTCCCTTGATCCTCGTCCACCTCAATCAGGCACGCCCAGCCCTTTACTCTGAGCCTCTCGCCGTCATCGGTGAGCAGGACGAACCGGCTATCCAGGTCCCACTGCCCGTCCTCCTCCCGCGCTCCGTCCACGATGACACCCTTCAGGACGGCATCGCCTCCCTCGACCAGCAGGCGCACGCCAGGGTCGGTAGCCAAGCGCACCGCCACCGTCCCGCTCATGCCCGTGCGTCCGCGGGCTGGTGGGAGGTATCCGGTGCGGCTGGGCAGAGCAGGCCCAGCGTAGCCCGGCGCCGCGCCTTGGCCACATCGTTCCAGTCGTTGCGCCCACCAAAGGGCAGGATGCGCCCGCTGCGCACCCCGGCCTCGGCCGCAAGGGCTGCCAGCTTGGCCGCATGGCGCTCCCCAGGGGCGTCGGCGTCCGTCGCCTGCACCAGCACCGCGTCGGGCTGGGCCGCGAGGTCCTGCAGCAGCGCTTGCAGCGCCGCGATCGTCTCCGGCCCCATGCCTCCGGCGGTAGCGACATACAGCGTGTCCGCCCGCAGCCCCTCAATGCCGGCCAGGCTCATGGCGTCGATGGGCGCCTCGCACACTGCCAGTCGCGTGACCGGCACGGTGCTGGACGGCATCCGACCCGGCAAGCGGAACAGGGTCTTGCCGCCATCCGCCGAGAAGCCCCGGTAGTCCGGGCCGCGCATCTCGATGCCGACCACCTCGCCAGCCCCATCACGGTGCGCGAACCAGGCGCTGCCATACGGCCCCTCACGCAGAGCGTCCGCACGGGAAGCCGCAATCAGCACCGATGCCTCCAGCGCGCGCTGTTCGGTCAAGTAGCACCAGGTCCGAGACGCCCGTGACAGGGGCCGCCGCCCGCTCCATCGCTGCGCCAGCGGCAGCTCGGGCGCCTTGTCCCGCTTGGGAGCAGGGGCGACCGGGAAGGAGGGAGTGATGCCGCTCAAGTCCCGCAGTGCCTGGCGGACCCGGCCGAATCTGATGCGTGGCTCCAGGAACTGCATGAGGGCGAACACGTCCCCTTTGCGGTCGCCGGTCGGGTCCCACCAGCCGCGGCCCTCGTGGTTCACGATCAGCACCTCGCCGGCGCCGCGGCGATACTTCCAGCACCGCCGCGTGCTGTCCCGCTTGTCGAGCTGCCAACCCCGCCGCTCCAGCACCACAGCGCAGCTCACGCCCGCCCGCAATTGCTGGATCTCCTCCTCATGTCCGCTCATCACCCTGCATCCTTCACCCTTGGATGCTGTCCCGGCGCCGCAGGCGGCCGGGCGCGGGACAAGAGCGTGGGCACAGCCCACGGGAGCGTAGCGACGCACTCTTGTGGCGCGTCTGGCACCCGTGGCATCACCCTCATCATCCGAACCTTTCCCGTTCACCTCCCTCCATTCCCCCACCCGTGGACGCGAACGGCGTCAGCTTTGTCGGAGTGATCGAATGCATTGCCGCCAGAGAACACAAGTTGCTGTAGCGTTCACTATTTTCTAGAAATCTGGCAGCTAGATAACATGCCGATAGTTATCTTGCTGCTAGAGTGCTGTGCGGGATCTACAACAACGATCGCCGGTCTCATTTGCCAAGAGGACGGCGTCGGCAAGTGTGCAGGGGCGGGGCAGGATGCAGCGCCGCCAGCTAGGACACGGGTTGCTACCACGCCAGATCAAACTCTAGAAGTCTAGCAGCTAGATGTTTTGTCGCTAACTATCTTGCCGCTAGAATGCTATATGGGACCTATGACAACGATTATCGGCCTCATCAGCCAAAAAGGTGGTGTCGGCAAGTCCACTCTCGCCCGTGCTGTAGCGCGCGAAGCCGCAGCTAGTGGCCTCAAGGTGAAACTGGCGGACCTGGACACACAGCAGGGCACATCGAGCAATTGGCATCGGCGGAGGCTCGAAGCCGGCGTTGAGCCGACGTTCAGCGTCGAGGCGTTCAAGACGGCGGCGCAAGCGCTCCGGGTATCCCCTGATTATGAATGCCTCGTGCTCGACGGCCCAGCTCGCGCCAGTGCCGCTACGCTGGAGATTGCTCGCAAGGCGTCCATCGTGGTGCAGCCCACGGGCGCCAGCGTGGACGACTTGCACCCAGCGGTGCTGACCTTCCACGAGTTGGTGCGCGAGGGTGTGCCTGTTGCTCGGCTGGCTTTCGCGCTTTGCAAGATCGGCACCGACGCCGAAGAAGCGGAGGCCCGATCCTACATCGCGCAGGCCGGTTTCTATGCTCTTGCTGGGTTCGTCCCGGAGCGGCCAGCCTACCGCCAAGCTCAGAACCAGGGTTTCACCATCACTGAGACGCGGTTTCCGCAACTCAACCGGCGCGCGGACAAGCTGCTGCAATCCATCGTGGAGCGCATAGATGGCTGACTTCAAGAAGCTGCGGCGCAATCTGCCTGCGCCGCCAACTGCCGCAGATGCATCGGCCAACCTCCGGGCGCCAGAGGTGGCTCCGGCGGACGGCCGCTCCGTGCGTGCGACGGGACGGACCTATCCACTCGGAACCCGTGTCCGCGAAGAGTGGCACGCCGAGGTGAAGCTCTACGCTGCCCAGCACCGTATAAAGATGGTCGAGGTGCTGGAGCAGGCGTTTGAAGCACTGAAGGACAGAAAGAAGCAAGAAAGATAGCTACTAGATTTCTAGAATACTGGCTTCTAGATTGACTGGGCGATGGACAGCGCACTTGGCTGGCGAGCCGAAAGATGGTTTGGGGCTGACTTCAAGAAGCTGCGGCGCAATTTGCCCTCGCTGCCAACTGCCGCAGAAGCGTCGGCCAACTTCCGGGCGCCAGAGGTGGCTCCCTCGGACGGCCGCGCCGTGCGTGCGACGGGACGGACCTCTCCACTCGGGACCCGTGTCCGCGAAGAGTGGCGCGCCGAGGTGAAGCTCTACGCCGCCCAGCACCGTATAAAGATGATCGAGGTGCTGGAGCAGGCGTTTGAAGCACTGAAGGCTAGAAAGAAGCAAGAAAAATGGCTGCTAGATTCCTAGAATACTGGCTTCTAGATTGACTGGGCGATGGACAGCGCGCTTGGCTGGCGGCCCGAAAGATGGTCTGGGTTTGCCACCGTGCTCGCCGCGGTCGAGGGCTGCACAGCATGGACTGGAGGGCGTGGTTCAGATCCGGGTCACACGTGAAACGTGGAATTCCTTGGTCGGCGCGGCTCTGACCACTTTCGGTATCACCCAAAAACCGCCCGCTTTGAGCCACGCCCTAAAGCCAGGTTCGCACGGTTCCCTCATCCCCCTTTGGTCGGGGCGAAGGGACCGGCGTTCCTGCCAGCCCGGGGCCAATACCCAGTGCCCGCCCGCTTGCAGGATCACGTCGCGTGTGGGGTCGTGCAAGGCCCACGCCAGGGCCAGGCTCTCCGCATCCCGCAGCAGGTAAAGCGTCCCCGGCTCGTAGGCTCCGGAAGCCAGGCTCCCTGCCACCTTCGCCCGCAGGGCCGCGACCGCAGCGTCGTCCACCCGCGCCAGGTAGATGCAGTCTGTTGGCACGCTGGCTCGTACTGCAAGGACGCCAACCTTGTCCCAACCAGCGGCGACGTTCGCCGCTGGCGCGCAGCGGATGCGGTCGTAGCGCCGGATCGCCTCGGCCCAGAACGGGTCCGAAAGGCGCTCGGGTGGCTCGCGCGCTGCGGCGGCCGCCGCGACGCCGCGTGCCATGATGCCGGGGCGCAGATCCGCCCACTGCACCGCCAACAGGACCAGGAGCAGCCATCCCGTCCGCCTTCCGCCCCATGCGCGCGCTGCAGCGGCGATGGCGCCGAACAGCAGCGCGTAGGCGAGCGGCAGAGCCATGCGCGTGGAATTGCGCAGCGCCGAGGCGACCCCGATGAACCACTCGGGCGGCTCGAACAGCGTCAAAACCCGCCCCGCCACCGCGACCTTGTGCGTCACCGCGAAAGCCAGCAGGAGAAGCATCGCTGCGACGAGCGGGAACAGGCGACGCGGGAGCCGCGTGGGCCGCAGCGCGAGGCCGACGGCCCCGGCGGCCAGCAGCAGCAAGCCGCCTAGGCCCAAGTAGTAGATGCCCACGGCGTCCCAATGGCCAGTGTCCGGCAAGTCGGGCACCACCGCGGACCAGTCTCCCGGGTCAAAAAAGCCCAGCAGGTCGAAGCTCCAGGTGCCGTATCTGCCGAAGTCACTGCCGACGCCGGTTCCGTGCCCGCCGCGCAGCAGGAAGAACCCACCAGCCCAAAGCGAGCCCAGTGCCGCCCCGGGCACCGCCGCAGCCTCCAGCGCCGGCCCGCGACAGTCCCGGCGGCCGCTGGGCGGCGGCTCCAGGCAGGCGCGGCGCGTCCAGTCTGCGGCCCAAATCACCGTGGCCATGGCGAACAGGTAGGAATGGACCAGGGCGGTTACGGCCAGCAGCGCCGCCCACGCCACGCCGCGCCTTCCGCTGCCCCCGGGGGCGAGCGCCAACAGCAGCGCCGCGAGCAACGTCCATTGGCCGGCGAACGACGTGTGCCCCGTCATCCGGTGCATGAGCATCGGCTGCAATGCCAGGAGCCCGGCACCGCAGGCGCGCGCGAGCGGGTCACGCGTGGCGAGCCCAACCAAACGCCAGCCCACCAATCCCTGCACCGCGCCGCAGGCAAGCAGCCAGGGTCCAATATATTGCGGCACGTCCAGCACGCCGCGCAGCGCCTTGAGCGGCAGTGCCAGCAGCGGGAGGGAGTCGGTGAAGTAGATGGCGGTGCCGATCTCCATCCCGTAGCCGGGGTTGGCGCCGGGCGGCAGCGTCCAGGGGGAGCGGCGGAAGGAGGTCCAGCCGAGCCAGGACTGGATCGGGTCCCCCCCGAGCTCGGCCCAAAGCCAACCCTCGTTCCGCGGATCAAGCGGCCCGAAACCGAACAGCGCGACTATTACCGCCGCGCCGAACAGCACGGCCGCCACAGCACCTACCCATTCTAGCCGCATCCGCCCCTCTCCCTCACCGTCCGACGCTGAAACGGCGCCGAGACGGGCAGGTTGTCACGGGCTGGGCCGCATGCAGCACGGCAGAGTCCGCGAGGCTGCACGGCGTGGTTCAAAACGGGCGGTTTACGGGTTACACCGAAAGTCGCCAGAGCCGCGCCAACCAAGGAATTCCACGTTTCGCGTGTAACCCGGATCTGAACCACGCCGGCGCCGGCATACCTCACACGGCTTCGCTCACCCTCGCTGCAACGGCCGCGGACGGCACGGACGAGTCTGCCAGACGCACCCGCGATGCAAGGGCGGCCACTGCTTCGACAGCAGCGACAACCCGCAATGGCGCGAGATGGTGGACCATGTGCCCGGCACCCACGACGACATACAGGACGCTCTGCTTGATGGTGGCCCGGAGCTGCTCGGCCCCCCGCTTGAACACCACCTTGTCGCCGTCACCCGCCATGATGACCACCGGCAAGGTCAGCTCCTTGTAGCGGTGGCGCAAGGCGAGCGCGCCAGGGATCATCAGGGCGCCGTCAACCGACGTGGCCCTTATCTGCGACGGGCGCAGTGCCATGCCGGGCGAATAATCCGCCCGGAACCGGTCCGTGACCTGCGCCGGCGAGAACAGCAGGCGCTTGAACAGCGGCATGGTCATCCAGCCGAACAAGGGCGAAATGGTGTAGCGCAGAATATCGCCCACCACGGGCAGCGCACCCAAGCCAACCAGCAGGACATCTGGGCGCAGCGTCCAGAAGTAGTATCCGGACAGCAGCACGAGGCCAGCCGTGTCGGCCTGGTGACACGCCGCATATTCGAGCGCAACGAGCGTGCCCCAGGAGTGTCCGACGACGACCGGGCGCACGACCCCAAGCTGCGCGACGGCCTTGTGGAGCAGTTCCGCCTGCTGAGCCGCCGTCCACGTGCGGCCACGCGGACGCTCGCTGTGACCGAAGCCGGGCCGGTCGAAGATGAGGACCCTGTGCGTCCCAAGCAGGCGTTCGGCAACCCCACTGGTGTTGTAGTCGTCCCCGGTCACGGCGTTGCCGTGGATCAGGACGACGGGGGTGCCCGCGCCACGGTCGCTGTAATGCAAGCGGACGCCGTCCACCTCGATGAACGAACCCTCCGGCGGATGCCTCCGCTCCGCACGGCGTGCCGCGAGGTGGTTGGCAATGGCCAGAATGCCAAGGCCCGCTGCGCCGGCCAGGAGAGCCTTGCCGGCCAGACTGGCTCGGGTTTGTGTCAGGAGGTTCATTGTCGTCCTTCGGGCAGGGTGCGTCCCGGTCCAGCGGAGGGCTGGCGCCGGATCAGGCCGAGCGCCCAATGCTGCACTGCAGCATAGCAATACAGGTCAACTTGCGTCGGCGCAAACACGTTCGCGGGAAGAGGTCGATGCGCCTTGCGGGCGTGTAGTGTATGGCTTTGCTGGCAGTGAGCTCCTCGCCCACCAGGGCAGCGTCGTACTATGGGTGACGCCCGCACCGAGGAAATCCGTCCCCCACCACCCTGGCGGATGCCGTCCCTCGGCCCGAAACGCTGATGCCGGCACCGCTTACAACAGCCCACGCGGCCGGTAACCCGGCTTCCACCTTGCGTTCCGCAGCTCGCGGCCACTAGCGTCAGGCATGTTCTCCGTGGATGAAGCCACCGCCGAAGCGATTCGCCGTGCCAGTGAACAGGGCGAGCTGTCCGGCGTGGTCGAGTTCCGCCGTCACTTTCCCCTGATCACCGACAACGCACGGGCAAAGCTGTGTGTGGAGATGATTCTGGGCTGGACGCGGCGACCCGCCTTGGAACCAAAGCGCAAACGCGGGAAGTGCCAGTCGGTGGCGAAGTGACATGGCACGGCCGCCAAGCAGATCAGGATGTCGGATCGATGCTGGAGGCTGGGGGCAAGCGAGCGGAGATCCTGTTTGAGGGTGGCGCCTGACCCTGCGGTATGCCCGGCGTAGAACTTAGGACTTCTGCGACGTGCATTGCACGGGTGCATGCTCACGTGATTTCCTCAGGACCCCTCGTTGGAAGCGACCGCCAAGTCCAGCTGCTTCCCCGACCAAGGAGAGCCATGCATGAGTTTCCTGATCGCAGTCGCCGCCCTGGCGTTCCTGATGTTCGTCGCCTATCGCGGCTTCAGCGTCATCCTGTTCGCGCCGGTCGCTGCCATGCTCGCGGTGCTGCTGACCGACCCGGCGGCGGTGCCTACCGTGTTCACCGGGCTCTTCATGGACAAGATGGTGGGGTTCGTGAAGCTCTACTTCCCGGTTTTCCTGCTCGGCGCCGTGTTCGGCAAGGTGATCGAGCTGTCCGGGTTTTCCAGGTCGATCGTCTCGTCGGTGATTGATCTGGTCGGGCGCAAGCGGGCGATGCTCTCGATCGTGCTGGTCGGCGCCATCCTCACCTATGGCGGCGTGTCGCTGTTCGTTGTGGTGTTCGCGGTCTATCCCTTCGCGGCCGAGATGTTTCGCCAGAGCGACATCCCGAAACGGCTGATCCCGGGCACGATCGCGCTCGGGGCCTTCACCTTCACCATGGATTCGCTCCCTGGCACGCCACAGATCCAGAACATTATCCCAGGCGCCTTCTTCAAGACCACCACCTGGGCGGCGCCCTAGCTCGGCCTGATCGGCGCGTCGTTCATCCTCGTCGTCGGCCTGCTCTACCTGAACTGGCGCCGGCGGCAGGCAGCCGCAGCGGGCGAAGGCTACGGGACCGGGCACACGGAGGAACCGCAAACGGTGGTTTCGGTCGGGCTCGCCCATCCCTTGCTGGCAATCCTCCCCCTGATCGTGGTCGGCGTGATGAACAAGGTGCTCACGGCGGTGATCCCGGCCGTCTATGGCGTCACCGACGAGGTCAGCCTTGTCGGGCTGGACCATCCTGTCGTGACGCAGGTTCCGGGCGTAGTGTCGATCTGGGCGGTCGAGGGGGCACTCCTGCTCGGCATCCTGACTGTGTTCGCGCTCGCCTTCCGTCTGGTCGGCCGCCGTTTCGCCGAGGGCTCCCGGGGGGCGGTGGCGGGCTCGCTGCTGGCGTCGATGAACACGGCTTCGGAATACGGGTTCGGCTCGGTGATCGCGGCACTTCCGGGCTTCCTGGTGATCAAGGACGCGCTGCGGGCCATTCCCAATCCGTTGGTCAACGAGGCGATCACCGTTTCGGCGCTGGCCGGCATCACCGGCTCCGCCTCAGGGGGTCTCAGCATCGCGCTCGCGGCGATGTCGGGCCAGTTCATTGCCGCGGCGAACGCGGCCGGGATCCCGCTGGAGGTGCTGCACCGCGTCGCTGCCATGGCCAGCGGCGGCATGGACACGCTGCCGCATAACGGCGCGGTGATCACGCTGCTGGCTGTGACCGGCCTCACGCACCGGCAATCCTACGGCGACATCTTCACCATAACCTGCATCAAGACCGTCGCCGTGTTCTTGGTGATCGCGGTCTATTATCTCACCGGCATCGTGTGAGCGGGGAGACACGCATGGACAAGCTGTCGCATCCCCTACTGTCCTCGCTGCGGACATCGTCCCGCGGCAAGCTCGTCTCAGCGCTCGACGCGGTCCGGCTGGTCCGCGACGGCGACACGGTGGCGACCGGGGGGTTTGTCGGCATCGGCTTTGCCGAGGCAATCGCTGTGGCGCTTGAGGAGTTCTACCTTTCAGGCGAGGAGAGATACCTGCAGGCGACCGGTAAGTCGCGCAACCTCACGCTGGTCTATGCAGGGGGCCAGGGCGACGGCGGGGATCGCGGACTCAACCACTTCGGCCATGCCGGGCTGGTCAAGCGGGTCGTCGGCGGGCACTGGGGGCTGGTGCCCAAGCTGCAGCGGTTGGCGATCGCCAACGAGATCGAGGCCTACAACCTGCCGCAGGGCGTGATCTCGCACCTGTTCCGCGACATCGCGGCGCGGCGCCCCGGGCACTTCACCAAGGTCGGGCTCGGCACCTTCGTTGATCCGCGCTTCGGCGGCGGCAAGGTGAACGAGCGCACGACCGAGGATCTGGTCGAGCTGGTCACCCTGCACGGCGAGGAGATGCTGCGCTACAAGACCTTCCCGATTGACGTGGGGATCATCCGCGGCCCGACGGCAACATCACGATGGAGCGCGAGGCACTGACGCTTGAGGTGCTCGCGATCGCCATGGCAGCGCACAATTCCGGTGGCGTCGTGATCGCCCAGGTCGAGCGCATGGCGGAGAATGGATCGCTGCATCCGCGGCAGGTGAAGGTGCCCGGCGTGCTGGTGGATTGCGTGGTGGTCGCCGGCAAGCCCGAGCATCACATGCAAACCTTTAGCACCAGCTACAACCCTGCCTACAGCGCCGAGCTCCGTGTCCCGATGGGCGGCATGCCCCCTATGGCGATGGGGGAGCGGAAGGTGATCGCCCGGCGCGCCGCGCTCGAGTTGCGACCGGGCGCGGTGGTGAACCTCGGCATCGGGATGCCGGAGGGCCTGGCCTCCGTCGCCAACGAGGAGAAGATCATCGATCTGCTGACCCTGACCGCGGAGCCGGGCGTGATCGGCGGCATGCCGGCGGGCGGACTCGACTTCGGCGCGGCGATCAACCCTCAGGCGGTGATCGACCAACCCTACCAGTTCGACTTCTACGACGGCGGCGGCCTCGACGTGGCGTTCCTCGGGCTGGCGCAGGCCGACGCCGAGGGAAACCTCAACGTCAGCAAGTTCGGCCGCAAGCTCGCCGGGGCAGGGGGCTTCATCAACATCAGCCAGAACGCCAAGAAGGTGGTGTTCGTCGGCACGTTTAACGCTGGCGGACTGCACATAGCGGTGGAGGACGGGCAGCTCCGGATCGTCAGTGAAGGCGGGTCACGCAAGTTCGTCCAGCAGGTGGAGCACCGCACCTTCAGCGGCAGCTACGCGGCACAGCGTGGACAAACGGTGCTGTACATCACGGAGCGTTGCGTGTTCGACCTCACGCCCGATGGCATGCGACTGCTGGAGGTGGCGCCGGGCATTGACGTGCAACGTGACATCTTGTCGCAGATGGACTTCAAGCCCAAGGTGGCGGAGCCGCTGCGGCTGATGGACCCCCGGGTGTTCCGTCTCGAGGCGATGGGGTTGCGGGACCAGCTGCTGAGCATCCCGCTGGAGCAGCGCTTCTCCTACGATGCCCAGCAGGACATCATCTTCATCAATTTCGAGGGGCTGAGCGTCCGCTCGGCCGAGGACATCGAGCGTATCCGGTCCATTGTCGCGGGCCGCCTGCGACCCCTCGCGCGCAAGGTTTATGCGATCGTCAACTACGATAATTTCAGCGTGGCGCCCGAGCTGTGGGACGACTACTCCGACATGGTCCGGTATCTGACGGATCACTACTACTCGAGCGTGACGCGCTACACGACGAGCAGCTTTCTCCGGACCAAGCTCGGCGAGGCCCTCAAGCACCGCGAGGCGGCGCCCCATGTCTACGAGACCGCGGACGAGGCTCGGCGCCACCTGCACGAGGTGGAGCGTACGGCTTCGTCAAGTTGATGAGCAGCGTGCATCAGTGCTCATATCCTTGGGATTACCGTGTCCGAAGCCGGCGCGACCACCACCAACTCGTCACCGGCAGCAGTGACGCCAGTCACGTTCTGCGCCGCTACCCGGAGTGCGTCCGGAATCCTTTCGTTGAAGATCACGCTCCCCAGCGTCACGGCTCCATGGTTGGAGATGGTCGGCGTAGCATCCCCCGCGTGAGACCCGTGACCAGCTGTAAGTCATCGGGTTCGTTCGACCATCAAGCGGGAGTGTCGCAAGACTGGGGGTCGTAACATTGTTGGGCTTGATCCGATCGGAAGCAAGGCTAGTGCTGGCCGGTGTCCAACATGAAACAGCCCCCTACACCACACACCACGCCGCCCGGCACCGAACAATGTTACGACCCCCAATCCTGCGGCAGTCCCACATTTGGAATGGGGTCCCACTTCGGCGCTGATTTACACCCGGCCAGCACCATCGCGTAGCGATCCCCCGGAGGGAGATGCCGCAAAGCGCCATCAAGGCCGGTCAGGTCATCGAAGCGAGACGCACATGCCTTGCACAGATACCGCTGAGGAGCCGGCTGCGTGTCGTCGCACCCGTTCTGGACCACCGCATGGCTGCCACACCCAGGGCAACACACCCCTCTGGCCAGCGTTGCTTGCGCACGAAGGCGAAGCACTTGGCGCCGTCGATCAGGCAGGAGAGATTGACCAAGTCGGGTGTAGCCATGAACGCCAGATCTCCTCGAATGAAAACGGGAGGTCGATCATCCCGCCGCTTTCATCACATCAGACGCTCGTCAGAAGTACCAGTCACTCCTCCGCCTCGCAACACCTCGGAACTCGACAAGAGCCACCTAAATTCGAACCACGCCCGGCAAGGGACAGCGTGGCCCCCAGCAGGACTTGTCGCAGCAAGGCGGGCCGAAGGAAGTCCGACCGCAGAAGCCTAAGTGTCTGTCCGGGATCATATTATTGATAAAATGTAACTCCCAAGCACCTGCTCTCGATCGTTAGGCTGAGAGCAGGTCCACGAGATCGCCAGTCGGCATGGTCAGGGCTCGGAGGTTGTTGATGCCGTGCTTTCGAGTGGTGGAGATGACCGAGCGCAT
>JAABUU010007099.1_pt1 | contig 11684 bp, 15 predicted proteins | sample 5559301 | NCBI WGS metagenome assembly JAABUU01 (sample SAMN10711884, study PRJNA513360) | rock metagenome | isolation source: Antarctica rocks | place: Antarctica: Victoria Land, Richard Nunatak white
TTCAATATGGCTCGCTACACCGTGGAGCCCATGGCTTATGCTGAAGTGGTGCTCACAATGAGGGAGACCATCTTGAGCGCTCAAGCTGGGCTGGATCTTCTTGTGGTAGACGTCTCAATTTGGGACATCCTTCCTGGTCTCTTGATCCTTGCTGCTAGTTCTGCACTAATGATTGAGGTAGGGCACACACTTGTCACCTATAGATTGCAGGTTGCAACTCATATACACACAAAGCGAGCACAATCACTGCCTGATGCATATATATTCTTCACTGCAGGCAAAGTTTGGTTTGACCCTTTATGGCATAATGTTTCATGAAGCTTCCACTTGCCTTGGGTCAGGGTGAATGTTTCTGTGCTGGTGCAGAATCATAGGAGGGTGTCTGCATCGTCTTGTTGCCCAGCATTCTAGATTTGAGATTCAGCTTGATCCAACTTGAGAACCTGCTGTTCAGGGCTACTATGTGCTATCATCCAAGCACGTGAGCGCCAACAGTAACGATGCCGGGGAGATGGTGTCTGACGCGACCTTGGCTAAACCTTCTCAGCCAAAGCATGAGCAAGTGAGTGCGGGTGTTCCTGCTGTCAGCCTGCGTTCCTGTGGTTTCCGAGGCGCAGTCCGAGCCTTCTCTGCGGCTTTGACTGAGGTACAGCATCTTCTTTGACTGTTGACTCTGGTTTCTTACAACAACACTGCTCTTGCCTGCAGCGGTCATATAGACTGCCGCTGTGGTCAACTGCAACTGTGCATTGCAATTGCTCTCAAAGCTCTTCACGTCTTGGGAAGCACTTCAAGGCTCCAGTTTACTGAACAGTCATGCGAAGAAAAGCTTTGCATAGAGTACGGTGCGACGGTGCTTGACTCTTCTTTGCATTAGTTATCTATGCCGTGGCCGCTTTCCCCGTTCTCTGCGATCTTTGTGCAGACCTTTGCAGCCTAATTGGTCCTTTGCCAGCAGACATAAGTGTCAGCCAGGCTGTTGTTGTGACCTTCACCTTTGCTGGCACCTCTGCAATATTCAGTGAGATATGGCGTGTTCTCAATGCTGTTGCTCGGCTTTCAAGGTGCTGGAAACTTGCAGCCCTCACATGGGCTGGTACACATTTGTAATGGAAACACTATGGGCTGGTACACCTTTGTAATGGTAACACCACCAGTATCAAACAATGATTGCAATAACTGCTTGTGTATGAAGGTGTGAGCACTCTTTGGAGTGCCACCATATCTGTGCTGACTGACCTCGGGCTTGCAGTCACTGTCAGAGACTAAACCCTTTTGGGAAGCAATCGTCAGCAATTGTTCTGATGTGCTTCCCAGTATGGCTGAGTCCCTGAGCTTGACTGCAAGACCGAGGTCAGTCAGCGTAGATTACAGGCGGTACGAGACTGTTCATGCTTTGCTCTGTCAGCAACAACAGCCAGGTCCATACATCACACACGCATCACAATGTTGTGAATGCAGGCTGCCACTGTTTTGTTCAAGATGGCTTGCCACACCATGGGGCCGCTGGTTTTTGCTGATCTGGTGTTCACCGTGAGAAAGGTTGTCTTGATGTGGGGTGCTCAGGCAGGGCTGGATCTTTTGGTGGTAGACGTCAGGATTTGGGAGCTCCTTCCTGTTTCTTTAATCCTTGCTGCCAGCTGTGCGCTATTGATTGAGGTAGGGCACACTCCTTTCACCACATGCCTGATGATACACCTTGCATGCTGTTGCACAGGCCTGTTGTTTCTGAACAAGCTGTGCGATCATGTGAGCAAACTTGAAGGCGTGTTGCAACTCATATACGGGCACAATCACCGCCTGGTGCATATGTGCTTTTCACTGAAGGCACATTTTGCTGTGACCATTCATGGCGTCATCTTCCTTGCAGCTGTAAACTTGCCTTTTGGGTGAATGTCTCTGTTGCTTCAACATTGTAGGAGGGTGTCTGCAAGCAAACCTGTTTTGGGATTCAGCTTGACCCAACTTGAGGATGTGCTGTGCAGGGCTACTATGTGCTGTCATCCAAGCGCATGAGCGCCAACAGCAACAATGCTGGGGAGACGGTGCTCAACATTGCCTTGGCTAAACCTTCTCAGCCAAAGCATGAGCAAGTGAGCGTGGGTGTTCCTGCTGTCAGCCTGCGTTCCTGTGGCTTTCGAGGCGCAGTCCGAGCTGTCTTTGCGGCTTCAATTGAGGTACAGCATCTTCTTCGACTGTTAAGTCTGGGGTCCTTTAACAGTACTGCTCTTGCCTGCATTGGCCAAATAGACTGTCACTGATGTCAAGTGCAGACTGTGCAATGCGGTGGCTTCCAGAGCTCTTCATTTCTTGTGAAGCACTTCAAGGCTCATGTTTGCAGGATGCTTGGGACATCTTACAGTCTGAATAGCACACGTCCTCACACAGTGATGCTCCTTGATTGATGTCCCTGTCAAACAGCATCACTATCAGAGGACATGTGCTGTTTGACTGGAAGATGTCCCAAGCATCTGCAAACAGGAGACCTTGTGTGATTCCCAAAACAGTGATGCTCTGTATCAGGTAGTGAAATCACTCGTGGTCACGTGCAGCTGCTACTGTCAGCGCTGCTGCACATTGCAGTAAGAGTAAGTCTTGCCAATCTGTTTGGTCCTTTGAAGGAAGGTTTGGCCACAACACAAATGACATGGGTGACACAGACATAGATGTGGCCATGACGTACATGACTGGTTTTACACAGCTGCCATACCTCATGGAACAGTGCAGCAAAGGTGAAAATTGTAACAAACCTTGTCGTCACCTTTGCTTGGCTCCTTTGCACCACTCTCCATGCTGACTGAGCGTGTGCTTCCAGTCACTCTCAGGGACCACCTGCATCGGCAAGAAGTTTTGAACCGCTAGCAGCTTGTGTTTTTCTTCGCAGTATGGCTAGTCCCTGGGATTGACTGCAAGCACAAGCTCAGTCAGCACAGCCTAGGAGATATGTGACTAATGATACATTGCTCTATCGGCAACAAGCATGTCCATACATATCACGTGTTGCATTGTTATGAATGCAGGCTGCCGCTATCCTGACGAAGATGGCTTGCTACACCATTGTGGCGCTGCATTCTGCTGATACGGTGGTCACCATCAGGAAGGTCATCTTCATCTGGAGTGCTCAGGCAGGGCTGGATCTTCCGGTGGTAAACGCCAGAATATGGGAGCTCTTTTTTGTGTTGTTGACCCTTGCTGCCAGCTCTGCGCTGGTGGTTGAGGTAGGCTACATGCCTTTCATTTTGTGCCTGATGCTGCACCCTGCATGTTTGATGTCACATCCAAACAAGCTGTACACACATGTGAGCCAAGTCGAAGGAAAATTGCATGCTACACCGTGAGCAAAGCAAGCACAACCACTACCTGATGCATCGGTTTTCTTCATTGCATGCAGTCCTTTTTATCACTTGTGGCATCGTATTCCATAGAGCTTTCATTTTTTCCAAAAATCTGCTCATTGTCAGGGTACATGTCTCTGTTCAAAGCTTGTAGCAGGGTGTCTAGCGGCACAGCAACCTCCGTTTGAGATCCAACTTGACAGCTGCTTTTTGCTTCAGGGCTACCATGTGCTGATGTCCAAGCGTATGAGTGCCCGCCCCATCCATGCTGACATGACGGCCAATGCTGCCATGGCTAGATCTGCTCAGCCAAAGCACGCACAAGTGAGTGTGGATTGGCCTTGCTGTCAGTCCTGCCTTCCTGCAGTGACCATTGCCACCTTCACACTGTGTCTTCCCCTCCTTGTCTGTCACTGCTTGAGCACGTCATCAGTGTACTATGTGTACACAGCTTGAGTCCTATCATCAACATGTTTAGCTAATGGAATATGTTTGCGGGCGTAAACTGACAGGTATATGTGATGGTACAAGTGCCTGTCACAGCCTCCAACAGCGAGCGCCAGAAGCATGCAGACAAGCTGCAGCCTCTGGATGAGAAGACTACCAAAATTCGTGGCTGATTCTGCTGTAGTCCAGTCACAGGTTGACAGCGGCAAGACCCCTGACACCATCAAGGCAGCCCGCAGCCCCAGTCCAAAAAGGCAGGTTGTCGGCGACGATGGGCTGTCAAAGGTCAGCGAAAGGCATGACTTGAATAACGATAGGCAGAAGCTGGGTAACAATGGGCAGAAGTTTGGCAACAACGGGCAGACCAGTCACACTGCCGCCATCCCTCTGCCTGATGCTCAGAGCGAGACAATCAGCCCCACTAATGATGCTCAGAATGCCAACAACAGCAAGGGCAAAAAGGTTCAAAAGCAGCTGTTCCTCAACATCAAGAAGGCGAGCACCGGACCTATGACTACCAACAGCAGCAGCAGTGAAAGGCAGGTGGAGGCTGCACCTGCCTTGAAAAGCAAAGCCAGCAGCGTCAAGGGTGCTGCAGAGCATAAAGATGACAACACTGAAAGCACCAAGAGCATCCCCTCCAACAGTAAGACTGGTGGGAGGCGGCGCAACAAGAAAGACGCACCCACCAGGAAGCACGACAAGACCTCAACAAACAAGGCAGCCGGCACGCACAACGCAACATCAGAGCACAAACCAGCTGCGGTTGAAACAACAGGTATTTCACGGCTTATATGTCTGTTTAATGACTAGTGCTTTTGTGGGGAGGAGCTCCCATGATTCTTGCATGCTCAAAGATGCAACTTGTGTGAAGATGGCGTTGAGTCTATTTTCTGTGTTGCAGTCAACTGTGATGATGGCTACCTGGCCATTGTCAAGGCTCTGCTGAAGCGAGCTGTGGGTGAGCCATGTCTTGCTCAGCTTCAGCTCGCCTTACGCGTTGCACGGCTCCTGAGCGCTGTTCCTGCCTGGATGCTGGCTTTTGGAGATGCCAACAACCAGGGCTGCACGGCATATGCTGGCTTGGAAGTATTTAAAGTAGGCCTCTGCTCACAACCCCACAAACTTGCTCCTAGCACCATGCTGCTGGCAATACATTGTAGATTGGTCACTGTGGGCCTAGCTTGCAACAATTTTGCAGTGTATATGCTGGCTTTGTGTGATGCCACAGCCCTCCAGTGTGACACAAGTGTAGCATCAGCCATAGAACAAGTCTCATTGCACATCTGAGGCATGACCGGACTGCTGCACAGCTGTGGCACTCTCGCATCATGCCAATCTTCCTCAATGGAGAGCATTGTCACAGGCATTGCAAAAGTTGATTGTGTTCTGACAAATGCATGTGTGTGGCAGTCTCTGCTAAATGGCAAGCGGACAAAAAGAGACTTGCAGATGGTGTTGGGCAATGTGACCAAGGCCAAGAGTATGGCTCTGTTAATGAGGACAATTGTGGCGGCTGATGTTCAGGGCCAGCTTGAACCTTTCCCATCAAGTCATGAGAGGCATGTTCCAAAGCTGCTCTCACAATGCAATGTTTTGCTTAGGCAACATAGAACATATGGCGGCAGCATGCGTTTGCAGCAGTAGGCATGCATTTTGTAAAATGCTCTATTCCCTGAGTGGCATTGCTGATTCATCAAGCAGCTGATGTATGACTGCAGTGCACAGCTGTGCTCATTGTGTCCATGTTGCTTTGCCATGTGTGTCTTCTTCTGCCAAGGATCCTGCTGATGTTGTGACTGGTGTGCAGTGATAGAAGACTGATGGCAATGGACATTCTGCGTTTGAGCCCAGAGGAGGGCATGCCAAAGTGTTTGCATAAGGCTCCTGAATGGCAGTTGACACTTTTGCACGAAAAGTTGACTGAGACGCTACAGTAGCCTCAGAGCTGACTTTTGATGCAGAAGTGCCACTTCGTTACAAACTACGCCTGGCAAACTTACATTGCACGTTGAGGGCTATATATGCTTTGACATGTCTTCAACAACATAAAGCCACATATTGGCAACGAATTTTAAATTTCAAAGCAGAACATCGAGCACGTGCTGATCTCTGAGTATGATCTGCACGTAAATGTCAGCTGGTACTGTGACAAGTCCTGATCAGTGTAGGTAGCTACGTCCTGCCCAATCTATGCGTGTACATCACCTATCAATAATCATCTACTCAGAATGCATGAGCTCAGAACAGCATGGCTGCATCATCTGCTGGATGTCTGATCATGCGCAACTGAACATGAGCACAAAGGTGTGCCTGTCTGTATGCTGAAGACACATGCATTGCTAGTGATGTGATGGTGCCTTCCACTTTGACACATATTCTACCAGGCAATTGTAGCTAGCAGACTTGGCAATAGGCAGCATGCTGTCGAACTCAAGGCAGGCTTAGGATGGCATTGGACTCATGCGCATATGCACTGATCAAGCCTTGCTTCTCAAAATGGTATGATAGCTGTCACAGTGCTTGTCACAGCGGCTCTAGCCCACTATCTTAACTCAGCACATGGTTGTACTATACGGTATAGGATGTGCACCCAGGAGAAGGTCTAACTATGTCTCGGTGGCTGCAAGGCTAACATCACATTGCCAAGGCGCCTGAGGTTTGCATAATCATCAGCATTTTAAATGTCCAGGGCCAGGTGATCTACATATATTGGCTGTCTGCGCTGTCGCAGCTAAGTGTTGCTGCTTGCAGCCCCAGGCTCATCTGCATCAACACATCAATGTGAATGTTGCGTATCCAATATCCGCTAATCTGCATTTACGCACACACACACACACACAGCATTGTTGTGAGGCCTGACAGAGCAGCAGGCAGCTTTGCAGAGCAGTACCTGCTTCCTCCTGCGCGTGGAGCTTTGTGAATTATGGCAGGCATATCATCCCTATACCTAAAGCATCTGCGCTGCACCTGTCAGCAACAGCATAACGACGGAATGCATTTCATGACACATTGTGTGTTCATTCATTCATTCACTTGTTAGATTTCAAGCTCATCGAGTCCATTCAAGACCATTTGATCAATAGACTGAAGTGACAAACAAAGTCATTTATGGCTCTAGAGTGTTCATAGCTAATGCTGTAAGCAGAGTAAGCTAAATCAAACAGTATGCCACCACAGTGTGCCTATGTTCCAGAAACTGCTTCAAAAACCTAGCGATTGTTTTTAGATCATGTAGTCTAGAAAAGAAAGACAGAGTAGGGGCTTGGGCCCAGGAAATGGCAATGAATGTGCCCCTGAGGGCACAATATGCAGAGCAAACAAACACCAAGTGATTTTCAACGTCTACTGAACCAAATTTGCAAGGAAACCAACGGCGTTGCTTCCTAGGCACCTGCTGTGCTAAAGGCAAAAGCCTACCAGTATCTACATGAAGTGCAGCAAAGCAATTACCAAACAATTGAGCCTGTGTACAGGACAGAGCCACAACAACAGTAAAAAGTGAACCTAAAGCCTGACAAAGAGCATGTTTGATCTGATTCAGGAGTAATGTCGATGAGGTGCAGCCCAAGACTTGGACATGACAGCGCTGTCTGCTCGTCAGGCAACATGAAGACAACGGTGCCAGCAATCAGTGTGATGACACAGATAATGCACCAAGCTGGGTTCACCATAAGTCCTGTACACCTGCAGGACATGCAAACAGTGATGAGCAGCTGGTGATGACAACAGCTGCTGAATGTCTGCATGGCCACCAAGGCAACTTGCACAGTGTGTCACAGTACCTTTGCCATCCTATTGTGTTGAGTCCCTCTCTGCTGAGCCTGCTTTGGGGTACAGCAGTGACAGCAGCAACCCAGACACGCTCATGCTAAATGACTCCTATAACAACATATCCATTGCTTGATGATGAAATTTGGGCGTATAGGATGTCTATGATGCTCCAGGGTGGCTCCTGTCACAGGGGAAGTGCTGTGATGTTGCAGCCACTCCTGCAGAGCTGCCCTCTCATAAGTGTGTCCATCAGCAGCAATGACTGGATCAACCATGAGGACCTGCAGGCAGCCAGGCATGTAAATGCCAAACATGAGATATGCACTTGAATCATACTCAACGCCCTGTGTCCTCAAAACTGCAATACACCAAGGCTTGCCAGTTCTGTGCAGAAAAGGGGCAAAACACATTCATCAGATTGCGGCAGACTGTATATATGCTTGGGCTAGCTAGGCAGAGCATGAATATCGGTTGACCAGGCAACAGCTTACACTGACCTTTGTGAGGGGACAGTCAAACATGCCAGCAAGACTGGGGCCATCACGATGCTGACCAGGAGCATCATGTGGTTGCAGACCTTCCGCACTGACTGGCGAGACAGCAGCAGGTGTCTCCCTCAAGCGAGGCGGTGTTGCTGGTAAGACAGCAGACGCATGATCTGAGATAGGGCGTGCTGTGTCATCAGCTGAGCTGGATAGATCAGCTGAGCTGGATGGATCAGCTGAGCTGGATGGATCAGCCTGATCTGTTATCCGACGCTCTGCTTCGTCACGAGCTTGCACTGAAGCGCCCTCATCTGCCGCCTGAGCCCGTTTGGTCTTCTGCCTCTGCTTCTTCTTGGCCTTCTTGGCAGCTGCTCTGGCAGCTGCTTGACTCTCCTCAGCAACTAGCTGCTCAGCTACCGCGGACTCATCAGCATGCAGGAAGCCCTGTAGTGGAGATGCCTGCTCAAAACCCAGTTGTGCAGAAAAATTAAAAATGCATGCCATGTCTAATGGCAAACATCATGTTGGTTGCCTGGACAAAGCGATGGCACAGTGATAGGCATGCAAGTCGCTGCATGCTCAAACCTATGACCAGTGCACTGCCCATGCCCACAAGCAGTATGCATGCAAATGGGCTTGGGAAACTGAAGCAGGCTTGGGAAACAGCAATGAACTGACAATAGATGGTGACAAGCAGAAGACATGGGCCACGTTGCTGCCTGTCGCAGGGCAACAAAGACTGACAATGTCAGGAACTACAGGACCATGTTGGAAACGAATGCTTACCAGACTTGGAGAGCCTGACAGAAACTCTTTGATCCAATGCAGCTTTGCAGCCGGCAGCCAGTTCTCGGTGCTCAGCTTGGCTAGGTGAGTGTGCAGAAGCTGGACAGTAGCTGACTTGTCGAGGCCTGCCTGCGTGCACCAACGCCCTTCCTCAAATGCAATGATGGCACCTGCCCACCTGCCGTTGCCTCGCATACCCTTCAGAGTTGTCACAGTGGAGTCTGCAGCACACCAGGAACGGCTTTTACTGTTGCAATCATATCAGAAAAGGCACAATGTTTTGCGCTCATGCCATCATGGGATGCAACATCTGCATCTTGTAGCATCTCTTCACTCTTTGATGCCTGAGGAGGAGAGCGGCCACAGGAACTTCAGAAGATTCAAGCCATGGCTCATCAAAGTAGCTCAAGCAGTCATGTCAACTAAGCACACATCTCTGCTGCTCTAGAGGCCCAAGTCTTTGCATACCAGCAATACCCTTCAGGAAGTCGAGCTCTGCTTTGAAGGTAGTCTGCCGCAGCTCATTTGTCAGCAGTGCCTGCGCTGTCTCCTGTACGGCCAGAGTTGCTGCATCTGCTGAACCTCTGTTGTGCAGACTTCGGTTGAACCCCCTGTCGCGGCTTTGCAACATTGCGGCAGCTCGTGTCCGTGCTGTGGCTTTGTTGACAGCCTTGCTGTCTTCTTGCAGCTGAACTAGTGCTCCCACTGACACAGACAAGGTCCACAGCAAACACAGGACGGCGGCTGACAGTTTCCCCTCAGACAGGCTCCCTTCAGCTTCAAGCAGGTGACTCTCATGGAAATCAACTGCATTGCACACAAGGTCAATGGCTTTGGTGGGTCCGCTGATGTAGTCAAAAGGAAGCACAGTTACAGAGCTGATGCAATGTCAAGGGCCATTGCAGTGCAGAGCATCATGAGGTACAGCAACAGTATGCTATGCGGCGTACAATAATCAATCATGCAGTGAAGTATGATCTCATGAACTTGGCAGAGGCATACAGGCACTCAGGATTTTGACCTGTCCTGTCGTGTCAAAGATGTACATGACACTAGGCGGTCCAAGTGCCAAAGAGTGCCCACCAATCATCTTGATGTAGATCAGAGTGCCATGGGGCAGCTTAGATCTTATATCCTCTGCTGTCTTCTTGCCTCCAGATTTAGGAACCCAAACATGCTGTTCCAAAGCCAGCTTCCACAGACCTACCCACTTTGGGAAAGCGCGCTGCCCAAACTCAGCCCAGCTGTTGGTGTAGCGACAGACATGTAGCAACACAGCCAGATACAAGGTCTGCACCTCGCCCGGGGCACATCTCTGCAGGCCCATGTGTTGTGGCCTGTCAGCTGGTCTGGCAGGAGCCTTGCTAGCAGTGAGGACCCAGTCCATTCTGTCAACAAGATCTTGTGCCATGCCCTGCATGCAGAGTTCAGCTCCTGACAGGCAGTAAAGGGCTTGCCATTCAGCTGAGCAACAGTTGACAGCAGCAGATGACCATGGGACCTAAAATATCTGCCAATTGGTGACACCACCTAGGCGTGACAAGCAACAGCAGCCCACACGCACAACAAGATACTGAATGATACAAAGGGAGGCATCACAGCATGTAACAACAAAGAAGTCCAAGTGTCTGAATTGAAGGTCCTGGTGGCAAGTGTGTGCATTTGGTGGTATGACCTAGGCTCAGTCTGTCAACATGAAGCAGATGGTGCTTCAGAACTTGCCTGTGTAGCACAGATGTTGCAGTCATAGAGGTCTGACAGCGAGTCCAGCAGGCTCTCAGCAAATGCTAGACAAGTGTGGAGCAGCTGAGTCTGGCATACACCAGCCACTGTTGGCAACTTGAGCACCAGGGATATCAGCAGGACCGCTAGCTCTCCCTTACGCTGCAACATGTTGCATGTTGTCTGTCAATGTGCCAGCATGCACAGACGTACAGACACAGCATGACAGGTGCACAGGCGCTTCATGCAAGCCTGACTGAAGGGGCAGCACAAGGCAATTCATGCGGTATGACGTTGCTGGTGCTGTAAGTGATAGACAAAGTGACATTGGCAGCTCAAACACCCACTCATTGGCAGTCAGCTCCTAGAAACACAGACATTTGTAGGAGATAGCAGTGCCATACCTCACTCAGCAGCTCTGTGCGAGACAGGAACAGCTGATTGTACCTCAGCAGCACTCTTGTGATGGTCAAGCAGTAGTAGTCAGACCAAGGCTCATTTTCCTGCAGACACCAGACAGCATTGGAGCACCTCACTCCCCTTGAGATACTGCGCGGCAAAACAATCCTGCACATGTTTGCCTGATTGAGACCGTCCACTCAAAGCATGCAGGACAGACATGCACACTCGTACCACCGGGCGTTGCATTCTGCAGTAGCATGTCACATGTAGGATCTGGACACACAGATTGATCTGTTGCCGATATGCTTGGCCAGCATTGACAAGAACAGAGACGTGTGTCACTGTAAGAGAGGGAGCAGTTCTCACGTCCAGAACAGCTTTTCTGATGCAGTCCAGCAATGGCGGAACCAGAGCTTTGTCTTTAGCCTTGAATAGGTCTTCCCTCAGAACCAAGCCAGGCGATGTAGTGTTTTCTAGCAGCACCTCGTACATCCTTGCATGGCAGGACAGCACATTGAGGCGTGCAGGGGACGTCTTCAGCCGGGACAGGATCTTGGCGCAGCTGCCAAACCCAACTTGGCCAGGAGCCTGCAACGCAAGGTGACCCTCCAGCAGTTGCTGGCATTGAGGCTTGAGCACTGTCAACAAACACAGGACCTCTGCTGCTGCAAGCGTTGGTGCAGCATCTGCCTGGACGCTAGAGAAACATTCTGCAGGCAACACACAAGGTTGT
>JAABUU010007100.1_pt1 | contig 11684 bp, 10 predicted proteins | sample 5559301 | NCBI WGS metagenome assembly JAABUU01 (sample SAMN10711884, study PRJNA513360) | rock metagenome | isolation source: Antarctica rocks | place: Antarctica: Victoria Land, Richard Nunatak white
CTTTGCCTTCAACATTCTCAAGGCCAACCAGACCGACACGCTCAGCCAGGACCGCTACCGCGCCGGTCTCGCAGGCATCAAAAACCTGCTCTCACTCACCGTCATTCGGAAGCGTTGAACAGCCCTGCATCAACTACTTCGGCTTTTGGTTGTCTGCCTTGGACCAGGGCAATACCGTTACATTCTACAACGGAGCAACCCAAGTCTATCAATTCACACCGACCGACTTGATTGATATGGTCGGCGCTTGCCCGGATGCTTCGAACGCATACTGCGGGAATCCGACCCAGGCATTTCAAGGTCAGGTCAGCGACCAGCCCTTCGTCTTTGTGAACTTCCTCGACCAGGTCGGCTCATTCGACCGTATAGCGTTCGCAGAAAATCCGGCAACGGGGGGCTACGAGTCAGACAATCACACGGTCGGCTACGTGACAGGCAACTCCGGCATTGCAGTCACGCCGGTTCCCGAACCAGCCTCACTCACGTTGCTGGCCGTTGGCTTTGCCGGCCTAGCCCTGCTTCGTCGTCACGGGCGCGGCACGACCGCTTATGGCTCTACATGTCGGTCGAACATGATATGACACAGCAGCGTTAGCACTGCTCTGCATCGCCCTTCGTAGTGGTCCAGGGCCAACTCTTCTTTGGGTTGCTGATGCGGTTTCTCGCTGTTGGCGCTGGCTGAATCCTGGTTCTCCCGCATTGCCCGTGCAGTCGTTTCGGGACTCGGTGAGTACATAGGAGGAACATTCCCTCTGCGTTGATAGCCTGTCTCGTCCAAGCATTTGCTGGCCTTGCTTCCGCCGGGCCTGGCCGTCGTTCAGGTCATGCCTCCCTGACCGCGGCACCATCGCCGCCCATCGGCCAACCCAACCGGCCCGTAGCAGGCAGCCATTGATCATGACCGGGCAGTGCAGCGCCTTGGCTTGGAAAGCGCGGTGTGCCGGGGCAGGGTGGCGGCGTCATGATGAACGACCTTTGGGCCTACCTTCTCCGCATCCGGCCGGAGGCGCTGTTCGCACTCGACATCGCGCTCGCCGCGCTCGTCACCGCGCACGCGCTGCTGCGCAAGCGTGACGTGGCGTCGGCCACGGGCTGGATCGGCCTGGCTTGGCTGGCGCCCGTCACGGGCACGGTCTTCTACTTGATGTTCGGCATCAACCGCGTGCAGCGCCGGGCACGACGGCTCCGCCCGGCCGGCGGCAGGCGAGGCGGCCAGCCTGACCGGCCCGAAGCCAGCAGCGACGGCCACCTGCGCCCGCTGGAGCGCGGCATCGGCCGCATCACCAGCAGGCAGCTCCTGCCCGGCCTGGTGCAGGTCTATCAAGACGGCGACGAAGCATACCCGCCCATGCTGGCGGCAATCGCGGCGGCGCGGCACAGCGTCTGCATGTCCTCCTATATCTTCCGCACCGATACTTATGGCACCCGGTTCACCGACGCGCTGGCGGGCGCCCACCGGCGCGGCGTCGCGGTGCGGGTCCTAGTTGACGGGATCGGCGGCGGCTGGCTGCTGTCGCGCGCCTACCACCGGCTGCGGCGGCAGGGCGTGCCGTCCGCGCGCTTCATGCACTCGCTGCTGCCCTGGCGCATGCCGTTCATCAACCTGCGCTCGCACAAGAAGACGCTGGTCGTGGACGGGACGGTCGCCTTCACTGGCGGCATGAACATCGCCGACGAAAACGTCATGGCGACCCATCCGCGGCAGCCGGTGCGGGACACCCACTTCCGGGTCGAGGGGCCGGTCGTCGCCCAGGTCGCCGAGGACTTCGCGCAGGATTGGGCCTTCGTCACGGAGGAGGAGCTGCAAGGCGCCGCCTGGTTCCCGGACCTGCCCGGCGAGGATGGCGCCCCGGCCCGGGTCGTGGAGTCCGGGCCGGACAAAGACATGGAGAAGATCGAGTTCGCGGTTCTGCAGGCCGTCGCCTGCGCGCGGGACAGCATCGCGGTGATGACCCCCTACTTCCTGCCGGACGATCGGCTGACGACCGCCCTGGCCATGGCGTCAATGCGTGGGGTCTCGGTGGACGTGGTGATCCCCGAACGGAGCGACCACCGCTTCGTGGACTGGGCCACCCGCGCCAATGTCGGCCCGCTCCTAGATGAGGGAGTACGCATCTGGCGCTGCCCGCCGCCATTCCGCCACTCCAAGCTCCTGGTCGTGGATGGGGAGTGGTGCCTGGTCGGAAGCTGCAACTGGGACATCCGCTCGTTCCGGCTGAACTTCGAATTGTGCCTGGAGGTGCATGACGACGGTTTGGCCGGGCAGCTTACGGCGCTGATGCTCGCCAGCCGCGGTGCGGCGCTGACACAGGCCGACCTGGATCGGCGTTCGTTGCCGATCCGGCTGCGCGACCACGCCGTGCGGCTGATGCTGCCCTATCTGTAGGCGTTATTTCCACTTCGCCGTCCGTCCGCGGCGCGCCCGCGTCGGTGCATGGAAATCGTCCGGCTTGGTCCGCACCCAGGCGACGAAGCGGGCCAGATCCGGGTCGTCCCGCAGCGCCGCCGGATCAGCCAAGCGGCGGGCGATCTCGGCCTCGGTGTACCGGGCGTGGATGGCAGAATGGCAGATCTGGTGCAGCCGTACCGTGCCCAGGTGCGTGCCGCCCTTCAAGCGCGGGACCAGGTGATGGCGGGACGACTGGGCCTCCGGCGGGATGGCTCGGCCGCATAGGACGCAAGTCTGCGGCGTGACCTGTATTTCAAGACTTCCCGATAGCGTCTGCTCAACCTGGCGCCGCACCATGCCGGGACAGGTGGAACGTCCGGGGCGGGTTTAAAGCGGGCACGGCAGCCGCTGCCAGGCTGGGCACCTATGCGATCAAAAATGCGGGTGCAGCTACGCCGGACGGCTCAGGGCACGGTGCCCCAAGCCATCGCCGTTAAGCCTCCCACCTTGTTGGCGGGCAGCCGTGCCTCCAACCGGCATGCCGCCAGCAGCAGACGGTTTGCCAATGGTCCGACCGGGCGCATTTGGCTGGCGGCGGGCACTGGGCGGCCCAGGCGGCGTGTCAACTGTTCGGGCAGGCGGGTGGCCGCTGCAACGGGCAGCAGCAGCCCGTAAAGATACTTTGCACCGTCTATCCGCAGCCCTCCCTGGCGCAACACTGCCTGCAGCGCCGGCAGGGTGTAGCGGCGCCGGTGTTCCAGGAACTCGTCGTGAGCGCTCCACATCCAGTTGAACGCTGGCACAGTGGCCACGAGTTGGGTTCCCGGTCGGGCAGCCCGGATATACTCGGCGGCCAGACCAATGTCGTTGTCCACATGCTCCAGCACGTCCATCATCAGGATCAGGTCGGACGGCTGCTTCGGCGCGTGCCGGCGGAATAGCAGGGGGCGCCCGGCATGCTCCTCATCCCAGGCCGTGTCATAGCCAGGGTCCACGCAGATGGCCTGGCCGGCGCCACGCCCCAGCAGGTGGCGAGAAAAGAACCCGACGCCAGCGCCCACGTCCAGGACTGTGGCAGGCACTTGGCTCACGACTTGGTCCAATGCGTCTGCCTTGGCGCGGTAGTACCAGTGCAGGGCGGCGCCTTCGCCCAGAAGTTGCTGTTCCTTCAAATCCAAAATTGTCCTCCAAGGTTCGCGTTCGGCCTCCAGCGGTGAAGCGGGGTATCATTCCGTGACGGGACGATTGACATGGCAGCATGTCGGCGACTAGCGGGATCAAGGAGACGCACGCTCGGCCTCCAAAGTTATGTTGACCAGCGATGCCGGTAGCACCAGTGGCAAGGCGCTGCACACCGTCATTAGCGGCCCAGCCCAGCATGTTAAATCCGGGCGTGTCATCACAGGTCGCAGGTAGGCCACCAGGGACCGGCTGTTCAGCCGTGGCACCGTGCAGTCCGGGGCGGTCCGCGACGCATACAACGTATTGGTCGGCACGCCAGCCTGGGACGCCATCAGTTGCAGCTCCAATGCGGCTTTTATCAGCGGCAAGCTGGACGCTTCCTTGGGCAGGCAGCCAAAGGGCGGGTCCACCACAAGCTGGTCAGCGCCGGGCAGTACGGACATCCAAGCCGCCCGGTCGAGCACCGTTTCCGGCATCCCGGCAGCGGACGCCCAGGCTTTTTGGCGCAATGGCATCACGGTGATGCACTGGATCATTGCTGCCAGCAACAGGATCAGCCCGCTCTGCTTCCGCTGCGCGGCTGCGGCAATGGCAAGGGCTGCGATGAGATACATTGCCAGCCAGGCGAACCGCCCACTCGACCGGAAAATGCCAGCCGCCCAAAGCACGCTCTTGGGCAAGGGTATGCTGAGCAGGTGGACGCTGCCGAGGTAAACCTCGTTCGATATGGCCAGCACCAGGAACCCGGTGACGACAGACAGAAGCCAGGGGTGACGCCGCGCGCCCTGTGCCATGTACTCCGCCAGGCTTCGCCATCCGACAATCATCAGCAGCAGCACCCCGAATCCCACGAAGGCTGCGCCCTCGTACTGCCCGCCGGTGCCGTCCATGGCATAGGCGGCTCCACTGGGAAGCACGACGTCATAGGGCAGGAACGGCGACAGTAGGTTAGCCGAGTAGATGCCGAACCCCATGTCGGATTCAGCCCCGCTGGCCGTCCCGTAACCCATTGCCAGCATCCCGCCACCCGTGACGGCTGCAAGCCCGGCCAGCACTGCCGCCGCGGCCTGCCACGGCGTGCGCCGGTCCGTCCCGGCCTGCAGGATGGCCGCAGTCATGATGCCGCCCACCATCAGGAAGAGATACGGATGCACCAGCAGACTGCCGATACACATCCCGGATGACCACGCGAACACGGTGCGCGCGCGGGGCTGCGGCGTAGCACGCAACCGGACATAGATGGCCAACGCCAGCGGCAGGAGGGCCTGGGCCATCAGAGACAAATGCCCCCAACGGCCGATCAGCGCCGGCATGGACACTCCGATGACTGACGCCACCACAGCGGCTGCCAGACTGCGTGCGCCCAAGGCTCGCACCAGCCCAGTGAGGGTCAGTCCCATTCCCACGACGCATAGCCCGGACCAGAGTCCGTAGAGCGGGACGACGCGGCCTGTCGCCTGGAATAGCAGCCGGCCCAGCAGGGCGACGATAGGCACAGAGTCCGTGAACAGGACGTTAGCCCCGTTCGGTCCCAGCCCTGCCACTTGAAACAACGGCCAACGCCAGCAATCCCGGACAAAGGCAACGTAGCCCGACGATGCCGCCAGCATGTCCCCCCAGGCTCCGCCGACAATGCCGCGCGGGCTGTCCCAGAACGGTGAGGTCCCCAACAGCACCTGCGCTGGGAGCAGCGCCAGCGCACCCGCCACTCCGGCGGCTAGGCTCAGCAGCCAGGGCAGGGCGGATAGCCGCCTCACCGTGGCGGTCGTGCGAATATCTGCTGTGGCCGCACTGCTCATTGCGGACCATTAACTATCCCTTGCGGGGCCGGACAGGTCCCGGCTGTTTAGGATTTGTCGCCGTATACCGGCGGATGCGCTACCGCCGCCCTGCGAACCCGGTCAGCGCCGCCAGCAGCATCGCCGCCCGCGGCAGCGCCAGCTTGCCGTCACCATGCCGGACCTCGCTGGCCAGCACCGTTGCCGACGTTGCCGCCAGCACCGCGCTGCCCAGCACGCGCGTCGAGCGTGCGGCGAGCAGCGCGCCCCCAACTACCTCCGCCGCTGCAACGACCCGCTCGCTGGTGCCGCTCCAGCCCAGGTGGCGGAACATGCGGCTGTAGCCGCGGTTGCCGATGATCTTGTCCGCCCCGGCCACCGCAAACGCGGCGCCAAGGGCCGGAAACCAAAGCCGGGATGCATCCATGTTGTCCTCCAAGCCGCGTCAACGCAGCCCAGGCGCCGTCGTTCGCCAGCGGTCCTGCATCTCCCGGCACCCTATCACCCCTACCCCATGCAGCGTGCACAGTGCCGCCAGTCCGCCACCCGCCAGCCACTCGTATTCCCGAAACCGCCACCCCGCATGGTCTGGCGCGATCTCCGCAAACCTCCCCGGCACCGTCGCATGCAGCGCCAGGTGGGTGACCCCCGCCGGCAGGTCCGCGACCACGCCGGCCCACCCCGGCGCCAGCGCCGCCGCCTCCACCGGCAAAGTGCCCCGGTAATGATCCGCAACCGGACGACCCACCGCATCCAGCGCCGCCACGGCCGCGGCATAGGCGCCCGGCTCCGGCGCCCAGCGGATCGAGCGCGGCAGCACCGGCCACAGCCCATACTCCTCCGCCAGCCGCACGTGCGCGGGCAGCAGCGCCGGCAGCATGGCCGCAGCCATATGCGCGTCCAGGTGCGTCGGACGCAGCCCGGCGGCCAGGGCGTGCTCGACCTGCACGCGCAACTCGGCCTCCGCTGCCTCCGGCACCAGATGCCGCTCCACCTCGGCGACGCTGCGCCAGAAATAGCCGTCGCCGTCCACCAGGCCGGACGCCGGGCTGCAGGTAGACAGCGGCGCCCAGCGGTGGTGCGCCCACTCGCTGGTCAGGGTCAGGTGGACACCCAGGTCCATCTCCGGCCCGGCCTCCCCCGCGATCTCGGCGAAGGCCGGGCCAGGGACGATGACGCTGCCGCAGGTGACGAGGCCCCGCCGCGCCAGTTCCAGGAAAGCCACGTTCGCGCCCTGGGTGGCGCCAAGGTCGTCCACATGTGGGATGACGGCGCGCCGGGCGCTGGGCTGCTGCTCAAGCATGGGGGCGGATATGGGGCGGACGGCGACGGTGTTCACGTGACGACCTTCTTCACCGCCGACACGCACTTCGGCCATGCCGGCGCCCGCGCGCTGTATCGCCGCCCCTTCGCCACCGTGGCCGAGATGGACGAGGCGATGGCCACCCGCTGGAACGACACGGTCGGCGGCGATGACGAGGTCTGGCACCTCGGCGACTTCGCCGTCCGCCACCCGGACCCTGCCGCCGTCCTGGCCCGGCTGCACGGGCGCAAGCACCTCGTCACCGGCAACAATGACCCGGACGCGGTGCGCGCCCTGCCTGGCTGGGCGTCCGTGTCGCCCTATATCGAATTGGGTGTGGACGGCATTGCGCTCGTACTCTGCCACTATGCATTCCGCACCTGGAATGGCATGTCGAAGGGCGCGCTGAACCTGCATGGCCACAGCCACGGCCGCCTGCGCCCGCAAACCCGGCAGTTCGACGTGGGCGTGGACGCCTGGGACTTCCGGCCCATCACCCTTCAGGAGCTAAGACGCTGACCGACCTCCCGCCCGCCCCGCGCCGCGCCAGCCTGTCCGCCCTGCGGCTGGTGATGCCGTTTCTGCGGCCCTACGCCGGACGCACCATTGGCGCCGCGCTGATGCTGGCGCTCGCCGCCGGGCTGGTGCTGCTGCTGGGGCAAGGGGTGCGCGGGCTGATTGACCGCGGCTTCGCGTCCGGCGACGGCTCGCACCTGAATGCGGCGGCGCTGGCGATGTTCGGCGTGGTGGTGGCGCTGGCCATCTCGACCGGGGCGCGGTTCTACCTGATGAGCTGGCTTGGGGAGCGGGTGGGCGCGGACCTGCGCGCCGCGGTGTTCAACCACGTGCTGCGGCTATCACCGACATTCTTTGAAACCATGCGGACCGGCGACGTGCTGACCCGCCTGACAACTGACACCGCCGCGTTGCAGAACCTGATCGGCAGCGCCGTGTCGCAATGGCTCCGCAGCGCGCTGATCGCGGGCGGCGCCCTGGTGATGCTGGTCGTCACCAGCCCCAAGCTGGCGCTGCTGGTGGTGGCCGTTGTTCCCCTAGTGGTCCTCCCCCTGGTGGTGTTCGGCCGGCGGGAGCGGCGGCTGGCGCGCACGGCGCAGGACCGGTTCGCCGACCTCGGCGCCTATGCGGAGGAAACCGTCAACGCGCTCCGCACCGTGCAGGCCTTTACGCATGAGGCCGAGGACCGCGTGCGCTTCGGCGCCCGGGTGGAGGACAGCATCGCCGCTGCCCTGCGCCGGGCGCGGGTGCGGGCGGGGCTGATCCTGCTGGTGATCCTGCTGGGCTTCGGCGCTATCACCCTCAGCCTGTGGGTCGGTGGGCTGGAGGTCGTGCACGGGCGAATGAGCGGCGGCCAGCTCTCGGCTTTCGTGTTCTACGCCATCCTGGTCGCAACCAGCGCCGCCAGCATGAGCGAGCTGTGGGCGGAGGTGCAGCGTGCCGCCGGGTCCGCCGACCGCATCGGCGAGTTGCTGCATCAGCAGCCGGACATCGCGCCGCCCGCGCGCCCCGTGCCGCTGCCGGCACCAACCCATCGGGCGCCGTCCGGCCAGGTGTCGTTCGAGTCGGTGCGGTTCCACTACCCGTCCCGCCCCGATGCCCCGGCGCTGGAGGGATTCGACCTGCGCGTCGAACCTGGGGAGACGGTGGCGCTGGTCGGCCCGTCCGGAGCCGGCAAGACGACGGTGTTCCAGCTTCTGCAGCGCTTTTACGACCCGGATGCCGGTTGTGTCAGGCTGGACGGGGTGGACCTGCGCGACGCCAACCCGGCCGACGTACGCGGGCGGATTGGGCTGGTGTCGCAGGACCCGGTGATCTTCGGCGCGGACGTGTGGGACAACATACGCTATGGCCGGCCGGATGCGTCCGACGCCGAGGTGCGCGCCGCCGCCCGCGCCGCATCCGCCGGGTTCCTGGACGACCTGCCGCAGGGCTTCAGCACCTTCTTGGGGGAGCGCGGGGTGCGGCTGTCGGGCGGCCAGCGCCAGCGCGTCGCCATCGCTCGCGCCATCCTGCGCGACGCACCGCTGCTGCTGCTGGACGAGGCGACGAGCGCCCTGGATGCCGAGAGCGAGGCCGCGGTGCAGCAGGCGCTCGCCGTGCTGGCCCGGGGGCGGACGACGCTGGTGATCGCCCACCGCCTGGCGACGGTGCGCCGGGCCGACCGCATCGTGGTCATGCAGGCCGGGCGGGCCGTGGCGGTCGGCACGCACGACGCGTTGGTGCGTCAGGGCGGGCTGTATGCCCGGTTGGCGGAGCTGCAGTTCGCGGCGGCCTGACGCTCCGGCTAGGCGTTAGAGCATCATCGGAGCAAACGTATAAACGTTCCGGTAAAGATGCTCGCAAAAACAAAGATTAGAGCCGGTTTGGTGCTTCTACCTGCATCAAACCGGCTCTGGTGGCCCGCACCCCCTGCCAGCCTGCCCACAGCGCAAAGGGAAGCACGACCGGCAGGCTGACCGGGAGGTCCACCCACAGGATCACAGCCGGCAGACATATCACAAGGAGCAGCAGCGCCGTCTCCGCCCAATGGAGCCGGCCGCCAGCCTGCACCCGCGACTGCCCCAGGAACAGCGCCGCTGCGGTCAGCATCGGCAGGTCATAAAAGAAGGCGTGCGGATTGACGGCGACGGTCGCCGCTGCGACCACGGCAACCGCCGTGCGCGACAGCCCGCGCCGGCAGGACATCCAGACCAGCGCTGCCATGACCATCGCCACCAGCGCCTGGACGGCGCGGGTCGCCGTTGCCGGAGCACCAACCAGGGCAAGGTTTGCCGTGACCGTCGGCTGCAGGTGCAGGTTCCCCAGGTTCAGGTCGAAGTGGCTTTGGTAGCCCGGCAGCGTCGTCAGCCAATCCACCCAGGCGCCAGGACCGAATGCAAGAAGCGTCACTGCCGACAGCGCCGCCGTGACGGCCGCGGCAGCGCCGAACGCGCGCCAGGCTCCGGCCGCCGCCAGCGCCACCGGCACCATCAATCCCAGTTGCGGCTTGAAGGTCAGCACGCCCAGCAGCAATCCGCCCAGCCAAGGCCGCGCCACGGCCAGCCGTAGCCCGCCCACCAGCAACGCCCCAGTCAGGAAGCCGCTCTGCCCGGCGGCGATGCATACCGAGGAGGCCGGGAGGGCAGCGAGGAGGACCGCGGTCAGCGGCCGCAACCGCGGCCCCGTCGCAGCCCAAAGGAAGGCCGCAAGGCCCAGCCCGATCCAGACGTGATAAGCCAGGCCCACCGGCAACAGCCCCAGTGGCCTGACCAGCAGCAGGAAGATGGGCGGATACGGAAACGGCGCGTCCCAGTCAGGGTCCATGCCCAATCCGATCTGCAAGGCATGCAGCCGGATAGGGTCGTAGATCTCGGATGCCGCATGGTCCTGCAGCAGTCGGCCATACGACCACAGCGCGAAGAAGTCCTGCGCCAGGAAGGTGTAGTGATACTGCAGCAGGGCATACCCGAAGGCTCCCATCAGCACCGGCCAGACTAGAAGCTGGGTTTGCCTGCTATCCAGGGACCAGATGCCCAGGATGGAATGCGGCAGGATCAGGGGCTGGGGTGAGCCAATGGCGTGTCCGCTCATGCTCCGTGGATTACTGGACGGCCGGGGCGGCTGCCATCCTGGATTGTGTCATCAGTTGTCAGCCTTTGCACGGTGCGACTTGCGGCGGAAAGCGGGATTGCGACACAAGGGCCGTCGTGACCGCTGATGCAGGGCCAGAAGACCTGCAGTCTGATAACGAAGCGCCAGGCAAATCGAGTATTTTGAAACAAGTTTGGGAGTGGCAGCAACCGGCACGCATGGCATGCCGATGCGTCAGGGCTTGCTGTATTCCGTGCTAACGGCGTCGCACCCTGCGACGGTCTGGGTAACATCCGGGAGTCGGGCGACGCCCGACGCGCCAGTTATTGCACCTGTATATACCTGAAGTGCGGTCCAAACAAAAAAAACGAGGAGGATGGGGAAACTGATCGGGGCACTAACCCACAACATCGCCGCAGGAAGGCACATAATCACTAGCAGCAGCACCGTTTCAAGGGCATGTAGCGGCTTTCCAGCATGCAACCTGGCGTTGCCTAGCAGCAGCACCGCGCCGGTTAGCATGGTCAGATCATACCAAAGAGTGTGCGGGCTTGCGAGGATGGCCGTTCCGACCAGTACTCCAACGGCGCCCTCTCAAACGCCACCCTTGAAGACGCGCCAAGTTAGCCCCGCCGCAAGTGCAGCGACCGCGGCATAGGTTCCGGTAGCGAATGTCTCAGACGTGCCAAACATGGCAAGGTTGGCCGAAACCGTGGCTCGGAGGGGCAATAGCGACGAGAGCGGTACAATGGTGGAAACGTAGTTCGGCAGGCAGAGCAGCCAATCCAGCCAAATGCCCCTGCCAAATAGCATCATGGCAAAGCCAGAGAGAGTTGCGAGCATACCGGCGGTCGCGGCGATCCCACGGAAGTCACGCGCTGCGAGCAGGGCGACTGGTACGAGAAGCCCGAACTGCGGCTTATAGGCCAGCAGCGCCAACAGTAACCCACCCAGGAGCGGCCGCGTTCCAATGAGGCGCATTCCGCCAATCAGCAGCGCCCCCGATAGAAAGCTGGTCTGCCCGAACACAACGCCCACAGTGGTGCCAGGCGCAACCAGCACAAAGAGCAGCAACAGCCAGGTCACTCTCATCCCACCGGTGCGCAATCCGGCCAACGACCATGCGAACGCGGCAAAGGTACTTCCAACCCAAACGTGATAAGCCATTCTCAAAGGCAGTAGCCCGAGAGGCCAAGTTATCAACAGGAATAGGGGCGGATAATGGAAAGGAAGATCCCAGTCTGGGTTCATGCCCAACTCAACCTGCCGCGCATGCAGCCAAACCGGATCGTACAGTTGCGCGGCTGGATGCTCATGCGCTAGGGTCTAGGGACAAAGTTTTACGGACCACCTAAGTTACTGACGTGCTTGGGCTTGGGCACAAAGTCTGACCTTCAGCCGCCAGTTCAGGATGGCCGCGGCGAAGGCGAGAAACCCGCGGAAG
>JAABUU010007101.1_pt1 | contig 11682 bp, 9 predicted proteins | sample 5559301 | NCBI WGS metagenome assembly JAABUU01 (sample SAMN10711884, study PRJNA513360) | rock metagenome | isolation source: Antarctica rocks | place: Antarctica: Victoria Land, Richard Nunatak white
CTCACCCGCGACCCCTTCCACGGAGAATGGAACTACGCGCTGCACCCACCACACCACGACACGCCCGAACCCGACTAGGTTAATTCATCGCGAGCCCTATGCGGCCCGGCGGGTGCTCGGTATGCCGTCCCCACGCCTTGTGGACGGCGGAGTCCGGAGCAGGGGGGTGGGGACAACCCCCTGCACGATCAGGACGCGGCAGCCGTCGGCTTGCCCCTCGAACCGCTCGAGCCGCTCGCCTGGCTGGAACCGGATCGGCCGGACGACGAGCCCGACCCCGAGCCCGACCTGCGGGGAGAAGACGCCGCGCGTGCCTTCTCGGACGAGCCGGAGCGGTCTGACCCGGACTTCCCTGATCCGGAGTTGTCCGAACCGGATCCGCCGGACCCCGATCCCGACTTGCCGGGCCCGGACCCGCCGGACCCCGATCCGGACCCCGATCCCGACTTGCCGGGCCCGGACCCGCCGGACCCCGATCCGGACCCCGATCCCGACTTGCCGGACCCGGACCCGCCGGACCCCGATCCCGACCCGCCGGACCCGGACCCGCCGGACCCGGGCTTCTCTGATCCCGACTTGTCGGCGCCCGTCTTCTCGGACCCGGACCTGTCCGGTCCGGAACTGTCCGACTCCGACTTCTCGGACGAACCAGCGCCCTCGGACGAACCGGAGCCGTTCACGGCGACCCGCGAGTCGTTGCGGTAGAAGCCGGAGCCCTTGAAGCTCACGCCGATCGAGGTGTAGACCTTGCGCAGCCGCCCCTCGCACTGCGGGCAGGTCGTCAGGGCGTCGTCGCTGAACTTCTGGACCATGTCGAACGCGTGCTCGCACTCGCGGCAGGCGTAGGCATACGTCGGCACAGCTGCCCTCCCGGTGATGTTTGTCGAAACCGTGGGAAGTCTACGTCGCCGCGCGGCCCGCCCCGAACCCCGCAGCGACCGTGGTCAGGCCCACCCGGCCAGGCGCCCGCCCTGGTCGACGGCGCGAACGCGTGCCTCGGCCGCCCTGCGGACCTCGGCGGTCGTGACGATGAGCAGCTGGTCGCCGTGCTTGAGCTTCGTCTGCGCCTGGGGCACGGTGCCCCTGCCGTCGCGGACGAGGAGGGTGACGTTGGCGCCCGGCGGCAGCCGCAGCTCGAAGACCTCCACGCCGTGGAGCCGGGAGGTGTCGCCGATCGTCACCTCGATGACGTCGGCGCCCATCCGCTCCAGCGGCGTCGACTCGACGCTGAGCTCCACCTGCCGGACGGACTCGGTGAGACCGAGCCGGCGGGCGACCCACGGCAGCGTCGGCGCCTGGAGGAGGGTGAAGATGACGACGAGGACGAAGACGAGGTCGAAGATCCACTCCGTGCCGGCCGAGCCGACGGTGGCGGGCACTGTGGCGAGCACGACGGGGACCGCGCCGCGCAGGCCGGCCCACGACAGGAAGACCTGGTCGCGCCACGGGATCCGGAAGGGGGTCAGGGAGATGAGCACCGAGAGCGGCCGGGCGACGAGCAGGAGCACGAGCCCGACGACGAGCGCCACCCAGACCTGCCCGGCGAGCCGGTAGGGGGCAGCGAGCAGGCCGAGGAGGACGAAGAGACCGATCTGGGCGAGGGAGCCCAGGGCCGAGGAGAAGCCGTGCACGGCGGCACGGTGCGGCAGACCCATGTTGCCGAGGACGAGCGCCGCCAGGTAGCAGGCGAGAAAGCCGGACGTGTGGACGGTGGAGGCCACGGCATACGCCAGGACGGTCAGCGCGATGACCCCGATGGAGAACAGGCCGGACGAGGCCCCGGCGACGCGGCGCAGCGCCAGGCCGCCGAGCCGGCCGAGGACGAGCCCGACGAGTGCTCCGCCGACGAGCTCGAGGAGCGCCTCGAGGAGCAGCACCCACCACGGGTGGCTCGTCGCTCCCGGGACCGACTGGGCCGCGAGGGAGACGACGAGGATGACGACGGGGGCGTCGTTGAACCCGGACTCCGCCTCGAGCATCCCGCTCAGCCGGCGGGGCAGCGGCACGGTGCGCAGGACGGAGAACACCGCGGCGGCGTCGGTGGAGGTGAGGATCGCCCCCACGAGCAGGGCCACCGTCCAGGACAGGTTGAGGACGAAGCGTGCCGCGACCGCGACGACGAGGATGGAGACGACGACCCCGACGGTGGAGAGCACGGCTGCCGGCGCGACGGACTGCCGGATGCCGGACCACCTCGTCGTCAGCCCGCCCTCGGCGAGGATGAGGATGAGCGCGGCGTAGCCGAGGACCTGCGTCAGCGAGGCGGAGTCGAAGCGGATGCCGAGCCCCGCCTCGCCGATCCCCAGGCCGATCGCGAGGAAGAGCAGGAGGGACGGCACGCCGGAGCGGGCCGAGATCCGCACGGCTGCGACGGCGACGAGCAGGACTGCCGACCCGATCAGCAGCGAGGTGGTCAGGTCGCCCAGGGAGAACTGTCCGACGACGGCCGCTCCTTCACGGGTCACGTCAGGCCTCCTCGTGGGGCCGGTGGTGGCTGATGGACTCGGCGCGCTTGGGGTGACCTAGTCTCGCAGGGTGCAGCGCGTGAAGGTCGGCCGACGTGTCGGGCTGGGGATCCTCATCCTCCTGGTCCTCGTCGTGGGAGCCCTCGGCGTGGCGGGGACGGGCGTCCTGCGCCAGTCCTGGCCGCAGGTCTCCGGTGAGATCGAGCTCAACGGCCTCGGTGCGAAGGTCACGGTGATCCGGGACGCACAGGGAGTGCCCCAGATCTACGCGGACTCCGCCGACGACCTCTTCCGCGCCCAGGGCTTCGTCGCCGCGCAGGACCGGTTCTTCGAGATGGACTTCCGACGGCACGTCACCGCTGGTCGGCTCTCCGAGCTCGTCGGAGCGGGCGGCATACAGACGGACAAGGTCATCCGGACCCTCGGCTGGCGCAAGGTGGCGGAGCAGGAGCTGCCCCTGCTCGCGCCGGCGACCCGCCAGTACCTCGACGCCTACGCGGTCGGCGTCAACGACTACATCACCCGGTCGGGCGAGCCGTCGAACATGGCGCTGGAGTATGCCGTGCTGGGCCAGCAGGTGGGCGGCTACCGGGTCGAGAAGTGGTCGGCCCTCGACTCGCTGTCCTGGCTCAAGGCGATGGCGTGGGACCTGCGCGGCGACTACGACGACGAGCTCGCGCGTGCCCGGCTCGGCACCTCCTACTCCCCGGAGCAGCTCAAGGTCATCTTCCCGGACTTCGCGACGGCCGGGCACCAGCCGATCCTCTCGCCCGAAGACTGGATGCCGGCCACCCAGCCGCAGCTGTCCGGCGTGCCTGCAGGGCTCGCCGCGCCGGCCCGATCTGCAGGGCCCACCCCCCAGACATCGGGGCCTTCCGTGACCTCCCCACCCGCCGCTCGGTCCGCCTCGCTGGACGCGCTGCTGGGCAGCGTCAAGGCCGCGCTCGACGCCGTCCCCGTGACGTTGGGCCGCGGCGACGGCATCGGCTCGAACTCCTGGGTCGTGGCCGGCTCGCGCACGACGACGGGCAAGCCACTGCTGGCGAACGACCCGCACCTCGGCACCTCGATCCCCGGCATCTGGTACCAGACGGGCCTGCACTGTCGCACGGTGAACGCCGCCTGCCCCTTCGACGTCGCCGGCTTCTCCTTCTCCGGCCTTCCGGGCATCGTCATCGGCCACAACGCGAAGGTGTCCTGGGGGTTCACCAACCTCGGCCCCGACGTCTCCGACTTCTACCTCGAGAAGGTCACCGGCTCGACCTACCTGCGGGACGGCAAGGACGTGCCCATGACAGTCTCGACCGAGACCATCAAGGTCGCCGGTGGCAACGACGTCACGCTCCCGGTGCTGGCGACGGTGCACGGCCCGATCCTGTCCGGCGTCGTCGACTCGATCGGTGCGGTCGGCCGCAACGCCCTCGTCCGGTTGACCCCCCAGCAGGACACGTATGCCGTGTCGCTGGCCTGGACGGGGTTGGTGCCCAGCACCACCGCCGACGCCGTCTTCGAGCTCGACGCCGCACAGGACTTCACCCAGTTCCGCGCTGCCGCAAAGAAGTTCGCGGTCCCGGCGCAGAACCTGGTCTATGCCGACACCGAGGGGCACATCGGCTACCAGGCCCCCGGACTGATCCCCGTCCGGGCGACGTCGGTGCCCAACGCCCCGGCCGGCTACTGGCCGGCTCCGGGGTGGGACAGCCAGTACGACTGGAAGGGCTACGTCCCGTTCGACGCGCTCCCGTGGACCGAGGACCCCAAGGAGGGGTTCATCGTCACCGCCAACCAGCAGGTCACGGCCGCGCCGTCGGCCCCCTTCCTCACGTCGGAGTGGGACTACGGCTACCGCAGCGACCGCATCCGGGAGATGATCCAGGCGACGCCGAAGATCTCGCCCGAGCAGATGGGCACCATGCAGCTCGACACCCGCAACGGCTTTGCGCCGGTGCTCGTGCGGGCCCTGCTCGGAGTCAACCTGGCCGGTGACCCGGCGGACGGCATCGGTCTGGACGAGTTCACCCAGCAGGCGCAGTCCCTGCTCGGCGACTGGGACTTCACCCAGCCGGCCGACAAGAGCAAGGCGTCGGTCCGGGCCGCCTTCTTCAACGCGGTCTACCTGAGGCTGCTCGAGTACACCTTCAACGACGAGCTGCCGAACGACGTCCAGGCCAACGGGGGCGCCCGGTGGATGGTCGCCATGACCCAGCTGCTCAAGGAACCGAAGAACGCCTGGTGGGACGACCGGAGGACGCCCGGCGTCATCGAGTCGCGCGACGAGATCCTCCGCAAGGCGCTCGTCCGGGCCCGTCTGGACCTGGCCGAGCACCTGGGCAAGGAACCGGTGACGTGGAGCTGGGGCAAGCTGCACACGGTCACCTTCACGCACCCCGTGCTCGGCGGAAAGAGCGTCCCGGGCATCGTCTCGTCGATCTTCAACCGGGGGCCGATCGGGCTGCCCGGGGGTCCGTCCATCGTCGACGCCAACGGCTGGGACGCCTCGAAGGGCAACTTCGACGTCCGCACGGCGCCCTCGATGCGGATGGTGGTCGACCTCGCCGACCTGGACGCCTCGAGATGGGTCAACCAGACGGGCAACAGCGGGCACCCCTACGAGCCGCACTACATCGACCAGGCCGACGCCTGGGCCGGTGGGGAGAGCTATCCCTGGCCGTCGACGCGCGCCGCCGTCGAGAAGGCGAAGTCGGAGGAGCTGGTCCTCACCCCGAGGGCCGGCAGCTGACGCAGCCGCCCCCGACCGTCAGGACGGCGTCGATCGGCCGGTCGTGCGGCTCGTGGGGGAGCGGGTCCGGCGACATCTCCCCGTCGTGCAGCAGGGTGACGACGAGGGCGTTCCGGCGACGCAGGGTGAGCGCCCGGTCGTAGGAGCCGCCGCCCTGCCCGATCCGGTTGCCCCACCGGTCGACGGCCAGGCCGGGTGTCAGGACGAGCTCCGCGGTGCCGATCGCCTCGGGTCCGAGAAGTGGGCCGTCCCCGCGGGGACTGCTCCCGCTGGCGTGCAGCGTCCAGTCGAGGGAGCCGTCCGGGAGCAGGACGGGCAGGATCACCTGCGCTCCGTTCTCCTCCAGCGCCTCGATGAGGCGGTGCGTCGGCGGCTCGGTGGGCCGGGCGACGTAGGCGGCCACCCGGCATACGGTGCCCTGCTCGCGACGGAGCGCGACGAGCCGCAGGACGTGCTCGGCGAGCTGCGCCGCGTCGGCTTCGCGGTCCCGGGCGGCACTGAGCTCCCGGCGCCGCGAGCGCAGCCCGGACCGCAGGGCGGCCTTGGGATCCGCGGTCATGGGGCTCATCGTAGGGTGGGCCAATGAGCGCCGAGGGCTTGCAGCAGGCGATCGACAAGATGCACGAGCGCGGGGTCGACGAGCGCGCGATCTCCGTCTTTCGCCACTACTACGGGCAGCTCGAGCACGGGGCCGGCGGCACCATCGCGGAGGACACGATCGAGCCGCTCAGCGACGTGCCGGCGCTGGAGGACTTCCACGCTTCGGACGAGGCGCGGCGCGCGGCGCTGGCGGCCACCGTCGTCCTCAAGCTGAACGGCGGTCTCGGCACGGGCATGGGGCTGGCCGGCCCGAAGACCGCGCTGCCGGTCCGCGACGGCCTGACCTTCCTCGACGTCATCGCCCGGCAGGTGCTCGCGCTGCGCCGACGTCACGACGTCGAGCTCCCGCTGGTGTTGATGCACTCGTTCCGCACCCGCGAGCAGTCCCTGGCGGTCCTCGCCAAGTATCCGGACCTGGCCGTCGATGGCCTGCCGCTGGACTTTCTCCAGAACGCCGAGCCCAAGCTGCGCGCCGACGACCTGACACCGGTCTCCTGGCCGGTCGACCCGGCGCTGGAGTGGTGCCCCCCCGGGCACGGCGACCTCTTCGTCGCGCTCCTGGCTTCCGGTATGTTGAAGACCTTGCGGGACAAGGGGTTTCGCTATGCCTTCGTCTCGAACTCGGACAACCTCGGCGCCACCTGTGACCCGGATGTCGCCGCCTGGATGAAGGAGCAGGGCGCCCCCTACGTCGCCGAGGTGTGCCAGCGGACGGTCAACGACCGCAAGGGTGGTCACCTCGCCGTGCGCAAGGAGGACGGCCAGCTCATCCTGCGAGACTCGGCCATGGTCGCGCCGGGGGAGGAGGCCCTCTTCGCCGACAACACCCGCCACTCGAGCTTCCACGCCAACAACCTGTGGTTCGACCTCGACGTCCTCGACGCGCTCCTCACCGAACGGAAAGGGGTCCTTGGCCTACCGATCATCGTCAACCGCAAGACCGTCGACCCGGCCGACTCCTCCTCGACGAAGGTCATCCAGGTCGAGTCGGCGATGGGGACGGCCGTCGAGGTGATCAAGGGCTCGAGGGCACTGCTCGTGCCCCGTCGGCGCTTCCGGCCGGTCAAGACGACGAACGAGCTGCTCCTCGTGCGCTCGGACATCTTCGAGCTGGACGACGACTCCAACCTCGTCTCGGTTCTCGACCACGCCGAGCCGTTCGTCGATCTCGACAGCTCCTTCTTCACCCTCGTGCCCGACTTCGACGAGCGGTTCCCCGCCGGGGTGCCGTCGATGCGGGAGGCCACGTCGCTGCGGGTCACCGGCGACGTGCACTTCGGGGCAGACGTCGTCTGCGTCGGCGACGTCACGGTCAAGGCTCCCGAGCGGCGCACCATCGCCGACGGGACCCGCCTGGCCGGAGAGGCCTGACATGCTCTCGGTCGAGGAGCACCTCGCCACGATTCTCGCGGCGGTTCGCCCCGCCGGTCCGGTCCGGCTCGCGTTGAGCGACAGCCTGGGCCTCGTCCTCTGCGAGGACATCCGCTCGCTCGTCGACCTCCCCGGCTTCGACAACTCCGCGATGGACGGGTATGCCGTGCGGTCGGCCGACGTCGAGGGCGCCGACCCAGCGGTGCTGGGCTCGGCGGTGACGCTTCCCGTGGTCGGGGAGGTCGCGGCGGGTGGCGTGGCGACGATCCCGGTCCGGCCCGGGGAGGCCGTCCGGATCATGACCGGCGCGATGCTGCCCCAGGGCGCCGACGCGATCGTCAAGGTCGAGGACACCGACGGCGGCACCGAGTCGGTCGAGATCCGCGAGGGCGTGGTGGTCGGGACGTCGGTGCGACCCGCCGGGGAGGACGTCCGTGCGGGGGCCATTGTCCTGCAGGCCGGCTCGGTGATCGACGCCCGCCGGGTCGCGCTGCTCGCCGCGACCGGGCACGGCGATGTCCTCGTGCGGCCCCGTCCGCGCGTCGCGGTCGTCTCGACGGGCGCCGAGCTCGTCGCACCGGGCGGGCGTCTCGAGCCGGGGCAGATCCACGACTCCAACTCGCACATGCTCGAGGCCGCGCTGAGCGAGTGCGGCGCCGTGACCACGCACCGGCTCACCATCGGCGACGACGGCTCGGAGGTGATCCGGGTCGTCGAGCAGCTCGCGGAGCAGGTCGACGCGATTCTCACCAGCGGCGGCGTCAGCATGGGCGCCTACGACGTCGTCAAGGAGGCGCTGCGGGGGCGCGGCACCGTGGACTTCGTCCAGGTGAGGATGCAGCCGGGCAAGCCCCAGGGGTTCGGCACCGTGGGTGAGCGAGACGTGCCGCTCTTCGCGCTACCCGGCAACCCGGTCTCGGCGTACGTCTCCTTCGAGGTGTTCGTCCGGCCGGCCCTGCGCACGATGATGGGGCTGCTGCCCGCCGGCCGACCGGCTCTGAAGACCCGGCTCATGCACCAGCTCCGCTCGCCGGCCGGCCGCATCCAGATCGCCCGCGCAGTCGCCGCGCAGGACGCCTCCGGCTGGCACGCCGACCCGGTCTGGGGCCAGGCGTCCCACTTCATCGCAGACCTGTCCCGGGCCAACGCCCTTCTTGTCATCCCGGCCGAGGTCACCGAGCTGGCCGCCGGCGACGAGGTGGAGATGTGGCTGCTGGACGGTTCCGGCGGCCGGGCGCCCTTCTGGCAGAATGCTGCTCGGCCCCAGGACAGCGCCGATCCGGGCGGCGCCGATCCGGACAGCGCCGATTCGGACACTGTCGCCCGGGACAGCGCCGATCCGGACAGCGCTGATCTGGACACTGTCGCCCGGGACAGCGGTGATCCGGACACTGTCGCCCGGGACAGCGGCGCCTCCGACGGTCCGGCCCTGACCCACGTTCGGGCCGACGGCTCGGCGCACATGGTGGACATCAGCGCGAAGGAGGTCACCGTCCGCGAGGCGTCCGCGGCGGGAAGGGTGCTCCTCAGCGCTGACGCCGTCGCGGCGCTGCGGTCCGGCAACGTGCCCAAGGGCGACGCCCTCGCGGTGGCCAGGATCGCCGGGATCCAGGCGGTCAAGCGCACTCCCGAGCTCATCCCGCTAGCCCATCCCATCGCCGTCCACGGGGTCAGCGTCGACGTCGACGTCGCGGACGACGCCGTCGAGATCCGGGCCACGGTGCGCACGGCCGACCGTACCGGCATCGAGATGGAGGCGCTCACCGCCGTCACCGTCGCGGCCCTGGCGCTCATCGACATGGTCAAGGCTGTCGACAAGCACGCCCGGATCACCGACGTGCGGGTCGTCGCCAAGTCCGGAGGCCGCTCGGGCGACTGGAGCCAGTCGTGACGTCGCAGGGCAACCCCGAGCACCCGGCATACTCGGCAGACCCGGCCGGTCCGGAGCCGGCGGCCGCCGATCGGGCCGTCGTCATCTGCGCCTCGACCCGGGCGGCGACCGGTGTCTACGAGGACCGGACCGGGCCGATTCTCGTCGCGGCGCTCCGGGAGTGGGGCTTCGACGTCGACGACGCGGTCGTGGTGCCCGACGGGGAGCCGGTCGCCGAGGCGCTCAGGTCCGCCCTCGCCACCGGCCCGGCCGTTGTCCTGACCTCCGGCGGCACCGGCATCTCTCCCACCGACGCGACGCCCGAGATGACCCACCGGTTCCTCGACCGGGAGGTCCCGGGCATCGCCGATGCCCTGCGATCGGCCGGGGTCGCCAAGGGCGTGCCGACAGCGATGCTCTCGCGCGCTCTGGCCGGGGTGAGCGGCCCCACCCTGGTCGTCAACCTTCCCGGCTCCTCCGGCGGCGTGCGGGACGCGCTCGAGGTGCTCGAGGGAGTGCTCGCCCACGCCGTCGACCAGATCCGCGGTGGCGATCATCGATGACGCAGTGGCCCGTGACACTGCACTCGCGAGACGATCGGCAGCCGCAGATGACGTTGCGTCCGCTGACCATGCGTGACAGGGCCGGGTGGGACGTCGTCCGCAAGGAGAACGCCGAGCACGTCGGGCAGTGGGAACCAACGGCGCCGGACGGGACGGGCCGCCGGATCACGTTCCGCCAGTATGTGCGTGGCCTCGACGCGGAGGCGAAGGTCGGCCGGATCCTGCCGTTCGTCATCGAGGTCGAGGGAGGCATCGCCGGCCAGATGCACCTCTTCGGCATCGTCCAGGGGTCGTTGCTGTCCGGAGCCGCCGGTTACTGGGTGACCCGGCGCCATGCCGGTCGCGGGCTGGCCACGCGGGCGCTGGGTCTGTTGTGCGACTACGCCTTCTCGTCGGCAGGGCTGCACCGGGTGGAGGTCAACATCCGCCCGGAGAACGCCGCGTCCCTGCGGGTCGTCGAGCACCTGCGCTTCCGGGACGAAGGGGTGCGGCTGCGCTACCTGCACATCAACGGCGGGTGGCGCGACCACCGGACCTTCGCACTGACCGGTGAGGACCTGCTCGGGCGGACCGTCTCGGAGCGGTGGAAACAGCAGTAACGTCAGCCACATCAGCGACACACCGGAGCAGGTCCGTGGTCGCGGCCAGATCACGGCATAGCGTCGGGCCCGTGCAGCCCAGCAGCCTGATCTTCGTGGTCATCGTGGCGATCTGGGCCGCCTATCTGATCCAGCACTGGGTCCGCCGCCGCGAGCACGTCGCCACCGCCCGGTCGGTCGACCGCTTCAGCGAGGCGATGCGCGTGCTCGAGCGCCGCAGCCCCCTGCCCAAGTCCGAGCTCTCCGCTCCCCGTCCTCACTCGTATGCCGTGCGGCCCGCCTCCGCGCGGCCCGCCGTCACGGTCAAGCGGGCGGTTGCCGTCGAGGCCGCGCCACACGGCAGCCTGATGACCGCGATGGTCGAGGGTGGCCGGCGGGCGCGGTCGGCCCTGACTGCTCGGTCGGCCCTGACTGCTCGGTCGGCGAGCCGGCCCACGGAGGCTCCGGCCGAGGCGCCGGGTGGCTCCCGACCGGCTGCCGGCCGCCTCAGCGGCCCCGACCGCCCCGGCCGCCCCGGCCGTCCCGGCCGTCCCGGCCGCCGCGGCCGGTCGGCTTCGGCAGTCCTCGTCCGCAGGCTCCGGGGTGTCTCCTTCCTCGTCACCCTCGGCTCGCTTCCGGTGACCGTGGTGCTCTCGGCCCTGCACATGCTGCTCTGGGTGAGCGTGGCCGTCTCCGCTGTGGCGTTCGCCGCCATTGTGGTCTGGCTGCGCACCTCGGTGCTGCGTGAGCGGGCAGCTCGAAGGGCATCTGCGCCGTCCCACCCTGCGGCCGCTGCCCAGAGCGCTCGAACCGCGTCGACGCCGTCCCGTCGCGAGGCCGCTCAGCAGGCACCTGCGGCTACTGCTTTCACCGCCGGAGAGCGCCCCGCCGCCGTGGTCTTCGACGTGGAGGCGCCCGTGGCCGGGGACGTGCTGGCCGTGGCTGTCGAGCAGTCGCTCTCGCTCGAGGTCGCCATGCCTGGGGGATGGAGCCCCGTCCCGGTGCCGCCGCCGACCTATACCCTCAAGGACCCCGCAAGCCGGCCCCGACCTGAGCCGGCGGGGGTCAGCCAGAGACCGGTTCCGATCGAGGTCGAGGACGACGACATCGAGCGGATGGCCGCCGAGCACCACCTCCGAGTCGCCGGCGGCTGACCCCTTCGGCGTCAGCGCATGGTCAGGCGTAGTGCTGTCTCTGGCGGGTTGTCAGGTGGCCCGCGCGGTCGTCAGGTCCTCGGGGACCTCCGTGCCCGAGGCGCCAACCGCGGCTGGGCCAGCGCCCGATGGCTTGTCGCCGACGTCGCTCTCGACCGGGTCGCCACCCGAGAGGAGGTGTCGCCAGACGGCGTTGACGACGGCGAGCGTCGGGACGGCCACGAGGGTCCCGACGATCCCGGCCAGGATGGCACCGGTCGCGATCGCGAAGATGACACCGAGTGGGTGGATCCTGACCGACCGTCCGAGGATGAACGGCTGCAGAATGTGCGCCTCCAGCT
>JAABUU010007103.1_pt1 | contig 11676 bp, 17 predicted proteins | sample 5559301 | NCBI WGS metagenome assembly JAABUU01 (sample SAMN10711884, study PRJNA513360) | rock metagenome | isolation source: Antarctica rocks | place: Antarctica: Victoria Land, Richard Nunatak white
ACACACTGGCATGCAAGTCTGGAATGTCTCAGGCCGGCTGTGTGATGACAACCACATGCCATGATCGGTAATCAAGGCAAGCGTGCAGTCAACCCCTTTGATATGCAAACGTGAACATACTGTGTGCAGGAAGCTGATGGGGCATAAGCCTACCCTGCAGGACTTGAAGGATGTAAACCCAACCATTTACCACAGTCTGCAGAAGCTGCTTACCCAAGACAACGTTGCTCAGCTTGGCCTTGTCTTTCAGGTATGTCATGGGAGACACCAGATTGTACTGAATCCATTACTGAATCTAATACTAAATCTCATACTTAATCCGTTATTGGATCCCGTACCGAATCCAAACCTGAGTTTATGAGCTGTGCTGAGCCTGTTGGCGTCTTTGACGCTCTGTGTGTGGACTGTGAGTCCCACTCCATCAACACAGCACGTGTCGCTTAACAGGATGACGCTGAAGTGTTGTACTGCCAAGGCAGGCTTAGATGTGTTATTGCATCCTGTTGCAGCACGAGCTACAGGTCAAACGGTATCAGCAACATTGCAGATGCTTTTTCTGATATTTGCGTGTCCCATGCTTGTAGTCATAAAGTTGATGCACAGTTACCTGCATAGATGCATGAGCGACCATGCCTGATTTCCCGGATTTCCCTTATGTCAGAGTGATTTCACATAAGCGTTGTTGAGGCCATGCAAGCAAAACTCACAAACAGGGCAATACGCCTGAGCGTGGGAATGAATGGCTGCTCAAACAAATGCACCACTGAATATGCATTTGCGAGATCAATTGCATGAGAAACGTATTGTGTGAGGCAGAACAGGAAGAAGAAGCTGACTTTGGTGAGGGTGTGAAAACTGCTGATCAGTGAGCAATGACTCAGTGCATCAATTGCTGAGTGATCGCACCAATGCGATGCTGAGTCAACAGCCTCATGACCAATCTTGCTGAAAAGCAATGCCTGCAGGCACACCTAGGAGCATTTACCCCGTGCATCATCAACTGAGTGATTGTATCAGTTGATGATGCATTGGGTGATGCACTCAGTGCAGTGCTGAGTCAACAAAGTCATGATCAGACCAGTGAAACAGCCATGCCTGCAGTCAGACCTGGGAGCAATGACCCAGTGCATCAATGCAATGCTGAGTCAGCAAAGTCATGACCAGATCAGATCAGTGAGAAAGCAATGCCTGCAGGTAGAGCAAGAAGCTGACTTTGGCGAGGGGCTGGAGAGCGTTGACTTGGAAGCTGAAGGGGCAAACACGCCGGTCACCGACGACAACAAGCAGCGCTACGTCAAGCTGTACGTGCGTCACCTCTTGGAGACATCCGTCCAGCGCCAAATTGATGCCTTCCAAAGAGGTTTCAAGCGGGTATGCCCAAAACTCCTCTGTCCACAGGCTGCCTCAAAAATAACTGTTTTGGATATTCAAACTAATATTCAACATTAAGACACTGTTCTGGAGAGACAAGACTTGCCCTGCGCGTTTCTGGCTCATCCTGAACCAGAAATTTAAACATTGTTATCAAATTTTCTTTTTTGTTGTTATTATTATTACTATTACTGTTATTATCACTATTATTCAACATCAGACCTGGGGACTCCTCTATATCAGGGCAATGGTCCAGGCTGACCATGGTGACAGCATCATAGACTCAAATGCTACTATGTGCAGTTGCATGTAGCCACAAGATTCACTATGTCACCCTGCGAAGTGATGTTATACATGACACTCAGCAGCCATTTGCGGTGGGTTGCTGTCCATGGCATCCATTGATGTCTTACTTGTGTTTGGTCAAGCATCTCAAGCACAACATGTTTCAAGAATATTCCTGCAACTCTTGAAGTACTTGCAGCATTGATGATAGTACTGCTGGCTTTGCGCAAATTGACCTGTATACATTTTATGTAACTCTTGAACGACCTTGCTGCATTGCCAATAGTGCTGCTGGCTTTGCGCAAACTGACCTGTACACATGTTATGTAACTCGTGAAATGCCTTGCTGCGTTGCTGATAGTACTGTTGGCCTACATGCAGCTGTGTGGAGGGCCAGCCTTGAAGCTTTTTAGGCCAGAGGAGCTAGAGAAACTGATTTGTGGGGGCCAGAACTTGGACTTCCTAGCGCTGGAGCAGCATACTCGCTATGATGACGGCTTCACTGCACAGTCACAGGTAGCAAGCTTGCCATGCAAGGCTCACATGGCAAATTATACAGGGATGGATGATGACTGACGGAGTGAATGAATGCCTGAGTGAATGAAGGGAGGACGGGATGGATGGATGGATGGATGGATGGATGGATGGATGAATGAGTGAGTGAGTGAGTGGATGGATGGATGGATGGATGGATGGATGGATGGATGGATGGATGGATGGATGGACAAATGAATGAGTGAATGTATGAGTGAATGTATGAGTGAATGAATGGATGTGTGTCCTCAGGCCGTCCAGTGGTTCTGGAAGGTGGTGCACGGCTTGCAGCCAGAGCAGCAGAAGCAGCTGCTGTTTTTCGTGACCGGCAGTGATCGAGTGCCCATCAAGGGGCTAGCCAGCCTGACACCCCCCTTCACAATTAGCAGGGCGGGGCCGCATAGTGACAGGCTCCCCACAGCTCATACCTGCTTCAATCATTTGCTGCTGCCAGATTACCAAGTGAGACCCCATGCTGTGCTGGATTTTATCTGTTGGCTGCGCTCAATTGCTGCTGTACTCTGTTGCTGTGCTGCTGCTCAGTTGCTGCCAGACTACAAGTCAAACATGCTGTGCTGGTACTTCAAGTCGCAGTGTGTGGCTTTGGCACGAAATAAATCTGTGCACACAGCTTTGTAGTAGTTTCTTGGAGCGTGCAGTGCAGATGCACTGGTTGTGTGTCTCCATTGAAAGCAATCACCCTGTGTTCAGCACAGCGTCGTTTTGCAGCTGTCTGCATTGAGTCCTAGTATCATCTGGCTCACAGACCAGCATGGATGGGCCATTCATTTTGCAACAGGCTTGAGACAGCTGCTTGAAATTTCATTGCCCTGCAGGATCTGCAGTCTTTACAGAAGCTTCTGCTTCTTTCCATTCAGAACTCTGAAGGCTTTGGACTGATGTAATGCATCCCGTGGCATCTGTCTTGCGTTCTTCAGCCTTCATGCTAGACAACTATTTAGGTGTGCTTTGTGTTATGTTGTACGGTTTTGTGTTTGCATGTCTCCTTTTTTATTAAAATGCTAGAGCCTCTGTCTGCTTCAACTCATTCACTATGTCGCACTGTGAATGTGAATAAGCCTTCCATGATGACATGATCCCTTTCTCAAATATGTCATCTGGCCCATACAAGTCGCTTCATAATTGGCTAATTCTGTGCCCTTCCAAACATGGATGGTCTTAGCGTGATTATGATCATTATGATAATCAATTTGATAGATGCAAAGTTCTCTATGCATTGGTACCTTGCCTTTTGCACCTACAATGCGAGTGCCAACGTGTCTATTTCTTTGGTGACTGGTTACATTGTGAACATGCTGAACTAACCAAATTGCAACGGATTAACAGTACCTTCTGAACTGAAACAGCATGGCATGTCTGTAGTGTGCTGAATCTGGGAAAACAGGTGCTGCCGTTCATAGAGCACCAATATCACTGAAGAGCCTTGTGTTGGTTGTGGACCAATAAGATGCTCTCAGCACTATTCATGCTCTAACAAACTTGCAGCTCGCGCAGCTGAAGCTCTAACAAAATTGTAGCCTATAGAACTGATAAATAGCAAGAAGCTCAAGCCATACTCCACGCGCTCTATTGCATATGAAGACCCACAACTTGATGATGCAACTGCAGACACCTGACTTCTCACGACTGTACTGTGACCTGAAATCACAAGAGCCCTAGCACACTCCATCGTGCTTCCTCTGGCGGTGCTTGTTGGGGTGGTGAGCATCATGGTGCTCATTCTTCTTGACGTGGACACGGTGCTCCTTGGCAGCATCCTACAGGCTCATCACAGGGTTCACACATACCTCATCTTTGCTTGCATGCATGCTACAACATGCGCTGTCATCACTAAGACAATCACTGCAGACGCGCAGCCTGGACACAGTCACAAGCTTGATTGTAGCACCATACATCTGTACACAGCTGCACACAAACAAACTGCTCAGCATTGCTCAGGTTTGTTTGCTCAAGCGTGAAGGGCAATGAACATATTGCAACTGGACCACGTAATAGAAAACCTCTTGCATTTTAGCATATACCACAGTTGCAAAAAGTACTCACCACCAAAGACTTGCCCTCAGGCTTGTGGACATCATTGACGTTGATGGTGAAGTGGCTGTCGAGGTACTCCACAGAGCGAGTGATGTCCTTGATCAGCTCATCCACCATGGCCATGCTCATGTCCTCCCTGATCACTGCCCTCAGCAGCTTTGTCTCCCTATACAGCAGCAACTCAATGTGCTGAGTGGTAGACATTGAAGCTGTTGCCTACCCAGTGACGAGATGCCAAATCTTGATCACTGACCCAGTTTCTGGTCACTGGCCAGGGGTAGACAACAGCCTCAATGTGTACTTGTGACCATCTTGTATAGCTGCGCTGTGGAGGACGGGATGTGAGCAATGTCAACATGTATTGCTCACAATCAAGTCCTTCAGAGCGCAGCTATACAAGGTGCTCAACAGTAGACACCAAGGCTGTTGTCTACCCAATGACCAGGTGCCAGATCTTGATCACTGCTCTTTGCCCCCGCGCAGACTAGCACCTCCAAACGCTCAGTGTACTAAGCTGGCATTGCACATCTTGCGCCTCAATACAGAAGCGCTCAGGTGTGAGCATCAAGGTTCTTGTCTCTGCCTCTGAACAAGCAAATCCCACAGCAAGGTGATGGGACACAGCATGCATCCGGAGCCATGACTCAGGCAGGCACAAGTCAGCCCCATTGACGCAGGTTGCTGCCAGCCAAGTCTTGTCAGCCAGGTCTGACCAGCCAACAAGATCCACCAGATGCATACTATACAGAGCAGCAGCATGGTTATGGAACAGTGACGAGCTGACATGCTAGAAAGCAGCGACATCATGACGTTTCTCCAGACCAGCAAGGTGCTGATATGCTGTAGAGCAGCGTTATGCTAACGGCAAGTAAAGCACCCTTGCATGGCACCACAATACAAGCCGGCAGGACCACCCAGGTACTCCAGCGCAGCTTGTTAGCCATGTAAGACCAGCAACAACAAGATCCACCAGGTGCATGCTATGGAGCAGCAACATGCTGACAGCAAGAGATCCACCTTGCATCAGGAGCCATGGTGTAGGCTGGCAGGACCCAGCCCCTCTGGCGCAGCTTGTCAGCCAGGTCGAACTCGGTGTACTGGCGAGCCTCCTCCTTGCCGTTCTTGTCCACAGTCTTGGTCAAGCTGAAGGCCACCAGGGGCAGGGCATTGTCCTTGCTCAGAATCCTGAAGTGCCCTGCAGCCCAGCCACAAGTTTAATGATGTGGTGATGGCATGTGAGACTGTTTAGAGTGTTTTACCATGCAAGTGTCTGCAATATACACGAGCCTTTCTGTAAGGATGTAATTGTATTATGCAACATGCATACCTTCGGGTACTATATGCACAGATGCAGTTTGTATGAATATCTATACAGACTATACGGTAAATTGGGTATGTACCAAATGAAGTTACACTACAGCACCAGGCAGCACTACACACAACAATCACATACACACACAACGTACGAATTGAGATTTGAGGTCAAACTCTTTACCTGTGTCTTCAATGCCCTTCTGGAGGCGGCGGGCCACCTGCCCCAGGTTCAGCATGATCTTGGTGTAGCCCTCCTTTCCCAGCCTCAAAAACTGAACACCACAACAAGAGCCATGAGTCATACCAATCATGACTAGGAGTCTGTCTGTACGAGCATCAAGTACTGTTCACTAAGTTAGTTCCGGCACTTGTTCAGAAGTAATTGAGTGAACAGTACTTCAGTGAACAGTGTTGTGGATTGTCTCTGCATCCAGGCAAGACTGTTGTGTGCCGCTAATGCTTGTGCTATCATTTCACTGCAATGCTAACAGGCAAAAAGGACAGCAGGACCAGTGTGGTTGATGCCAAGGCAGTGCCTACAATGCTCACAATCTGTGTAAACCATGCAAGGTATGAACATTGACTGAGCACGGCACCTCTCATCAGTTTCTATCATAGCATACAGTCTGCAAGAGTTTGCTTGACACAGCATCACAGCACAGTATCCCTGTTGATACAGTTGCAATACAGTATTGGTGCAATACAGTATTGGTGCGATACAGTATCAGTGCAGTATCAGAGCATTGCCAGACATTATTGCATTGTTCCCAAGTGGGGTCTTGAGGACATTATATGTCTGAAGGACACAGTACGGATGCAGTATCTGTATTACAGAAGAGAAGGCTGGAGGCACCTGGTAGTACTGGGCAATGATCATGCCAGCACCCCTAGAGAAATTGAGGGTGACAGAGGCCTGGTCGCTTCCCAGGTAGTTGACATGGAACACGATAGACTCCGGCAGGTACTCCTTGCTCCTCCAGATGACCCAGCCCAAGCCAGGGTACACCAGCCCATACCTGCAAGGCAGAGACTGTACCTCAGCATGACTTCAATGACTGCGGCTTGAGTGAGTGAGTGAGTGAGTGAGTGAGTGAGTGAGTGGGCGCGTGAATGAACAAAAGAATGAATGACTGGACAAATGAAATGATTGAATGAACGAAATGAGGGATCGAATGTGTGGTCATGTTGTCATGGGCTTTGGCAAGGGGTTACGACTCATGACTAATGCGTTGGAAGTGTACATACAAGGCTGTGGTTAAGGTGCTGCTGCTGCTACTGTTGCAGCTTGATGTCTAGAAGTGGCAGTGCTTCTGGTTTCCTGAGCAGACAAACTGTGCCTGGCCATGTTGACACCACATGACAGCTGGGCACCTAGGCATACAAAATCATCAACAGTCTATGCCTGTCCAGCCCACACACTGTGTAATCAGTGTAATTAGTGTAATCACAGACACCCTCAAAAGTCCAAAACCCTGTTCAAATCAGAGATATCCAGAACAACCTCAAATGTTGAGATCCTGTCCATTTCACATACGTCAAAGACAGCCTCAAAGTCTTGTCCTGCCCAAGTCACATGCCTGTAGCTGTTACAGCAAACAGCCAGCCGGTGAAGATGGCGGTAGGGGTGTGAGGACATATGCTAGCAGCAATAGGGTGTGGCTGGAGATAAGCTGTGATAAGCTGGGACAGCGTCAACGAGCTGAAGCAGTCAGTTCAGGTTCAGCAACTTTGGACACAACTTGTGAATTTGAATCCACCAGCTGCCTGAGCAACAAGGTGTGGGGGGCAGGACTTACTTGTGGCCACTGGTGTTGATGGAGCACACGTTCTTGAGGCGGAAGTCCCACTTCAAGTCAGGCTCCACGAAGGGCGCCACGAAGCCACCGCTGGCAGCATCCACGTGGATTTTCACATCGTAGCCCTGCATGCATCTCAAACGTTGAACAGCGTGCATTGGAGCCATTTGCATGCATGCTTGTTGATCGTTGAGCCATATTGCCATTTTGCATGCGTGCTACTTGTTGAACTGTGTATGTTGGCGCCATTTGCATGCATTTAATTGTCAAGAAAGGTGTGTTGGTACCATTTGCCTGTGTACGTTCTGGTTGAGTACCCTCCAGATGCACTCCACATGACATCTCAACAGGGCGCGGGTCGCATGCATACTGTTCTTATGCCCCTTGATGTAGTGCAATCAAGCAGGAAACTACACCCTATCAGCTGTTCCATGTACTGATGTAAGCTGCTACAAATGCGTGTCGTGCCGCCTACCTTCTCCTTGTTGAGCTTCTCCACAAGCCTGTCCAGCTTCTCAATGTCCTCATATTCTCCTGTGTATGTACTGCCCAGAATACCACAAATTCCTGCAATGCACATACAGCATATCATCAATTTACAGGTCCATCAACACACCCTGTCTGAACATTGCAACCCACACGCCACGAACAATGTACAAACCCCCTTCAATAACCCACAGGAGCTCTCAAGGAAACTTGTTAACATGATTGTCGTTAGCACAGAACAAAAGCAGACACACAACAGAGGAACCGCCAAGGCTTTTCTAGCCCCCAAAAACTCGTGAGTGCCTTGCATCAACAAGCACAGGAATCCCTAAAGGCTGCAGGGAGTCAAAAGGCAGAAGGCAGGAGGAAGCAGGTAGCCAAGAAGAAGTACAGATGGAAGCCGGCAAGATGAAGCATGTCTGCTAACCGGATGCATCGCCCATGGAGTCAAGGGCCTTCCAAGCAGCCAACATGCAACAGAAGATGATTGGCAACAAACATACAGATCAAGGAAGGCAGGGAGAAGAAGAGACAGTCTCACCAATAGTGTTCTCGTCCACCAGCTCAATGGCTTTCTCAGGAGTGAGCACGAAGCAGTCATTGGTGAGATGCACAAACTTCTCCTCCACATCAAAGTATCTGGTGAACTTTTCCCAGCACACCTGCGTGCAGCACATGTGCATGCTCACTGATTTCTGCTGAAACTTTTTCAAACAGGTCAGACCTAACAACCACTCAAGATTCAGTAACAATGCTTGCCACGCAAGATCGCTCTTTGCTGGCAGTTTGCCATGTTGCCCATACAGACATGAGCCCATTTTGCTTTGGCTTGTTGGGTGCATGACAACAAACACTGATAGTGTGATGCTATTGTTGGTGTAGCATTTAGAATCACAACCAGGAACACAGCACGGTGCTTGTTTTTCATGCTACATCCATCTAACATGCCTACATTCATGTCAGAGCCTGACACTGTCATACCAGTGACAGTTGCAAAGAGTCGGCACAGTAAGCACCACCTGGCATCCATCCATTGCAACCACATGGCATTCAGGCTTCCTTTCAAGCCTCCTTGTAAGCTCCCTTTCAAGCTGCCTTTCAAGCTGCCTTTTGAGGATAACAGCAACTGGAGGATTGTTCCAACGTGGTTGTGTAGGCACCCACCTGTACATTGTAGCCCATGATGAGGTTGGGCTTGTTGGTGGGCTTGCCCTGGGCCTCCATTCGTGCCTGCCACCTCTTCTTCATGGCTAGCCCTGCCAGCATGATTGCTTCACTGCTGCCTAAAGTAGAGGTTCCCACAGAGTCTTCTACCCCGGTTGATGGGGCGTGGTACAGCTGCGCAAGCATTGCAACACACCTGCACAGACAGACCGCATGGGTTTTTGCATAGCTATGCATTAAGCAGCATGATGGCCTTAATGCTGCTGACAGTGTAAGTTTTTGCAGCGTTCTCTACCCCCGCATCTGGGGCTTGACACAGCTTTGCACGCTGGCAGCACACCTGCAGAAACACCTTCATTTGCATATTTATGCAAGGTTGGAAACGTGATGTTGTAGGCAGGTGAAATGCAGCTGAGTTCTCTGCCAAATGCAAGGTGCATGATACAGCTATGCCAACATTACAGCAGAAGGGTCAAGTGGGGCTGTGCAACAAATGACAAATCTGCATGGCAAATGGCCAGCATAAGGTTGGTCACCAGGTGTATTTACTGACTTCCCACAGACACACCTGCAACAAAACAGGCAAATGGCATTCAATGCCTGCTCAGATAACAGCATGCACGGTAATTATTGCCTGTCCAAGCAGCAGCTGCCTCGGTGTAATTTTCTCTTGATCTGTTTACACAAGCTGCATTATGCATGCATGATACTCGAACTTTATGGTGAAGCACAGATGGTAAATGTCATTCCACATGCCAGTGCTGAACTGACAGCAACACAATCAGGCAGCCTGGAACAGGCTGTTCCTGTCAACATAATAGACAGTGTATGCACACTGCACATGCAGCATTCCATCTATTAGTCTGTTAGCACAGGCTCTGTGCTTCAGCACATACGGCAGACACGCACCTGTTTTGGATCTCTGTGGAGCTTGGGTACTGCTCAGCGTCAACATAGTTGACGTTGATGGACTCAACAATCAGCTTCTCAACCTCTGGCTCCATCCAGGTGGTCACAAAAGATGCCAAGTTGAGCCTACATGGTCATTTAGTGTAATACACCTAGTGCAGGACAAGCTTTGACACGTCTGGAAAGCCTTCAGGCCTTACCTAGGGTTGCAGTCTAGCTGACGCATGTCTTTGATCAGCTGGTAGACAATTGATGGTGGCATGGATCCATCTGGTAACCTACAGAATGCAAGCTACGGTTGCACACAAAGATTGAAGAGACCAGGAGAAGAGATCCCCGACGTAATAAGCTGTGTACCTGTCTTTTGGAGTTGGCTGGGCATTGTAACGCGAAGCAAAAGCGCTCTCAACCCACGCATCGTCTTTGCTTTCTCGTTCTGTGGTAGCAAGCTGTTTTTTTGCCTCGGCGGTTCTAGCTCTCTTCGACATGGCGAAGCAAGCGCAGTCCTTCCTGGCCCCAGACGTTTATGCACAGTCTATGTCTGCAGTCGCCAGGTCAGTGTCTAGAAATCAAATGGTCAGCTTTTTCAGATTTGACGGGAGTTGCTCCTGTCGTATCAAACGCTTAGGGCTTGCATGGGTGGTGCTTGCTAACTCATGCGCGTCTTCCGCGACTACAACCATCGATCACCCATCAAAAACATGCTAACTTGCGTTGCAAAATCGAGCTGTCACGGTGTGTAGCATTTCGGCGCGACGGTGCAAGTATGAGATTGACGTCTGAGACATGCACTGTTGATCAACCGTCAGGATAAGCAGAGAATGTCATTCAAGCAGTGCGTATGCGCTGCACGAAGCGAATGCACAGTGGGACGCACCTTGGACCAAGCAAACTCAAGGTCTGCGGCTATGGTGCAGATGCCCTCGACGTCGAGCAGAAGGTACATGACGGGATACTAGATGCCGAGTGATTGATTGTTGCTTTTGCCACAATGTCTGACAATTTTAATGCATCGCACAGCCTACCACAACCTTGCTTGACTGCATAGGGTATCTGTTACAATACTTCTGTGATCCAGGCATGTCACCAAGCTCTAAAAATTAGTGTATTCTTGGGAATGTGTATCTGTTATCCAATCCATCAAGGAATGTCTGACAGTTTTGCCCACACATTGCCCAACTTCCAGCCGGTTTGAATCAATCTACCCTTTCTGTCTGTGGGGCCCCCTGATGCACGTACTTGGGGCAGCAGTGGAAATCTGCTCGTGAATGCCATCAACAGCCTTCAGCACAGCAATGGTATCCAAAGCATCAACAAGGCATGTAATGCTAAACAATGCGCATGTTGGGGCTACACATCACAGAGCATTTCTGCTGACTCACAGCTGCCTACAGACGCAGCTGTTTTGTCGCACAACAGATGCAAAACGCTCACATGCACCAGGACATTGAAGACTTGCACATTCTCTCACAAGATTTGGCTTTCACAGTGCTGGAGTTCAAACATTTCCATTAGTCTATATATGCTCTGAAGTAAGTGCCTAAGCTGATGCACAGGTGCAAAGTCTGCATTGATTTCATTCGGTGTCTGGTGTTCATAGCCCTACTGGGTTGTGTCAAAGACAGTTGAGCTGGCAAGAGTCGTGTCAGCAAAGAGAGACTTGTACATGCAAACAGGGTGACCTCTGTTCAGCAGGACCTTAATGCTGAGCTATCTATTACTCACTGTCATCATCTGGCTCCTGCTTTTGACGCCATAGGAA